>WNFJ01633210.1_pt1 | contig 11469 bp, 13 predicted proteins | sample 5400461 | NCBI WGS metagenome assembly WNFJ01 (sample SAMN13153349, study PRJNA577476) | soil metagenome | isolation source: 115 cm saprolite on Douglas fir-dominated hillslope | place: USA:California | collected 2013-09-17 | reverse complement strand
CGGATCCGGCGGCGGCTCGTCCAACCAATTTGCCTATAGCTTGGGCGGCGGAGTGGATATCGGACTTCTTCCGCACCTCGCTTTGCGCCCTCAACTGGACTACGTCGGCCTGCGCAAGTCCGGCCAGACCGCCAATTGCACGCGCCTCTCGCTCGGCTTCGTCGTCCATTTCTGACCACGTAGCACGAACGAAAATAGGATGAAGAAAAAAACGGAGAAATCTGAACGGCGTGGCGTCCTGTGCCTGGAGTACGACCTGTCTAACGGGAAACGCGGCGTCCGCAGCAAATAGTTCACGTGCTATCGAGCAGGAACGAATCTCGCTCTCCGCTTCAACTGTCAACCCTCAACTGCCAACTGTTTCGTCGTACCTCCATACCGGTACGTTGCCACCCACTTATCTCCTTTGTTTGCCACTCTTACGAAGGCGACAATATACTTGACTCATCAAACTGATCCCTGTAAGATTCTTGCACTATGACAAAAGCAAACGAACCGAAAACCCTCCAGCAAACAATCAAATACTTTGCTGATCCGAACAACTGCCTCGACTATCTTGTGGCGCGTCGCTGGCCCGATGGCGTCGCGTGTCCGACTTGCGGCTCCATTGACGTGAGTTTCGTTCCGTCGCGCCGCGTGTGGCAATGCAAGACTCGCCATCCCAAGTGCCAGTTTTCGGTCAAGGTGGGCACCATCTTCGAGGACTCCCCCATCTCGCTCGACAAGTGGCTCGCCGCGATGTGGATGCTGGCCAATTGCAAGAACGGCATTAGTTCGTGGGAGATTCACCGCGCTTTGGGGATTACTCAGAAGTCCGCATGGTTTGTCCTGCAACGAATCCGGCTCGCCCTGCAAACCAGTTCCACTCTGAAACTCGGCGGCAACGGAGGCGAAGTCGAAGTGGATGAAACTTTCATTGGCGGAAAAGCTCGCAATATGCACGCTCGGCGGCGACAGAATCGCTTGGCGTCCACTGGCGTTGGCGGCAAGGCTCCCGTACTCGGCATTCGGACAGGTTCGCGCTACTGTCGTTCCGAATCGCCCCAAGCACGCGCTCCACGGTGAGATTAGGCGAAACGTCAAGGAAGGCAGCGCGGTCTACACCGATGCGCTCATGTCCTACCAAGACTTGCGGCCAACCTTCGCACACCAAGTTATCGACCACGCCGAACGCTACGTTGACGGACGCGTTCACACCAACGGACTCGAAAACTTCTGGAGCCTCTTGAAGCGCAGTATCGGAGGAACTTATGTGAGCGTCGAGCCGTTCCATCTGTTTCGCTACTTGGATGAGCAATCGTGGCGTTTCAACAATCGTACTACTGAGGACCGTCCAATGAACGATAGTGACCGTTTCAATCTCGCAGTATCGCAAATCGTGGGGAAGCGTCTGACCTACGCGGAAGTCACTGGTAAGCCAGCAACGACGCCAGCGGAACCTTTTTAGTGCTGGACGTTTGAAGCGCGGGAAGTATGTGCGCGACGCCGCTTTGGTTTCGGCCCACGCCGATGAGGATTCTTCGCGGCCTCTGCCTTGTGTTCTGCAACTCGCTTTTGAATTTCCGAGTGAGGAACTGATAGTACGCGATCTACGAGATTCGTAAAGGCGGCGTATTCTTTCGTCATAGGGAAAGTGTATCATGCGCGCCCCTAGTCTCTTTCGATAGGCCGATAGAGCCTTCCCATTCAATTAGTTTCTTTTGGAGTTCAAAACCTTCTTCCATCTCTTTGAGATCTTCTGGCGTATATATCCCCATGTAGCCCAACGGGTATTTTTCAAATTCCTGCATGGGCCATCGCAGTTGAGAAAATTCTTCCAATTTTCCACCGAAGAATTTTTGAGTTGCCCAGTTTACTTCATAGGCTAGCCAGTCAGCCGCCTGTAACGGAATGAATCCAGGCTCAACGCGGCCATCCGCGCAAACAGTGTCTCTATTGGGACGGAAATTCGGTGGAATATGCCCCCTGTCTTTGGTAAGACATTGTTGAAGTTTTCCTTGTCCGGCGTCCCCGGCTTCAAATACAGCCACGAGTTGCATTTCGGGGTTTTTCCATTCTTTAAGATTCCATTGCCGAGCCAGTTTCTCGCAGGTTCTTCCTGCAAGACTGTAGGCATTCAGCAAGAACTCCTCACGTAAGTCCTCGCTCATCTTCTCGAAATCTTTATTTATGACGGTACACGCAAACTTTCGATATACGTGAGACTTGAGTGTGTCCATTAAATCTGCGCTCAACTTCCGGCGCAGTTCTTTTCTATCTGGCCTGTCTCGCCAATGTCTGAACGGCCCCCAAAATGACTCAAGGTCGTTGGCGTGAAAATATTCAATGCCGTCCTGTTCGCTCTGATGAGTCAACTATATTATCGCCCTTACGAAGACTGCCGGGTGTGTGCCCAAAATTCCCATTCTGGAACGAGTTCACCCGGAGCGAGGGCGAGGGGCCGCTCATCACTTGCTACAATATTTAAGTTCTTTCTTTTTCACATTCTTGCGCACTCTTTTGCACTTTTTTGCGCTCCCGAAAAACTCAACTCTTTTATTTTCAAGCGATTCCGCACTCTTTTAAAAAAAACGGGGGCGTGGGAGAGGGACAAGTTGCAAGCCGAAAATGGCACGAGCTTCTGTCGTTACATCCTTACTTCATTACGTCTTTATTTCCTCTTCCCAGTGGAAACAGCATCGGCTCGGTGGGCGGAGTATCGGCGATGGCTTCGAGTTCCGGGTACTGCCGCCGGAGCGGCTCCGGCACCTTCACCTTCGATCCCTTCAGGATGCTGATGAGCTGCAACGCATTGACGACGGACTTGCCCTGAAAGTGATTGTTGGTCACTACGAACGTCTCGCGGGCCCGTTCAGTGACTTTGCGGACGCGCGTGACCCAAGGGGCCAACTCTTCGGAGGTGTAGAGATAGTTGTAACGCTCATGCGCTGGGATCGTCGCATCGTCACTGAACCACGTGTCGTAGCGCCGGCCGTGAAGCCGGACGTACCCGACAGGAGAGGTGGCCTGCGTCGAGGGCGCAAGCGATCGCCCGATAATGGGTTGGTCGATGTTGCAGAAAGCGGCGCCGTTGACGTGCAGCAACTCCAGCGCTTCTCGAGTATCCCACGAAGCGTGGCGAACTTCGACCACCAGGGGATAGTCTGCGAATCGTTTGAGAACGGCGGAGAGATACGACACGGTTTCCGTACTGCGATGAAACGAAAAAGGGAATTGCAACAGGATCGCGCCGAGCCTCTTTGCCGCGCGAAGGACATCGAACCCCGAGCGAACGGCGCGCTCATCTGCTGCGACGGAGCCAGATGTCGTGGATCTTATGTCGTGCGTGAACCGCTGCCAGAGCTTGGCTGTAAAAACGAATCGCGGATTCGCCGTCACGCGATCGATCCATTGTGCGGCGTGGTCCGGGTGCAACGGTTGGTAAAACGAAGTGTTGATCTCGATAGTGTCAAAGAATTCCGCGAGATAAGCCGCCTCGTGGAATCCTTTGGTCCTGCGAGAAGGATAAACGTAGCCGGCCCAGTCGGGATAAGACCAGCCCGCGGGCCCCACACGCAGGATACCGCCAGGCGCGGTATTGGCCGAAGAGTTGGTCTCGTCTGACCGAGGTGTAGTTTGTGATTTGCGCCGCGGCATGAAGTGGCGCACGCGATTTGCGCCGACAGCAGAGTAGAGGGAAGGGAGGAGAAGTGTCAACGCGCGCAAGGTCAAGAATTCCGGTCGCCGTTGCCCCTGGCCTTGCAGGCTGCTATGCTTTTCTCCGATGTGGTGCAATCAGCCGAACCTTGTCCACTTCCTCTTTCGCAGCTTTTCCTACAGGTGCGCACATGAAACTTTCCATCAGTTACAAACATGTCGAGTCGCACAAACCGGTCGAGGTCGAAGTCGGGCGTCACGTAGGTAAGCTGGGAAAACTTCTCCAGAGTTACTCGCCGGATCTCGTACAATTGCACGGCGCATTTTCAAAGCATCCACGAACGGACGAAAATTCCTGCTCCCTGAATTTATCGCTGCCAACCGGAACGCTGCATGCCACCGGCTCCGGGGCCACCGTGCGGGGCAGTTGCAAGAAAGCCTTCAGCGAACTCGAAGCTCAAGTGAAAAAACACCAGTCCAAGTTGCGCAAAGACTACGAGTGGAAACGAAAGCGCCCTCTCCGTCGCGCCCAAGCTCTCTCCTGAAATCTGCACCAGTGCGGCAAGGCGTACCGTATTGAAATGCCTGGGTTTGTCCTGACCGGGCGTGAATTCGAATGGCATAAGAAGGTGTGCAGTTTCGAACATCGCTTCCAGGGCGATCACCGCATATAACTTGCGGAAGAATCACCGCATGACTACCGAAGAACCATTCGTGGGGCGAGCACGATAACGTTATCACTCCGGCGCTCGCGCTTGGTTCTGCCGAACTTCACCTGAAAATAATTTCCGGCGCTAGAAAGTTCAATTGACTTCGATCCTTGCGATCCATTGAGCTGCGCTCATCTTCGGACGCCTGCAAGAATTTGCCAGCATGGCAGCCTAACAGTCCGATGCGCCACCATCGACCTGCCTGTGTCAGCAGTTGCCCCAAGGTGTCAAAAGGTCAAGGCATGAAGCGATTTGTGCGTTCTAAGACGTCAGTTCACGCCAACGCTAGCGAATTTACGAACGGACACCGACCGTGCCACCTCAATCTTTCATTCCGACATACCTGAGATGCGAGATGCGCGCTAAACCGTTTCAATGTAAAATGTTAAAAATAGCCAGGGGCGTAGCTCAGTGGTAGAGCAGCGGCCTTTTAAGCCGAAGGTCGTGGGTTCGATCCCCACCGCCCCTACCAACTTCTCCTTTGTCCTCAATCAGATGGAAAATCCCGGGGGCAATAAGGGGGCACTAAGGTAATACGAGGCGGACGACTTTGTGGTGCGCCTCGCGTTTACTCTCCTCCATGGCTTTGCCATAGATGTTCATCGTTGTTCGGATATCGGCGTGGCGCATCAGTTCCTGCTGTACTTTCAGCGGAGCCCCAGTCTCATCAAGAAGACTCCGGAACGTGTGGCGGAATGTGTGCCAACCGATATGACCTATGCCGCAGCGGACAGCTGCGGGACCGATATGCCGCTGCTGTACTCTCCAAGGCTGCCACGGCATCGTGCCAGCCTTGAAAGGGCTCGCGAACACCCAGTCCTCGGGCTTATTGAATTGAGTCGTGCGTTGCCAGTGCAACAGTACGTCGGCGAGCGCAGGATCGAGCGGCATGCCTGCCTCAGAGTATTTGGTTTTGACGCCGCTTACGACCGTGTCGACGATGCCCCTCCGCACGAGAAGCGTAAGGTCATCCCAAATCACGTCGCACCACTTGAGAGCGAAGAGCTCGCTGCAGCGAAGCCCCGTGGCGAGATCGAGGATCACCATCGTGCGATAGGGATCGTCGAGCTCTTGTACAAGGCGCTGGAACTGCGCGATGGTAAGAACTATCGGTTCCTTTTCGCGCTTACTGCCTCCTCGCACCCGCACGAGCATCATGGGATTCTCGCCGATCTCGATGAGCTCCCAGCGCATGGCGCAGGTAAAGAGCACGCGCAGAAGATTCTGCAGGTGTCTCCTGGTTTTCGGGGCGAGGTGGAGTTCCTTGAGCCACAGCTCCACGGCAAGGGGTTTTATTTTCTCGATGGGGCAATTACCCCATCGCTGTTTGATGTGATTGTTGAGATATGAGCGGTAGGCATCAGCCGTTGAATGTCGCAGCTCGGGAAGCTCTTCTTCGAGATAACGATTGACCAAGGCGTTCACGGTTACCGTTGTTCCTTCTGAATCTTCCGAGTTGATCTCAAGCCTGCGATGCTCGATGGCGCGCCAAGCATTGGTTTCAGTTTTGAGCACGGAGACTGGTCCGATGAGCTCACTTTGTTTTGTGTAGCCGCCATTGGGTTTGCGTTCCCGCCAGCGGTACACGAACACGAGTCCATGTTCTTTCGACGGTCGGGTTTCAATCCAACCGTCTTGATACGTATTTCGAGTTTGTCGCAACATCATCCTCTCCTTTTGGATTTAGAGGAGAGTTGCGGCGCAACCCTGTTGGCCTTCAGTGATGAGTTTACACCGGTCCGCAGTAATGCGTCCAAATCTGAAGGGCGAAAATACCATCGCCTTCCGAGCTGGCATCCGGGGATCTGGCCCCTCCGGGCCATGCGCTTTACCGTCTTTGGGTGCAGCTTGAGAAATCGGGCCGCTTCGGTGCAGTCCCAGACCGGCTCGGGGGTTGAAGATGCGATTTCCATGGACCGCCTCATGCGAACAACGGCCTCTCACTTTTCCACGATTTGCAAAGCAATGTTAAGATCACAAGTATGGCGAAGAAGAATGTTCACTTTGTTGCCACGAAAACCGTTACGAAACCCACGAAGGTCAAGTTCAAGACGAAATCAGGAGAAACGGTCTCCTTCAAGGCTCTTAAGACGGTCAAACAAAAAGAAGACGTTCATTTTCGTGCAAAGAGAAAATGAGGCGGATCTACCTAGACAGCAACATCTTGATCGCTTACCACGCGACGGACAAGGCAGAAGAGACCAAAAAGAAAATGGTGGAGAATGCTTTGGCCGTGTTTGCCCAGCTTAAGGATATCCAGCTTTGCACGTCGATGTGGGCCGTGACCGAGATGGTCAATATTCTCGTTTCTGGCAAGAACGTTGATCGCGCACAGGTAGCGGAAATCGAAAGTCAGCTCGTCAGCGAAAGGCGTCTCCAGAAACTGAAGATATATTTTATCGATGTCAGCCCAGAGAAAGATTACGACTTCACGGAGTTTTTCTATCATGTCAAACAGAGTATCCTCAAATACCATTCTGGAGTTGGGGACATAATTCACAGCGTCATTATGAAAAACAACGGGATCGTTGAAATTCTGACTTTCGATGAAAAAGACGATTTCAAACAGATACCTGGTCTGACGGTATTTCATCCCAAAGACATCAAGATCTGATTGGCTTGCTCCGTTTCCTTTTTGGCCGCCCACCCGCCGGGGCGCAAGCCCCAGCGTGAAAACCTCACGAAACCACAATGCCGGTGACGTTACCGTCGCCGCCTTTTTTGCGGTTCTTCTCGGAAAGATCTTTCACCATACCCGTAAAGAAAGATCCAAATGCCTTCTCGCGTTTTTTCTCGTCTTCGAGCAGCTCCTCCGGACTTTTCTCCTTGAGAGGACCAACTACTTTCACGACTTCCATCTGGTACGGGTCAAGCTCAAGAACCACTCTGCCGTTGTCGGAATACCATTCCACGTAGGGGTAGTCGACATATGGATAGTAAAGGTCTCTTGCCGCGATGTGAGCGCGATACCGTTCAGACAGATCCTGCCGGCGTTTCTCCCGCTCGCTGCCGTGGATGCCTCGCTCGTCCCAGAAGAGTTCGTTTTTCTTCATAATGGTTTGAGCGAGTGCTTCTGTCCAAGGCCCGAGCGTGAGTCCGGCAGTGATATCGCCTGCAGTACCGTTCTGTATCGGGTTGAAACCATCCATATACGTTCCTCCATCGCGATACCGATCGGACGGATTAGGGTTCGAGAGCCGGATCACCGTCCCTCGTATGTCTTCGTGAAAATCTCCCTCAAGGTCGAATGTGACATCCAGCCTGTGACCTTACCCGGGGTTCGGTTGTCGAGCTCTCCGTCGATAAGATTTTCATATGGCCGCCAAGCCATCGGTGTGGGATTTGTGTTTATCCCGGGCCGTGCACCCGGCGGGTAGGCGATAGAAGTTCGGGGAGACAGTCCAGTTTCCGCCGCTTTGCACAAGCGACGTGCACGGCACGAGACTCGACCTTCGTCTCCCCTTTTGTCCCCGTGTAGCCACACGGGACAAACTTGTTTCAAAGCGATTCGATTCATCGAAAGCTGCCCTCGGAAGAGGCGAATGACAGGTTCCAGGTTAGTCGAATTGTGCAGCAGTGCCGCCTCCACTCAACGTGTAGGAAGCACCCTGGATGTTATGAACGACCAAGTGCCAACGGATTGTGCCGAGGTCGAGATCCTCGTGCTCATCGTTAGTGTGTCTGAGCACGCCGCGGGCGTAGACCTCGCCCTTGCGCGGGCCGGCTCGATAGATGATTGCCTCTTCGAGCTCATGGTGTCCGTCTCTCCCTAGCACGCGGCGCTCATTATACTGTGCCACGCCACGCTCCACGTCCCGCATCAGTTCCGAAGTGAAGAACTTCGTCGGAATCGCGAACCACTCTCCCTGGCGTCTCACGTCTGATCCCCGCGCCTCCGCCTCCCGGACCACTTTCGGCTTCAAGAAGTTGAGCGCGTCGTCGAGCGATGCAGGTGCGCGGTCCGTGAGAAGTTCCGCAAGGAAATACATGCCGGAGCCCACACCGGTCTCATCCACCGCGGAGAGGTAGTACCGGTCTCGCACCCGTACGACACTGTCTCCCAGCGTATGAATCCGCCGCGTGTGCTCCTGGCCATGCCTGTCCTTTTCGGTCACTTCCCGCCACCGCTCACCCGTGCTCGGGACGACGATCCCGACTTCTTTCCGAAGTTTCCTGGTAGGAATCGGCGCCTGGTCCCAATCGCGAACTTCGCCATTCGTCCAGGCAGCAGCGATCGAATGGAACGGAATCACACCGAAACGAACCGGTGAGTCGCGAAGGGCAGTGAGCACAGTGCGTTGATGGCCTGCATCGGGCCACTTGAGCCGGGCGCCGTTCACGAGGAGACTATCGTCTCCAAGTCGGGCGGCAAGCGGCGTTTCTCGAGCTTCCCGTGGCCTCCAGCGATTTGGGCCGTACAGCGCGGGAACCTTCGAGATCAACATGCCTTTGTCGGCCTTTACGTATGACCCACTTCCCTCTGTCCCCTTGTTTATGAAGTTTTCGATCACTAATTTGTGTTGCATAGTTTTGTGACTTTCCTGTCCCTGCCATTCACCTCATCTGAAGGCAGCTCCCTGCGTATTGACCTCCTTCCTCTGATTGAAGACGCGAACGCATCCTCTCAAACAGCTTCCTAATAGGCCCCACCGAAATACGTGTGAATCGTTGAAAACAGGCTGGTTATCGAACAAAAGCTCTCCTCTGAAGAGGAGACCCTGAGAGGAGAGCGTGAGCTCCACTATATATATGCACCTCACGCCTGTTCTCCATGGTCGAGCAGTTTCTGGTGTCCCCCATCGCGAAGTTCAAGGAACCGACAATCAGCTATTCCCGTCGTCTGCAGCTCAGCGAGAGTCGCTGCGAGCACGTGGAGAGAAACGTCGCGCTTGCGGACTGCGCGGCTCACGGTGTCCATGCGCCGATCGCGCTCCGTAATGAGCACGACCGCTTCAAATGGAAAACCTGGCAAACCTTCCTCGTAGGTACGGAGCTTCGCGACAAGCACAGGCAGGCTCTCTGTCGCCCGATCGTATTCAACCGCAAAATCCCGACGACCAGGGCTGCACACGGCAAATACCGCATCAGGGATCACAGGATGCGCCCAGCCGAGAGACGCAAGCTGCCAATGAGCGTAGAAGTACGCGACGGGAACCGTTCCCGATTCGACCGCGATGCGAATGTCATTCACGCCGATGAGATGCGGAAGCTGCCGCGAAACATCGTTCCCTCCTGGACACGAAATAGACATTTCCTCAAGGATGACTTTGCCTTTAGGGCCGGGGGCGTGGAGCGCTTCCGAGAACACGCCTTCCCGGTACGTCCGGAGATACCCTGTCTCGGCGAGCTTCCGCAGCCGCTTCTGGACGGCATTGAGCGTCGCCTGAGGGAAATAGAGTCGATGGATCTGTGTCGTCGTGAGCCAGCGACACAGCCCGCATTTGACGATGAGCCGCCTATCACGCTCCGTACACCGAAGCATCAGGAAGCCTCGGGAAGTTTGGTCGTCACTCCGCAGCGATAGCAACGCACGATACAAGGAATGGTTTGGCACACGGGGCACGTACGCAGCAAGTGCCCCCGGTAGGTGAAACTGCAGGAACACCGCCACAGACCGACGAGCGAAATCGGTGCACCACATTCGCAGGGCATCTGAGGCTCCATAGCGAGCCGGAAAAAACGGTATCGCTCAAGCGCCCCTCTCACGGCCTGAAACAGGAGTATTGGGCTCGCAAAAATGAAAAGTACCGAATCGATGAGAGTTTCGTTCATGCTTGCCACGCGGCCCGCTCCTCCCGGTATTTCTTCTCGAATACCTCCCCGAGCTCGGACGATACTTCCGTGGGTTCCAACCACTCGCGATCCCGATCCAGGATCTGCGTTTCGTATTCGGACCGGCGAATGCGCTTGCCGAGATCCGGCTCCGCACGGAGCGCCTCGACGATTCGCCTGAACTCCTGTCCGTCCGGCAGATCCAGGGTCGGTGTCTCAATCTTGATCGCCTCGGGCGAACGAGCCTTGAGCCACAAATACCCGGTCCGATCCGGAAGATGCGCGATCCCTTCGAGTACGAGCGAGCGCTCTTCCTCGGGAGAATAGCTGGTCCGCTCTCGAAACGGATGCGGCTCGGGACGCGCACGCCGTCCGGTCACGGGAAGCGCCGCTCGCAAAAACTGGGCATCCCTAGGCGTACCCCGCAAGGTGAGCGACCAGCGGATGTTCGTGTGCAGCGTCTCCAAAATCCGCGCATCGGGAATCGCGGTCGAAATGTTTTGGCAAAGAAAGCAGAAGAAGCTGCCAAAGGAGCGCGCCATCGTGAGGACGTCGGCCATGTTCTCTTGTTGTTGCCGCGTCAGAAAAAAATTCTGCGCCTCGTCGGCGAGCCATAAATAGCTCACGGGAGGATTGTTCGGGCCCGAGAAGATCGCCTGGCGGATGTCGGAAAGCACGAGGCCCTGCAGAAGCAGACGCACCCCGCGGGTGATCGACTGCCCCGCGCAGTTCACGAGCACGATCTTCCCCTCGTTCTGCAGGCGGCGGAAATCGGGCGCCGCATAACCCGAGAGCGCGAGCCTCACACCGTCCGAGGCGAACAATGACTCCATGCGTGCGCGAAGCGCACCGATGATAGCCTTTCCTTCCTGCGCGAAGTGGCGCCCGAAATACGACCTGAGCTCGACGTTCTTCGACCGCGCAAGGAGTTTCGCTCGAAGCGCCTGCGACTCAAGCACGTGATTGAGATACGTGAGCGGCAGATCGAATTCCGAGAGCAGTGCGATGACATTCTTGAGGACCGTCGCGCCTCGCAGCGAGAGTTTCTCGCCTGCGGGCAGGAGCTCGCGCAGCGTTTCAAGCCTGCTCGTCACGAAAAAATCCCGCTCGGTATACGGCCAACGGGAGAGGATGTTGTAGGGGCTCACTGCCTGCTGCGACGAAAAATCAATGATGACAATGCGGTCCAGGAGCTCTTCCTTCGCGCGGCCTTCAAGCTTCTCCAGGCGACGCGCGAGCAAAAAAGTAGCGCGATCGAAAAGCTCGCCTTTGGCATCGAGCACACCGAAGGACATCGATCGGAGGCGGGGCATGCGTTCGATCATGGCGTCGAGAATCACGCACGCCGCCA
>WNFJ01552330.1_pt1 | contig 11469 bp, 12 predicted proteins | sample 5400461 | NCBI WGS metagenome assembly WNFJ01 (sample SAMN13153349, study PRJNA577476) | soil metagenome | isolation source: 115 cm saprolite on Douglas fir-dominated hillslope | place: USA:California | collected 2013-09-17 | reverse complement strand
CCCGCAACCGGTCGCGTCAACTTCGCGCGTGACACTTTTCGTCGCTCTTTTGGGGGTGCCGGCACCGCGGGGAATTGTACGCGATCCGAAAAGCGGGCTCCTTGGTCCACAACTCACGCCGCGTCATGCAATTGCACAGAGTGATGGGCATCACGCCCCGGTGGCGCGCAAGTTGAAAATAAAAGTGTCCCAAGGAACGACAGGAATACAAATGAAAGCTCTCCCGGAACGCCGCATCACGGATGCAGTCGATGATCGCCTGACTACCACCGGCATGACCGCGTTGATCGTCGACGATGAGTCGAGCTATCGCACTTATATCTCCGCGCTGGCGGAGAAAGTCGGCTTCACCGTCGCGGAGGCGACCGACGGCCCGACGGCGCTCGATCTGCTTTCGCAGACCGCATTCGATGTTCTCGTGGTCAGTCTCGACTCGCCCGGCATCAACGGCCTGGAACGGATCGCTCCGCACGAAACGTACTCGATTTTGCTCACGTCGCGCGACGACGTCGACAAGAAGATCGCCGCGCTGCAGGCGGGCTACGACGATTTCCTCTCGAAATCGGCGACCGAGCTCGAGGTCGTTGCGAAACTCGTAGCCGCGCGCCGGTTGATCACCCGGCAGCAGACGTTCGACCATCTGGTGCGCGATCTCTACGGACTCGCGTCGCGCGATGAGCTCACCGGCGTGTTCAATCGCCGGTTTCTTTTCGCCGAGACTGAGAAGCTGCTGGGCAGCGGCACGGCAGCCACGCTGGTGTTGTTCGACCTCGACGATTTCAAACGCGTGAACGACACGTTCGGTCACCTCGTCGGCGATCGCGTTCTTCGCGACGTGGGCGCGCTTTTTCAGCGAGCCACGCGCCCGGACGATCTCGTCGGCCGTTATGGCGGAGACGAATTCATCATGGTCGTGACCGGATCGCCGTTCTATCTCGTGGAGACGATTGCCGATCGCCTCTCCAGCGACATTCGCGAACTGACGTGGACCATCGGCAACGATGAATTCAGCGTCGGCGTTTCGGTCGGAATCGCATCGACGCATTTCCTTCCCAACGCGAACCTGATGCAACTGCTCGAAGCGGCCGATCGCGATCTGTACAAAAACAAATGGGTGCGGAAGCATCCCGATGAAGCCCGCTCGAAGGGCGGTCGCGATCACGTTCTGCCGCTTCCGGAACCTGTCCGCGAGTTGAGTGGAGCGCCGGCGCCCTCGCCGGCACCTCGGCCAGCGCGCCGGCCGTCCAGCAGCCGCCCCCCGTCATCCTGAGCGCAGCGAAGGACTCTGCGTGGCTTCTAATGAACCTCCTGTAACGGGGTGAGGTGGAAACCAAGTGTAGCCGCCCTTTTTTGTAATGAGTTGAAGAGTCTTTGGCGATACCGTTGTTCGTAGTAGTCAAGGCCGGGGTCGCGATACGGAGTGCGGGTTTTGAGCATTGCGTAGAAGATGGTGGCGAGTTTGTGAGCCGTGGCTTTGATGGCAGATGCACGGCCGTGCCGGGACTGGATTCGACGGAAGAAGGCACCGACGGCGCAACGGGCTCGCTCCAAGGTCTGAGCCGCAAGGCGGAAAGCTTGTGCTGCGCGGTTGGGATGAATGACGGGCGGCTTCTTCGTTAGCGGTCTGCCGCCGGTGATCCATTTGTTCGGGGAGAGGGCAAGCCAGGAGGCGAACTGACCTTCGCTAGGCCACGGGGTCATGTCTGTACCGGTTTCCGAAAGGATCGTCAGAACGCTCGATGCTTCCAGTCCGTCGATTGCCGTCAGATCGACACCGGCCATTTCGAAGATGAGAGTGCGTGCGTCGAACCGAGGCTGATTCTTGCGGCGAGTGGACGACTTCTTTGTCAGATTCGCCCGATCACCTTTCTTCTCAAACCCGGCAAGGGCAGTGGCGATCTTCTCGTCACAGGCGTTGAGTTTCTTGCCGTACTCCTCGAACAGCTCGACGGCCTGACGAAGCGCGAACAGATGCTCGTCGCGATAGTTACCCATCAGAGCCTTGGCGATGGTTTGCTCCGAGTTCTTGCAGTTCGGCTCGCGCATGGCAGCCAGCTCCTTGGGATCGCGCTGGCCTTGGAGAATGGCGTGAATGATGCGAAGCCCGCTGACACCGGTAATGTCGGAGAGCACTAGGTGCAGCTTCAGATTCATCAGGTCGAGAGCCTTCTGCATGTGTCGGATGTGATCGCTCGCATAGTCGATGAGCATCCGTCTCTGACGCATGAAGGCCCGCAGAGGGAGCATCTCCGCACTCGGACGAAATGCTCCGTCGAGCAGACCATGCGTGTGCAGTTGCCGAATCCATTGGCAGTCCACCACGTCAGTCTTCTTCTTGTTCCGTCGGCCGATGCTTCTCGAGTCGACGAGTTTCGGCGCCAGTCCCCGCGCTTCGAGAACCTCGAACAGAGGGATCCAATACACGCCGGTCGCTTCGATGGCCACCGTCTTGATGGCGCAGGCCACCAGCCAGTCCGCCAGCGCATACAGATCTTCCGTGAACGTCCCGAACGCCCGGACGGGCTGGTCGTCACGATCTTCTGGAACCGATACCCAGTGCTGTTCCGAACCGGCGTCGATTCCGGCTGCATCGGGGTTGACTACGATCATTGGTCCCATAATCTTGCGCTGGGACCGGAGGACCCGAGGTCGTTTGGTCATGAAACACTCTCCCGCAAAAAATTGAATTTTGCGGACCCGCAGCGGAAGACACAGCTCGATACACTCTTCTAAACGGGATCGCGAACACGACTTCTAATCGTGCCGCGTCACCAACGCGACTTCGGTCTTCCGGGACCAAGCTCAGGAACGGGCTCTTACCGCGCACCAGTGCCGCGACGGCCTCGACTACGGAACCGCGCGCGCAGCATACCGGTTCATCACCGCTTCACCGCCGCGCGCGGCGTTAACCAGCTCAGGATGACGTTCGTGGTAATTTCCGCGGATGTTCCGCCTCGCCGAACACGGAACGTCTGCGCGGATTGAAGTCATCGGCGGCGTGACGACATTCCTGGCGATGGCCTACATCATCGTCGTCAATCCTGCCATCCTGAAATTCGCAGGACTGCCGGCCGGCGCCAGCACCGTCGCCACCATTCTGGTCGCCGCGATCGGATCGCTGCTGATGGGCATCTACGCGAACCGGCCGATCGCGGTCGCGCCGTACATGGGGGAAAACGCCTTCATCGCGTTCGGTCTGGCGGCACTCGGCGTCACATGGCAACAGCGGCTCGGCGCCGTCTTCATCAGCGGACTCGTTTTTCTGATCATCACCTTCGCGGGCTTGCGGGCGTGGCTCGCGAACGCGATCTCGCCGAGCCTGAAATACAGCTTCGCGGTGGGCATCGGCCTGTTTCTGGCGTTCATCGGGCTGAACGAAACGGGAATCGTTGCGAAGGCCGAAGCCGTGCCGGTGAAGATCGGGAACCTGCGATCGCCGGAGGTGCTGCTCGCGATCGCGGGATTCTTGTTGATGATGGCTCTGCTGCAGCGCCGGATCCGAGGCGCGATTCTGATCGGAATCGTCGCGACGGCGGTGCTCGGGATATTTTTTGGACTGGGGCACGCGCCGCGCGAAGTGATGGCGATGCCATACAGCCTCGCGCCGATCGCGCTGCATCTCGACATCACCGGCGTGCTGCGCGTGTCGTTTCTGCCGATTCTCCTCACGCTTTTTCTCATGAGCTTCCTCGACACTCTCGGCACGCTGGTGGGGGTGGGTGCGGCGGGTGGGATGCTGGACGAGAAGGGAAATTTTCCCGGGCTCGAGCGGCCGATGACCGTCGACGCAGTGTCGTGCATGATCAGCGGCCTCCTCGGAACATCCACCAGCGGCGCGTTCATCGAGTCGGCGACCGGAATTCGTGAAGGCGCGCGGACCGGTCTGGCCGCCGTGACCACCGCGATTCTCTTCGCGCTGTCGCTCTTTTTCATTCCACTCGTCGAACCGTTGCAGCAATTGCGCTTCGCTTACGGACCGGCATTGATCGCGGTCGGAGTGCTGATGCTCGAGTCGATTCGCAAAATCAATTTCGACGATCTTACCGAGCTCGTTCCTGCGTTCGTCACAATTACCATGATGGTGTTTACGTACAACATCGCGAATGGACTGACTGCCGGCCTTGTGCTCTATCCCATCATGAAGCTGCTCGCCGGGCGTTCAAGCGAGATCAACGGCGGCTCGATCGTGCTGGCGGTCCTCTGCCTCATCTACTACATCTTCGGATTGCCGCACTGATGTCGCTGGAAGATCTGATTCGACGGATTCCGAAGGCCGAGCTGCACATTCACATCGAGGGATCGCTCGAGCCGGAGCTGATGTTCGAGATCGCGAAGCGAAACGGCGTGCGGCTTCGATATCCATCGGTCGACGCGCTGCGCCGCGCGTATCAGTTCTCCGATCTGCAATCGTTTCTCGACATCTACTACGAAGGCGCCGCCGTCCTGCGCGAGGAGCGCGACTTCTACGACATGACGATGGCCTATCTGCGGCGCGCTGCCGCCGACAACGTCCGTCACGCAGAAATCTTCTTCGATCCACAGACGCACACCGGTCGCGGCATCGCATTCGAGACTGTCATCAACGGAATCACCGCCGCGATTCGCGAAGGCCCGATCTCGACGCGCCTCATTCTCTGTTTCCTTCGCCATCTCAGCGCCGAGTCGGCAATGCAGACATTCGAAGAAGCGCTGCCGTTCAAAGATCGCCTCGTGGCGGTCGGCCTCGACTCATCGGAGATCGGAAATCCGCCATCGAAGTTCTCCGCGGTTTTCGCGCGTGCGCGCTCGGAAGGTCTGCGAGCGGTGGCGCATGCTGGGGAGGAAGGGCCGCCCTCGTACATCCGTGAAGCGCTCGACATCCTCGGCGCCTCGCGCATCGATCACGGCGTCCGTTGCCTCGAAGATCCTCGGCTCGTCGACAAGCTGGTCGCGCGGCGCATACCGCTGACGGTCTGTCCGCTATCGAATGTGAAGCTACGCGTCTTTCGATCGATGAAAGATCACAACTTGCGCGCGATGCTGCAGCGCGGAATCGTGGCCACGATCAACTCCGACGATCCGGCGTACTTTGGCGGGTACGTCGTCGACAACTATCTCGCCGTCGCGGAGGCGCTCGGTCTAACCGAGGACGACATCCGGCTGCTCGCGAGGAATTCGTTCGAGGCCAGCTTTCTCTCGCCGCAGGAGAAGGCTACTTACAGTTCGCCACCTTGAATCCCTGGCTAATGGCGACGCTTCGCGCCAGCAGGTAGGCGTTCTCGGGATGCTGCGTGCATTCCTTCGCGTAGTAGAGACGCGTTCTGTTGTCGACCCACACCTGCGCGAACACGGGCTGCACCGGCTCCTCACTTTGAGTCACGGGCGGCGGCAGCGGCTGCGGCGGAGGCGCGTTGATCGAATCGAACGTCGCGTGCGTCGTCGTTGCGGGAACCATCGAGGCCTGCTCTTGCACAGGCTGCGGCAGGTGCTTTTGCGGCGAGGGGGTGACGAGCGCGCCGAGAAAAAATAGGGCCGTCCCGGCGAGAGCGGTCATGAATCCTTTCCTGGAGTCCTCCCAATGCGTGATCACGAAAATGATGTAAACGAACGGGACGAAGATGCATCCCAGTCCCCACAGGACACTTTCACGGAAGGCGCGCGAGATGACCATCACCGAGCCGACGAGGCTGATGACGAGACCGATCACAAATAGGGCTGGACCCACGGCGAACTCCTTGTATTGTTTTGGATTTGAGCGAACAATTCTAACATGTCGAACGCCTCCCTCATCTGCGACCTCGCCCGCCAGTTCTACGACCTCGGATGGGTCACCGGGACGGGCGGCGGGATCTGTATCCGCGAAGACGACCGCGTGATCATCGCGCCCAGCGGAGTGCAGAAGGAGCGCATGACGCCCGATCAGATGTTCACCTTCTCGCTGGACGGCACGCTCGTCGACGGTCCGCGCGATCCCGATCTGCGTCCGTCGGAATGCACGTCGCTCTTCATGGCTGCGATCCGTCTCCGCGATGCCGGCGCAGTGATTCATTCGCACTCGATCAATGCGATGCTCGCGTCGCTTCTCTTCGAACATGAGTTCGTCATTTCGGAGCTCGAGATGATCAAAGGCATCGAAGGGATGAGCTATCACGACCGGCTCGTCGTGCCGATCATCGACAATACCGCGCGCGAGTGCGATCTGGCGGCTTCGCTGGAGGCCGCCATCGTCGCGTATCCCAAAACTTACGCGGTGCTCGTCCGGCGACACGGCGTGTATGTCTGGGGCCGCGACTGGGTGCGCGCCAAGACACATGCCGAGTGCTACGATTACCTCTTCCGCGCCGCGGTGGAAATGCGGCGCTTAGGAGTCAGCGATGCGAGCTTTCCTTCTCGATCAGCCGACGCGTACGCTCGACGCTAAAGAGCTCCGCGAGTTCGGCGTTCTGCATCAGCGGTTGCCGGTCGAAGCGCGCGCCGCCGAGATGGCGCGAATCAAGCGCGATCACGGTTATCGCGACGAAGATGAAGTCGCGCTGTCAACCGACACGCCGAACCTCGACACGATCTGCGCAAAGTTCGACAAGGAGCACTACCACACGCTCGACGAGGTGCGTTTCGTCGTCGAGGGCGAAGGAATCTTCGACGTGCGCGACAAGAAAGATCGCTGGGTACGCATTCACGTCGACAAAGGGGATCTGATCATCATCCCCGCGAATACCTATCACCGATTTTTTCTGACCGACACGAAGAACATTCGCTGCGTGCGGCTGTTCCTCAACAACGACGGCTGGGCGCCGCTGTATCGCGACGCGGCTGTTACAGCCTGACGGCCATTCAACGATTCCGCCCGTCGGTCGTTATGCGTGCAGCGATGCGTCGCAGCTTCTGTTTTCTCGCGGTAGTCGTTCTGACTCCGCATCTTTTCGCGCAATCGCGAAGAGGCGGGCCGGGCACCGGCAATCCCGACGAGCATCTCGTGCCGTGGAGATTTCTCGAGAAGGACGCGCTGCTGGAAAAAAGTCCAGTCACGCTCTACTGGCTTCCGGCGTCGCTCGATGAAGCGAAGCGCTCGCGATTGATGACTTCGCGAGTGCTGTTCGAGAGCTCATCGCGTTGCGTCGGCCTCGAGATTGTGTTGCCCGAGAATGTCGCGACGATCGAGAAGCTCGGCGCCGCGGGGAAAGGCCCGACCGCCGTGGTGGCCGACGCACACGGCAATGTCGTGCGGCGAATCGGCAACCCGTTTCGAGTCGAGGCAGTCGAGCAAATGCTGGCCGACGAGTTGGCGGCGCGCGACGACGCGATGTACCGCCAGATGACGGAAGCGAATCGAGCGGCAGCCGCCGGCAACAAGGACATCGCGATCGGTCTCTACAAGAAAGTCTGGGATGATCGCTGCCTCTTCCCGGTCGCCGGAGCCGACGCACAACGCGCGCTGAAGAAGCTCGGCGTCATTGTGCAGGAGCCGGCCGAGTCGCGCCCGCCCGATCCGTACCTGCAGCCGAAAACGAAAACCAAGAGCGGGCACTGATGAGCATATCCTTCGCGTGCGATCGGCTGGCGCTATCGCCTGAAATCCGCAAGCGCCATTTCGAAGTCCTCGGCCCCGCTCTTCGCGCCGTCAAGCTCGCAGTGCGCGAGTTGCCCGACGGCTACGAATTCGAATTTCCATCCGATGCGAAGACGCTCCCGATGCTCGAGGAATGGATCGCGCAGGAGCGCCTCTGCTGCCCCTTCTTCGACATCGATCTGCGGCTCGAGCGTGCAGGCGGCCCCGCGTGGATGCGCCTGACCGGCCGCACGGGAACCAAGGATTTCATTCGCGCCGATTTCTCCGCCTGGTTTCAGTGACTCATTTAACATTCAACATTCAACATTCAACATTCAAGACTGGCTGGACAGCGAGAGAGCGTCGAATTCTGGCGGGGCTGCGCACTCCCGAGCACATCCAGCGATTCCTCGACGAACTTGCATACGATGAGAAGGGCGGCGCCGCCTCGCCGCGCAAAGTCATGCGCACCGGCAAGGCGCAATGCTACAGCGGAGCTCTTTTCGCATGCGCGGCGCTGCGCGAGCTGGGTTACGCGCCGCGTCTCATGTGGATCGACGCCGTCACCGACGATGGCCACTGCCTTGCGCTGTACCAGAGCGGCGATCTGTGGGGGAGCGTCGCGAAGTCGAACTTCACGACGCTCCGTTCTCGCGAGCCGCTCTATCCCTATCTGGCCCTCGGCCTCAGCTACTTCGAGGGATTTTTCAATCTCTACGGAAAACGCACGATGCGCGGTTTTACCGTTCCGATCGATCTCGAAAGATTCGAACCGCGCGGCTGGCGATTCAGTGAAGGGCAGCTTCTGTACGTCGATCGTGCGATCGATACCGCTCCGCGCGAGTGGAAGCTGCCGCGCGGAAGCGCCGCACAACTCACCCGCGTGAACGAGCAGTTGCGTCAGGCCGGACTCCTCGGCGCTTCAGCCGAGGGACTGTGGCGGCCGGGCAACGGCTGAGCTGGACAGAATTGGTAAGATGTTGCCCTTCATCATCCATTAGCGATCACAAGGAGAAGCTATGAGCGGTAGATCTTCAGCGAGATGCATCGCACTCGCCCTGTTGATTCTCGTCAGTGTCGCTAACGCTTACGCCGACATTTACGGGTCGATCAGCGGCACCGTCCGTGACAACAACGGCAATCCTCTTCCCGGCGTCACCGTTAGCGCCGCAGCTCCGGTTTTACCGAAGGCGCGCGACACCGTCACGGAATCGAACGGCACTTACCTGTTGCCGAGTCTTCCGCCCGGCACGTACACCGTTAACGCAACTCTGGCCGGACTTGGCAGCGCGCAGACGAACGCGGTCGTCGTCGTTGTCGACAAGCAGACCGCGGTCGATCTGCGGTTGAGCCCCACCGTTTCAGAGGCCATCACGGTCACGGCGGCGGCGCCGACGGTCGATATGAAGTCGACTGAAGTGAATTACAACTACGACGCGAAGACGATCCAACGCCTGCCGCTCCCGCGAACGTACCAGGGATTGTTTCAGCTCGCGCCAGGCATCGCTGCCGGCACGGGGTTCGCGCCGGTCGCTGGTGGCGGACGACAGGAGAACAGCTTTCTGCTGGACGGGAACAGCGTGACCAATCCCCTGTTCGGTTACCTCGGAATCGGGAATACCGATACGAACGAGCTCGACATCGCCGACTTCAACGTGAAGCGCGGTGCGTTCTCCGCCGAGTTCGGACGTTCCACCGGACTGGTCATCAACGCGGTAACGAAGTCGGGCACCAACGAGCTTTCAGGCGCTGTCCGGCAGGAGTTCCAACCGGGAAGCTGGGCGGCGAGCGCGAAAGATCCGACCTTCAACTCGCATCTGGACACTTCGCGCACCGCGGCCAGCATCGGCGGTCCGATCTGGCGTGACCATATCTTTGGTTATGCCTCGGGACGCTATGAAAAAATTGACAGCAAGAATCGCACGAACTTCTTCGGGCCCGTCCCTGACGAGAAAGAGACCATCAAGGAATGGTTCGGAAAGCTGACGGTCAGTCCGTCATCGTCGCAGTTTCTTTCCGTTGGATATCGCCACATTCCGCTGATCGATCCGTTCAACGGCGTGGGTCGATTTGACCTGCCGGAGGTCGCGCAGGACTTCAAGAACACGAACAGGACCCGTCGAAGAGCACCTTAGTCGAAGCGAAAGTACTTCAGTCGAGCGAGGCGAATCATTTCGTCGCTCGCACCGATCTCGGATTCAAGCCCGCGTTCAACATCAACGACCTGCGCCACATGGGAAATGTGAGAATCCCGGACCCGGGTGGCAGCGGCATCCTGGTCACCGGCGGTGCGAACTATGTTCGCCTGAGCACGCAGGACTACAAGCACAATCAGGCCAAGGCGGCCGTCTCGCAGTTTTTCGATTTCGGTGGGATGAATCATCAGATCAAAGTCGGCGCCGGATATGACTACGGCGAGGAACATATCAGCCGGTTATCGAATGGATGGGGAAGGATCACCACTGCCAGCGGAGGACGGCTCCGCGCCAGGTACTATCCGGATCAGCCGCCGCTGCTGTCGTTTGGAAAAGCGTACAGCGTCTATGCGCAGGACTCGATCACCGTCACGCCGCGCCTGAACGTTGATCTCGGCGTGCTGGCCAACCGTGACGAGTATGGCGAGAAGGGCAACCACAACATCACTTTCCTCAAGTTCAACTTCGGCGAGCAGATCCAGCCGCGCATCGGCGTGAACTACAACCTGCGCGAGAACGCTCACGACAAGCTGTACGCCAATCTGGCGCGTTACTCCAACATGGAGCAGAAGAGCACTGCGCGCGGATTGGCTCCGTTCGGCCTCATCACGGCAACGGCGTTCTTCAATGCCACCACGGGCGCGCTCATCAGCGACCGTCCCGGTACCGGAGAAACCGGCAACGCCATCATTCTGCCCGGCACGAAGCCGACCTATACCGATGAATTCGTCGTCGGATACGCGACGCCGTTGGTGTCGCAATGGTCCCTCGATACATTCGGGATGTTCCGAAATACGAAACGCTTCATCGAAGACTTTCCCGTTCCGCAGCCTGACGGAGATTTCTTCGCCGGCAATCTCGCCAACGCCAAGCGCAAATACTACGGAGTCACGTTCGACCTGAGCCGGCGTTTGGCGAATCGCTGGTCCGCGGACATCAACTACACGTGGAGTCGCTTGTACGGCAACTACGACTTCGATTATCCCGGAGGTGGCGGAACGTACAACACCGCGTCGGCAATCGAGGACGGTGCGGGCCTTCTGATCGAGGATCCCTTCCGTTACGGTCCACTGTGGGGAAATCGCACGCACGTGTTCAAGGCATTCGGCACTTTCGAAGTGATTCCGAACCTCAACCTCGACGGCTTCTTCCGCTATCAGTCCGGCGGGCCATGGACGACGATCGGCCAGGACGCGGTGTACGGTTTCTACGATCACTATCTCGAGCCAGCGGGCAGCCATCATCTGCCGTCGTGGTCCAACTTCGATCTGAGCGCATCGTATGGAATTCCGCTCGGTGGCGGCCGGCGGCGCGTCGCCCTCGAGGCTCGCGTTCTCAATGTGTTCGACCAACAGACCGTTCTGTCCGTTGATCGCGTGCCGTATCTCGATGCGCCGATCGAGACGGCGACCTTCCCGTTCATCACGCAGCCGACCACAATGCCGAACCCGAATTTCCGTAACCCGACGTCGTTCGCGGCACCGCGGCGCTACATCGCTTCGGTGCGCTTCGACTTCTAGTTTTCTGAAGACTAGTTCCGACAACGCCCGGCGCTATCCATGGCGCCGGGCGTTTCTTTTTTTCCTCGCCGCGCTGTTCGTGAAAGGCGCCGTGCTGTTCGCGCTGCACGATCATCCGCTGCTGCAACCGCGCGGCGACCTCGACGAGGCCATCTACGTCGCGCTGGCGAAGCATTTGCCGGCGCAGCCGTTCTTCGTGTCGCCGCTGTATCTCTATTTTCTCCGC
>WNFJ01422685.1_pt2 | contig 11469 bp, 8 predicted proteins | sample 5400461 | NCBI WGS metagenome assembly WNFJ01 (sample SAMN13153349, study PRJNA577476) | soil metagenome | isolation source: 115 cm saprolite on Douglas fir-dominated hillslope | place: USA:California | collected 2013-09-17 | reverse complement strand
TTTGTGGAGCCGCGCGCGCGGCGCCTGGCCGGTGATGCAGAGGATCGGAATCGAGTCGGCCCAGGCGGAGTAGAGCCCGGTGATCATGTCCGTTCCGCCGGGACCGGAAGTGCCGATGCACACGCCGATGTTTCCCGCCTTCGCGCGGGTGTAGCCCTCGGCCATGTGGGAAGCGCCTTCGACGTGGCGGGCAAGGGTGTGCTGGAGGGCACCGGACTTCTTCATCGCGGAATAGAGCGGGTTGATCGCCGCTCCGGGAACGCCGAAGCAGGCCCGCACGCCTTCCTTCACCATCACTTGAACCGCGGCGTCCACCGTCCTCATTTTCGCCATGGATTCGTTCCCGTCCCTATTGCGCTTCCGCGAGAACCGGCGGCAGCGCCGCGCGGTCATGGCTCTTCGAGTCCTTTGCGTGGTCAGTCGCCCGCGGTCGCGCGCCGGCGAGGTACTGCATCGCCTTTTGCGTGCCGCCCTGCACGTGCAGGACGCCCGCTGCCGCGAGACCCATTTCCACGCCGGCGAGAGTGCCTACCAGGGTGAGGTCGTTGAAATCGCCGAGGTGGCCGATGCGGAATACTTTGTCCGCGAGCCTTCCGAGCCCTGCTCCGAGCGACATGTCGAATCGCAAGAGGACCGTGGCGCGAAACGCGTCGGCGCCGCGGCCACCGGGCATCATCACCGCGGTGAGCACGTTCGAGTGCTCCTCTGGCACCGCGCAGAGGATTTCGAGCCCCCATGCCCGGACCGCCTGCCGCGTCGCCTCGGCGTGCCGCGCGTGGCGCGCGAAGACGTTCGGAAGCCCCTCCTCGCGCAGCATGGCGAGCGATTCGCGCAGACCGTAGAGGAGGTTGGTGGAGGGCGTGTACGGGAAGAAGCCGTTTGCGTTGTTCTTCAACATCTCTTCCCAGTCCCAATAGGACCGGGGCATGCCGCCTTCCTTCGCCGCAGCGATCGCCTTGTCGGAGACGGCATTGAAGCCGAGGCCAGGCGGCAGCATGAACCCCTTCTGCGAGCAGCTCACCGTCACGTCGACGCCCCAGGCGGCGTGGCGGTATTCGATGGATCCCAGCGAGGAGATGGTGTCCACGAGGAGCAGCGCGTCGTGGTCGGCGCGGTCGATCGCCTGTCGGATGAGTGGAATCCGGCTGGTGACGCCTGTCGACGTCTCGTTGTGGACGACCGCCACCGCGCGAATGGCGCGGCGGCGGTCCTCTCGAAGCTTGGATTCGACGATCGCCGGGTCGACGCCACGGCGCCAGTCGCCTGGCACGAAGTCGACCGCGAGCCCGAGGCGCTCGGCCATTTTCTTCCAGAGCACTGCGAACTGGCCGGTCTCGAACATGAGAATTTTGTCGCCGGGCCGAAGCGTGTTCACCAGCGCCGCCTCCCAGGCGCCGGTTCCTGAGGAAGGGAACACGATCACCGGGCCGTTCGTCCCGAACACCGGGCCGAGGCCGTCCGCGATCGCGGCCATCAGCCGAGGGAAGTCGGGGCCACGGTGGTCGATCGTCGGCCGGGCAATCGCTTTCAGGATGCGATCCGGGACGTTGCTAGGCCCTGGAATTTGCAGGAAATGTCGACCGCTCCTTGATGACATGCGCCCTCCAATGAGAGACCAAATAGTGAATAATGAATTTTGAATGCATTTAGGGGCCGAGTCAAGGGCCGCGATCGAGGCCGCTCCAAGAGGGCCGGATGTGGAAGGGCCGGCGAGGTGGAGCGCCGACAATTGGTGGCCGACAATTTGCTGATCGATCACGTCCGCATCGATCTCCTCGTGAATACCGGCACAAGGTCGCCGGATTCGCGCTCGGGTCCGCGCTGGGCGGGTTGGCCGGCGCAGCAGCCTCGCTCGCGCCCGCGCCGAGCTGAACGGAGGTCGCGATGCTGGTGGTGTCGGATCTGCTTGCGGGCTACGGATTGAGCGAGGTGCTGGTCGGCACTTCCCTCGAGGTGAAGGCCGGCACCGTGGTGGCGTTGATCGGGGCGAACGGGGCAGGCAAGACGACGACCATGCGCGCGATCTCGGGACTGGTCAGGCCCAGCCAGGGACGGGTGCTGCTCGACGGCAAAGCGGTGCAAAATCTTACAGCCTCGCGCATCGCGCGCCTGGGACTCGCCCACGCTCCCGAGGGACGCAAGATTTTCGGGCCACTGACGGTCGAGGACAACCTGCTGCTCGGCGCCTACCGGTACCTGCCGCACTTTTTTGGATTCCGCAGCCAGGCAGCGCGCGACCTCGACCGCGTCTACGAATTGTTTCCCCACCTGCGCGAGCGAAAGAGCCAGAAGGCAGGCACGCTCTCGGGTGGCGAGCAGCAGATGCTTGCCATCGGCCGCGCGCTCATGGCCCGACCAAAAGTAATGCTCCTCGACGAGCCGTCGATGGGTCTTGCCCCGGTCATCGTCCAGGAGGTGTTTCGGACGATTCAACGTTTGAAGCAGGACGGTATGACCATGCTGCTGGTCGAGCAATTCGCCAAGACCGCCCTCGCGGTCTCCGACTACGCGTACGTGATGGAGCGGGGCCGAATCGCCATCGAAGGCCCTCCGGCCGAGCTGCGCAAGAACGAGCGCGTGCTCGCCGCCTACCTCGGGTGAGCCCTGGTGAATCGTCGCTGCACAAAGTTGTGCAGCGAATATTCACGCCTGGCCAGTGAAAGCGGCGCCAGGAGGCGCCTCAAGGAGGTCCAAACTCATGGCGACCAGAATTGCGCAGGCCGACGGACTCTCACAGTACCTCCGCTGGCTGGGTAACCACCCGCAATTGACGCGTGAGCAAGAATACGAGCTCTCGCGGCGGGTGAAGAAGGGTGACGAAGGGGCGCGGCGTATCCTCGCGGTGTCGAATTTGCCTTTCGTGGTGGCGATCGCGAAGAGGTTCGACCGGCGTCGTTCGCGCCTCGACGACCTGATTCAGGAGGGCAACGTTGGCCTGATGAAGGCGATCGAGCACTTCGATCCGAAGAAGAATGTCCGCTTCACCACCTACGCAGTCTGGTGGATCCGGGCGTACATGACGCGGTACCTGAAAGAGAGCCGGGGTCAGGTGCGCGGAGGTGAAGGGGAGCGACAGAGCATGGTGGACTTTTCGCTCGATGCGACGACCGGCGAGGATTCGGAATCGACTTACCTCGACCGGCTGGAAGATCCCGATGTAGGCCCACCGGAGCGATACATTTCACTGGAGCAGGACCGCGCGGTGAAGGAGGCGCTGGCGCGCGTTCGCAAGCGGATCGGAGGTCTTGGATGGGCAATCCTTGAGGAGCGCCTGACGCAGGACAAGCCCCGGACTCTGGAGGATCTCGGGAGGCGTTGGGGCGTGTCTCGCGAGCGGGTCCGGCAAGTCGAGGTGCGGACGAAGAGTTTTCTCGCCCGGTATCTCGCCGCCTTCAACCAGGACCAGGAGGCCGAAGTCGCGGCCGACGCCGCCTGACCACGGCTCATCTCCGAGACGGACATCAGATGGCCACTTACAAGACATTAAATGATTACTACGCGAGCGTAAGCCGGGACGCGTTCCTAGAGATTCATGCGATGATCAGCAGCGATTTCAGGAATGGAGTCATCGATCAGAGCAACCGCGACGAGCTGCTGGAGGATCTGCAGAGCGAGATGGAGGAGCGCGCATCGAGCGCAGATACCGGGCGGAGCAAATAGCGGCCCGCTTCACCCGCGGCGAGGCGCCGGCCCACTGGTCAGGCGACGGCCTCGATCGGGCAATGATCCGGCCGTGGAAGGCCAATGAAACGAAACCCGACGCTGCGAGACGGGTAGGTAAAAATACCGTGGAACATCCGCGCGCCTGAGCGTTCGGCCTGACCACCAGTCTAGGAGCAGTGGGCTTCGACGCCGCGCTTCAGCCGAGATCGTGAATCCCCGCTGCACAAAGTTGTGCAGCGACTATTCACGCCTACGACGTCAATGAACGAGAGTACCAACATCTCCGATCAATCCTTGGTAGCGCCGGTGAGCGGCCAGCGAAACAGGGTGCGGGCCGAGGCCGTCCCAAGCGCCCCGCGCCGCTGGCCGCTCGTCGGGCATCTGCCCTTCCTCATCTTCAGCGTTCTCAGAGCGCGCGGGAATTTCGCGGAAGCAGTTCGCCGGATGCTGCGCGCCTTCAAGCGCAAGACGCTCCAGCTGAAAGTCGGGTGGAAAACAGTCGTCATCTCCGTCGACCCTGGCTTTGCCCGCAGCGTGTTGGCCGACCACGCTTCGGATTTTCCCAAGGCCCGTTGGGAAAAGCGGGTTCTCAAGCCGGTGATGAATGGTGGTCTGATCGTTTTGGATGGAAATGATTGGAAGGAGCATCAGGCCGCCGTGGCGCCCTGCTTCTCGGGATCCCAGATGGACGAGTTGGGAGCCATGGTGATCGATGCCACCCGGGATCGCCTCGCCGGATGGCAAGGGAAGATTCACGTCGGCGCCGAGATGCGCGCCATCACCAGCGATGTGCTGGCGCGTTTCTTCCTGCACGACCACCGGCTTTCGGATGGTCACCATGGCTCGCTCGATCGTTATGCCCGAACTTATGCGCGCCTGGAGGAGGGCCTCGAGGACCGGGTTTTCGATCCAACCGGGCTGGTCGGCGGACTGAAGGCGAGCGTGCGCCGCGAGCCCCGTTTCTCGGTGGCTCTGGACTTGGTCAATCGCACCATCACCGAACGGGTTAGCCGTGCCGCGGCGCAACCCTCGCCGAGAAAAACTGCTCTCGAGATGATGCTCGGCCAACTGACTCAACAGGCCGTCTGCCAGGAAATAACGACGTTGACCGCAGCCGGCGCAACGACGGTGCATCTGCTCACCTGGGCATGTCAGCTCCTCGGAACCCATCCGAACATCCAGCGCAGGCTTCGTTGCGAAATCCCCTCGCCATCTGAGGACGGCAAGTGGGTATCGGCCCTCGAGCGCTGTAGCTACCTTGGGGCGGTGATCCATGAAGCCCTTCGCCTGTATCCCCCAGCGCCCTACCTCCTACGTCAAGCGTTGCCCACCTTCGCCGCGGAATCGAGCGCGGACCTGGCTCCCCCCTCTTCGCTGGTGTTGATCTCCCTTTGGGGGATGCACCGGGACCCGGACTTTTTTCCATCTCCGGAGGAGTTCATCCCCGAACGCTGGTTGGGAACCAGTGGCCGGGGAATCGAACCCAACGAAGCATTTCTCCCCTTCGGCATGGGTCCCCGAATTTGTATCGGCAGGCGATTCGCCACGATCGAAACAATGGTCATCCTCGCGGAGATCGTGCGTGGCTTCGAGATCCTGCCTGCGCAGAAAAAACCGGTCGCACCCAAGCTCACGATCCTCACCCGCCCAAAGAAGGCCGTGGTGATGTCGGTCGAGCCGCTTCTCGGCGTTTGACGCCCGCGCCCTTCCTGAATCTCGCTGCACAAGATTGTGCAGCGGTTATTCACGCCTGCCCAATGAATGAAAAAGACAGACCCGAAGGACAATCAGCTGAGCGCGATAATTCTTGCCGGAGGAGATGGATCCAGACTGAGCGCTCTGACCAGGACGGTCGCCGGCGAGGAGATACCGAAGCAGTTTTTTCCCGTGCTAGAACAGACGCTGAAGCGCGTATCGCTCGTCGTGCCTTCCGCCCGGACGGTCACGGTCCTCACCCGCCAGCACGAGAAGTTCTACCAGGCGCTCACTTTCAACCGCGGCGATACGAGCTTTGCAGTTCAACCCGCCAACCGCGAAACGGCGCCCGCAATTCTCTTTGCCCTTTTTCGTCTGATCACGCTTGGGCAGCAAGGATCGGTCGCGATCTTCCCCTCGGATCATTACGTGAGCGATGATGTCGAGTTCATGTCTCACGTGGAAGCAGCAGCTGCGGCAGTGGCGGCTCATCCAGCGCGGATCGTGCTCCTGGGTATTCCTCCAGATAGGCCAGAGACCCAATATGGGTGGATCGAAGTGGAACAATCGATGAAACCTGGCCCTGCCGGGTCAATCGATGTTNTTCCGATTCGGCGTTTCTGGGAGAAGCCCTCCCCGGAGTTGGCGATGCAATTCTGGAAGTGCGGATTCTTTTGGAACATCTTCGTGCTCGTGTCCCAAATCACCGCCCTTATCGATCTGTTCGCCAGAGCGGTGCCTCATCTGTACATCGCTTTCGCTCAGTCGTTCTCGGCCTTGGGCACCGCGGACGAGGGCGAGGCGATCGACCGACTCTACTCAAGGATTGGTTGTGAAAGTTTTGCCGACAAAATCCTGGTCGAGTTTGCCCAGGAGTTATGGGTTCTTCCTGTACGTGGCGTGACCTGGAATGACCTGGGTGACCCGATGCGCGTCTTGGCGATCATCGAGCATTTGGGGATACGACCACGATGGCTTGCCGCGTGCAGACATCCCAGGGCCTAGGCGCGTGAAACCGAGAGGAGGGTCTGCGTCATCTCGATGTGGCGAGGCATTCCGATATCGCTGTAACTCTCCAGCGCTTCACGAAGCAGCGTTTGCGCTTTTCTGCGATCACCGGGGGCGGCACGATCGATGAGCATCATCGCGTGGAAGCGACCTATCTCGGCTTGTTCAAGGAGGTGGGGAAAGGACTTGGCCTGTTGCATCGCGACTTGAAAATGGTCTTCAGCGGCTCCCCACTGACGCGCCGCCGCGGCGGAGAAACCCGCGATCGTCTGCGTGCAGCGGAAGATCGGCCAAAGCGCTACCGCTCCAGTCCCGGCCAACTGACGAGCCAGCGGGTAAAGCTGCGCAGCTTGCGATCGTTCTCCGAGCATGCCTAGGCCCTCGATCACCAGCGCGAGCATCAACCACGAACCGATGGAGCTCGGTTGGCCGCTCCGAGGCAACCAGGCGCGATTTTCCTCGAGGATGCTCAATGCGCCATCGTGCTCGCCTGCGTAAGCCATCTGTCGAAAAACCAATCCAACGCCGTATCCCCCGGCGACAGAACCCCCTTCTTCCGGACGGCAGCACGCCTGGGCGTGCGACAAAGCGCCGGCCCAGTTTCCGCGAAGGAAATCGACCAGGCTGAGTTGTCCCTCGGAGACGAGTTCCGAGAACGCATACGGGACTCTTTGGCCGTAACTAGACAGCTGCTGGAGGTCAGTTTCGAGCTTGGCGAGGTCGGGCGCTTTGCCAAATTCGGCCCAGGCCCTCGTTCTGAGGGAGCCGGCGACCGACTCAGTTTGCCCGATCTTCCTCGCCAGGGGCTCAAGCTCATCCGCCATTCTCCGCGCTTCTTCCACGCGCCCAAGAAACAGTAAGGTGCTGTGCTGAGTCTGCAGCCGGAGGGCGCGCTGCCAGGGAGGCGCTTCTGATCCGCCCAGCTGTTCGGATAAGAACCCGTCTGCGGCGGCCTCTCTCAACCGAAGGAAGTAGAAATTGACGAGCGAGCGCGCGCCAAGCACGCTCGCCTCGAGCTTGGGAGCGGAGAGCTTGGATGCGATGTTCAACGCTCCCTGCAGCGCTTCATGGGCNGTAGGCTTCGGCGGCGGCGCGCGCCCGTCCGAGGGCGGCAAGAAGGCGAGCCGGGTCAGCGCTCACCTCTGTTTCAAGATAGGCGAGCCCGCGTCGAGCTGTTTCGGTTGCTTCCTGGATGCGCCCAGCCTGGTTAAAGGCGTCGGTCAAATCGGCAGAGCTGCTCCCGATCATCTCCCGATCCCCGAGATTGATGTAGATTTCGAGAGCTTCACGGAGATTGGCCAGTGCCGCGTCCCCTCGCTCCAGACCTCGCTCGGCGATCGCAAGGCTCGCCAATAAGTCCGCCCGTTCTCGTAGGTCAACGATCCCCTGGTGCGACAGGGCGGTGAGGAAACTGCGCCGCGCTTCCTCGAATGCGACGGCCTCGAGCGCGCTTTTCCCGGCCAGCTTGAGCCAACGCACCAGTCTCCGGGAGTCTGCGAACGATCCTGCCTTGAGCAGATGGTTGGCGATCTCTCCAGCGCGCTCGTCGGCGGCACCGGGAGAGAGTCGCTCGATCGCCTCGGCGACCACAGCATGCAGTCGCTGTTGGCGCGGAGCCGAGATGCCGGCAAGCAGCGTCTGACGCACCAGCTCATGGGCGAAGGTGAACGGCTGCTCGGGTCCTTCAGAGCTGGGGATGATGATTCCCATCTGCTGCGCCTTCTCGATGACGGTGAAGAGCTCGTCGACGTCGATCTGGCTGACCGCGTTCAGAAGTTGAAAGCTGAAACTGCGCCCGATCACCGCCCCGGCCGCGAGCACCCGCTTTTCATTCTCCTCGAGCCGCTCCAGCCGGCGGCCGATGATCAACCGAACGTTTTCCGGAACGTCAATCTCTTCGATCTTGATGTCGGTGCGGAACTGGCCGGCCGCATCGAAGACTTTCCCCTCTTCGATCAGATGCCGGTACACCTCCTCGACGAAGAAGGGGTATCCCTGGCTCTCGTCAAAGATGAGGCTGACCAGACTCTCCGGAGCCTGTCGCCCGCTTAGCCCATGTAACATCTGAGCGACGGCATCCTTCGATAGAGCGCTCAATTTCAGCGGACGGATACCCATCCGAATCAGCTCTACCAGTGTTCTGACCAACACCGGATTGTCCTTCGAATAACCGCTGCGGTAGGTCCCGATAATGACAACCGGGAGCTGAGCTACGCGGTTGGCCAGATAAAGCAAAAGGGCGAGCGTGGATTCGTCGGCCCAATGGAGGTCCTCCAGGATGTACAAGCGGGGCCGTATTCGAGCTGCTCGCGCCAGCGCCTCTGAAACGCTCTGGAGAAGATAAAGGCGCTGCTGCGCCGGCGGCAGCTCCGGCGGCTTGGGAATATCCGGAAAAATTCGCCGCAGGCTTGGAGCCAACTGGGCGATCTCGGCCGCGTTGTTCCCCATCTGCCGACGGTAATCATCCAGGCTCCCCGCCTGAGCAAGACCGCTTTCGATGATCTCGACGAAAGGGAGAAAAGGGAAGGGTTCGTCCCTTTCGTAGCAACGCCCAATGGAGCATCGGAAGCCATTGCGCGAAGCGTACTCCGACATCTCCATCGCCAAGCGGGTCTTGCCCACGCCAGGTCCGTCCCCCCAGAGCATGACCAGCGACCCCTGTCCGTTCAGCGCGCGATCGATCACCGCCTGAATCGCGCCGCATTCCGCTTCCCGCCCTACGAAAGCGGTTCGTTCCGCGAGCAGGAACAAAGATGCCTCGGGCAGCCCAGGCGGGGCCGGCGGATCATCGGCTGGAGGGGGACCGCCACTGGAGGCCGGCTGCTCTACCAGCTCGACAGTCGCCGCGGCGAATTCCCATGCAATCGGGAAAGCGCGATCCGGCTGGTAGGAGCAGAAGTTCCCGGTCTTGATACACCGCGAAAGGATGTCTCCCAGCGTGGCGTCGCTCTGCGCGATTCTCTCCAGGACCGATTTGACCGACTTGGTGATGCTCTGCCGCGCTCGTTCCGGCGCTGACGCCGCCCGCCGATTGCGTCCACCCAGTCCTACCGCCCTCGAGAGCTCCCGGCTCAGCGCAGCGATCTCCTCTTGCGCTTGCTCGGCGCGCTCGACGTTTCCCAGCTCCTTGGCCTCTTCCAGCTCTTCTCGCAGCTCGGAGAGCCGGTGCCGATAAGCGAGCTTGGCTTGCTCGTCGAGCATTTCGCCCGCATCGCCCGGGCGGGCGATTGGGATCCCTTCCTTTTCGAGATCCTCGGCCGTCCGAGGCTGACCGTGTACCGGCTGACTGGTTTGATCCTCCTCGCAGTAGCTTGCAATTCCCCCGAACAGATCGAGGACGTGGAATTCGACCCCGGGGTGGCGCAGCAGATGGGCGAGGTAGCAGAGTCCTCTCGTGCTCTTGAGGCGGAAGGATTTTCCGCCGTAGCCGACGGTCCAATACTCGCCCTCTTTGCGGAGCACCCCCCGGTTCGCGGCACGGACGCTCGACCCAGGCTGACCGGTGCCAGCCGAGCCAGATCGAGCGCTCCGAACCTCAAATGCCATCTGAATTCCCTGGGCCGTACCGGCCCAACTTCATGAAGCGCGTTTCTGCGAATCGTACTAGCTGCGGCGACCCCGGCGATGCCACCCCATCTACCCTGGGGCGCAGCCTTCCTCTTAACGTCTGTCGGGCAGGGAACGCTCGCCGATGAGGTGGACGAGCGAACCGCGACATGGATGAGCTCGGCTAGAATCGGTGCTGCACGCGGGTATAAAAGAATCGACCGATGAAGTCATACGTGCTGGGGTCGGAGTTGGCCAGCGGCGCGGAGTAGACGAACTGCGGCGCCTTGTCGAACGCGTTGTTCAAGCCGGCGACGATCGACGTTCTGCCCGCGCCACTGTTGAAAGTGTAGCCCACGTTGAGGTCCGCCACGAAATTGCTGCCCACCTGCCGCGAGGGGGCATTCGGATCGAGCCAGCACAGTCCGCCCGCGGAAAGGTAATCCAGGCTCGAGGTATCGAAGGCGGAGCACTCCTTGAACGAGCCGACGAACCGGCCGAGCACGGCAGCATGGAATCCGGCAAGCGACCAGCTCACGCTGGTGTTGAACTTGTACTCAGGCAGTGCGCCGAGGTCGAAGGTGCCTTTCCCGTGAATCGTTGGAGCGTGGTCCTGGTCGCGGTCGAAGAACGCAAGCCACGTCCCGTCGAAGCCAAATCCAAAACGACCCACGGTTGTCGGCAAGGCGTAGCGTATCGCAAAGTCTATTCCCGCCGTCCGGATCTGACGCAGGTTGGTGTTGAAGTCATCGACGTGCTGAATCGAACCCGTGTTATCCCGGACGATCAAACCGCAGTACGGCTCGAACGAGCTGGCGCCAGATCCCGGAAAGCAGCCTTTGAGGATGGTCGCGAGACCGATGGTGCCCACGGGATCGTCGACCGTCATGTGGTAGTAGTCGACGGTGACGGACAGGTTTCGGATGATCTGCGGCTGAAACACGACCCCGGCGGTGTAGATGTTCGCAGTCTCCGCCTTCAGTGATGGGTTGCCGCCGACGTGCGCCAACTCCTGGTTGCCCGTATCGCCCGAGCCCCGCGCTGGAACGCTGTGGCTCGTGCACTGGCTTCGCAGCTCCGGCGATGCGCTGGTGAGGTCCGCGCAGGGGTCGCGGACGGTCGGCGCGGTTTCCGCATTGCCGAGGTACAACTCGCCGATGCTCGGGGCTCGGAAGGCGGTGGAGTAGGTGCCTCGCAGCGTCACGTCCGGCACCGGGGTGTACCGCGCGCCGAACTTGTAGGTGAATTTGCTGCCGAAGGTGCTGTAGTTCACGTATCTGGCTGCCACGCTCGCCTCGAGGTTCTGGATGCCGGGTGCGTCGGAGATCACCGGGATCGAGAGCTCGGCGAACGCCTCGTGGGCGTTGAAGGCACCCACGGTAGAGGTGAAGTTGAAGTCCGCAGAATCTCCCTCGGCGACGATCGGATCCGCGATCTGGGACCCGGTCTGCCGTCGGAACTCGTAACCGACGACCAGCGCCACCGGCCGATCCGCGAGCAGGGTGAACAGATCACCCCCCACGTTGGCGCCGGCGGTGAACAATTGATCGAATGCCC
>WNFJ01397226.1_pt1 | contig 11469 bp, 10 predicted proteins | sample 5400461 | NCBI WGS metagenome assembly WNFJ01 (sample SAMN13153349, study PRJNA577476) | soil metagenome | isolation source: 115 cm saprolite on Douglas fir-dominated hillslope | place: USA:California | collected 2013-09-17 | reverse complement strand
GATGTACCGTCTGGCCTACCGCAATTTTGGCGATCATGAATCTCTCGTGGCGACCCACAGCATTGAAGGAGGCGCATTTTCCGGAGTGCGCTGGTATGAGATTCGCAACCCCGGCTCGTCGCCCTTTCTGTTCCAGCAGGGTACCGTCGTGGATCCTGCCCTTGATTATTGGATGGGCGGCATCGCCATGGACGAGGCCGGCAATATCGCTCTCGGATTCAGCGTTTCGAGCGACTCTGTCGATCCAAGCGTCGCAATCGTAGGTCGGACTCCGATCGATTCATTAGGGACCATGCGGGCGCCGCTTTTTCTGGTCAACGGGACCGGCGTGCAGGTCAATAGTTTTAAGCGCTGGGGTGATTACAGCAGCATGTCCGTCGATCCCCAAGACGGCTGCACATTTTGGTACTCGCAGGAGTACTACAAAACGACCGGAGCCTTTAACTGGAGCACTCGAATCGCCTCATTCAAATTCAACTCTTGCAGGTGAGAGCAGAGTACGACCGTTGTGGCAAGTTGGAACCTCGGTCGGCCCTTGCCGCGATGGGCGAGTGACGGGCACCTCTCCAGAAAAAAACACGCAAGTCGTTTGTTTTCTGTCTACGCTGACAGCCCGCAGTCCCCTGCTCGGAAGTAATCCGAACGCGAAAATGCGAAGTCCCTGAATCGCCGTTCCCTGCTCGCGATAGCCATTCGACCCCGAAATTGCGCTTTCGCATCCCGAATGCTTTTACGGGATGGCTGTTGCTATTCGCTGCCTCTAATAGCCGTTCAACCCCGAAATTCTGCTTTTCAATTTACTTCTAAGTTAAACCCGCGCTACCCTTCCCTATGGTCGCCCCAGTCCCGGCCCAAATCTCGAAGCTGCGCCACTGCCCGACCCCTCGCTCCCTGCGGATCTACCCACTACCCACCACTCACTGCCCACTTTCCTCTAGTCACCCCTCATCTGCTTCACGTGGCGTCAATATCCCTCCCGTTCTCAGCAGCTTCCGCTTACTTCCTGTCGCCACAGGGGTGTACCCCACGACAGACTTACGGATCTTCCGGGACGCCAACTCTTTTGCTTCCTATCACATCCCTGCAACCCCAGCAGTTTCATGCAATTACGCACTCTTTTGCGCAACGGCGCGCCGCTATCCCTCCTATTCTCAACAGCTTCCACACTCTTTCTGTCGCCACGGGGGTGGTACCCCTGTTGCCTCCGTGCTCCGGCCTCCGGATCCTCTGTGTTGCGCTTTTTCCCGCAGTTGCTCGCTCTGTGTTTTCAGCAACTTGCAGCCTCTTTTTTTCTCTTTGCTCTCTTTTTGCCAACCCAACTCTTTGTTTTCAATCGCTTGCAGACTCTTTTTCAAAAACACCGGGGGTGGGGGTGGGCTCACAATCCCGCCATTTGGAATCAACAACATCCAGACTCTTTTTTCCCAAGGTTGGTTCTTCTCGGTGCGCTCCGTGCCTCTGTGGCCAATCCTCTTCGTTTCAGAATCAGCCCACAGCCTGCATGGTGGAGACGAGTTCGGGGATGTCGATGCGAATAACCGTGCCCTCGCCGGTGCGGCTCTCGATTTCCAGGCGGAAATCGGTGCCGTACAGCACGCGCAGCCGTTCGCGCACGTTGCTGAGGCCGATGCCTTCGACATACACATGCGGCATCTTCTCTTCGGAGATGCCCACGCCGTTGTCTTCAATCTCGATGCGCAAACGGCCATCGCGATTCGTGGTGCGCAACTGGATCTTGCCGCCGTCGATTTTCGGCGCCAGCCCGTGCTTCAAACAATTTTCCACGATGGGCTGCAGCAACATGCTTGGCACAAAGGCCTCCAGCGCGTCCTCATCGACACTCTTGATAATTTCCAGATTGTCGCGCCCAAACCGCGCCACTTCGATGTCCAGGTAATCGTCGATGAAATGCAGCTCCTCGCGCAGCGGCACAAACGTTTCGTGCTTGCGCAGCAACCGCCGCAAAATGTTGCTCAGCATCAGCGACGACACCGTATTCAGCGTGTTGAACAAAAAGTGCGGATTGATCTGGCTCGAAAGCGCGTCCATGCGCGCCTTGAGCAGCAGTTGCTGGTGCCGCTCGAGGTTCATTTCAATGCGCGTGTTGTTCCAGATTTTCAGCGGCGCCGCCACCGACATCAGCGTGGCCAGCACGCAAAGTGCAAGCCACCAGTCCCATTGCGGCTCGATGGCGAACAGCCATTTCGGCTTGGTCGCCACCGCAATCGCCACGCGGCCAAGTTCCAGTCCGACGCACGCGAGCAGCGGCAACAATTCCCAGGACATCCGGCCGTGCCGCACCAACCGCACCACGTCGCGCGGAATATTCAAAAACGTGAACGGCCCAAAATTCCAAAGATCTTCCTTGTTGGGAATGGCCTGGCGCATCAACCCGCCAAGCAGTCCGGCAGCGGACGCCGCCGGCATGGCCAGCCATTCGTGCGCGGCCAGCGCCGGAATCGTGATGATGGCGCCGCCAATCGGCCCCACCACGCGCCCGCCCAGCAAGCCCATCAGGAACGCGCCTTCGAGCGAAAGATCCGCGAAGCGGTACGGAAAGCCCACCAGGCGCAGCGAAACGCCGACAATCAGCGGCGGCGTCATGAACAGCATCAGCTTGAGTTTCTGGTCCGGATCGCGTTCCTCGGTGAACAGTACGCGTCGGAACGTATTCCAGCGCGCCAGCAGCGCCGCGAACGAAGACGCCACGCCCACCTTCAGCAGCAGCGTAAACAGCAGGGAGGTCAGCGTATCCATACAGATGCGCTCAAGCAGCGCTTCGCTAACGCTAGCCAATCCTCGCGGCGAAGTAAAGCGCCGCGAAGCAAAGTGCCGCGAAACAAATCATCACTGCGATCTAAGCACTCCCGCCGTGCGATTTGCGACTGCTTCCGCGCTGGAGAAGTTCGCAAAAGCTTGTGGAATGCAGGCTGACGAATTTATGGAACGCTCGCCGATTGAAGCCCTTTGCGCTTAGGCTGCGCCCAGGCGAAATCGCCGTGCAGATATTGCCAAATGCCTTGCAACCGCCAGAGCATGTGCATCTGCCGGAGATATGTTGCAAGAACGACTCCATAGCGGTCGCGGAGAAGAATCGAGTTGCCGGGCTAAACGCTGTGGCGGCTAGAGCTTACGGGAGTAAGAAGAGCGAGCGGCGTCGTTGCGGCCCATGCCGGTTTCAGGAAATCGCGGGACTCGTTTCAATCCGGCACAGGGCGATACACAAGGACCAATCTGGCACCGATTCGATTCGAGTAGCGGGCACGTGAAGGTCAAATGTCGCGATAACGCAACTAACCAGAAGTTCGCCCGCTGTCCGCAGAAAAGTACCGACGTTTTTGTCCGAGCTGTATACTTCCCGAGTAATTGCCGGACTAAGAAGGTCAACTTGCGCATCGCTAAACGGATCGTTGGTTTGTGCTTATCTGCAGTCCTTCTCTGGGGAGCGTCCTATCAATTTAATTCGGCCTTCGCATCTGGCGAGCAAGAGCAGAAGGGCGACTCTCCCGCCCTCACGATTTACAACCAGCAGTTTGCGGTCGTGCGTCAGAAGCTGCCCCTCGATTTGCGCTCAGGTGTTAACCACCTTCAGGTGACCGACATCACTGCTCACCTCGAGCCTGATTCCGTGATCCTCCATTCCCTAGATAGCGGCCGTCATCTTCAGATTCTCGAGCAGAACTACCGCAATGATCCCGTCTCGCAGCAATTGCTCCTTTCCCTCTATGAGGGCAAGACCATTGATTTCCTTGAGACCGACAAGGATGGCACTGCGCGGACCGTGCAGGGCAAAATCATCCGCAGCGGCTACGTGCCCCATTACGCCGCGTTCCGATCGTACGGCCCACAATATGCCCCACAGCAGGCTGCGGTTGCCCAGGGCAGCGAGCAACCCGTCATCGAAGTCAACGGAAAGCTGCAATTCTCCCTGCCAGGTCAGCCACTCTTCCCTGCGCTGGCTGACGATACGGTGCTCAAGCCCACGCTCTCCTGGGAACTGCTAAGCGACAAGCAGGGTGCTATCTCGGCGGAGTTCAGCTATGTGACCGGCGGCATGAACTGGGAGGCGAGCTATAACGTGATTGCGCCGCCGAAATCCAATGTGCTTGAGCTTGTCGGCTGGGTAACCCTCGACAATCAGAGCGGCAAAACCTTTCGCGATGCACGCCTCAAGTTGATGGCAGGCGATGTGAACAAAGTCCCGCCCCGCGGTTTAGTCGCAATGGCAAGCGCAGGGGCAGCGTTCGGAATAGGTGGAGGCCAATTTGGTCCGCCGGTGACAGAGAAGACTTTCGACGAATATCATCTCTACACCCTCGAGCACCCCACAACTCTCCACGATCGCGAAACCAAGCAAGTAGAAATGGTCCGCGCCGTCGGGGTCCAGTCCAAGACTGTTTATGTCTACGATGGATTTAAAGTCGAACAAAATTATCAGAATTGGCCAATGGAGAGCATCCGCCAGCAGGAAAGCTTTGGCATCCTCTCCAATCCGAAAGTTTGGGTCATGCAGGAGTTCAAAAACAGCTCCGAGAATCATCTTGGCATGCCCCTTCCAAAAGGACGCGTGCGTTTCTATCGGCGCGACGACGATGGTCAACTCGAGTTCACCGGCGAGAACGACATCGACCACACCCCAAAGGACGAGACCATCCGCCTCTATACCGGCAACGCCTTCGACATGACCGGGGAGCGCAGCCGCACGGAATACCGCGCCGATTTCAATGCGCGATGGCTCGACGAATCGTTTGAAATCAAGGTGCGCAATCACAAGAGCGAGCCTGTCGAAGTGCGCATAGTTGAGCACCTCTACCGTTGGACGAATTGGGACATCATCAAGAATTCTGATCCGTTCAAAAAGCTCGATAGCCGCACAGTGGAGTTCCCTGTGCAGATTCCACCTGGCGGAGAGAAAACGGTGAGCTACAAGGTCCACTATAGTTGGTGAATGGTAGTGCAGAAACAGAGTTCTCGGAAGTCGGCCTTGTAAAACTCTCTCAACACCCGACGATCGTCTCCAGGCGCTTAATCAACAATAGCGAATTGCAAATACGGCCGCGAGACATTGACGATGATGTCTCGAGTGTCTTCCTCGAGAGTCACCCGCCCGTCCTTGTCGCGGTTTGGTCGACCGACCGCCTCAAAGTCGACAGTAACTTTGAAATATGAACAGTCCCGACTGATGAATGTGCGGTGCAATCCTGTTGATAGACCACCTTCCGTCGTGAAAACCTTGAGGAGTTCCCCCCGCGTCATGCCTGGTCTAATGGTTTCTATTTTTTTCAAAGTTTGGCTCACCCAAGCTTCATGGTTTTGAGAGCACGGCTCTTGGCTCGCCGATGGCGTCAACCGTACAGAAGTCGAAGCACTAACAGCGAGGGTCGAAAGCAATACGAGCGCGACAAGCCGTCGAATCATTGATTGGTCTACTTTCACATACAATAAATCTATGAGATTATCGCCCGATTTCGGTCGCCAATGCCTGCCAAACGCGCTACTCGGACAAGTACCCCTAGCTATCCAAAAGTCCGCTCTAGGAATCGACTAGTTCAGTTGATCGAATACCGATCGGGGTGCTGATTTTTGCGGCGAAATTCGACCTGCTATACTGGGCGATTGCCATGGCCGCCGGAACCCAGTCCAGGAAGCACTCGAAAACAAAATCGGCGCGACTGCGCGCTGTGGCTCGGGCCGAATTGCCTACACGCTATGGGCGGTTCACGATTTATGGCTTCCAGGGACGCGGGCCGCAAGAGGAGGCTGTCGCTTTGGTGCGCGGAAACTTGCGCGGCAAAGGCGCGCCGCTGGTGCGTGTGCATTCGCAATGTCTCACCGGGGACGTGCTGACTTCGCTGCGCTGCGATTGCCGGGCGCAACTGGAGCTTTCGCTGCAGAAAATCGGGCGCGCGCCCTCCGGGATTCTGTTGTACCTGCCGCAGGAAGGGCGCGGCATCGGCTTGATGAACAAACTGCGCGCCTATGAGCTGCAAGACGGCGGGATGGACACGGTGGAAGCGAACGAGTCGCTGGGATTTGCCGCGGACGCGCGCGACTACGATTTTTCAGCCAAAATCCTTAAGCAGCTTGGGGCCACCAGGATTCGCTTGCTTTCCAACAATCCCGAAAAGGTGCGGCAGCTCGAGCGCGCGGGCATTCGCGTGGTCGAGCGGGTTCCCTGCCAGCCGCGAATCTCCAAGATTTCCCGCGCTTACATGCAGACGAAAAAAGCAAAAATGGGGCATTTGCTCGATGTTTAGTTAGTCTGCCGGTTCAGACCGCGGCGGCGGCGCGAGAACGGGTGCGCTTGCTTTCGAGAAACCGCAGATATTCGGACATGCCTTCCCCGGTTTTCGCTGATAGTTTCAAAACTTCCATGCCTGGGCGCGCCGCTTGGATGTTGCAGGAAAGCGGCTGGTCATCGGGAGTGCTCGCAGTGGAATGCTAACCGCCGCCGACGAACTGCACAATCTCGTAGCGGTCGCCGGCCTCGACCAAAGTTTGCGCCCATTGCGGCCGCGGCAGAATTTCCAGATTGCGCTCGATCGCCACGCGGCCGGTATCCAGGCCCAACTCGCGCAATAAATCAGTCACGCTAGCGCCTGGTTTGGCGCTGCGCTTCTCGCCGTTCACCGATACTGTGATTGCCGTCTCCAAAGGCCTTATCCCGCTGCTGGAACTTTCGGCTTGGCGCGCAACTGAAAGTGCAGGCGCGCGTGGGCCTTGCCGTTGTTGGCTTCAATAACGAGCGCGCATTCCGCGCCAGCGAGGCGCGGCATATCAAACGCAAGCTGCGCCTTTCCATCCCGCCCTGTCGCCGTGGAATATTGAGAAGGCTCCGCCGCGCCCTCGATGCGAGCCGTCACACGCGCACCGGAAGCCGCCGCTCCATTTTCTCCGTGCGAAACCAACACCTGCAGAGTAGCCCGCCTTCCGGCGAGCCAATTTTTGGCATTCAGTAGTTCAAGCGCCAAGGAATCGCGCGCATTGCCGGCGGAAGGAGCCGCCTTCGGCTCACCGCCTGCGGAAGGCTTGGCGGGCGCGGCTGGCGTAGCATGCTGCGCCAACTTTAGAGCGCCGGAGCGCAATTCATCCATCACCGCCTGATGCTGTGAGCTAACTCTCTCTTTCAGCTTTTGCTCGCGCCCGGAATCGAGCGGCAGCAGGTCCGCGTAGCTGTTCGCGCGCCGGTGCAGCACACGGCCACTCTGATACACCATGGTGTCGATGACTGCGTGCGAAGTGCCGCGGTCTTCCGTCTGCACGTGGTAGAGCATCTCTCCGACCTTCACGTTCGAGTTGTGACCGAACACCATCCTGGGAATCCGCTCTCTCGACCGCGCCGCTTCGCGCCACATTTGACCGAGTGGGGCTGAATCGTTATTATAACCCTTCGCCCATGAGTAGTTCCGGCCTACATGCCTACGCTCCGCTCCTCTTACACCTGTTGCTGGCCATTGCGCTAGCGGGTGCGCTCACTGCCGTTTCCGTTTTAATCGGATGGCGGCGCCCAAATCGCGCCAAACAACAGGCTTACGAGTGCGGGATGGAACCCACGGGCGACGCACGCCAGCCTTTCTCCGTGAAGTTTTACCTCGTAGCTATGGTCTTTATCTTGTTTGACGTAGAAGCGATCTTCCTGTATCCCTGGGCTTACATTTATCGGGACATGATCGGGCATTCGGTACAGATGGGGCGATATGGCTTCACAGAGATGCTCGTGTACATTGCCATCCTGTTGGTTGGGTACATCTATCTCTGGAAAAAGGGCGCGTTCGACTGGCATAAATAGTCGGCGCAGCTGGAGAATTCGGGAACTGTGGCGGACAACAGCAACCAAGTTACTAATGTTGTGGTCGAGCGACTGCGTGGATGGAATCCCAACGCGATCAGTGAAGTGATCGAGTTTCGCGGCGAGACTACCGTCGTCGTTCCTCGCAACGTGCTGCGCGACGTTGCCGAGCGCTGTCGCGGGGACAAAGAACTCCAGTTTAATCTGCTGAGCGACGCCACGTGCCTCGACCGCTATCCTCTCGAGCCGCGCTTTGAACTCTACTATCAACTGGTTTCGATTCCCCGGAGCCGCCGCTTGTGTTTGCAAGTGCGCCTCTCCTCCAGCGACCCTGTTGTGGATTCTCTCGTTCCCGTCTGGCCCGGCGCTAATTGGCTGGAGCGCGAAATCTTCGACCTCTTCGGCATTCGCTTCGAGGGTCATCCCGACCTGCGCCGCATCCTGATGCCTGATGATTGGGAAGGCTACCCCCTGCGCAAGGATTATCCGGTCGAAGGCTATCGCGACATCCCGACAACCGCGACGCGTTATCCAAGGAACCGCCCGTGACTATTCAGACTGCGACCACCAGCGTCGAGACCGCCACCGGCAAGGCCAAGACCATGGTCCTCAACATGGGGCCGCAGCATCCGTCCACCCACGGTGTGCTGCGCATTTTGCTGGAGCTCGATGGCGAGAACGTCGTCAAAGCCATTCCGGACATGGGCTATCTGCACACCGGCATTGAAAAATCGTGCGAAGACAAGACGTATTCCCAAGCCATTACGCTCACCGATCGCATTGACTACCTGAATCCTCTCGGCAATAACCTCGCCTATTGCCTCGCCGTCGAAAAGCTTCTCGGCCTGGAAGTGCCGAAGCGCGCGCAATATATCCGCGTGCTGATGGTGGAGCTGCAGCGCATTTCCTCGCACCTGGTTTGGCTGGGCACGCACGCCATCGACCTCGGCGCGATGTCCGTATTTCTTTATTGCTTCCGCGAGCGCGAAGAGATCCTTAAGATTTTTGAGTTTGTCGCCGGGCAGCGCATGATGACCAGCTACATCCGCATTGGCGGCCTGGCCCTCGACCCTCCCACCGGGTACCTGCAGCGCGTCGAAAAATTCGTCAAGATGATGCCCGGCCGCATCGATGAGTACGAAGAGCTGCTCACCGGCAACCGCATCTGGATTGGCCGCACCAAGGGCGTTGGCTATATCACTGCTGACGATGCCATCGCGCTCAGCATGACGGGGCCGACGCTGCGCGCCGCGGGCGTGGCGTACGACAACCGCAAAGTGTTCCCGTACTCGAGCTACGAAGAATTTGACTTCGATGTGCCCACGCGCACCGATTCCGACTGTTTTGCACGATATATGATTCGTATCGCGGAGATGCGCGAAAGCCTGAAAATTATTCGCCAAGCCATGAAGAAAATCCCACCGGAAGGGCCGGTGCGCTCCGAAGCGCCGGGTATCGTTCCTCCAGAGCGCGAGAAAATGAAGACGGAGATGGAAGCGCTCATCTACCACTTCAAGATTTTCACCGAGGGCTTTTCGCCGCCGCCGGGCCAGGCATTCGCCGCCATCGAGTCGCCGCGAGGCGAGCTGGGTGTTTTTGTGGCCAGCGACGGCTCGCCCAAGCCGCTGCGCGTCCACTTCCGCGGCCCCTCATTCATTAACTTGCAGGCGCTTCCTAAGTTGATCGAGGGCCAGTTATTGGCCGACGTCATCGCTTGCATCGGCACGATCGACATCGTGTTGGGAGAAGTCGACCGTTGAGCGAACGCATCAACAGTCTTTAGCTGAGCGCACACGAGGACCATGGAACTTTCGCCACAACTCGCCGTCCGATTCGACACGCTGCAGAACCGCTACCCGTTCAAGCGCAGCGCGCTCATCCCCATGCTGATGTACGCACAGGATGAATACGGCTATATCAGCGACGAAATGATTGCGGAGATCGCCCGGCGGCTCGACCTGCGCACCGTGGAAGTCGAAGAGACGCTGGAGTATTACTCCATGCTCCATCGTAAGCCCATGGGCAAGCATCACGTGCAGATCTGCACCAACGTCGCTTGCATGCTGCGCGGCGGCAATGAACTTCTCGAACAAGCCAAGAGGCGCCTCGAAATCGGCAACAAAGAAACCACCACTGACGGCGTTTTCTCCCTGGAAGAAGTCGAATGTATCGGAGCCTGCACCGGCGCGCCGGCGATGCAAGTCAACTACGACTTCTACGAGAATCTCACGCCCATGAAGTTCGACCGCATCATCGAGGAACTCGATGCCGGAGATCATCCTGCTCCGGAGCCGGTCACGGCTGGCGCCTTGCATCCCCGCGATCCAGCGGAGACCCCGGTCATCAGCCGCCGCTTCGGCATCCGGTATTCGCACAAGATCGATGTCTATCTGCAGCACGACGGCTACAAAGCGCTGGAAAAAGCGCTGAGGGAAATGACGCCGGAGTCGATCATCGACGAAGTGAAGAAGTCCAATCTGCGTGGGCGCGGTGGCGCGGGCTTCCCCACCGGCATGAAATGGTCCTTCGTCCCGAAGGACTCGCCCAAACCGAAATACGTCATCTGCAACGCCGACGAATCCGAACCCGGCACGTGCAAAGATCGGCCGCTGATGGAGATGGACCCGCACCAGATGATCGAGGGCATCACCATTGCCGGCCGCGCGATTGGCGCGGCGAAAGGCTTCATCTATATTCGCGGCGAATATCGCTATGTCCTCGACATCGTCCAAGCCGCGCTCGACGAAGCGTATTCGCGCACATACCTCGGGAACAATATTCTTGGCTCAGGCTTCAATTTTGATCTGATCGTTCACACCGGCGCCGGCGCTTACGAATGCGGCGAAGAATCCGCGCTTATGGAATCACTCGAAGGCAAGCGCGGTTATCCGCGTATCAAGCCGCCCTTCCCCGCCGTTGTGGGTCTTTACGGCTGCCCAACCATCATTAATAACGTCGAAACGCTCAGCACTGTTCCAGCGATCATCCTCGAAGGCGGCGAAAAATATGCCAGCCGCGGCACACCCAAGAACGGCGGCACGCGCTTGCTGTGCGTTGCGGGCCACGTCAACAAGCCCGGCATCTACGAAATTCCGCTAGGCATGAACATGAAGAAGTTCATTTACGAAACGGCCGGCGGCATCCCCAACGGCAAGAAACTCAAGGCAGTGATTCCCGGCGGTAGCTCCTGTCCGCTGCTGAGCGCCAGCGAGATCGACATTCCCATGGACTACGACTCTGTAGCTAAAGCTGGCTCGATGCTCGGCTCCGGCGGCATGGTCGTCATGGACGAAGACACCTGCATGGTGGACATGGCGCGCCGCATCATGCATTTCTACGCGCACGAATCCTGCGGCTGGTGCATCCCCTGCCGCGAAGGCACCACTTGGCTGCGCAAGATGCTCGATCGTTTTCACGCTGGTTTCGGGCGTCCGGAAGACATCGACCTCGTCGGCGACCTCGCCAAAAATATGCTGGGCCGCACCTTCTGCCCGCTCGGCGACGCCGCGGCGCTGCCCACCATCAGCATCGTGCAAAAGTGGCGCAAAGAATTCGAGCAACATCTGAACGGGCGCTGCCCATTTAAATCCGCCGAAGCGCTGGTCGGCTCGCGGTAGGACCTAATGTCAGAAACCAAAACCGAGCAAAAGCTGATTTCGCTGAAGATTAACGACCGCGAC
>WNFJ01273019.1_pt1 | contig 11469 bp, 12 predicted proteins | sample 5400461 | NCBI WGS metagenome assembly WNFJ01 (sample SAMN13153349, study PRJNA577476) | soil metagenome | isolation source: 115 cm saprolite on Douglas fir-dominated hillslope | place: USA:California | collected 2013-09-17 | reverse complement strand
CAGGGCTGCCGCATATCCCCACTTCAACGCGATGCGTGATGGGCGGAACGATCATGGCAAGGTGGCGACTCGGCTCGGAGGGTGCACCACAGTGATGCTCGAGCCGTCTCTCGTGGGATTCCTAAGCCTTCTCGCGCGGAAGTTCGACACGGTCCTTGAGGATCAGACGCGCGGATCGGACTCAGAAGGGGATGGATTGCTCCTTCACTCCAACCGAATCTGACAGGGAGAAGCCTGAAGCTGCCGAATCCGTTCTGCGTCCAACCAGGGCCCACTGCAGGTCGAGCGTAGAAACTGAAGCAGACCCCGCAGTCCCCGATTGCGAACCAGGTGCACCAGACGGGCACTGTTTTGTACCAGCGTGTTCAGCAGATGTGCAATCTGCATCAGAAAGTGATAGCCGCGCATGGCCTCCCAGTTGTAGGAGAAGCTGTGTTCATACTGATAGCCCTGCCGCTTCTCCACCAGAATACCTTCCTCGATCCCCCAACGATTCCGTGCCCCTAAGTTGCAACGCTCATGCACGTTGTCTCGGTTCAGCGGTACGCTGGAAATCCAGGCGTGGCGCGCCTCCTTCCCCACCACCGCGGGCGAATTCGCTGCGATCTCTTCCCAGCTTTCTTCACAGACCACCACATGCAGGATCAGTTTCTTACGCCCCTGCTCGCCGTAGCAATACTCGATCCCGTTCACCCATCGGAACCGCTGCTTGCGGTTCCCCCACTTTTGCTCCAGCTGATTCTGGCGCTGTAATTTCCCCAACCCCTGCACCTCTTCCCACACCGAGGGGAGATCCTTGTCCTGCAGAACGATCATGAACTGCCAGTGGTAACGGCGGCACAGGTCGAGCACCGGGCCATCGGCATAGAGCCCGTCCAGCAACACCAGTATCGGCAGCCGCGGAAAGTACTCTTTCACGCGCTGAGCCAAACGGTAGAACGCTTTCACTTCGCAGTCCTGTTTGTTCCGTTCCTGATCGCCCAGACCGTAATCCAGGAATTCGCTAAACAAAGGGATGGTTATGCCGTTGGCAAAGGCCAGCTTGGCCTCTAATACGTAGACGTAGTATTGCGACTGGGGCGCCACCGTCCCGTCGTCCTGTTTTGTTTGCACCTGCCGCTCCAAACATTGCTCGCTCCACGGCCAGTTCCGCTGCAGCTTCTGGGTTCCATCGATGGCCAGCGGATAACAGTGCGAAATCAAATAGCGAGAGAATTTCTTGTTGCGGATGAGTTGCTGGATCAGGGCGATCAAGCCCTCCTGGATCTGGTTCACCGTGATCCTCGCCAGCAGGCGGGCCAGCGTATCCTGATGCGGCAAGCTCTCCAGCTCAGGAAACAGCAACTGCAGGTTCTCCCAGAACTGCGGCAGGCTCATCTCCCGGTTAGCTTCCCGCCGCGAGGTCATCTGATAGACGAACATCAAGATCCCCGACAACAACAGGACCGTCAGCTTGTGACGGATCAACAGCGGATTCCGCGGGTCCGGGATCTTCCCCAATCGCTTCAACAGCCGGGGCAACACGGAGCGATAAACGCGCAGCTGTTCTTCTGCTGTTTCTTGTCGCGCTTGCTTTTCTTCTTGGATCGTCTGCCATTCGCTTTTCCCGTTCCCGATCGTAGCCTTCCGCAGAGGCTCGAGACCTTGCGTCGTCTGACGTTCGCGCAAGGCGCGCGCGGCTTGTCGGCGGGCCTGCTTCTTACGCTTCAGCTCTTCTCTCCGCCGCTCCTGACGGCTGGGCTGATTCATCGCTCCTCCCCTGTAGAAAAGATCGAAAGTCCGCGACCAAGGGATACACATAGATCGCTCGCGGCACCGAGCGGTATGCACTGTGACGGCCCATGCGCCCCTCTCCCCGGGTCACCCCCAAGCGAATCCAATTCGCCGCCTGATAGCAAGTTCCCCGATACCGTCCCTGCTCGACGAACGTCTCCAGCAACACCGGCGCGTACCCGTAGCGCTGCTGCCAGTCGCTGCGGATCCGCTGGGCGGCCAGCGACAAAGCTTTGCTGGCTAAATTTTTGATTCGCACCCAGGGAAATAAAAGGAAGCGCGTGTTCGCCGTCACCCAGTTCAACCTCTGCGCCCGATCTTGTGCGCTCCATCCAATCCAGCGATCCCGCTCCGCCAGCGCCCAAGCGGCCGCCGCAAACAGCAAACAGCCCAGACGACGCTCCCCTCTGCCCAGCAAGAAGTAGCGCTGGTGCGCTCCAAACGGCCGCCGATACCCCAGCGGATGGTAGCGCGCCACATACTCGTTCCATAGTCGAATGGCCGGCTTCCCCAATACTGGTTCCAACTGTAGCGGTGCCACATCACCCACCGTCCCCACGATTTCTTCCTCGGGCTCTGTCCCGCTGCCGGGAACGATCTCCACCTCCGGCCGCTTGGCCGGTTGCCGCGCAGGCAGTTTGATCAAGCCCAAGGCTTCCAACCTTCGTAGGGCGCTGACGCAAGACTTCTCCTTGTAGCGACCGGTGAGCGTTACCCAATCCAGATGCTCGCAGATCGTGCATACCAGCTCGGTCCAGGGCAAACCGCACGTCTCGACCGTTTCTTGAATGTCTCGGATTTCTTGCGCAGTGAACTCGCGCCCTGCCAGAAATTTCGGTGGTCGGTTTCGGATCAACTGCTGGCTCCTGATCACCCGCAGTATCATCTCAAAACCGTATTTGCGTGTCCACTCCTATTTCGCGACAAAAAAAATCCGCAGGTAGGTCTAAGTCGTTCAGATCTCTCCGGTAAGCAGACTATGCATCATCGCTGCTGCCCGCTCGATTCATCGGTCTGCGAACATTGAAATCACTTTTCCAACCCTTCCATTTACCAAGCATAGGGTTCCTGGTTGGTGGAAAGACTCATTTACTTCCGGCTTCGATCATTTATCGGTCTCCTGAGACTGACTTCATTTGCTGCCGTCCAAGATTGCCTTCACGCTAAGTTCACCGGGACTAAAATCAACAATAGGTGTCACTTGGGCTGCCGTTCTTGCCCAATGGACCAGGCGTTTTCCTGCGCAAAAGGCGAGTACGCTGCCAAAAACAATCAGTGCCAATAAGACAAACACGAAGCTGAAGAACAGCCAGCAGGCCAGAAGTTCCCGTACGTGGTAGGAACGCAGGATAAGTCCCAGTCCCAAGAACATGCCGGCAAATTGCGACACCCGGTGGCTTGCTCGTAGCTGACTCAACGATTCCTCACCCTCGCACAGTTTGAAACGAAAGGCCGTTTTCCAAGGTCGAGATGGGAAAACGGCGAGGGAGTTGATACCGTCCGGGCCGCCCAGAGCTCCGGCCAATATCGCCCTTCCTCGCCGTCAGGTACGACATCTTAAGTATTCCCAGGGATGCGCGCTGTTCACTTTTATACGGTTTTGTGAGTACTGGCTTTGCAGGATCGAGTAATCTCTGTTGAGCCCGGCCACTGCACAAGTTTTCTTAACCCCCAGCCAGCTACAGGCTACGAACCGTGCAATTCAGTACTGTCGCATTTGCCCGGGGCTAGTATGCTGGAAGGTAACGAAACCCTCTTCAAATAATCTCACCCGAACCACCCTATTCTGGTGCTAAACGCCCAGGGTGTACCAACCGGAATGGACCGGCTGCCAGCACATAGAGCATCGAGTCGCTAACCCGAGCGAACTCCTGGGCGCATTATCATTGGGATCCAGCTTCCGGTTTGCGCTTGATATTTGTTCCCTTTTGTACAGCATTATGGAATCGATGTTGTTAGAGTTTGAGATCTGTTTGCATTTTATGGATCAATCTCACGGCCTGAATTAGTCCTTTTTCTGCAGGAGACCCTGGGCGAAGACGTTTTCAATCGTGAGGTTTTTAGAGGAGCAATCGTGACGAATGAAAATGATGTGTCGGTGACCCTTCCCGCGACCGTGGAGAAAGTCCTTCCTGCGAGGGATGCGGAACCGGAGAAAATTCAGATTTCAGTCGATGGATGCGATGAACTCTTTTCTGAACTTCGTGTTGAAAACACGCTTAAGAACGAATCAGGTGATAGCGTCACTTTAAAAAGAGGCGCACACATAGAAGTAACCATCAACGCGGATTCGGATGCTGTGAAGAAAAAGGAATAGCTATGGCCAGAAACGCGAAGAAGTTCGGTAGCTCCTGTTAGTGTCAGAGGTGAAAGAAACTGGTCCACTTTGGCGGTCCAGTTCGAGCCTCGCCCTTTCCCTCTTGTACGAGATTTTGAACCGGTCCTCGCCGTCAAGGGTTCGCTTCGCCGCGCAACAACAGCGCGCCCTTGACTACTGCGGGCCGTTCCAAGAAACCCCCTCTTTCCAAGAGGGAAAGGCTCAAAACGGAAAGGGACCAGTCCGCCGCCAATCCGGACCTATTTTTCACTGCCACCGACATGCAAGGACCTGCTGTAACATACTGTCCCGGTGGAACACTTCTTCAGTTGCGCTATTGCGGGGAAGAGATTTCGATGGTTCTCGACGTGTCGGTTCGCCGCCAAAGCTACGTCGAGGACTGTGAAGTGTGCTGCAGCCCAATCGAAGTCAGTTACAGCGTACAGGACGACGCGCTCGCTAGCTTCGACGCCAAGACACTCGAATAGACTGCTTTTAGCCGCGAGAATTTGTGCTTACTGGATGCGGTGCCGCATCGCCGGGAATTTCTATCTGGCGAATCGGTCAGGTTTCAACGCCAAATTCTAGAGATTGTGACCTGTGCGAGCTGTTCACTTTTATACAGTTCGCGGAGATTTTTCGTTAGGGAACCCTGGGCAGTCGCATTAGCGGACATGTCTCGTGTTTAAAGTTATGCGACTAAGGCAGGAATTGTCCGAAATTGAACAGATTCGCGACCGGCTACAGTCGCATTCTATGAGAATGAAGAAGAGCGAACTCACGCTCAAACAAGTATCCGCCATCCCCTGTCCTACCTGCGGCGTCGCTATCGGGATGCCGTGTGTGTTGCATTCAGGCGGTAAGCGCTTAGAACCTCATGTAGACCGGAAGCTTGCCGCTATTGAGGCCCTCGAAGGAAACTCAATTTACTCTGGTCAGGAATACTACTTCTTTGCAAGTTCGCCCCTGAAATGACAACGTTTTCACAAGTCAGCGGTTTTTTGGCTCTAGCTAATACGACCGGATAGACGACCTCTTTCCGCTCCATCTGCGCGGTAATAAATGCCACTTCGTGCGGCCGTTCTTGATAAATGAATCTCACCTTCCTGCCCAGCTTCGAGTCTCTGACTTTTCATCTCGCATGTCATAGTTCGTCGGCAAACTGTACTGGAGCGAATTGCCGTAGCTCGTCGATCAGATTTGGGAATACTGCATCGATCCGGTGACTTCGATCCACATGCACCTGGCGGAACTTTAGAATAACCCTCACGCATGTTGTTGCCTTCATGCGTCAGGGTCATTTTTATTGGCTCGGAATCTGTATACAAGTGAACAGACAGGCGCTCGCACAAAGTCTAGTATTGGCTTGCCGTAAAAGGACTGGTTTGTTGGCCAGCCCATCCCCGCAAGCTTGTTCGCAAGCCCCTCACAAGCGCCAAGGATATCGAACGACAACTTAGGAAGGCACTCAGGCTCGATGAGCAGTCCGGCTGGCCTAGTTAGAACCTAAATTGAGCGATTTTTTGATTGTTGTCCAGTTTTTGACCCAGAAGGACAATCGTAGATCTTGCCCGTGGCTAGGAAGCCGATGCCCAGGTCGTCAAACAGCGCAAAATTCTTCTCGTCGAAAAATCCGGCATCCAGCCGGACGATGATCGCCCATCGTATTGCGGACGCGTGTATAGCGCCCGGTAGGCTTTCTTCCAACTCTCACACTGGTAGGAGAAGCGCGCAGATTCCAGGTCTCTAAGCCGCTGCTGGAGCGAACCTTCCCGATCGTTTACGGGGTGGAGTTGAAAGATGTGCTGCCGCATGAGGATCTCGCGGTCGGTTCCTACCGCTTTGCCGTCAGCCGCATGATCCCGCAAATGACCCAGATTGCGCTTCGCACTCACAAAAAGGACATGATGAAGGAGACGCCCGATTTTGCGAAAGACACGTTTCTCTATCGGCTGTCGCGCTCCGAGTATGAAAAGGAGTGGGGAAAAGACTATACGAAACCCGATTTCGGCACTCGCGTGTGGTCCGTAGTCTTGCGCTATGTGCCGAAAATTGGTCCCTTCAAGGCGCTGGGATTCAATAACCCGACTGCTCAGACGGAGGACCTGTACCTCAAGAGCTTCAATACCACCATCGACCAATACCGTATTTATCTTCAGCAAGTTCGCGTCGGCTCACTGCAACTCAGCAACTGTGATTTTGACTCGGGCAAGGTAACCAAGGCAGCCGAGTACTCTCTGACCGACGAAACCTATGCAAAATTGCTTGATCAGCTCGCAGCGAAGAAGTTCGACAGGACTTCCCCGCAACTGCGCGACAATATCCTGAACTTCTATTCTGACCTCTCTCTCCCTCAGGAAACCAAAAAGAACGCTGCTCGCTGGCAGAATGTATTGTCGTCTCTTGACCAGTTGAAGCTGGCCACGCCGGCTCCCATCCTGGCTGGCGGCCCCACGTTGCGACGCTGATGGACACTCAACAGCACTTCGGCACTTCTACTGATCTGCGGCGCGGACTGCACGCGAATCCCAGTTTCTGCAAACAAACTTCGAATGTGTCCTCAAATGTACAGACGCAACGTTTCGATACCTCTATGATGGGTTTTACACGGAACCTCGAAAGCGATCTCCGGATGCGGCACAAGCGCTCTAAATACCGGTTTCTTGTGAGATTGGAACTGCAATGCTTTGGACGATTCTCGCGGTGTTAATTGTTCTCTGGCTCCTTGGTGTGGCAACGTCCTACACCCTCGGAGGATTCATCCACATTCTTCTCCTCGTGGCTCTGGCCATCTTCGTAATTAACCTGATTCAAGGCCGGAGGCGGTCGGCATAGCCGCCGCTGCGAACAACATGAGGCCTTACATTTGGGGCGGAATTCTCTTCATCGTTCTTGGCGGCTTTGCGCTCGCCTATCAGGGATTTACATATACCCATCGAGAAAAAGTTCTTGATCTCGGACCGATTCACGCTACCGCGGAAAAACATGACCACGTTTCTATTCCCCCAATACTCGGAGGGCTCGAGTTGGTAGGCGGCATCGTCATGCTCGTCGCGGGAATCCAGAAGAAGTCTTAGCTCGAATTTGCGAAAGTGTCCCGCCTGAGAGTCGGGCAACGCATAACCCTCTCCTGACTCGAACTGTGTTGAAAATCCTTCAACCAGACACTTGAGGAAACAATCGTTCGCAAAAGAAGTCCCGACCATGGAGGTCAGTAATGAAGAAATATCTAGTAGCTGCAGCATGTCTCACCCTTGTGGCAGGGGTAACATCTGCCCAAGGTTTGAATAAGGAGCAGAAACGCCTGGAAGAGAGCGGCGTTGTCATGCAGGAAGTGCTCAACATTCCGGACAACATTCCACGCGATCTGTTGGAAAAGGCGGAATGTGTCATCGTGTTTCCGTCCTTGATGAAAGCAGCGTTTGTATTCGGCGCTGAGTATGGACGCGGAGCCATGGTTTGTCGGACTGGCGATCAGTTCCGTGGGCCTTGGGGCGCCCCAGCCATGTACGCGCTCGAAGGCGGCAGTTTCGGTTTCCAAATCGGCGCTGAAGCTACCGACTTGATCCTGCTGGTCATGAATGACAGAGGCATGGAGTCGATTCTCAGCAGCAAGGTGAAATTAGGTGCTGATGCTTCGGTTGCAGCAGGCCCCAAGGGACGCGATGCTTCTGCAGACACCGACGCTTGGATGCGAGCCGAGATTCTCAGCTACTCGCGGTCACGAGGTTTATTTGCCGGAGTCTCCGTCGAGGGTAGCACGCTTCGTCCGGACGATGACGCAAACGAACAGATCTAGGGCCACGCCATCAAGGCAAAGCAAATCGTAAGAGGTGAACATATGGTCGTGCCTATGGCGGGCCGTCAACTCGTGAACGTTTTGGAAAAGAGCGCACCACGAAACGAATCGCAGCACGCCGCTTCGAATCAGTAGTCGGTTTGATCAGTCTGCCGGGATATGCATATCCCGGCAGACTGGTAGTCTTGAAGCCCGACAACGACTTACTCGCGAAAGGCAACCGTTAGCAGTGATTTGTTCACCTTGACTTTGCCGTTGTATTCGAAAGTGAGAGGAATCTACTCCTCAAGCTATTTTCGATGAATCCCATCGATATCCCGCCTGACTGTCGAATTCAAGGACGGAGCTAGGAAGGCCACACGAACCGTAACGATGAAAGTGTGTAGACTTAACCTAATGGGTAAAGCATAGAGAATACTCTCGCATTACACTTGACAATGTAAGTAAACCAAGGCATGCTGGTCAAGTACCAATAAAACCAGACGGCAATCTGAGCTGACGTGCGTTAACTGAAATTGCTCTGGCTGAGACAGATGCGTAAAGCTCTAGTGAGGTGGCTACAATGAGAATGATGAATCGTTTGGAACAACCTTTCCGCGGGGTTACGACCCTGCAGGAACAGATCAATCGCGTGTTTGGTGATTTAGTGGGACGCACGGGCGAGGAGTCGAACTTGACCCCTTGGGCCCCGGCCGTCGACATCTACGAGACAGAGCATGAGTTGGTCGTAAAGGCGGACCTGCCGGACGTCAATCCGCAGGACCTGGACATCCACGTCGAGAACAATATCCTCACAATTCGCGGCGAACGCAAGTTTGAGAATGAGGTGAACGAGGAAAACTACCTGCGCATCGAGCGCTCGTATGGCTCGTTCAGTCGGAGCTTCTCGCTGGCGAACTCCGTGAACTCGGAAGCCATTAAAGCCGACTATCAGAATGGCGTGCTGACGCTCAGTATCCCGAAGCGCGAGGAAGCAAAGCCGAAGCAGATCAAGGTAAATGTGGGAAAGCCGGCGATCGCGGCCGCCGCAGGGGCTCACTGAAAAGACGCAGACCGAAGATGAACTAGCAAACGGCTGGCGAATTCGCCAGCCCTTTCTCTTTAGAATCCTGGGTAGACGAAAGCCCATGCCCCATGAAGGTGCAGAAATAGACGCGTCCAGGCCGCGCAGGTACCGTTCTAGCTCTGACAAATCAGTTGCTGGCGGATAAAAGATAAATCAGGACAGGCTACAGTTTCAGTATCCCAGTTGAACCGTAGGCGCTAAGCAGGAGGTGGGCATATGGTGCAGCACTCCTTCACGCATCTCTTCTTCATTCCTTGAAGACGACTAGACGCCTGGGATTGTTAACCCGTAACCTGATACTCGCTCTTCACTAAGCCGCTCGCAAAATGCTGTGTCGCGACATGACGGAGCCGCACGTCGCGCGGTAGGGTGCCGAAGAGAGGAATTCCTTCACCAATGAGCACAGGCACTCTGGTGATGATGAGACGTTGAACGAGACCTGCCCGCAGGAACCTTTGAATCGTGATCCCTCCGTCCACATACACGTGTTGAGCACCACTCGCACCTAGTTTCGACACGATCGCAGCGGGAGCCCCGCTCATCTGTTCCACCACAGCTCCTCGCGCCGCGGACAAGTCGACAGGCCGGCTGCTCAGCACCACCACGCGCTTGTCACCGTATGGCCACACCGCAAGGCGCAGAACCGTCTCGAACGTCTTGCGGCCTATCACGAGCGCATCGACGCTTGCCATAAACTCGTCGTAGCCGTGGGGTTCGCCCCCTCCCGCCGGCAGAAAGTCGAAATCGCCGTTCGGTCGTGCAATAAAGCCGTCGACGCTGGTCCCAACAAAAACTGATACCGTCATGGTAGACTCCTCACCTGTTGCCGCCAACAATCCAACGAACAATGCTCACTTGAGCTGTCGGATTGCTTTGCGATACAAACGTCAGAATGAAATCAATGTCCATGGCCAACTTCATCCCGAGGAAGTCCATACAGAAAGCCCGGTTTTCCTCGAAACGCTTTGACGGTATGTCCGGCACAACTGATATTCATCGGTGACCCTCAATTCAGCGCAGGGCCGGGCGACAGTACATCGGCGCCCATTCTGGGTCAATCCAATCTGTGGTATCGCACCTGAGACGTGAAGCGCGACGCCATCGTCCATACGGGATAGCAGGTCATTACCAGCCAATTGGACTCAGTGCCTGGTATCGGACATGTCCCGCAACTATTCCTTTGATACGCTCTTTTAGTTGACAATTGACATCAACGCTGGCTCGGTGACCTCAGGAATCACGCTCATGACCTGGTTGGAATATCATGAATTGACGAAGCACAGTGCCGAGTCGCTGCGGCGAACTCAGCACTACCTCGATTGGGCCAATATGCCCAATCCGTTTCGGCATTATGAAGGCGTCCCGGTCGTTGATTTGCCGGCCGAGCCGCCGGCTCCACAGATTTCGGCTCTCGAAGTACTCGAGGGCAAAACAGGAAATACTGTGGCGAGGGACGGTGCGGAATTCCTCTCACAGTTGATGTTCTATTCCGCATCGATTAGCGCAACCAAGCGAGTCCCGTCCACCGGAGCTATCTACTCTCTGCGCGTCAATCCTTCCTCCGGTAATCTCCATCCGACCGAATTTCACTTTTGCACGCGAGGATTGGTCGGTTGGCCCGATGGCCTCTATCATTACCGTCCCTCATTCCACACGGCAGAACAACGTGCCATCGGAGATTTTGCCGCGAAACTTGTCAACAGCTCTGCCCCACTCATTTTCGTTCTGACCAGTATTGCTTGGCGCGAAGCCTGGAAATACAGGGACCGGGCCTATCGATATTGCTTGCATGACATCGGGCATGCGTGGCAGGCTCTCACGCTTGCTGCTCGATCTCTAGGAAGCCAGAGCTTTGCTATTGGGCATTTCTTGGATGACAGGGTGGCGGAATCGTGTCTCCTCAGTGCCGATGAGTGGCCCATGTTAATCGTCGGGCTCCACGGCCCATCCATTCCGGTGAACAAGCTGGATGCAAACGAGACGGTTGTGTTTGGCGGCCAGCCCAACCGACTGTCGGAGGAGCAAGAAACCTACCCTCTGATCGAACGCATTCACACTGCCACGAAGCTCAGCACGGAATCCAGCCTCCCCTCTCTTGGCGAGCCGAAGGTATCCGGGCGCGGGGAAGTCAGCCTGCCGCCTCCTGCCAACACGAACCACGGTTTCGGTGAAGTCGTTCGTACACGGCGTTCTGCTCTTGACTTCAAGGGTGGGCACGAGTCGATCTCCTTCCCGCAGCTTGCGACTCTACTGTCCACCACAAGGGAGCGTCTGTTCGCCGATTTCGCTACACATCGTTACGTCCATCTTTATCTTTACGTTCATCGCGTCGAAGGCTTGGAGCCGGGTGTTTATCGCTTCTGGCCGGAGCATGCAGAGTTGGAAAGAATCAAAGCAGGGGACCAACGCCTGGTGGCGGCAGCCCTGAGTTTGGGACAACACCTGGCGGGTAATGCCTGCGTGGCATTTTCCATGATCGGCGATTTTGAGAATGCTGCAAGCAGGTACGGAGAT
>WNFJ01071730.1_pt1 | contig 11469 bp, 10 predicted proteins | sample 5400461 | NCBI WGS metagenome assembly WNFJ01 (sample SAMN13153349, study PRJNA577476) | soil metagenome | isolation source: 115 cm saprolite on Douglas fir-dominated hillslope | place: USA:California | collected 2013-09-17 | reverse complement strand
TGCCTTTGGGATAGGCTGCACGAGCTACACGGGCCGTTTCTTCTGGGATTGAGAACTCATGTTGCGGCTGCAAAGTCATCTTCCTTCTCCTGCCTTTCAAGGTCTGCTTGGACGCTTTCTTTCGTTTCTTATCCTAACATCCTCAGGCAAGCGAGGCCGGGTGGGTTTCCCACCAGTAATTCATGCCCTGGCGGGCACCAGAGCCTATGAAAAGTGATTCGGGCTCAGCCACGCATCAGAACCCCACCAAGAGATATACTGAGCAGGAGCAGGCCCAACGCGCGACCAGTCGGTTTGACAGTAGTGCTACGAGCCTGACCAACAGTATGACCTGGATACCTTCAAGCACCAGCGTCTGTCGCTCGCTGGCATCAGCGAAGCACGTATGGAAGCATTTGACCCACGCTCGGTATCCCGTGGCCTGCCTCCTTTTATCTCGTCCCAAGTATTCCTCGTTGAAAGGAGGAGATTCATGCAGATTGTGTACGAACGATGCGCAGGCCTGGATGTCCACCAGAAATCCGTCATGGCTTGTCTCATCACCGAAGCTCCCAACGGCGAACACCGCAAAGAACGCCAGACGTTTAGCACGATGACCCCAGATCTGGTGCGTCTGCGTGATTGGCTCATAGGGCAGCAGGGTAGCCAGGTGGCGATGGAAAGCACGGGCGTGTTCACGCCTCCCACAATGTTGCCAATTGTGGGAGGCGTCGTCTGAAGAGGGCGGAAGAGACGTTGGACTGACGCGGAAGACGACACGGATCTGCTGAGTATCCACCTCAACCCGTTTGACCAAGGCACGGATGATCTCCCGGCGTGTCTCTGCAATCAGCCTGTTGCAGCCCATCGTGCACTTTGGCAGCAAAGGTTTCCAGGCGTCCCAAAATCAAACGCAACTCCTCTTGCACCTCTGACTCTTCTTTGAGGCGTTGTACTTGTGCTTCCAGGTGTTGCATCCGTTCACGCATGCGCATCACCCTCGGTTCAAATTCCTGTTTGTCAATCAGCCCATCAGCATAGCTATCAATCAGCCGGGCAATTCCTCGGCGAAGCTTGCTCAGCTGGGCATCCAGACCCTCGTGTTCAGTAGGCTGCTGTTGAGGGTGCAGGCGCTGTCGATATTCCTGCTCCAACCGTTCTGGGTGCTCGAGCAGCAGGCAGGCCTCTTGCCAGACCGCTACATCTGCCTGGTCCATGCGTAGCTCCTTGTTCCAACACAGCCGCTCGAAGCCGTGCCGAGGAAGATTCATCGCCCCCGCACAACGGTAATACGCATTGCGGGCATCATTGGTGCGCCCACAATAAGCATACCCACATTTGGCGCACACGAGCAAGCCCTGCAAGAAGTAGCGCGAGCCCTTCTGTGGGATGCGCGCTCGCCGCCGGTTCTCTTCCAATTGCTCTTGCACAGCGTCGAACAAGGCGGCATCGACTACCGCTGGCACAGGGATGGTGATCCACTCGTCTTTTGGGGCATCGTTTCCCGCGTACCCACGCCGCGATTGCTCAGGTCTGCCTCGTGGGGCTCGCACACGTGGCCTGACAGGCAACCAGTGGGTTTTGCCAAAGGCCGCTTCGCCCTTGTAGGCCGGATTTTTCAGCATATCCCAGATGGTCTTGTGATCCCAGTGCTCTTTGCCGGTCTGCGTGCGAATGCCAGCCTGGTGCAGACGACGACACACCTCATTGATGGTGCAGCGTTCTTGCCCGACCCAGGTAAACACCTGTTGTACCACGCGGGCTTCGTCAAAGACGATGTCGAAGCGAGCTTCTCCGCCTCCCTCCTGCTTGTTCACATAGCGGTAGCCATAAGGAGCATGGCACAGGATCCCGACTCTCCCCTCTTGTGCGGCATGGCGTTTGCCGCGTCGACTCCGTTCGAGGAACTTGGCCCGCTCGTATTCGGCAATCACCCCTTGCACTTGCAGTAACAACTGATCTTCAGGAGTCTGCCCGAGCGGTCGATTGAGAAAAATGACTTCTACCCCCCTCTGTGTCAACTCATCCAACAACAAGACTTGATAGGCGTAGTTGCGAGCGAAACGGTCAGGACAATGGACATAGAGCCGATCCATCCCTCCAGCCGCTGCGGCATCACGTAAGCGCTCCAATGCTGGTCGCACCACAGTTGAGCCACTGTAGCCATCATCAACAAATTCGAGAACATTCGTCAGATCAAAACCATCAGCAGCGATCCGCACACGGATTTCTGCTAACTGACTTTCAATTGTTTTGGCCTCTGCTTGCTGCTCTGAGGAAACACGAGCGTAGAGGGCCACTTGTTTCGTATTCATGCCATCTTCCTTTCTGCGCGCTCGGGCGGCTGGATATAACGAACTCCTGACGATCGCTTTCCTGAAGAAAGGCGTCGTCGGGATTCTGGAATGAGAGAGGCATACGCCTCTCGAAGCAGGTCATGGTGTAGGCGATGGGGCTCAAACATGATGTTGACCTCCAGAGGCGGCTTCTTCCGACGGGATACTTTGGACATGCAATGCTCCTGGACCCTGCGAACATGAGCCTTCGTGGGACAATATTGAACGGGGAGGCGAGGCGTGAAGCTGGTCTCTCAGACGAGTGTGAAGGTCGCTACGCAGGATCTCTGTGGTGTACTCCCAGTCTAGCACATTTTTGGCAACATTGTGGGGGGCGTGTTCTGGAGACCCATTTTCAATATCCTGGAAGGGCATCTAGAGGTGATGGTGGTCAACGCTCAGCACATCAAGGCAGTACCAGGACGCAAGACGGACATCAAAGACGCCGAATGGATTGCCGACCTGCGCCAACACGGCCTCTGACGCCCCAGCTTTATTCCTCCAGCATGGCAGCGCATGGTGCGCGAACTGACCCGCTCACGCACCAGTTTGAGTGAAGAACGCTCGTGGGTCATTGCTCGTCTGCAGAAAGGACTGGAGGATGCCAATATCAAACTGGCAGCGGTAGCCAGTGATCTGATGGGCAAGTCCGCTCGAGCCGTTGCTGCACGCCTTACTCCAAGGAGAACTGACGCCAGAGGCTATGGCGGAATTTGCGCGGGGCAGCATGCGCTCGAAACGAGAGCAGCTCGTGCAGGCGCTTACCGGACATCTCCAAGCACATCATCGGTTCTTGTTGGCCGAACATTTGAAGCATCTCTCCGAACTCCAGGACGGCATTGCTCGGCTCAGCACCGAGATTGCTGAACGGCTGCGACCGTATGAGGACCTGCTGGCGCGCTTGGAAACCATTCCTGGCGTCAAACGACGCCTGGCTGAGATCATCCTGGCCGAGATTGGACCCGATATGCGGCGCTTTCCTAGTGCTCAACACTTAGCCTCCTGGGCGGGAATGTGCCCGGGCAATCACCAAAGCGGGGGGAAACGACTCAGTGGCAAGACTCGTAAGGGCAGCCAATGGCTGCGCACAGCTTTGGTGGAAGCGGCTCATGCCGCCTCGCACTGTAAGGACTCCTATCTCTCGGCCCAGTCTCACCGCCTGGCGTTTCGGCGCGGCAAGAAGCGCGCTGCCGTCGCACTGGCACATACGCTCGTGATCATTGTCTATCACCTGCTGGCTCAAGAGGAGGAGTACCGGGAACTCGGCGGCAGCTACTTCGACGAACTCGATCGAGAGGAGAAAGAGCAGCGCCTCGTGCGTCAGCTCGAAAAGCTGGGATTGAAGGTCGCTCTTACTCTGGCTGGCCCTCAAGCGTAGGCTCTCCCGGCCTTCCGCTCTCTTTCAGAGGGATACTCATTTCATCCGAAGTAGCTTCTGACTTCGGCGGATCGGCCATGCTCTTTTTGGGCGGCAAGCTGAACATTTGTCTCGCCTTTTTTCATGGGAGTGTCAAATTAAGTGAGCTTGCTATAGAGCACACCCCGAACCTATCGAGATGGAATAGGGTATAATGACATCGATGTATATAACGAAGTCACAGAGATTGCGGGACACACGATGGATCTACCGTTCCTTCTTGCGGTAAAAGTTGCGGCATCAGCAAGTATTGGCATACTCATCGGACTGGAACGCACATGGGCACATAAAGAAGCCGGTGTGAGAAGTTTCGCCATAGCCGCATTGCTTGGTACGCTCTCCTGGTTGGTCGCCCCGACGTTGGCATATGTGCAAGTCGGGATAGTGCTGGTGATACTGATTCTGGTCAATGTGTATGCCATGTGGAACGAACGGTCCTTGGAGATCACGACCTCCCTCGCCCTGGCGGCAGCGAATGTGCTGGGTATGGTGATCGGGATAGGAAATTTTTTTCTCGCATTCGCTAGCGCACTTGTGGTCACCGCATTGCTCGCCTGGAAAACGGAGTTAGTCACATTTAGCAGTAAATTGACGGTGGCCGAGATTCGCGGCACATTACTCCTCGGTTTTATTATGATAGTCGTCTATCCGCTGCTTCCTGACCGGTTTATTGATCCCTGGAAAGTTCTTAATCCACGCTCGGTCTGGCTTAGTGTAGTGATCGTGTCGGGTTTAAGCTTCGTCAACTATGTGTTGCTACGGCAATTTGGCACACGCGGAATACACTATAGCGCGATCCTGGGTGGATTAGTGAATAGTGCGGCGACGACGGCGCTCCTGGGACAAGAGGTGCAAGATGACGCAAGTACCGTCGCCGCATCGCCAACGGATGTAGTGCTCTCCGACCTGGCCATGATTCTACGCAATTGGGCACTGGTCGTCATCTTCTCCTTCCCACAAGGCCTTCGGGCAAGCATCAGCACTGTGATAGTGTTGGTGCCGATGATGCTGGCCGCCGGGATTGTGGCACTATTTGCCATCTGGGGTTCCAGGAGGTCGAGGCAGAATGCTTCTCACCATCCTGAGCGGGAGGCTCCCCAACAGCTTGAGCAAGAAGCTCCGCAGAAGCGACGGCTCGAGTCTCCTCTTGAGTTGCGTTCAGTGCTTGGTTTTGGCATGCTATTTCTCTCGCTAACTGTGATAAGCGGGGTGGCAAATCGCCTGTTTGGGACTATTGGTTTCCTGGTCATAGTGGTGGTGTAGGGGGCAAGTTGCAGGCTCATCTGCTGCTATTGCTATGTTCCTGGCTACACTGGTGGGGTTACTGGAGAATATAGTCATCTTCTGGTTCGTCACACGCAAGCCTGGTCCAAGTCTGCGCCTCCTGCTGCTTACCGCACCAATTGTTCTTGTCGGCATCCTGGCAGTCGTGATAGTAACAATATTCGGCTGGTAACAGGGATATGATTACTCGTTACGATCCTTTCCGCGAGGCAATTAGCCTACGCCATGTGATGGATCAATTATTTGAACAGAGCTTTTGAACAGACGATCACCTTCCCCAGACCTGAGGAGGAGATACATGAGCGGAAGAGATAGTCACGGGGTCAGCCCATTTCACAACCTACCAAGCGCCCAGGAGACTTCCCGGGAGAGGGGCTCGAAATGCTTGCAAAGCATATTTTCTATTGAACATATATTTTTGTTCTATAGAAATAGTAGAGATAATAGTATAAAATATTTGACAAAGCAACCGCTACGACGTATACTTTGTGCGTGAATATAAAGAAGACCTGATCATAACAAAAACGACTGCGCGAACTCTCAACGACCGATGTGAACTCCACATTCTATTCGACTTTATGAGGCGTAAAAATGCCTGACTCGGCGGGCAATCTCTTCTGAGTAGCAGGTCACTGGCAGCAGTGGCCGTGACGGAAGAGAAGAAAAGGAGGGGCTATGCAGCAGAACGGACTAGAACAACAGGAGCGCAGACGTCTGCAACAGGCAGTTGGGCAGCCGGAACGCGAAGGCGAGCCGAATGCCGCTCCCGTCTCGGCTCAGGGAGAGCAACGTCTTAGCGAAGAGCAGCAGAAGGCGGAAGAGTGCATGGACCTGCTGCAGCGAACACAGGCGGACTTCGTGAATTACCGGCGTCGTATGAGCCAGGAGCAGGCCGAGGGACGCATCGCAGCCCAGAGTGCGCTGCTCTCCCGCCTGTTACCGGTGCTCGATGATCTAGGACGGGCGCTGGGAGCAGCACCACCAGAGCTGGCCAAGCACCCCTGGGTGCAGGGCCTGTTCCTGGTTGCGCGAAGACTCACGACGCTGCTCGACCAGCTGGGCGTGCGACAGATCGGCACACCCGGAGAGCCGTTCGATCCGCGCTGGCATGAGGCCATCGCGACGGAGGCGCGAGCAGATGTGCCTGAAGGAACGATCCTGCACGTTGCCCAGCCAGGGTATACCCTGGGAGAACGTGTCATTCGTCCTGCTCAGGTCAGTGTCGCGCGCGCTCCGTCTCCCATAAGCGAGGGGCAGGACGGAGGCGCTCCCGCAAGCTAATAGGTGTTCACCCAGGTGCAGCAAGAGGCCCGAGTATCTCAGATCCCTTCCATGAAAGGCTTGGACAATGAACTGGAAGAACAAGCGACATGGCATGATACCAGCGGTGGAAGCAGTAATAATAGATCGGTTGTCAAGCAGGGCGGCTCTTGACAGGCCGTTCTGAAAGGAGGGGAGTGAGAAGCAATGGCCAAAGTAATTGGCATGGACCTGGGAACCACCAACTCGGTGATGGCGGTCATGGAGGCTGGTGAGCCGACCGTGTTGGAGAACAGCGAGGGGTCGCGCCTCACGCCCTCCGTGGTAGCCATCACCAAGAACGGTGAGCGGTTGGTCGGTCAGGTGGCGAAACGACAGGCGGTGACCAACCCCGAAAATACGATTTTTTCCATTAAGCGTCTCATGGGGCGCAAGTACGATGACCCCGAGGTCCAGCGCACGATAAAAAGTGTGCCCTATAAGATCACGCGTGCCTCCAACGGGGACGTTCGTGTAGTGATGGGTGGACGCGAATACAGCCCACCGGAAATCTCGGCGATGATTCTGCAAAAGATGAGAATCGATGCGGAAGCCAAACTGGGCGAGAAGATTACCCAGGCCGTGATTACGGTGCCGGCCTACTTCAACGACGCGCAGCGCCAGGCGACCAAAGATGCGGGCACGATTGCCGGGCTCGAGGTACTGCGTATTATCAACGAGCCAACAGCTGCCTCGCAGGCCTATGGGCTGGACAAGAAGAAAGACGAGACCATTGCCGTGTATGACCTCGGTGGTGGGACCTTCGATATCTCCATCTTGCAGTTGGGTGAGGGGGTCTTTGAGGTCAAGGCGACCAACGGCGATACGCACCTGGGCGGAGATGACTTCGATCAGCGCATCATTGACTGGTTGGCCGACGAGTTCCGCAAAGACCAGGGAATTGATCTGCGTAACGATCGCATGGCACTCCAACGCCTGAAGGAAACGGCAGAGCGTGCCAAGATCGAACTCTCTTCGTCGATGCAGACCGAGATCAACCTGCCTTTCATCACGGCTGACGCCAGTGGACCCAAGCACCTGGTGATGACCCTGACGCGGGCCAAACTGGAGCAACTGGTCGGCGATCTGATCGAGCGCACGCGTGGCCCGGTCATGCAGGCGCTGGAGGATGCCGGTATCCGGGCGAGCGATGTCAATGAGGTTGTGCTGGTCGGTGGACAGACGCGCATGCCAGCGGTGCTTGAGTTGGTGCGCAAGATCTTCGGCAAGGAACCGCACAAGGGGGTGAACCCGGACGAGGTGGTGGCCGTCGGCGCGGCCATCCAGGCGGGCGTGCTCAAGGGTGAGGTGAAGAATGTGCTTCTGCTCGATGTGACGCCGCTCTCGCTGGGGGTGGAGACCCTCGGTGGCGTGATGACGAGGCTGATCGAGCGCAACACGACCATTCCGGCACGCAAAAGCGAGACCTTCAGTACGGCAGAAGATAACCAGACGGCGGTGGAGATCCACGTGTTGCAGGGCGAGCGCGAATTGGCGCGCGACAACAAGAGCCTGGGGCGCTTCCGCCTGGAGGGCATTCCTCCGGCCCCCCGAGGCGTGCCACAGATTGAAGTGACCTTCGATATCGATGCCAACGGCATTCTCAATGTTACGGCACGCGATAAGGCAAGCGGGCGCGAGCAGAAGATCACAATTACCGCCTCCAGCGGCCTCTCCAAGGAGGAAGTCGAGCACATGGTGCGCGAAGCCGAGATACATGCGCAAGAGGACCGCCAGCGCCGCGAGGAGATTGAGACGCGCAACCACGCCGACAGCCTGGCCTATCAGGCGGAGCGGACGCTGCGGGATGCCGGTGACAGAATCTCGGCGGGCCTGCGCAGCGAGGTGGAGAATCACATCAGGGCTGTGCGTGATGCGCTTGCGGGCAGCGATCTCGCTCGTGTGCGCAGCGCGGCAGATGACCTGGACCGCACGATGCAGCGCATCGGCCAGGAGGTCTACAGCCAACCTGGAACAACCGCGGGCGATGGAACATCCGGTAGTGAACCTGGGACCGTTGAGGGAGAGTACCGCGAAGCCTAGGCAGCTCCCGACGCTCATCCTGGAGGGGCACCAGACCAGGATATGGGGCTCTTTCCAGGGAGACGAGCGTGTCTCTGAGGCGTCATGAACAGGATGCGGTCGCCTGGTCGGGGCAACCTTCTGATGGATGGTGCATCTCAGGAAGCGTTCCTCTCCGGTGGCACGCGCCTTCTGGGTCGGAGCGTGTCCTGGGGAACAAGAAAGGAAGTGCGACATGCTCATCACTACAGCACATCTCTTCGCTCTGCATGAGCTTGCGGCCAGTGAGGCTGCGGGACACGCTGTGCGTGCGCTGACAGAGGATGACCCGCAGGAACACATCTATCGCGAACTTGAGCTGCAGGGATTGGTGCTGCTCGAGGTCCCCCGGGCGTACCGGCTCAGCTACGCAGGTCGAGAGGCCCTTGGCTTGCTCGAAGCCATGCGCGAAGCAGCGCTGCTTCCTCCACTTGACCGCCTCGAGAACGACTGGCGCTTTCTTGGCTCCGATATTCTGGCCGCCCTGCAGGCGGCACAGCAAAATAAAGGACGAGTCGGTCCTCTGACAGCCCAGGCGTTGAGCGCTCGTGGGTTGACTGAGAGCGTTCACGATACTCTGGAAAATCGTTCCATTGTGCGCCTGAACCGGCATGGCGAAGCATGGGGAGACTTTGCCGGGCGTTACCGGCCACGATTGGAGATCACTGGTGATCTGGCCAATTCCATTCATCACATGCACCCGGGCTATACGGGCAGACCGGGCCTGGATATGCCAGCTGAGCACATCGCTCTGCTCGAAGCGCTGGATCTGCTCACCTGGTCTGTGCCAGAAAGAATCGTATACGCATTGACGGCGCTGGGACAGGCCGTGTACGAAGCACTGCGCAAAGGGGGATATGCCCCGCTTGACGCTGTGCTCGATGAACCGACCCTGAAGGTGTTGGCCTTGCTGGTAGACCAGGGAAGTGCAGCTCTCACGTCTGAGCAACTGCTGACCCTGCAAACGCTGGGCTATGTGGAGCTTGACGGGACAGTGAGTGCGGCTGGACAGGCAGCGCTGCAGGCGTATTCACTGCTAGAGCGGGAGAGCCCAGAACAGGTGCGCTCCTTTGCGATGACTGAGGCTGAGGGCGAGCTTTTAGCAGCGATCCAGCAGCTTGCTGACACTACCAATGCTTCTCAACTGTCCCCCGATAAAGAGACGCTCCATCGTGTCCTGGTTGATCGGATGGTCAAACGCTACCAGGACTTCGTGGGTCGCTATGGAAGGACCGTGAAAGAGCGGTCGGCCAAAAAGCGCCAGGCTGTAGCGATGCTTGAGCAGCTGAAGGAGCATGACGAATGGTTTGGCACGTTCTGGGATCTTGAGGAATTGCTCGTGAGCCTGGAGGCCTTTGATCTTCTGCATGCTGAGGGTGAGGGGACAAAGACCGTGTACCGGCTGACTCCACATGGTCACAAGATCCTGGCAGAGCAAGATGGACCGCCACGAGATATTACCGCGACAGCTGTCAAAGTGCTGACGACCGCTGTCAGCCGCCTTCATGCCCCTGCGGACTCATGGGTAGAGCAGGCACGAGAGGAAGGGCTGATAGGCACAGGGGGAGTCACCAGGTCCGGTCGTCTCTATGCTGATCTCGCGGAGCAGTGTGCACGCAAGCCAGCGTTAACGCAAGAGGAAGCTGGAGTGCTGGTGAATCTGCCTGAAACAGTGAGGGAAACGCCCACTGCTACAGCGAGAGATCATTCCTCCCTCGCTGAGGAAAAGCGAGACTGGGCATTGGAGAAGCTCGAAGCGCGTGGACTTATTGAGCGACTGGTCGATGGTCAGATCGTGCGTACAGAGGCAGGCCAGCTCCTGGCAAAAGCGGTGAGTGGTGCCTTGCAACTTGGGCACCCGGTTACCCCGACCATCGTCCGGCTGGTTGCAGCGATTCGGCAGGTGGGAACGCTCTATGTCAAGGAACGGAAGGTCCGCATGATGCCCGAGCAGTGGGCAGAAGTGGAGCGTCTGACGGGTCTGGGGCCGCAAGAGTTCCAGGAAACCGTCCATATCGCACGCATGGGGCATTACATCGGGAAGGTGAGTATCACCGAGGCCGGTTTGGATCTGCTGGCGGTCCAGGAACAACTCAATAACAGGAGAGAGAAAGAGCCATGAACATTGAGCACTTGACTGAGAAAGCGCGTGAGGCGATCAGTGATGCAGCACAGTTAGCCAGGCAGTACCATCATAATCAGGTCGAGGTCGAACATCTGCTGGCTGCCCTGCTTGCCCAGGAAGGCGGTGTGGTGCAGCAGATAATTGCGAAGATCGGTGGCAATCTCGCAGCAGCACAGCGTATCATCAACGACGAACTTGAGCGCATGCCACAGGTCTATGGTGGCAGTGAGCCGGGCATTTCGCCTCGCCTGCGCAAGGTGCTGGAAGATGCCTGGCGCGAGATGGGCACCTTCCATGATGAGTACCTGAGCGTGGAGCACTTGCTGCTGGCCATGTTCGATGTCAGCGATGGAGCCGTGCAGCGTGCATTGAGAGCGGCAGGGCTCATGCGTGACAACGTGTTACCGGCGCTGACCTCCATTCGCGGTGCGCAGCGAGTGACCGACCCGAATCTGTGGGCGCAACCTCACACAGCTGGCGGCGCAAGGCAAGCTCGATCCCGTGATTGGGCGCGATGAGGAGATTCGACGGGTGATCCAGGTGCTCTCCCGGCGTACCAAGAATAACCCGGTCTTAATTGGCGAGCCGGGCGTGGGGAAAACCGCCATTGTGGAGGGCCTGGCCCAGCGCATCGTGCGTGGTGATGTGCCCACGACCCTGAAAGACAAGCAGGTGATCGCGCTTGACTTGAGTGCGCTGGTTGCAGGAGCCAAGTATCGTGGCGAATTCGAGGAACGCCTGAAGGCCGTGCTGAAAGAGGTGACAAGCTCGGAGGGCAATATCATCCTCTTTATCGATGAACTGCATACGCTGGTCGGCGCGGGCGCGGCTGAAGGCGCGATGGATGCCTCCAACATGCTCAAGCCCATGCTGGCGCGTGGCGAACTGCACTGCATCGGCGCCACTACCCTGGATGAGTACCGCAAGCATATCGAGAAAGATGCCGCCCTGGAGCGCCGCTTCCAGCC
>WNFJ01735912.1_pt1 | contig 11470 bp, 12 predicted proteins | sample 5400461 | NCBI WGS metagenome assembly WNFJ01 (sample SAMN13153349, study PRJNA577476) | soil metagenome | isolation source: 115 cm saprolite on Douglas fir-dominated hillslope | place: USA:California | collected 2013-09-17 | reverse complement strand
TTTGTGATCATAGCTGTCGCCGCCGAGTTGCCATCTGCAATGCGTCAGCGTGCGGTATTGAACGACGAAATACGGCGCGGTGCTCGGCGGCACCTTGATCGTCAATGCCGTCGCCGCGTCGCCCTCCGGAATGTCCCAATCCCAGATCGCCTCGATGAGGTCGGCAACGGCGGCGGAGGGGCGGATGCTCCTCGAAAAGCCGTAGGGAACGACGTGTTCGCCGCTCCATCCTGGTGGCTGCAGCTCCATTTGCGAAAGCCCAATAGGTTGTCCCGATACCACGAGGAAAGCTCCACCTGCTGCAACAGCCGGAGAAAGCCGCCTAAGCCAAGCGCGACGCCTCATTTGGCGTTAAGCGCGCTTTTATAAGGGTTGTCCGTGGCTTTTCCTCGTCGCCATTATTACGGTTGAAACATTTCGCCACGAGATAGCCGTCGTCGCCACGAGATAGCCGTCGCATCATCCGAAATGCCTGCCGAAGCGGACCAAGCAACTAATTGTGATCGGACGTAACTGGCATGTGTCTATGGCATATGACTGGGAGGTAGCCCATGACGGAGCAGAGGCACGTCAAATTGTTCCGCAATGGCCGCAACCAAGCGATCCGTATTCCCGTGGAGTTCGAGCTGCCGGGCGATGAAGCGATCATGCACCGCGACGGCGATCGTCTGGTGATCGAGCCGGTGCATAAGCGCGGACTGGTCACCCTGCTCGAGGCGATGAAGCCGCTGGAAGAGGATTTTCCTGAAAATTGACGATCCCGTGCCGGCGCCGGAGAGCGCGTTTTGACTCCCTACCTGCTGGACACAAACATCATTTTCGACCTGATCAGGAACCCGACCAAGGCGGGCGAAGACAACATCTGCACCAGCATCATCGTGGCGGCCGAGCTGCGCTCTGGATGCGCGAAGAGTAGTTCGAAACGGCTGCTCAAAGCCGTCGAAGACCTACTCGGCGAGATCAAGGTGCTGCCGTTCGATGTGCCAGCCGACACCGAATACGGCGGAATCCGCGCGGAGCTGGAAGCGGCCGGAAAGCCGATCGGCAGCAACGACCTGCTCATCGCCGCCCACGCTCATGCGATCGGCGCAACAATCGTGACCGCCAATATGGACGAGTTCAAACGCATCCGTGGCCTGAACGTGGAGAATTGGCTTGCTTGAGAAGACTTGCGAGCAACGAGCTAACAATTCAAGCAAACAACGCGGCTGATGCAATGAGACGCCGCGCCGACGCTAATCGAACTTGCGGGCAATTTTAGAAAATGCCGACGGGATAAAGACGATGGTGCGCCCGAAGAGATTCGAACTCCTGACACCCCAGATTCGCAGTTCAAAAATATCTCTTCGCTGCACCTCGCGCTAAAGTACGACGAGAGTTCAAGTGTGAGTAACGACTAAGGCTTTCAGCTCTCCCTGCAATGACGCCGGCGACCCGGCATTGGCAGATTCCTGGCATTGGCAGATTATTGACTTTTATCGTCCTCGATCATCGCCCACCGCTTGCCGTCGAATCGCGCCAGCCGCGACTGCTTGAGGACCGCGTAATCATCCGCGCTTGTGTTGATGACGATGCCCGGAAGCAGCATTGGCAGCTTGACATCCTTGAGATTTGCGGCTTGCCGCATCACGTTCTCCCGCGTGAGGTCGTCTCCGCACTGCTCCAGCACTTTCTGCATGATGTGCACCGCGGCATAAGCATAGGCATTGAAGAGATCGGTGACATCGCCGCCTGAATATTCCTTCTTCATGAATTCCAGATATTCGGCGACATCAGGGTCCTTCTTCCACTGATCGTCTTCGACATCCTTGTACGTGATGCTGGTGACGATATCCTTCGAGGCCTCCAACCCGGCTACGGCCATGGTACCGGCTATCGAACTCGAATTGCTGATCAAGAGATGAAGCGGACGCCAGGAGAGCTCGTGGGCCTTCCGGATCGCCTGCGCTGCGAATTTGGATACCGCGACATCAAAAAAGACGTTGGCGCCAGACGCCTGCAGGGTCACGACCTGGGATTCGATCGTGGGATCGGACGGCTGGTAGGTAAGCTCCTTGACGATGAGCTTGTCGGCTTTCTCGCCCAGTTCCCCCTTGAACCCTGCGACGAAATCTTTTCCGAGATCATCGTTCTGGCTCAGGATCGCGATCTTGGGGTCGGCGACAGTTCGAAGGACGTAACGCGCAAACTGCTGACCTTCCTCGCGATAGGACTGCGGCCAACCCATCGTCCACGGAAAATGCCGCGGATCATTCCACTTGGAAGCGCCGGCCGCCACGAACAGCATCGGCACCTTGTTGATGTTCATGTACTTCTGAATAGCCGAATTGGTCGGCGTCCCCATCGTGTTGAAGGTGAACAGCACGCCATCGCTCTCGACCAACCGCCTGATCTGCTCGACCGTTTTCGGCGGACTATAGGCGTCGTCGACCGAGATGAAGTTGATCTTGCGGCCTCCGATGCCTCCGCTTTCGTTCAACATCCTGAAGTAGGCACCTTCGAGCTTGCCGATCGTACTATAGCTCGAAAGCGGCCCACTGTAGGGCATCGTTTGCCCGATCTTGATCTCGGTATCCGAGGCACCAGGGTCATATTTCTTCTGCGCGCTCGCCGGCTCGGCAACAGCGATTGCCAGACCTGCTGCCAGAACGATCGACCGTGTCCACATGTTACTTCTCCCTGCCTGTTTCTGATGCGTCGGACTCTTGCCGTTCTTGCTACGTCTTCACCGCCGTCATCTCGCATTGCACGAGCATGCCGCCGGGTAGATATGGATTGATCAGGGTATGCCGGACGGGACGAGAATGCGGATCGCGGAAATGCCGCAGCCATTGACTGTTCAGCGCATCGCGGCTGAGGTCCGGTTTCAGGAACACCGTTACCTTGATGACATCGTCAAGACTGGCGCCTGCGGCTTCCAGGATTTTCGCCGCGAGATCAAACATGTTCGCGCATTGCGCCTCGATCGAGTCCGGCATCTTGGCCGTCGTGAGATCGATGCCGGAGATACCCCCGGTCATAATGAGATTGCCGATCCGAGCAACAGCCGGAATCGGATTGCCGCCATGGGAATATCCTTTGAGTTCGAAGCTTACCCTGCCCGCCAATTCGATTTCCTCCAAACCGCCGACCGCGCCGCTCGCTGCCCGGCGAGGCCCTAGTTGAAATCCGTGCACCCTAATTGCTTCAGCGTGGCATCGACCCAGCTACGGTCCATCGAACCGCCGGCGACGAGGTCACTCAGGATCTTGCCTTCCGCATCGCGTTTGGCTGTCGCCGCAATGCAGACTTCGGCGACCTGATCGAACGGGATTGAAAGCAGCCCGTCGGCGTCGCCGATGACAAGGTCGCCGGGTTCGATCACCATTCCGTCGATCGCGACGGCACGTCCGATCTCGCCGGGTCCCGACCGCATCGGACCGCGATGGGTGACGCCGGCCGCATAGACCGGAAACTTCTGCCGGCCGATTGCACCGGAATCCCGTATCGATCCGTTGATGACGATGCCACCGAGACGACGCCCCCTCGCATACGCGACCATGATCTCGCCGATGATCGAATTGGTGAGATCGCCGCCGGCATCGACCACCACGACGTCTCCGGGCAAGGCGATGTCGAGCGCCTTGTGAACCATCAGATTGTCGCCCGGCCGGGTCTTCACCGTGAAGGCGGGTCCGCACAGCACAGTCCCGGCGTGATAGGGCCGCAACCGCGGTCCGCCGGCCGTCAATCGCGACATGCAGTCGCTGGCATTGGCGACCGGAATGGTCCGGAATTTTTCGATCATGTCCGGAGCAACCCGCCGCCGGATCGGGTGGATCGTGAAGCCGATCACGACCGGGCTCCGGCCGGTTCCATCGCGCTTTGACGTTCGATCTGATGGGTCAATCGGCCGAACACGCGCCTCGCATTGCCTTCGAATATCTTGGCTTTGTCAGCGGCAGATAGCGGCAGCTGGTCGACGTAACGTTTCGTGTCATCGAAATTGTGTCCGGTCTCCGGGTCAACTCCGGGAACCGCGCCGATCATCTCCGAGGCGAACAGGATGTTGTCGACCGGGATCACCTTGGCGAGCAACTCCTGTCCGGGCAAATGGTAGACGCAGGTATCGAAGAAAATGTTCTTGAGCAAATGCTCTCTCAGGTCGGGAAGCTTCATGACCTGGGCGAGCCCGCGGAAGCGGCCCCAATGATAGGGCACTGCCCCGCCGCCATGCGGAATGATCAGCTTGAGGTCGGGAAAATCACGGAACACGGTTGACGTCATCAATTGCATGAAGGCCGTCGTGTCGCCGTTGAGGTAATGTGAGCCGGTGGTGTGGTAAGCAGGATTGCAAGCGTGACTGACGTGGATCATCGCGGGCACGCCGAGTTCGACCAGCTTTTCGTAGACCGGATACCAATAAGAATCGGACAGCGGCGGATCGGTCCAGTAGCCGCCGGAGGGATCCGGATTGAGATTGACGCCAACAAAGCCGTATTCGTTAACGCACCGATCGAGCTCCGCGATGCAGTTTCTGGGCGAAACGCCCGGGCTTTGCGGCAGCATCCCCGCGCCGATGAAATTGCGAGGGAACAGCTTGCACACCCGATGAATGAGTTCGTTGCAGGCCGACGCCCATGCCTGGCTGGTCGAAGCGTCGCCAAGATGATGGCCCATGCCCGCCGCGCGCGGCGAGAAGATCGTCAGGTCGGTACCGCGCTCGCGCTGCACCCGCAATTGACCGCCCGCGATGGTCTGGCGGATTTCATCGTCGCTCATGCTGCGTCGCGGCGGCGCCTGCCCGCTCTTCGAATGCGCCTCGATCTGCTGGTGGCGCCATTGCTCGTGTTGCGGGGGTGCCGTCGTATAATGACCGTGGCAGTCGATGATCATTTCAAGCCTCCTAAAGGTCCAACACCAGCGTTCCGGATTTGGATCGCGAGCAGCAGATTAGCATTCGGTCGTTGGCCTCGCGCTCTTCTTTGCTGAGGATCAGGTCGCGATGATCGGGAATTCCCGAGAGGACGCGTGTCTCGCAGCTGCTGCACACGCCCTCGAGACACGAATAGGGTGCATCTATCCCGTGCTTGAGGAGCGCATCCAGAACCGTTTCTCCGGATTGAACCCTGACGATACTGCCCGACCGGGCAAGCCGGACATCGAAGGCCCCGTCCTTGTCGAGGCCGTTGGCATTGGAGAAGAACTCTACATGGGTTTGCCCCGAAGGCAGGGCTGCGGCCGCTTGCTCGAAGCTGGCGAGCATGTTTCGAGGGCCGCAACAATAGACGTGGGCATCGCGGGGAACCTCGGCAACGACCTTGTGAAGGTCGATCCGCCGTGCCGGCGGTTCGCCGTTAAATTCGTTCGGAAAGTAGAATTTCACCTTCGAGCCGTAGGATGCAAGCTGCCGAACGAAGCTGGCCGAGCATCGGCTGCGCGCCGCATAATGCAGCTCCCAGGGCCTGCCAAGCTGCTCCAGCCGGCGTACCATGCTGGCGAACGGAGTGATGCCGATGCCACCGGCGATCAGGACCGATCGTGGGGCATTTTCACAAAGCCTGAAATTATTCAGCGGCTGGCCGATCTCGATCTCGTCTCCGGCGTGAAGTTGTTCGTGAATGAAACGCGAGCCGCCCCGGCTATCCGGCTCCTTCCTGACGCCAATCACGTAGCGGTGGGTCTCGCTCGGACAATTCACCAGCGAGTAGCTTCGGACCAGACCGTTTCCGAGGCGAAGGTCGATGTGGGCGCCCGCCGAAAACGGCGGCAAGGCCGACCCGTCGGATCGACGAAATTCAAGCAGATTGATGTCCTCGGCCTCGCGCGCAATGTTTTTCAGTTCAGCCTTGATCATGGCGAAGCAACATCAGCGAGCTTCATGCCGCCTCCCGACTTCAGAGCAGATGCGACACGATGGGGCTTCGGTTGCAGGGTCACTTCGCGGCCGCCGCGCGACGATTCCTGAATCGCGAGACAAACTTCCAGCGTGCCACGCGCGAATCTGCCGTCGTGCGGTGGCGCTACATCATTGACGATCGCTTGATACAATTCGTCGAGCACATCCGCACGGCCAGGTCGGCCTTTACTTGAGGGAATCGCGAGCTCGCGAACGCCGCTCTCGGTGTAGATCAAGATTCCGTCCGCGGATTGACGCAGGTCCGCCTTCTCGCAGCTCACGACGAGGGTACCAAAATGCGGCTGGTGCCAGAGCTCGCCTTGTCCGGGCTGCCAGCGGTGGCCGCCGCCATAGCCAAATTTCTCCGAGCGAATCCGCGCTTCCTCCGCGCCATTGGCGACGCTGGCGAGCGCCCGGCCTGTCGCGCCGTGGTTGGGCTTCTTGGGCTGGCCGCTTTCGCCGATCCAGCCATGCAGTTCATCGCTGTCGAAACGATCGTAACCGCTATAGATCAGGCTGGCGGCCGCGCCGTCCTCGAACGACAGCATTGCCATGCACGACCCCTCGGTCGGCCGGTTGCGGTCGAGGATACCGGTCGTCGCGCGGACCTGGCGGACTTCCGACCCGCTCAATAGCCGCGCGATGTCGACCTGATGCGGAATCTGATTGAACAGGATCCCCCCGCCAAGTGAGGTGTCCAGCTCTTCCGGCCGGCGCGGCCGATAGATGAAGTCAGTGTAGTTCGCCATCGCAACCATTGAGAGGCGGCCAACTTCGCCGCCGGCGATGAGCTCGCGCATCAAACGGATCGCTGGATCAAAACTGTGGGTGTGACCGACCAGCAACGCAGTGCAGCTTCGTTCGAAAGCCGAGATCATTTCGTCGCAATGTTCAAGCGACAACGCCATCGGCTTCTCGACGATCGCGTGCTTGCCGGTCCGCGCCGCCAGCACAGCATGCTCGCGGTGCCACTGATGCGGCGTCGCAATATAGACAGCTTCGATGTCACGCCTTTGCATGAGATCCGCGGCGCTTGCGTCTACCGGGCAAGCGTGATCCCTGGCAAAGCGAGCCCGCAGTTCCGGATTCGCATCGGCCGCGCCAGCCAGAATGAAATCAGGATGGGCCTCGATGGCCGGGACCATCGCCGCGCCGGCCATTCCCAAACCAATGACGCCGATCCGAACGGCCCGATCCGATTTCGCCTGATCAGCCATCAAGATCGTCGCACCACGCGCGATGTCTTCTTGACCTGATCCCACCAGGGACAGACACCCGGCATGACCTGATAGTTTCCTTCCATGACTTGTACCGGCGCGCGCAGGCCATCGGCCGCGTTGGCGTGGCGGAGCGCACGGGCTTTTTTCGTCACTTCTTCGGAAGTCCAGACGCGCTCGTGACCCCAAAGGCTTGGTCCCGATCGCCGCTCATGGGGCTGCCAGTTTTCCGGATCGATCGACCGCCCGCCCCAGCCATATTCGATCATGAATTGAGACGGCGTCCGCGAGTAGAACGATGTCATGTAATCGCTGGTGTGACGTCCGAGCGTCGTAGCTACCCTGTCCTCGGCATTCGCCAGATCGTATCCCTGCCCGACATCGTCGAAACTGAACAGCTCCATCATCAGATGATGGAATTCGTTTTTGCCGGTCGCGACAAAGGCGAGGCTGTGGTGCCTCGGGTTGACGTGCAGGAACCGCGCCTCGAACGGTTCGGAGTAATAATCGGTCAAACGAAAGCCGAGGAGATCCCGGTAGAACGGCAGCATTTTGCGCACGGTATCGGCACTCTCGACGCCAAAGACGACGTGTCCCAAACCAAGCACTCCGGTCCGGAAACCTGAGATGGAACGGCCGGGCAGAAAAGGATCCGTCGTGCTCTCCGCGCCGTGGAATGCCTCGAGGCGATTGCCGATGGGGTCCTGAAATACGATCAGGTCCGCAACGTGACGTTCGTCCGCCAATGCACGGGTTCCTCGCGCGACCTTGACGGCGGAAGTTTCGAGCCGGCTCGCAAGGTTGTCGAGCGCCACTGCATCGGCCACTTCCCAACCGAAGAAGCCAATGCCGTCGCCACTGTCCTGGTTGACGATGATCCGCTGCTTCCGATCATCCATGCGGAACGCAAGTGTTGAGGTGCTTTTGTCGATCCGTTGCAGGCCGAGCTGACGCGTTCCATAACCCGCCCAGTGTTCCACGCTCCTTGAGCGGACTCCGATATATCCCAGTGCCTGGACGCTCATCGGCTATTTCCTCTTGGTCGTCTTCACTGGACCGCGGATGCGGCGACAGCGCCTCGGCTGCCGGGAGCCACGCCGGCTTTGCCTTCTTCGCCGTGCACCCTCATGAACTCGTCGAAATCGGCGATCGACGACACTTTAGCGATCGCGCGCAATCCGTATTGCTCGCTCTGCATCGCCGCGACCGGCTCCTTGCCTTCGGCTAGCTCTCGCACAAGCTTCGTCAACTTGCGCCTTGCGAACATCGTCGGCAGGTCGGACTTGACGAGGTGCTCGCCGCGGCGATCGACAATGCCGGGCTGCTCGCCGGGCAAGCTCGGCATGCATTCCTGCAACGCGCGATCCTGCTCGTTGACGCCCCAGATGCCGGTAAAACTTTCCTTCCGCTGCGCCATGCGGTCGATCAGGTAGTCATTGCCCTGGTTTGCAGACGGCAGGAACGTGTCGATGACGTAGCCGTGTGGCAGCTGGGTCGCGCCCTTGGTGGAGCGCGGTGGAAACTGCCCGCCGGCGTCGATCTCCTTCACTTCCGCGGCGGAGAGCGGCCGCTCAGGCCGATACTGATAGGCGAATGCGGTCGTGTGGTAATCGTCGATCGGCACCCACGCGCGACCGGCACCGATGAACTCGTCCGTTCCGCCGGGGATCGCGCTCCACATGGGAAGCATCCACTGCGTGACGCGCCAATAGAATCGATCATCGAAGCGGCGGCGTGCGCCATAGACGAAACCGTAGTCGGTGTCGCGAATCTCGATCTGCGGAGCGCCGTCGCGCGCCAGCCGATGCCGGTCCGGACCGTCCTCCGGCACGTTGAGAACGCTGTGCAGGAAACTGATGTGCGAAGTGTCGATCTCGCCTTCGGCGGCTTGCAGCCAATTACTTCGGTGAAACCATCGCGAAGTGTGAACATGCTTTTGCGGCAACGTCAGCCATTCCATGGCAGGCAATTCGGGCATCCGCTCTTGCGGTCCCATATAGACCCACGCGATTCCACCGGCCTCGCGCACAGGGTAGCTGGTTATCCTCGCCTTTTCCTTGAGCGCCGGAAAATTGTCGGGCGGAATGATGTTGGGAATATCCACGCATTCGCCGTGAACGTTGAATTTCCAACCATGATAGACGCAGCGGATGCCGCACTGCTCGTTTCGGCCAAAGAACAGCGGCGCCAACTTGTGCGGGCAATACGCGCCTACGATGCCGACCTTTCCGTCAGTGTCGCGAAACGCGACCAGATCCTCGCTTAACAGCCGCAACCGGACAGGCGTCCCGTCCGGTTCGGGCATCTCGCTCGATAGCAGAGCCGGAAGCCAAAAGCGCCGGAACAGATTGCCCATCGGAGTCCCGGGTCCGACCCGCGTCAATAGGTTGAAGCCGTCCTCTTGCATGCCTTCCTCCCGAAATCTGCGTGGTCTTCAAAAATTTGGACGCGGCTCCGCGTCCGCCGAAAAGCCTTTCCGGCAGCGGCTTTGAGTCGCGGTCGCGATTTTTGTTGGAACGCTTGAGCAAACCATGCCGCCAGAACTGCGGGCCGACAATGGGTTCACCGACTACTCTGGCAGTAGCCAAAAGGCTACCACCAATTAGCCCACGCATCGACTAACGTCTTCCAACCGAGTTCCGCTTCCCGGCCCGATAGCTGGCAAAATCGCCCTGCCGGAGAATTTCGGCGAACCTCGTGGCCAGCTTGCCGGGCCGGCGGCGCGGCGGGAAAATCAAATGCAGGTCAGCCAGCAACGGCGGCGCGTCGACTGAGAGCTCGACCAAAAGATTGTTGCGGATGAAGGCTTCCGCGGCAGGAACGAAACCACAGGCCACGACCCGGCCCTGCGCGGCCAGTTCGTTGAGGACTGCGCCCTCTTGTATTTGATGGACAACCCGGTAGTCGGACAGGCCGATCGAAGCCAGCGAATCAAATATCATCTGGCCGTAGTGACCGTCGCGGCGCGTAGAGACGAACGGCTGATCACCGAGTTCGCCCACGCTGACCTTCTTGCGCCTCGCGAGGGGATGGTGCGGAGCTACAAAGAAGCCGATTCTTTCCTGCCCGATGATTTCCGACTCCAAATCCGCGATCGGTCCGAAATTGATGACACAACCGAGGTCGACCTCGCCGTTTGCGATGATCTCGATTGCTTGCTCGAAGGTGCCGGCGTCGACCACGAGTTCGATATCCTCATGGTCTCGAACGAAATCGCAAATCGGTCGCCGCAATACGTATTCTGCGAGAACGCGTTGAGTGCTCAACGTAAAGCGCGGTCGCTTCAGACCGGCCCTGTTTGGCGCGAGATCCCTGGTGAGAAGGCTCGCCTCCTGCAGCAGGCGCGTCGCCCGTTCGTACAATCGCCGGCCCTGTTCGGTCAGGTTTGAGCCCACCCCCTTGCGCCGCACGAACAACTTGCAGCCGACATGCTGCTCGAGAGCCTTGATGTGGTTGCTGATGGAAGGATGCGAAATTCCCAACCGATCCGCACCTGCGATAAAGCCGCCCGCTTCGACCACGGCGATAAATACTTCCAGACGCCTGAAGGTCGATGGGAACATGATCTATGGCCGAACAATGCTGGACACTGCAGAAACACCTCTTGAGCTGTCGGGACCAACATTAACCGCGTGCAGCGTGGTTTCAAGATGACGTCTCAAAGCCAGCAAAGCTGACTAGCTGCGTCCAGCTTCTTCCAATCCTGGTTCGGCCATGAGCTTCATGCAACGCATGAAATGCGGCCGATCTTCAATTGTCAGAGGCGCGAGCAGGACGCTTTGGAGCTGGGCTACCCCGGAAACCAGCCGCAACAGCGCATCTTTTCCGGAAGGCGTCAGCGACATCTTGGCCGAACGGCGGTCGTTACCATTGCTTTGTCTCATGACGAGGGAACGCTCCTCCATGCGGCTGATCATTTCGCCTAGCGTGCTCCGATCGATCCGGATGTATCGGGAAAGCTCGGTGAGCGTCACCGTTCCCTGCTGGTGAAGTGTCAGCATAATACTTTCTGAGTCTGACCTAACACCAAATGGCTGTCTGGAGCGGACCAGGCGCTGTCCCAACTCCTGCTGCTCCCACATGACCAATGTGATCTCCAGGACAGAAGCCAGCAGCCCGGATGAGCGCTGCGAAATCCGCCTCGGGCGCGATGAAATCAGTTCCGGATGTTGCTACGCTGATACGGCAACATTGACTGGAGCCGTTGGATGCCGTCCCATACGCCGCTCCTGACCGCCCCGCCATTGCGGAAGACCCCCAACGCTGGGCGACGTTTCGAATCCAGACAGCGAGACAGGCCATGGTGAAACCGTTTCCGTCGAAGACCCACATCGGCAACCACATGCTGCATCCCGAAACGCTGATGCTGAACTAC
>WNFJ01066766.1_pt1 | contig 11470 bp, 9 predicted proteins | sample 5400461 | NCBI WGS metagenome assembly WNFJ01 (sample SAMN13153349, study PRJNA577476) | soil metagenome | isolation source: 115 cm saprolite on Douglas fir-dominated hillslope | place: USA:California | collected 2013-09-17 | reverse complement strand
TGCTGGGCGCCCTCGGCCACCTTCGCGTTGCCCTGCAGGCTGTAGCCCTGCTCGCGCAGCAGCCGCGCCACCGTCCGGTCCGACACCGGGTGCCCGGCCCTGGTCAGCGCATCCGCCAGGTTCCTGGTTGACAGGCACGTCCAGCGCAGCGGCGACACCGGATCCCCGCGGGTGGCCGGGTCCACCAGCGCCTCCAGCGCCGGCACCAGCCGCGGGTCGGTGTCGGCCAGCTTCTTGCGGCCGCCGCCGGGTGCCCGCACCCGCGGCTCCGGCTTGCCCTCCGCCTCCCGCACGCCCCGGCCCACCGTGTCCGGGTGCACCCCGGTCGCCTCCGCCACCGCCGTGATGCCGCCGCGGCCCAGCTCCAGCGCCTCCGCCCCCAGCAGCAGCCGCCGCTGCCGCTCATCCAGGTGCGGCCGCAGCAGCCCGTACAGCCGCGCCACCCGCTCCCCGGCGGGCTCCCCGCCCCGGTCGCCGTTCGCCATACCACAAACGGTAGGCCCTCCGGAGCCAAAAACCTAGTTTATTTTTTCGCGTTTGCTTAACCGGCGGCGCTGCGGCCGGCGATCCGGCCGAAGACCACGGCCTCGGTGACGTTGCCCGCGCCTGGGTACAGCGCGGCCCAGATGGAGCCGAGCTCGCCGGCGCTGAACAGCCCCGGGACCGGGGTGCCGTCGGTACCGATCACCTCTCCGCCCGGCCCCCGGCGCGGGCCGCCCTGGGTGTTGAAGAGCGCCGGCCAGACGGGAATGCCGTAGAACGGAGGCTCCTGCAACGGCACCATCTCGGCCGGCGTGCGGCCGAACTTGTCGCCGCCCTCGGCGGCGGCCCGGTTGTACCGCCGCACGGTCTCCTCGAGCCGATCGGGCGGCATGCTCAGCTCGCGGGCGAGGTCGGCGACCGAGGCGCCGCACTTGATCCAGCCCTTCCCGACTTCGTCCAGGTTCGACTCACTCCACGTGAGCCCCCGGTTCGCGCCCGCCTCGTTCGTCGCGATCGGCCCGGCGCGTCGCGTGGCTTCGTCGAAGATGAGGTAGCTGGGCAACCGGCTGAACTCCCCATTATGGAAGTCCCGGACGATCAGCGCATGGCAGGCTCGTCACCGGCACCTCCAGCCGGACCTCAATGCCGCGGCGTTCGACGTTCTCGCGCAGCAGGTTCCACAGCGACGTTCCGCCGTGGGACACGCCGTCCCCCCTGACCCGGTAACGCTCACCGATCGCGGCGGAATGCGGTCTGTTCCGGAAAGCCGTGCCGGCGTACCGGCGCGGGTGGCCGGCCGCGTGGTGTTCGACCGTCGGCTCGTCCAGGAACCGGCGCCGTCGACGTAGGCGGCGATCACGTCGCGCGGGGTACGGCCCTCGGTGATCGCCAGATAGTGCTCGATGGCGCCGTCACGATCCAGCACGGCGGCGAAGGAGCCGCCGGACTCCGCGGTACTCCCGCCGCCCGCCGGGCTCTTCTCGAGGAGCAGCACCCGGGCGCCGGCGTCGTGCGCGGCGATCGCCGCGGCAGCTCCGGCGCCGCCGTAACCGGCGATGACGACGTCGTATGCGGCGTGGCTGTCGCGGCCGGCCGTCATGATGTCACGATGACGACGTCGTCGCCGGCCTGGAATGCGGTTCCGAAGCCGGCTTCCTTCGTGACGCGCTGCTGGTAGCCCGAGACCTCATCGAACCTCGGGTCACCGGGCCGCAACGGCTCCGGCTGTCCGGACGGATTGATGTAGCACGGGATGAACCCGACGGAGGTGATTTTCTTGTTCTCGATCGTCGCCCGTGCGATGACGGTCTGCCGGGCCTCGGGGTGGAAGGGATAGGTGGGGTAGTCCTCGCGGTAGCCAACGGCGTACTCCGGGAAGTGCCGCTGCATGTCCTTCACTCCGGGGTTGCTGGCCAGCGCCTTCATGTAGACGTCCATGACGAAGTTGGCCAGCCCATGGAAGATCACTTTGCCCTGGTAGACCTCGATGGCCTTCAAGATGTGCTGGTGGTGGCCCAGTACCAGATCGGCGCCCGCGTCGATCGCGGCCCGGCCCAGCTCGGCTTCGTACTGGGCCACCTCGACCGGGGTGAAGTGGATGCCCCAGTGCACGCTGACCACGACGACGTCGGCGCGCTCTCGGGCCCGGGCGATGTCCTCCCGCAGCAACTGGAGCGACGACGGGTGCACGACCGTCGTGACCGTCGCCTCGCAGCCCGGCTGCTCGATCTCCGACATGGCGTAATCGGTGATGACCGAGATCGGCGTGCAGCCCGGCTTGCCCGGCCGGGCCTCGTATCCGGGGAACAGGATCGTGGAGTAACCGAGGAAGGCCACCTTGGTGCTGTCCCGCTCGACGATGGCCGGCTCGCGTGCCTGCTCGAGATCCTGGCCGGCGCCGCAGGTGGCGATGCCGTGCGCGTGCAGGTGGTCGAGCGTCTCTGAGAAAGCCTCATAGCCCGCGTCCAGGTGATGGTTGTTCGCGAACGACATGATGTCGAAGCCGGCCCAGGCGAGGCCTTCGACCTGGCGGGGATCGGCGCGGACCACGCCCCGGGTGGCCGGGTTGGCCGAGCCGGCCGAGGAGTACGTCGACTCGCAATTGCCGAAGGTGATGTCCGCGGCGGCGAAGACCGGGCGCACAAGTTCGAACGCACTGCGCGGGTCGTCCCGCTTGAGCATGACATCGCCGACTGCCGTCAGCGTGAGCGGTGCAGCCACGTGATCCTCCTGTCTGGCCGTATTGCTCTCAGGATAATACATGACTACGATTATCCTTGTTCGTCAAGAAGTGCGGAGAGGACGTTCAGTGACCATTGCCTTGTCGCCCGACCTGGTGGCCCAAGCCGACTCGTTCCTGGTCGACCACGAGACGCGGGCCCAGCCGTGGGACTTCTTCCGGCGGCTGCGCGAGACCGCTCCGCTGCTGCGCACCACGTCGGGCACGTGGCTCGTGGCCCGGTACGCCGACTGCCAGAGCGTGCTGAAGGACGACCGGTTCAGCCGCCGGGAGGCTGCCCTGCGGACCAGTGCCCTGCCCGAGGGGGACACGGCCGACCAGTACACCACCCGCCTGGTGTGCCAGGACGGCGCCAGCCACCGGCGGCTGCGGCGCATCGTCAACGGGCCGTTCCTGCCACGCCAGGTCGCCAGGTGGGCGCCGCGCATCGACAGCGTGGGCCGGGATATGCTCGCGCGGCGCGCCCGGCCGCGGGCGATGAACTTCATGGAGGAGTTCGCCTACCCGCTCCCCATCCGCGTGCTCTGCGAGCTGCTCGGCGTCCCGCACGAGGACCACGAGCGCGTGGGCGCGTGGATGAGCGTGCTGCTGGAGCACATCAACGAGACGGCGAGCGAGGCCTTCACCCAGCAGAAGATGGCCGCGATGGCCGGGCTCAGCGGGTACCTGCGCGACCTGGTGGCCCAGCGCCGGGCCGAGGCACCGCGTGACGACCTGCTGTCCGCGATGCTCGCGGCGGAGGCAGAGGGCGACCGGCTCTCCGAGCGGGAGCTGATCGGCATCCTCGCGGAGCTGCTGCACGCGGGCTTCGAATCGACGGCGAACATGATGTCCGACGGGCTGCACTGCCTGCTGGAACACCCCGACCAGCAGCAACTCCTCGCCCGGGATCCCGGGCTCGCCGCGCAGGCCGTCGAGGAGATGCTGCGCTTCGCGACCCCGGTGCTGCACGCGCTTCCCCGCGTGGCGCTCGAGGACGTCACCCTGCCGTCGGGCATGGTCCCGAAGGGCGACCTCGTGCTCGCGCTCGTGGCGTCGGCTGCCCGGGACCCGGAGTTCATCGAGCGGCCCGATGAGTTCGACATCACGCGCCCCGACAACCCGCACGTCGCCTTCGGCGTCGGCGAGCACTACTGCCTCGGCGCCAACCTGGCCCGAGCCGAGGCGGTCAGCACCTTCACGCTGCTGGCCCGGGAGGTGCTGGCGACGATGCACGTCAACGGGCCGGTCCGGTGGAAGCCGCACCATATCGTGCGCGGCCTGGAGGCCCTCCCCGTCGCCTGGTAGCCGGGTCGCCTGGCAGCCACAGGCTCCTGCAGCTCAGGATGGCGCCTGGTTGGCCCGAGCCGCGTCAGCTGCGATCTGCCAGCCCGCGGCCGACACGCGTGGCAAATCAGAAAGCACGTCTGGAGACCGAAGCGGGGCGGGAGTACCCGCGGCCGGGCCCCCGAGCCGGCCGACCGCCCTGCTCACCCGAACCGCACGGCCAGGCGGCGGTACAGCGGCGGCGCGGTGACGCGGACCATGCCGGCCAGCCGCTCCACGCCGGCCGACGTGGCCAGATCGGCGGGCAGCGCCACCGACGACGTGCAGGCCGCACCTGCGCCGAGGCCCGGTCCAGCCACTGCACGTCATCAACCAGGCAGATCAGCGGCCGCTCCCCGGCCACCTCCGACAGCAAGCTCAGCACCGCCAGACCCACCACGAACCGGTCCGGCGCCGACCCGGCACTGATACCGAACGCGGTCCGCAGCGCCTCCCGCTGCGGTGCTGGCGAGCGCGATGGATACGAGCGGGTCGGTGTAGAAGATCCTGCAGGTCCGGACAGCCGAGTCACTTGAGCTGAAAGCTGTGACATCCGAGCAGCTCGTCGCAGCCGTCCGCATGGTAGTCGCGGTCTTAAGGGCTCGCCGCACCGGCCAGAGCGCGGGCGAGGAGCGTGCGGGCCAGATGCCGGCGGTATTCGGGGGTCGCGGCGGTGTCGCCGGGCGGCTCGGCATCGGCGTCGGCCAGCTGGGCGGCCTCGCTCGCGGGCACGCCGGAACGCAGGGCGGCCTCCGCGCTGGTCGCACGCAACGTCGTAGCGCCCATGCTGACCAGGCCAATGCCGCCGCCGGTTGCTTCCCCTTGGTATGCGACACCGACGATGGCCCAGTCGATGGCACGCCTACGGAACTTCTGGAAACCCCAAAGCCGCCCGTCAGCGCGCGGGACGCGCAACTCGACCACAAGTTCGTCGGGCTGCAGGGCGGTCTCAAGGAACCCGACGTAAAAGTCGTCAATCGGGATCGTCCGGCGACCGGCCGGGCCCTCGGCGACCACGGTGCCGCGCAGCGCCATGAGCGCGGCGGGCAGATCGGACGCTGGGTCGCCGTGCGCCACGGAGCCGCCGATCGTGCCGCGGTGCCGGATCTGGCAGTCGCCCACCGCGCTGGCGGTGTGCCGCAGCAGCGGTACTGCCTCGGCCAGGAGCGATGAGGTCTCGAGGGTGACGTGCCGGGTCAGCGCGCCGATCGCGATCTGGTGGCCCACGGCGCGGATGTAGTCGAGTCCGGGCAGGCCGCCAAGGTCGATCACCAGCGCGGGCCGGGCGAAGCGCAGCTTCATCATCGGAAGCAGCGAATGGCCGCCGGCCAGCAGCTTCGCGTCGTCGCCGTATTCGCCGAGCAGTTCGATAGCCTGCGCCACGGACTCGGCCCGGTGGTACGCGAAGGGGGCCGGGATCATGCGCCCGCGTCCCGCATGGCGCGCGCGGCCAACAGGACCGCCTGCACGATGTTGTGGTACCCGGTACAGCGGCAGAGATTGCCCTTCAGCGCCAGGCGCACCGAGCTCTCATCCTCGGCGCGCCCCTCGTCGATGAGGGAGACCGCCGCCATCACCATGCCGGGAGTGCAGAACCCGCACTGCAGGCCATGGCAGCTGCGGAACGCCTCCTGTACCGGGTGCAGGCCGTCCGGGCCGGCCAGGCCCTCGATCGTCGTGACGGCCTGCCCCTGCGCCTGGACGGCCAGCACGGTGCACGATTTGACCGAACGCCCGTCGAGGAGCACCGTGCAGGCACCGCACGACGTCGTCTCGCAGCCGATGTGCGTGCCGGTGAAGCCAAGCCGGTCACGCAGCACCGACACGAGCAGTTCGCGCGGCTCGATCTCCACCTGGTGGGCCACTGTGTTGACGGTGAGCTTGGCTGTCACCGTCGTGTCCGCGAGCACGTCAGTCATCTGGCCATGATGACATATCTAGGCGCATAATCGCTATAGATGGCGACAGCAATCCAAGGTGTCGGTGCTAGTCGACCTCAGGGCTAGTCGACCTCAGGGCTAGTCGACCTCAGGGCTAGTCGACCTCAGCGCCAGTCGACCTCAGGGCCAGTCGACCTCAGCGCCAGTCGATGAGCTCGTCCAGTAGTTCGGGCCGGGTCTGGCGGACGTTGGTGATCTGGGCCTGAACGTGGCGGTGCATGCGCTGCTCGGCGGCATCGGCGTCGCCGTCTAGGATGGCCTGCGCGATCCGCTCGTGGGCCCGGGACACGTCGCCGCGCCCGCTCATCGGGAACTCGGTATAGGTGCGTTCGGCATGGATGTCCAGCAGCGCGCGGCAAAGCAGGTCCAGCACCCGGTTGCCGGACAGGCCGTTGACGACCACGTGAAAGCCCGCGCTCGTGCGTCCCCACGAACTCGCCGGCCGGGTGGCGTCGCGCTCGTGGTTGACGAGCGTGCGCTTGAGCTCCTCGGCGCCCTCGGCGGTGAGGTTGGTGGCCGCCAGCCGTGCCATCATCGGCTCGATGGCGACCCGGGCGGAGAGCAGGTCGGCGAAGGTGGCGCCGACGGCGTGGAAGAAGAAGGTGGCCGAACGGCCCAGGTCGCTGCTCGTCACCTCGGCGACGACGGGACCCCCACGGGGTCCGGGCTTGATCTTGATCAGGCCGTGGATCTCCAGGATGCGCAGCGCCTCGCGCAGCGAGGCGCGGCCGACGCCGTAGCGGTCGAGCATGACCGCCTCGGATGACAGCATGGTGCCCGGAGGGAGCTTGCGCACCACGATGTCGTCGAGGATGTCGCGGGCGATCGTCTCCGAGATCTTGCCGGAGCGCGGGATGTCGAGCCACGCCAGCCGCTCCTGCCCAGGACGGTCGGCGTCATCGGCGGATTGCTCCTCGGCTGCCGGTGCCACGGCCGCGGCGGTGGCGCGGACCCGGCTGGCCCGCGGTTGGCGCGCTCGAGAGGATCCGGAGCCTGCTACAGCCATGGTCGCTCCTCGTATTCACTAATGATTGTGTTAGTTAGTCTAGATGGTCCCCTCCCCTGCCGGTGCCGCAACCCGGCCCTATTCGCGTTGCCGTTGCCTCGCTGGGGGCGGCCACCCGGTTCGAGCGCTCCGCTCCGCCATCGACCGCTATGCGCTGGCCGGTGACATAGCCGGCCCCCGGCCCGACGAGGAAGGCGACCAGGCCGGCGACATCCTCCGGCCGGCACACCCGGCCGAACGGGGATGCGGCGTCGAGGGCCGACATGTCCGCGACGCCATGGACGGCGCGGGTCATCCGTCGCCCCATCTCCGTATCCACGAGTCCGGGTGCCACGACGTTGACCCGGACTCCGTAACGCTCCTCTTCCGCCGCGAGCGTGTACGCGAGCGCCTCCATTGCCGCCTTGGCCATGTTGTAGGGCGCGCCATTGGCGCCCATGACCCGGGTCGCGGTGCTGGAGATCATGACGATGTGCCCGAGCCCGCGCTCTCGCATGCCGGGCAGGACGAGCTGCGCGAGCCGGTGCGGGCCGAAGGCGCTCACCGCCATGAGACGCACTAGCTCGGACGGGTCGGTGTCCACCACCGCGTGCCCGCGACTCGCCACGCCGGCGCAGTTCACGACGATATCCGGGGGCCCGAATTCGGCCGCCACCGCGGCCACCAGATGCTCGATCTGCTGGTTCGATTCCAGCGAGGCGCGGAAAGCGCGGGCGGGACGGGCCGCCGTGGTCAGCTCGGCGGCGAGTTGCTCAGCAGCGGCAGCGTCGCGCAGGTAGTTCACGGCGACGGCCGCTCCGTCGCGGGCCAGCGCCACCGAGATGGCCCGCCCGATCCCCCGGCTGCCGCCGGTCACTATTGCGGTACGCCCGGCGAGCGGTGCGTCACTCCCCGGGCCCCTGCTATCGACCATCTGGCTCCTCTGCGCCCGGAGACCTACCTGGCCGCCGCGGCCGTCCGCTGCCGCAGCGCCCGCTTGTCCACCTTGCCCGCGCTGGTGCGCGGGATCGCGCCGACGAACACGATCCGCTTCGGCTTCTTGAACGAGGCAAGCCGCGCGCGGCAGAGTTCGATGAGCTCGCCGGCCGCGACCTCCGCGCCGGGGCGAAGGACCACGGCCGCCTCCACCGATTCGCCCCAGAGCGGATCGGGCGCCGCGTAGACCGCTACCTCCTGCACGGCAGGATGGGCCGCGATCACGTCCTCCACCTCAACCGGCATGATGTTGAACCCGCCGGAGATGATCATGTCGCCGACCCGGCCGACGATCCGCAGGTAGCCGTCCGGCTCGGTGAGCGCGAGGTCGCCGGTGGCGTACCAGCCCTCCCGCAGAGCCTTCCCCGTGGTCACGGGGTCTCGCCAGTACCCCGCCATCAGCATCTCGCTCCGCACGTGCAACTCGCCCACCTCGCCCGCCGGCACGATGCCGCCGGACGGGTCCCGGACCTCGACCTGCACGCCGGGCACCGGGCGGCCGTTGGACTCCACCCGGCCGGCGCGATGGTCATCAGGGGACAGGTACAGCACCTGCCCCGCCTCGCTGCCGCCGTACCCCTGCATCAGACCGCACGGGAAGAAGTCCAGGACCTCTCGCAGCAACCGCGCCGTCATGGGCGCCCCCCCGTACACGACGCAGACCAGCGAAGAAAGGTCGTGTCCGGCCGGATTCCCGTGGTCGAGCAGCATCCGCAACATCGTCGGCGCCAGCAGCACGTTCGTGATCCGCTCGGTCTCGACGATGCGGAAGAACTCATCCGGCTCGAAGCGGGCGGCGACGACCGTGGTGCCCTGCGTGATCCCGTGCCAGGCAATCATCCGGTGACCCGGGGCCACGGCCATCGGACGCACGAACAGATGGCGCGCCCGGCCCCTGATCGGCTCGAGCTCGGCCTGCGCACAGGCGAACACGCGCTGCGCGCGCTGAGTCATGAGCACGCCCTTGGGGCGGCCCGTGGTACCACTGGTGAAGCAGATGGACGACACCGGCTCCGGCTCGGCGGCGGGCGCGGGCCGGCCGGCCGCGAGCAGGTCGTCGTACCCGAGCGGGGCCGGGTCACCTACGCCGACCAGGAGGGTCGCGGTCCCGGAGACGAGCTCGGCCGCCAAGTCCGCATGGCTTTCGGTGCGGAACAGCGCCGCCGGTTCGATCGACCCCAGGATGGCGCGCAACTCGGCCGGCGCCAGACGCTCGTTCAGCGGCACGCACAGCAGGCCGGCCCGGGCGGTGGCGTGGAACAGCTCGACGGTTTCGAGGCAGTTCGGGCCGAGAAAGGCGATGCGGTCACCGCGCTCCGCGGCCAGCTTCATCCGTAGCGCGCCGGCCAGGCGGGCGGTCCGGTCATGCAACTCCGCCCAGCTCACGCGGCGAGGTCCGTCGACGACCGCTTCGACATCCGGGATGGACGCGGCGTTCAGCTCGCAGCACAGGGCGCCGCCGTCGACGTTGACGACCGCGCCGTTCACGTACGACGCGCCGTCGCCGGCCAGGAACTCGACGACCGCGGCGAACTCGTCTGGCGTGCCGAAGCCGCGACCGGCCGGGCGGCTGCGCTCGAGCATCTTCTGCAGCCGCGGATGGTCCATATGCCTGGCCACTTCGTCGGTCAGGACGACTCCGGGGTTCACGGCGTTCACCCGGACGCCGCGGTCGGCCAGCGAGAGCGCCATCGCCTTGGACAGGGCGATAAGGCCGCCTTTGGCGGCGACGTACGCATCGCTGCCCGGCACGGCGCGGACCGCGCCGATGGTCCCGATGTTGAGGATCACGCTCCCCGGCGGCATCAGCGGAACCAGATGGCGAGCCATCAGGAACGGGCCGGTGAGGTTCACGGCGATGGTCATGTCCCACGCCTGGCGGGTCATCTCGACGACGCTGCCCTCGCGAGTCGCGTATCCCGCGTTGTTGACCAGAACGTCGACCCGGCCGTACCGCTCGCGTAGCGCCGTCGCGACGTCGGTGACGGCTTCTTCGTCGGTGACGTCGCAGGGGAAGCCAGCGATCTCGCCGCCGGCCGCGCGCAGCTCCGCGAGCGTCGCCGCACAGGCATCGTGGTCGCGGTCCACCAGAACGGTGGCGTGGCCGGCCGCCGCGAATCGCGTGGCGACGGCGCGGCCCAGCCCCGCCGCACCTCCGGTGACGACGGCGCAGTACCTCATCGGCGATGACGAGCCGCTGGATCTCAGACGTGCCCTCCTCGAACCAGAGGGCACGGGCGTCGCGGTAATGCTGCTCGATCTTGTGCGCCCGGGTGTAGCCGATGCCCCCGTGCATGCGCAGCGCACGGTCGGTCACGCGGCCCACCATCTCGAGGCCGAGGTACTTGCACATGGCCGCCTCCGCCGTGATCGGCTGGCCGGCATCGAACCGGGCGGAGGCGTCGTTCACCGCTGTCTGTACGGCGTAGATGTCGGCCGCCATCTCGGCGATGGACAGGCGCACGGCCTGTCGTGCGGCGATCGGCTTGCCGAACGTCACCCGCTGCCGCGAGAACTCGGTCGCGAGGTCCATCGCGCGGCGGGCCAGGCCGAGGCACGAGACCGCGATCGACAGCCGGCTGACGTCGAGGAAGCCGCGCAGCCCTAGCATCAGGCCCTCACCGACCTGGCCGAGGACGGCGTCGTCGGGCAGCCGGGCGTTTTCGAAGATCATGATGTCGTGGCTGCCTCCCTTGCAGCCCATCGTGTGCGGCAGCTTCTCGACCGTCACGCCAGGAGTACCCTTGGGCAGCAGGAAGCAGGTCGCCTCGCGGCCGCGCTCGGTGCTCGTGCGCGCGATGAGGTGGACGAGTTCGGCTTCGCCGGCCCAGGAGATGAGGTGCTTGCGGCCGTTGATGATCCATTCCCCACCCACCTCCCCATCCCCCTTCTCAAACTCCGCGGTCGTGGAGATGTCACGACCCGTGCCGCTGCCGGGCTCGGTAAGGCCAAAGGTAAAGATGCCGCCGTTGCGGTGAACGGGCAGCCACTTCGCTTTCTGCTCGTCCGTACCCCACTGGGCGATCAGCCGCCACATGCCGTTCTGGCCGTGCACGAACATGCGGAAGGTCCCGTGGATCTTCGCGATCTCCTGCAGCACGGGGAAGTAGTCGATCAGGCTCATGCCCTGGCCGCCCCATTCGCCCGGCAGGGTCAGCCGAAGCAGGTCGTTCTCGGCGAGGAGCTGGTAGGCGCGCGCCGGGAACTGCTCGGTCCGCTCGACCTCGTCGGCGAGATCCTCGAGCTCCGGCGTCAGCTTCGCCGCAACCTCGAGGTACTTCTTGGTAACTGGAGCCTGGCTGGTCATGTGGTGTCTCCCTGGCTGTGCCGGACGAGGCAGGATCAGTTCATGCTGACGCCGCCGCCGACGCTGATGTGCTGGCCGGCGACGAAGGTGGATTCTGAGATGAGGAAGCGCACCACCGCGGGGACCTCCCCGGGCTCGCCGAGGCGGCCCGCCGGCACCAGGCGGCGTAGCTTGCCGATGACGTGCTCCGCCTGCTCCTGCGAAGCGAAGGTGTA
>WNFJ01041211.1_pt3 | contig 11470 bp, 13 predicted proteins | sample 5400461 | NCBI WGS metagenome assembly WNFJ01 (sample SAMN13153349, study PRJNA577476) | soil metagenome | isolation source: 115 cm saprolite on Douglas fir-dominated hillslope | place: USA:California | collected 2013-09-17 | reverse complement strand
CGCTGCTCGAGGCGGTTGAGCGGCAGCCCGAGGTCCGCCACCGCGTCCCTGACGACGTCGTAGTTCGACTCGTCCGCGAGTTGCACGAGCAGGCCGCGCTGATAGGCCACGGGGGTCAGGCCGCGGGCGGTCAGTTCAGCCAGCAGGACGTCGATGCCTTCGTCGACTTCGATCAGTAGGTACTCATTTGACCTGGTGATCGAGCTGATCGTGTCGGCGCGCAGCAGCCTGCCGCCGTCCAGGGCGACTAGATGGTCGCAAATCTGCTCGACCTCGCCGAGCAAATGCGACGCCACGAGGATCGAGATGCCGAACTCGGTGCCGATCCTGGCGATCAGATCGAGCATGGCGGTGCGCCCCGCCGGATCCAGGCCATTGGTCGGCTCGTCGAGCAACAGCAGCCGCGGATCGCCAACCAGCGTCTGCGCCAGCTTCACCCGCTGCTTCATGCCGGTCGAGTAGGTGCCCATCTGCCGGTACCGCTCCTCGTACAGGCCCACGTGGCGCAACGAGTCGGCGGCCCGCTCCTTGGCCGCGGTCGCCGGCAGGCGCCGTCACATCGGGCGGCAAGCAATCGTGCTCCGGCATGTAACCGGTGTACGTCCTGATCTCGCTTCCCTGGGATACGCAGTCGTAGCCGAGCATCGTCGCGGTTCCGCTCGAGGGTGGCAACAGTCCGAGCAGGATCTTGATCAGCGTAGACTTTCCCGCGCCGTTGGCGCCGATCAGCGCGGTGATCCCGGCCGGGACGGCGACGGTCAGCTCGTCGAGCGCTAGCACCGACGCTTGGTAGCGCTTGGTCAGCTTTCCGGCGGCAATGACCGGTTGCTGCGTGGTTACTGTGGTCACGCGGCCTAGCTCCCTTCCACGGACGCCGTGGTAATGCGCCCGGAACACGCGGATGGCAGATCCGAGCGGTCTAACTCTGGACGCTGCGCGGGGTGGCTGTCATCAGCCGACAGGCTGATAGCGGTTAGATCGCCAGTACCATTTCGCGACCCCCGGACCGAGCCGGACCGAGCCGGGATCTCCGCTGCCCGGTCGGCTACCGGCGTCGCTGCCCCGGGTCGCCGCCAGCCGACGGCTGCTCGGCGTAGGGCCAGGCGGCATAGGTCGCGGCCGACCGGCCGCCGGGTCGTCGGCCGCCGCGGTTGCGCTTGCTCCGCTCGGCCAGCCAGGACACGGTGGCCACGATCACAGCCGCGAGCGCGCCGAGACCACGGGCGGTGTCGATCCAGTGCCAGCGTTGCGACCAGAAGATAGTCGCGTCCCACAGGAAATGCGCGACGATGAGCGGGATCACGCTGCCCGACCGCAGGAAGAGCCACGCGAACATGGCGGCCCAGACCGCGATCCCGATCACGCCGGGGCCGTAGTAATCGTGATAGGAGCAGCGCAGCAGCACGGCGACGAGCACGATTTCGAGCAGCGGCCGACGGGCCTGACGGAGCGTGGTCACCACGAAGATGAGCACCACCGTCTCCTCGACGATGCCCGCGGCCAGCGATGCGGCGGTCGTGTAGATCAGGTAGCTGGCGTCCTGCCTGACCGGCTGGCCTAGCTTGCCGGTGGCGAGATAGCCGGTGATCACGCCGCCGACGACCAGGGCGATGACTGCCCAGACGCCCACCCGGAAGGCCGCCCATCCGGCCTCGCGGCCGTCGACTTTTCTCGGCAGCCCGAAGCCCAGCGATCTCGCCGTGATCCCGCGCCTGGCTGACAGCAGGACGGTCACGAGCACGGCCAAGCTCGTCGTCGCTAGCTCGCTGATCGTCGCCGGAACGAATACCGCCCAACTGCCGGACGGCGGCGGGTACCGGCGGACCAGCGTCTCGGCACCGGCAACGATTCCGACTGAGAAAAATATCGCGAAAACGCCGAGTACCTCGCCGTACGCCCGGCGAGCCGAGATCGGCTCGCCGGGTGGAGGTTTCTGAATGGACCACCAGTGCGCGGCGGGCGGCTTGCCCATGGGCTGCGGCCAGGCGCCGGTGCTGCCCGACTCCGCGCTAGCCGGTCCGGTACTCGCCTGACCTGCGCTGGCCGGCCCGGTGCTCATCTAGCTGACCCCCCCTGCCTGGCGGCTATGTCGCAGCCCTGGCTGATCACCTGCCAACCGCATACCCCTGCATGCCGCGCGCATTCGCGCCGGCGTACAGCATGCCGGCCTTTCTGGCCACCGCGCTGATCCGGCCTAGCGACCAGGCGGGTGAGATGACCACGTCGTGCCCGCGACGTCGCAACTCATCGATCACGGTTCGTCCATGTCTGTCCTCGACGGTGAGGGATCGCGGCCGGGCGCCCCTCGGATAGAACGACGAAGGGAAGTGATCGGTGTGGAACGCTGGCGCATCGATAGCTTCCTGAAGGTTCATCCCGAAGACCACATGATTGAGGAAGAAACCGACCGTCCACTGGTCCTGCTGATCGCCTCCGGGGGTGCCGAAGGCCAGGTAGGGCTCGCCATCGCGCAGTATCAGGCCAGGCGACAACGTGGTACGCGGGCGCCGGCCTGGGGCCAACGAGCTAGCGAATCCGGGGGTGAGCGTGAACATTTGCGCCCGGGTGCCCAGGCAAAAGCCAAGCCCCGGGATCACCGGGGAATGCCGAACCGATCGGCGACGTCGAGATGACAGGTATCGCCCGGACCTAGTGCGGTCGACGCGAGCGTCGGATCACCGGTGCTGTGCCCAGTACCGACGGTCGCCAGTTGGCGGCCGTCCCCGAAGGCGGCGAGTGCGTAGCCCGGCAGCACGGGCTCACGTCCGCCCGGTGATCCTGGCACCAATTCCGCCGAAGCCTGATCGCCTACCAGGCTCCGGCGCGCCCCCGTGTAGTCAGATTCGAGCAGCGCGCGCATGGGCACGTCGCTCGTCCTCGGATCCCCGTACCAGGCCTCGCGGTCGGCAAATGCGAGCTTGGCGCACTCCGTGACCGTATGAATTAGCTCGGCGCTACCGGCCCCCATGCTGGTCAGGTCGAAACCGTCGAGCAGACTGAGTTGCTGTAGGAATGTCGGTCCCTGGCCCCAGGGGCCGGTCTTGCACACGGTCAGCCCCGCGTAGTCGAACGTCACCGGAGCTTCGACGGTGGGCCGCCAGCCTGCCAGGTCATCGCTAGTCAGCAGGCCGCGATGGGGATGCCCGGTGACGTCCATCACCGCGGTCAAGGCGACGAACGAACCGATCGCCTCGGCGACGAAGCCCTCGTACCAGGCCTGTCGAGCTGCCTCGATCTGAGCCTCACGGTCGGTCGCGGCCGCCTCCGCCTCGGCCAGAATTCGAGCGTAAGTGGCGGCCAGCGCGGGGTTGGCGAACCGGCCGCCGGGCGCGGGCACGCCCCCCTTCAGATAGACCTCGGCTGAGGTCGGCCACTGCTCGGTGAAAATGGGCGCCATCGCTTCGATGGTGTCGCTGACGCTCGCGAGCAGCGGATACCCGTCGGCGGCGTAACCGATCGCGTATCTCATCACGTCACGCAAGCGCAGCGTGCCGTAGCGGGCGAGCAGCAGCATCCAGGTACCGAACGCGGCCGGCACGGTCGCGGCCAGCATTCCATTGCCCGGTATCAGGTCGATGCCGAGCGAGCGGAAGACCTCGATCGTGGCCGCCGCCGGGGCTGTCCCCTGCCCGTCTAGCACGAAGGTCTCCGCGGTGGCCGCGCTGTACCCGATGACCGGTACCTCGCCACCAGGTCCGTTCAGGTGCGGCTCGACCACTTGCAACACGAGCCCGGTCGCTACGGCTGCGTCGAAGGCGTTGCCGCCTGCTTCCAGCACGGCCATGCCTGCGGCCGACGCTAGCCAGTGCGTCGAGGCCACCATGCCAAATGTGCCTGCTAGCTGCGGCCTTGTGGTGAACTGTTGGTTGGGCGCCACGCCACTCCAATCTGTCAAAATGTGAGCTACCTCGGGCATACCCACACACACCGGCCTCAATCGCCCAGACGCCACTCAGCGCGGCACCCAGGTACGCTGCCATCAGAACAACTGCTGCGACCCTGCGAGCGTCCAAGGCAGTGGGCCGAAGTGGCCGCTACCGGGATCTAGTTAAAGGACAGTCTCTAAATGAATATTTCCGCAGCTGGCGCCCCCAGGTTGCTCGCGCTCGCAGCGCTTGGACTCGCCGCGACGCCCCTTGTCGCGTGCGGTTCATCCGGCAGTAGCTCGCCTAGCCACACCGTGACGGTCACGGTCCCTCCGTCTTCTGGCGGCAGCGCTCCTGTCAGCACGCCGGCGTCCTCGCCCCCGGCGGGCCCAGCCGAGTGCGCAGCGGCCGCGCTGGCTGTCAAGGTCGGATCGGGCAACGGAGCGGCCGGTACCATTTACTACAACCTCGACTTCGCCAATGTCTCGGGCAGCACCTGCTTCCTGCAGGGCTACCCCGGCGTCTCGCTGGTCAGCGCGGGCAGCAACGCAGGTAGCCAGATCGGTGCTGACGCGAAGCGAGATCCGGTTACTCCCGTCCGCCAGATCGTTCTTGCGCCAGGTCATATCGCCCACGCCGTGCTCGCCGTCGTGGAGGCCGGTAACTTCCCCGCGTCCCGGTGCGATCCAGTGACGGCGCACTGGCTCAAGGTCTTCCCGCCCGACCAGACGATAGCGCTGGACACGTCATTCACCACGCAGACGTGTTCGTCCACTTCGGTGCCCACGATGCGGATCACGACGATTACCCCCGGAGCCTGAGACGGGCCTTGACATCGACCGATATGCCGGGCGAGCACGGTGAACGAAGCCGCTGGCTCCCCCGGTGCCGACCTGCGCCCAGGCGCCATGGTGGCGGGTTACCGACTGGAGGCGCGCATTGGCGAACGACTGGGTCGCCCGGTAGCGCTGAAAGTCTTGTCAGCTCGATTCACGGCGGACAATGCGTTCCGGGTCAGGTTCATCAACGAGTCCCGAGCCGCGGCGAACGTCGAGCATCCGAACATCATCCCGATCTATGAGGCCGGCGAGGCGACGGGGATGCTGTTCATCGCGATGCGGTACGTGCGCGGTGGCGACGCCCGGTCGCTGCTCCGCAAGATCGGTCCGATATCGGCGGGCCGGGCCTGGAGCATCATCTCCCAGGTGGCCGCGGCCTTGGACGCGGCGCATCGGCGCGGCCTCGTGCACAGGGACGTCAAGCCAGCGAACATGCTGCTGGACGTGAGCAGTGGCCTGGCGGGCAGCGACGCGGCCGATCACGTGTACCTCGCCGACTTCGGCATCAGCAAGCAGGTGGCCTCCACCGGGCTGACGATCACCGGTCAGATCGTCGGAACGCTCGACTATGCCGCGCCCGAGCAGATCGATGGCCGACCAGTGGACGGCCGAACCGACCTGTACTCGCTTGCGTGCTCGGCGTTCGAACTGCTGGTCGGCAATCCCCCGTTCCCGCGCAGGCAAGGTCCAGCGCTGATCTACGCGCACATGTCGACGCCACCGCCACCGGTCAGCACCATCCGACGCGATCTGTCCGCCGCCGTCGACCGGGTGATCGGCAAGGCTATGGCGAAGTCGGCCGACGAGCGGTACTCGACGTGCGTTCGATTCGCCGCCGACCTCGGCCGGGCGCTCCGGCTGGTCCCTGGTCAGATCGAAGCGATCGGGCAGGGCCTGATGCCGCCGGTCGCCAGCGTCCGCCTAGTTACTTCGACGTCAAGGCATCCCGCCGAGGCCGGGGTCGAGGCGGAGGCGGACGCCGAAGCCGAGGCAGCCAAGCCAGCCGGAGCGGCCCGACCGGCAGCACGGGCGACCCCGAAGATGCCGCCAGGTGGGCTAGCCGGTGCGCGCCCGCCGGGCACCGAGCCGCCGACACGAAAGCGCGACAAATAGCCTCCGCCGCGCTGGCATCGCCGCAAAGAATTGCTCGATGAAGACAACCTTAGCCGCCTGTGGCGCGTCGTTATTATTGCGGCCTCGTCAAAAAGCCCGTGCAAATTTCAGCCAAATACGGGGGCATTGTCAAATCAATGATGGAGCAGTATATGCGCACTATGCACTCGCAAAGATGGCCATTGGTCACGTTTCTTAACTGGTCTGCGTTCATTGGCCTGGTGTGCGTAGCCGCCACGGCCTGCGGACTGCAGAACTCGCCGCACGGCACCAGAAGCCACCTGGGCAGTGGCTCCGTCGCCACGTGCACGACTGCGCAGCTGAACATGACTCTCGACGTTAGATCAGTGGGAGTAGCCGCTGGCACAACGCTGATCCCGCTCGACTTCACCAACGTGGCGCGGACGAGCTGCACTCTGGCGGGCTACGCCTTTGTCACGTTCGTGACGAGCCGAGCGGGCGGAACAGTCGGCGCGGCGGCGACCGCCGATCGGCAAGTTGCGGCCAGGACGCTGTTGCTCCGCGGCGGACAGAGCGCCCATTTGTGGCTTCGACTGCTAGAGGCGGCGAACCTGCCCACATCAACGTGCCGCCCGAAGGCCGTTGCCGGGCTGAATGTCCGGCTGCCCGGTCAGGACTCGGCGACTTTCATTGCGCACCAGTTCACGACCTGCAGCAGGCACGTGGTCGGCATGGACCTTCTGGCCGTCGAGCCGTTCCAGGCCGGTCGGGCCCGGATCGGCACGGCACAGTAACCGAGGTAATCGGGGTAATCGGGGTAATCGGGCCGGGCGCTAGCCCGGTTAGTCATCCAAGGCCGGTGAAATCCCGGCCGCTCGTCACGGGGGGATTGGACAACATGATCATCGGAGTTCGCGGCAGCAAGCTGATTGCCGCGACCATCGTCGGCGCCACGGCGATCGCGCTGCCCACGTCTGCGATCGCCGCTTCGGGCCATCGCCCGCAGGGTCACCACCGAGTAGCCGCCTGCCGGGCTAGCGGCACCCAGATCTGGCTTGGCCTCGGCAATGGCGGTGGCGCCGCAGGCACCATCTTCTACCCGCTGGAGTTCTCGAACATCGGCCGTAGGACGTGCTCGCTGTTCGGCTTCCCCCGCGTATCGGCGGTTATCAACGGCCGACAGGTGGGCGGGGCCGCCATTCGTGTCGGAGGCAAGCACTTGGCGGTGTTGCGCCCCGGCCAGACCGCGCACGCGATTCTTGGCATAGTGCAGGCCGACAATATCGCAGGCTGTCACATCAGGAAAGGTGCGAGCCTGAAGATATTCGCACCCAATAAGCTAGCATTTACCATTATCCCGAGCTTTACCTTCACTACCTGTTCCAACAGGAGTGTGCTGCGCATCCAGTCGGTGCGTTTCGGGGTCGGGATTCCAGGTATCACCGCATTATGACGTGACGTGGGCGGACCAACCTGCGAGTGGTTCGCTGACAGGCGGCGCGCGCCGGGCGGTGCGCGCAACGGCGGTGCGCGCAAGGGCGGTGCGCGCCTCGTGCTACTGGTGCGGCCTGACCGGCACCGATAGGTTGCGGCATATGGCTGACATCGACCCGAGGCTGCGCGCCGTCTTCGACATGTCCGTTCCCGAGGTCCGCGAGTGCAGCGGCAGGCATGAGTACGACGGCAAGCTGCAAGACCTGTCACCTGACGGCATCCAGGCGGGCCTTCGCAACCTGGAGGCGGCGCAAGCGCAGTCACTGCCGGTTCCGGATGAGGCGGTCGACGAGCACGATGAAGCGCACTTGGGCGCCTTTGTCCGCAACCTCGGCATTCTCTACGGCGAACTCGCACAGCACAGGTCCAATCCGTTCTGGCACCTTGAGAACCTGGACCTAGCCTGCTACGACCGCGAGTACGCCGACGCGGCCGAACGCGCCCAGGCTCGTCGCAGGCACTTCGCCGCTTGGCCAGATGCCGTCGATATGGCAATCGCCTCGCTTGACCAGGTATCCGTCCCCGTAGCCCGGGCGCTGATGCCCGCGATACGCGGACTGGCCAACGGCATTCCAGCCGACGCCGACGACAACACCAAGGCAGCGGGACTGGCCGCGCACGCTCGGCTGGTCGCTCATCTCGAACGAGCCGCCGAGCAGGGGCCCGCTGACGCGGCCCTCGGCCCGGCAGCGCTCACCAAGCTGATGAGCGGCAGCGAAGCCATGGAGGTGGATCTGAGCAGGCTAGCCGAGCGCGCCGACGCCGAACGCGACCGTCTGCGGACCCGGCTGGCCGAAAGCTGCGCGCTGATCGACCCGGAGCGGCCCCCGATGCAAGTGACGCGGGACCTCGTCCGCCAGCATCCGGACGCCGACGGGATCGTCGAGGCCGCGCGGGTATGTACCAAGCGGGCCATCGAATTCACCAACCAGGCGAACCTGGTGCCGTATCCGGATGGCGAATGCCAGGTCGCGCTCGCGCCTGAGTCGCGACGCTGGGCCATGGCGATGATGTCGTCGACCGCGCCCGGCGAGCCCGAATCGCCGTCCATGTACTACGTCACTCCGCCCGACCCGGCCTGGCCCGAGAACGAGGCTGAGGAATGGCTCGAGGTCTTCAGCGACACGACGCTGCCAGGAATCACCGTCCACGAGGTGGCACCTGGTCATTTCTCCCACGGTCGGGCCCTCCTGCGGGCGCCAACACAGGTGCGGCGGACGCTGCACTCGCCAGCCTTCGTCGAGGGCTGGGCCCACTACGCCGAGGAACTCTGCGTAGAGGAAGGCTTCCGCGCCGACGATCCACGGTTCGCGATCGGGGTCTGGCTCGAGGCCCTGATCCGGGTGACCAGGCTCGCGTGTGCGATCGGCTTGCACACGTCGAACATGACCGTGGCCGATTGCGCGGCCAGATTCGAAGCCGACACCCACCTGCTGGGCCAGGCGGCAATGTCCGAGGCGACCAGGGCCACCTTCGACCCAACCTACGGCCGATACACCTGGGGCAAGCTGGAGATCCTGGAACACAGGGAGGCAGCCAAGAAGGCCTGGGGAAGCGATTTTTCGTTGCTGCGGTTCCACACCGCCATGCTCGATCTCGGCTCGCCCCTGCTCGGCCTGCTCGGTACCGCCATCGCGCAAGGCTGATCCCGCGGTCGCGGACCGCCGGTAGGGTGCTGCCATGACCGATTTGGACAACCTCGACGCCCTGTCATCTCGTGAGCTGCACGACCTGGCGACGCGCCGCGCGAGACACCACCTGGACGTCGGGTTCCTCTGGGAACTCCTGCGAGCGTTGCCTGCCGGGGAGGCAGCCGCAGGGCATCCCGACCACGCCCGAGCCGATGCGCTGAAGCTGTCCGCGCTCATCGGAGACGCGATCGATGCCGACGACAGCGGCATCGAAGACGCGCTTCGCCCGCTCTACCTCGACTACCTGAGCAAGCACCGGGACGACCTGCCCGACTTGGTGCGGGACGCCGAACGGCCGACCGGGCACTAGCCCCTCGGTGCCGCAGGGCGCTGATCATGCATTCCCGCTCGGCAGGCACGGATCGAACCTCCTCGCCCGCTCGGCGGGCAGTTCCAGGCGGTTACCTAGCGGTAACTGGAGCCCTTTCCCGAAATACAGGGGAAAGGGCTCCAGTTACCGGCCAGTAGTCACTAGGCGCTGAGCACGGCCTCGATTTCGAGGTGCAGGTCGACCTTGTCGGCGACCACGACGCCGCCGCCCTCGATCGCCGCGTTATAGGTCACGCCGAAGTCCGCCCTGTTGATCTGCCCAGTGGCGGTAAAGCCAGCCCTGGTGCCGCCGTAGGGGTCCGGACCGAATCCGTTGACCTCAAGCTTCAGCGGGACGCTGCGAGTCACGCCCTTCAGGGTCAGCTCGCCCTCGAGCACGTAGTCATCGCCCTCGGCGCGCAATCCAGTTGACCGGTAGGTCATGGTGGAGTGAACGTCAGTGTGGAAGAAGTCCGGCGAGCGCAGGTGGCCGTCGCGCTGCTCGCTGCCGGTTTCGATCGACGCCAACTCGATCTCTGCGGTGACCGTCGACTCGAGCACGTTGTCTGCCGTCACGAGTTGACCGCTAAATTTGGTGAACTTGCCACGCACCTTGCTCACCATCATGTGACGCACGGAGAAGCCAACCTCCGAGTGCAACGGGTCGATGGTCCAGGTACCAGCTACGTAACCGGGGATGTTCCGTTCGGTCAGGGTCTGCGTCATGTCTATCTCCGATGGTCGATGCTCAGGTTCGCCGGAACCGGTGCTCAGGTCCGTCGGAACCGGTCGGTGCTCAGGCCCGTCAGGTAGTTTGTTGAACAAGCAACTACTATCAGGTCGGTCGAGACTTGTCAAATGTTCAACTAGATTAGTAGCCTGGGCATGTGAACACGACGACCCAATGGCTAACAGCGGAGGAACAGCGCACCTGGCGCATGTTCCTCACCGCGTGCCAGTCGCTGTTCAGCGCGATCGACGCCCAGCTTGCGCACGACTCCGGGTTGCCGCACGGGTACTACGAGATCTTGGTTCACCTGTCGGAAGCGCCCAGGCGAGCACTCAGGATGAGCCAGTTGGCGGCGGTGTCGACCTTTAGCAAGAGCAGGCTCTCGCACGCGGTTTCCAGGCTCGAAGAGCGCGGTTGGGTGACCAGGCAGGATTGCCTGACCGACCGGCGAGGTCAGATCGCCCAGCTCACCGACGAGGGCTACGCGGTGCTCGAGGCCGCCGCGCCAGGTCACGTCGAGCAGGTCAGGCGCTCGCTCATCGACGCGCTGACCCCCGAGCAGTTGCGCCAGCTTCGCGAGATCAGCGCCGCCATGGCCGCCGCCGCCAGGTCCTCGTGCCCAAGCGTTGCGCAGGCAGCCGACGAAACCGCCATCGAGAGCGACTGCGGCAGCCCCGGCTGCGACGAAGACGGCTGAACGCTGCCCACGCCCTCATGTCGCGGCGACACCGACACCATTGGCCGGGGTGAGCACGTCAGCGGCTATGCTCCTTAGCGCGGCAGTCAGATTCCGCCGACGCCCAGCTTCGGGTCGGAGCGCTGCGAGGAAGGCCAAGATGCCCGAAGGCAACCGCCCAGGGCCGCGGATCGCCGGCAGCACCGGCTTGATCATCGGCTTGATCATCGCTGCCACGGCCCTGCCTGGATGCGGGCAGCAGCAGGCCTTCGTCGCGGCCCCGATCAAGATCGCCAGCGCGTATGTCATGCAGACCAACGGGCTCGACTCGGAGATCGACGCTAGTCAGCGTCCGCAGTAGTGCAGGCGGCCAGGTGATGATCGTCGGACCTCGCTCGGTCGCCCCATCGCCATCGGGCCCGTCAGCGGCCAGCCCGTCAGCGGCCAGCCCGTCAGCGGCCAGCCCGTCAGCGGCCAGCCCGTCAGTGGCTAAGCCCTCGGCCGGCGGCTCGTTGGCAAGCGTGGTGTTCAGCCAACTGAGCGTTCCCGGCCACACGGTGACCCGCCTCGATCCGAGCGGCGTTCATCTGGAATTCATTCATTCCAAACCACTGCGCGAGGGAACCGACGTGACGCTCACGCTCGTGTTCGCACATGCCGGCACCGTGCGAGTACTCGCCCAGGTGAACAACCCAGCCACGAACAACGGCGGCTACTTCGGCCCATGACTGGGCTAGGTCGACACCCGCTCACATCCTGACCCAGACCGCATCGCACCAGCGCCAAGCCCT
>WNFJ01643962.1_pt1 | contig 11471 bp, 13 predicted proteins | sample 5400461 | NCBI WGS metagenome assembly WNFJ01 (sample SAMN13153349, study PRJNA577476) | soil metagenome | isolation source: 115 cm saprolite on Douglas fir-dominated hillslope | place: USA:California | collected 2013-09-17 | reverse complement strand
GCTGCAGACCGTGGTGATGTCGCCCTCGTCGGCGCGCGGCCGTCCGCCATAGGTCGTGAACCAGCGGTGGCGATCATGCCCTTTTCGACGACGCTGTTGGCCTTCTTGCCGCGACGCTTCTCACCTCGAAGCCAAAGCCTTGACACCCGGGGCGCCGCGGCGCTATGTGTCCGCGCGTCGGTTACCCCGGCGGTAGTCTGGCGTCTCCAAGTCGTCTTCCCGCGGGAGGTGGAGCGATGGCAGCAGACCAGGAGACGGAGGTCTCCGAGGCGCAGATCGCCGTGCACTGGCCAGAGGAGGCGTACTACGAGCCTCCTGCGACGTTCATCGCGCAGGCAAACGCAGCCGACCCGGCCTTGTTCGAGCGATTCAGCGAGCCGCACTTCCCCGAGTGCTTCAAGGAGTACGCCGACCTGCTCGCCTGGGATGCCTACTGGCACACGACCCTGGACACGAGCCACCCGCCGTTCTGGAAGTGGTTCGTGGGAGGTCGGTTGAACGCCTCCTACAACTGCGTGGACCGCCACCTGGCGACGAGTCGGAATAAGGCGGCATTGATCTGGGTCCCTGAGCCGGAGGACGAGGATACCAAGGCGATTACCTACCAGGAGCTCTACCGCCGGGTGAACGAGTTCGCCGCGCTGATGCGGGACTTCGCTGGGGTGAAGACGGGCGACCGGGTGACCTTCCACCTGCCGATGGTTCCGGAGCTGCCTGTTTCCATGCTAGCCTGCGCCCGGCTCGGCGTCGTCCACTCCGAGGTGTTCGGCGGGTTCAGCGGCACGGCGTGCGGCGAGCGGATCGCCGACTCGGGCAGCCACATCCTGGTGACGATGGACGGCTACTACCGCAACGGCGAACTGATCGACCACAAGGCCAAGGCCGACGAGGCTGTGGCGAAGGCCCGGGCGCTCGGCGCCGAGGTCGCCAAGGTGCTGGTGTGGCGACGGCACCGCGGCCAGTATGCGTCCAAGAGCCCTATGGTCCCGGGCCGGGACTTCTTCGTGGACGAGGTGCTCGGTGACTATCGCGGGCGGGTAGTAGAGCCGGTTTCCATGCCCGCCGAGGCGCCGCTGTTCCTCATGTACACCAGCGGCACGACGGCCCGACCGAAGGGGTGCCAGCACTCGACCGGCGGCTACCTCGCCTACGTCACCGGCACCTCGAAGTACTATCAGGACATCCACCCTGAGGACACCTATTGGTGCTTCGCCGACATCGGGTGGATCACCGGGCACTCGTACATCGTCTACGGCCCCCTGTCGCTCGGCACGACGAGCGTCATGTACGAAGGCGTGCCCACCTATCCGGATCCCGGCCGCCCGTGGCGGATCGCCGAGCGGCTCGGCGTAACGATCTTCCACACTGCGCCCACCACGATCCGCATGTTGCGCAAGCTCGGCCCGGACGAGCCGAAGAAGTACAACTACCGCTTCAAGCACATGACAACGGTGGGCGAACCGATCGAGCCCGATGTCTGGCGCTGGTATCACGCCGTCGTCGGCAAGGGCAAAGCGGTCATCGTCGATACCTGGTGGCAGACCGAGAACGGCGGGTTCCTGGGCAGCACCCTCCCCGCCCTTCAGCCGATGAAGCCCGGGAGTTGCGGTCCAGGGGTCTTGGGGATCTACCCCGTGATCTACGACGAAAAGGGAAACGTGGTCGAGGCCGGGAGCGGCCGGGCCGGCAACATCTGCATCCGTAACCCCTGGCCGGGGATCTTCCAGACGGTCTGGGGCCAGCCCGAGCGGTTCGTGCAGATCTACTACGCGAAGTACTGCCGGGACAAGAACAGCAAGGACTGGCGCGACTGGCCGTACTTCGCGGGCGACGGCGCGGTCCAGGCCGCCGACGGCTACTTCCGAATCCTCGGCCGAGTGGACGACGTAATCAACGTGGCCGGCCACCGTCTCGGAACGAAGGAGCTGGAGTCGGCGAGCATCACGGTCGAGGAGATCGCCGAGGCCGCCGCGGTCCCGGTGATGGACGAGCTCAGGGGGCGGGCGGTCGAGATGTACGTATCGGTCAAGCCGGGTGTCGTTTCCGGCCCCCACATCGAGCAGAAGGTGGCCAAGGCAATCGAGACCGCGATTGGCAAGATCGCCCGACCCAAGAACGTTTGGATCGTTCCCGACATGCCGAAGACGCGTTCTGGAAAGATTATGCGCCGGGTCATCGCCGGAATCTCCAACTTCAGCGATGTCGGCGACACGACTACGCTGGCGAACCCCGAGGTCGTGGAGGTCATTCGCCGGCAGGTCCAGGCAGAGAAGGTGGCTCGCGGCGAGCTCCCGCGCCAACTCTCGCCGCAAGAGCTCGAGGAGATCAAGGCGTTCGGTCGGGCCGAGTAGCAGGTTCAAGCCGGCGTGGTGGAGATGACACAGCAGTATCTTGTCGGCGAGCTGTCGCTGATCCTCGGTGAGCTGCAAGCTGCCGCGACGAACGCAGCGGCCGTGCGTGACGTCGGGCGGCTGCGTCGGGAGGCGGAGACTACGCCTCCGGCGGCGCTCGGCCCCGTGGTGGCGCGCGCCGTGAAGTTGGGCGGCCGGGTGTGCTGGGACGCCCTGACACAGGGAGAGAGCGCGGCGTTCATACGCGACACCGCCATTTACGCTGAACTGTGGGAGTTCGGCGTTTGCGCCGGCCTCCTGGAAGAAGGTCAGACGAGCCACGAAACGGGACGTTCGTGACGGCTGCGCGGGTTGTGCCATGGCGTACGCTTGTTCTGTGTGCCTGGTCGACCGGCGACTCGCTCGGCTGCTCGCCGGAACCCGGCGCCCTCGACCGAGGTCACCAGGAGCAGGGTGCCAGCATTGGATACGTGGTGTCGATTATGGTGTCGATTGGGACCGGCTTGGCGCCGTGAGGGCAGGGGAGCATCCCGGCAGATCGCGCTAGCCGTCAACGAGATGCGGACGTAGCGTCGGACCTACGCTCCCCACGGCACCGCCTGTTAACCGGGAAGTTGGAGGTTCGAGTCCTCCCGCCCCAGTTCGCGTTACGCGGGTCCATTCCGGGCACATGGGTAACAGTTTATTCCGGGGACATAGGTAACACTTTCGAGCCGAAGGGATAGTCGATGGGTTGGACGCGGGCCGCTGCGTCGTCGAAGTAGCCCAAATCGTAGTGCATGAAGGTGACGAGCCAGACGCGCTCGCCCACCTGGGTCACCCCCACATTCTGCCCCGCCAACACCTGACTGAGACTGACCTTGCGACCCTGGAAGCAGATGCTGCCGCACCGGGTCGCGGGGACCGTGGCATCGTGGTACGGATAGGTGAGCTCCTCGAGGCCCCGATAGACGCGGGGGGAGCGCCGGTAGAAGTCTGCCGGCACCTTCATGGCGAGCGCCTGATGGGGGCGCTCCTGGTTGTAGTACTCGACGAAGGCATCGAAGCGCGCCTGCTGCTGCAGCACGTTGGCCTCGGCGGGTTTCGTGGTTTCCGTTCTGCTTGGGGGCGTCCCGGTTGAATGCGCTCGATCCGAATGCCGAGCCGCGGCCACCACACCGCCAGAGCGGGCCCCATTGCCGTCACCTTGGGGAGAGCGTAAGCTGACACCATGACCACCAGAGCCATCGTGGTCAAACTGTTGGCGGCATGCCTCCTTTGTCTCGCTGTGGTTGCTGCCCTCGCCATGCTCGTGCAACATTTGCGGCGAACCTGACTCGCTGTCATCCCTTCAGCCTGGGAGTGTGTCGATGACGAAGAACATGGGCACCGCGGACCGAGTCGTTCGCACGTTGATCGCGCTGGCCGTCGCCGTGCTCTATTTCACCGGCAGGATCAGCGGCACACTCGCCATCGTGCTCGGGATCGTCGCGATTGCCTTCGTCCTGACGAGCCTCGTGGGATGGTGCCCAACCTACCTTCCGTTCGGGCTCTCAACGCGCAAGCCGTCTAGCGGCGCGTCGACGACACCATAGGAAGCTCCGGAGGCTGGCGCTGGGCCCTCAGCCGCGATATGGCCGAGCTCGTGGCGAGGCAATTGCCGACCGCGGCGGCGATTAGCCGCGCGCGGCATTCGGCCCGTGACCGGCTCGGTATTTTGCCGAAGTTCCGAAGGTGTCCAACAGCATCGGCGTCGACGTCAGGGAGAAAGCCAGTGCCACTGCCTGATTACGCGCCCGTCCCGCCATCGGCGCTCGGACCCGCGCCGAACGACAGGGGTGTACGACCGGCGCCGGTGAGCGCCGGCCGTGCAGCCCTGATCAGCGTGAGGTTGGCGGTTCAACCTCCACTCAACCCCCACCCGGGTCCGACGGTGTAGACTGACGCTTGGTTGACGGTTTCGGGGGTCGATTCTTGACCTTCCGGCCTCGCCTCGGCGATCTACTCTTGGGCGAGGTGCGCCTACTGATTGGGGTTTGCGTCGATTGTGCCGAATTCGGTAGGCAGGAAGTTGGAGGTTCGAGTCCTCCCGCCCCAGTTTGGAGTTGCGCGCCCGACGCAGATCAGACAAGAGAACGTGTGCGGGCGTTGGTCGAACGAATTCGCACAGCGTAGCCATCTCGCACGCGGTGCCGCTCACGCCGCGCAGCACGACAATTTCGCGACGTCCTTGGTGAACGTCTGCGCCGCGAGCTTGATCCCTTCCGAGGCGGTCAAGTACGGGTGGAAGGTCGAGGTGAGGTCGTCGACCGTCAGCCCGAACTTGATCGCCAGCGTCGGCTCCGAGATCAGTTCGCCCGCCTCGGCGGCAAGGATGTGGGCGCCGACGATCTTCTTGGTCGCGGCGTCCGCCACGAGCTTGATAAAGCCGCGCGTGTCGCGCGCCGCGAGCGCTCGTGGCAGGTGGTCAAGCGGCAGCTTCGAGGCGAGCGGCTCGATGCCCTGAGCGCGCGCCTGGTCTTCCGTGAGACCGACGGACGCCACGGCTGGATCGGTGAACGTCACCTTCGGCAGCGCCGACAGATCGTACCGGCGCTCGCTTCGCGTGAGGGCATTCTCGGCCGCCAGGGCACCGCCATACGCCGCGACGTACACGAACATGGGATCGCCGATGACGTCGCCCGCGGCGTAGACGTCCGGGTTGGTGGTTTGCAAGAACTCGTTGACGACGATCTCCCCGTTCTTGCGGAGTGTGACGCCGATCCCCTGAAGCCCGGAGCCGGCCGAGTTGGCGCGGCGACCCGTGGCGACGAGCAGCTGGACCGCACGGGCGGTGCGTGTCTCGCGGCCGGCCCGGAACTCGACCGCATAGCCGTCGCTACCGCGGCTGACGCGGTTGACCTGGACGTCGGTGTAGACCTCAAGACCCTCTAACCGCAGATAGTCCCCCAGGGCGTTGCCGATATCCCCGTCTTCCGCCGGCACGACACGGGGCAGCGCCTCGAGGACCGTGACCTTCACGCCGAGCCGGGCGAACATCTGCGCCAACTCGAGACCGACGGCGCTCGCGCCAATCACGATGAGCGATTCCGGCTGGCGCGGCAGCGCCATCGCCGAGGCGCTGTCCAAGTAACCGGCCTCCACGAGCCCCGGAATCGGCGGTGCCCAAGGGGATGCGCCGGTTGTCACGACGATCCTCCCGGCGGTGATCACATGACCACTCGCGAGTCGCACGTCGTGAGCAGAGACCAACGTGGCGCGCTCCTCGTAGAGCGTAATCGATCGATAGGCGCGCAGCACGTTCCAGTATTTCGTCTGTCGCAGCTCGGCGACAAGCGCATCCTTCTCGCTGCGCACGCTCGGCCAGTCGGGCGCGCCATCGGTCGCGGGGATGCCCCGAAATCCATGATGGACTCGGCGGTGCTGCGCCTCGGCGGCGCGGATGAGCGTCTTCGACGGCACGCAGCCAACGTTCACGCAGGTTCCACCGAGCGTGCCTGCCTCCACGAGGGCGACTCGAGCGCCCAGGTCGGCCCCCTTGATCGCCGCGGCGAACCCCGCCGAGCCGCCACCCACGATTGCGACGTCGAATTCGTTAGGTCGCACGCTCACTTCTCCTGGACCGTCGCCCCGAAGCCGGTGAACCGGGTCAGATGGGCGGCGATCTTTTCGGCCGTGACTTGGCGCGGGTTGTAGCGGACCACGCCGAGGCTGTCGTCCAGCGTGACCGTCGCACCGTAGACGCCCGGGAGCTGCTTCAGGGCCAGGCGCGCCGTCGTGGGGCAGCTCCCGCACGTCATCCGTGAGATGTGCAGCCGTACGGTGGCCGTGTCCGGGGCTTGGGCGGCGACGCCCGCGTCCTGGGCGCGGGCCGCCTCGATTCCCCCGCCGCACAAGGGGCAGAGCAACGCGGCGCCGCTCAGTCCTGCGGCGATCACCAACGCGCCCTTCACTGATGGCAACATGTTCAACCTCCTCCGGGACGAACCCGGGTGACCTACGTTTCCAGAGCTCCTAGCCCAGCACGAACTTCGACCACCACGGAAAGGTGACGAGCGCGACTGCCACGACGGTCGCGATCCAGAGGGCCCACTTCATTCGGCGCCGAACCACGGGCGAGGCGCAGAAGGTCCCGGGCTGGCACGCCCGGCGCTCCTCGCGCTGCAGCACCACAAACCCGAAGCCGAGCGCGACGACCGTTCCGGCCACGAAGTAGGGTCGCAGGGGCTCGAACGTCGCCGCGAGCCCGGCGCCGCTCACCCCGAGGGCCACGGCCACGAGCGGCCCGGCGCAGCACAGCGCCGATCCCACCGCGGCGGCGATCCCGCTCGTGGCAGCAACGACCGCCTTAGTGCTCGTCGTCGCCATGGTCTTCCAGCGCGTCCAGGATCGGGCAGTCGTCCGTCGGCTGTCGGGCCGCGCACGCCGTGGCCAGGCGCTCGAGGGTGCGCTTCAGGCGCTGGAGATCGCGGATCCTCTCTTGGACGAGCTCGATCTTCTGTCTGGTCTTCTGCTCGACCACGTCGCACGCCGCGCCGTGCCGGACCCGCAGCCCGAGCAGCTCCTGGATCTCCTTCAGCGAAAAGCCCAGCTCCTGGGCGTGTTTGATGAAGCGCAGGCGGCTCACCGCATCCGTGGCGTATGCGCGATATCCCGATGGCGTGCGGCGAGGAGCGGCGAACAGGCCGCGACGCTCGTAGTACCGGATCGTCTGAATGTTCACGTCGGCCGCCGCGGCGACCTGTCCGATCGTCAGCGCCATCTGAGGCATCCTTCCAGGACCTGAAGACGAAGATAAACCCTATACCAAGGTATAGAGTCAAGGGGCGCGCGGGATAGCCGCCGGATGAGGGTTCGGCCCCTCTGATGAGGGTTCGGCCCCTCTAAGGAATCATGTAGGGGACATCCGACCCACTCGTTGGGTACGCGTAGAGGAGGTGCTTGAGATCGGTCGCCGGTACGCCCGAGCGGATCGCCAGAGCGAACAAGTTGATAACCTCCTCGGCGTGCGGCCCGAGCAGGTGCGCACCCACCACGCGGCCCGTGTGGTTCTCGGTGATCACCTTGAACATCGCGCTCGTCTCGGCCACGCGACGGTTGGAGTACCAGCTCGCCGTGTCTTGGGTCTTGACCCGGACGTCGAGCTGCTGTTCACGGGCTTGAGCCTCCGTGAGACCGACACCCGCGAGCGGCGGCACCGTGAACACGACGCTCGGAATGCCCCGGTAGTCCGGGCTCCGGGTATTCCCTTTCAGCAGGTTGGAGGCGACGAGCGTCCCCGCGTATCCGGCGACCGGGGTGAGCCGCAGGTTTCCGGCACCGGCGGCCACGTCACCCGCCGCGTAGACCCGCGGGTTCGTGACGCTCTGGAGGAACTCGTTCACGCGCACGCCGCCGTCCGGGTCGGTCGCGATGTTCGCCGCCCCGAGGTCGAGCCCTTCGGTATTGGGGGCGCGGCCGCCGCCGTGGACGACGAGGTCGGCTTCGAGCGTTTCCGCGTCGCCCTGTGTCTTCACCTGAACGCGGTACCGGCCGCCGGTCTGCTCGATCGCCGTCACCTCGGTGTCGAGCCGCAGCTCGATGCCCAGGCTCCGCGTGTGGTGCGCGAGCCGTGTCACGAGATCCTGCTCAAAATGCCGTAACGGTCTCCCTCGACCGACGATGATTGCCTGCGCGCCAGCCCGCCGGGCCACGTGAGCGAATTCGAACGAGATGTATCCCGCACCGACGAACACGAGCTGCGGCGGCAGATGGTCGAGTTCGAGGAACGCGGTGCTCGTGACCAAGTGCTCCTCGCCCCGGACCCCGAGGCGGCGGGGCTTCGCTCCCGCGGCGATCACGAAGTGACGCGCTTCTAGCACTTCGCCAGCGACCGACAACGTGTCCGGGCTTACAAACCGCCCCGGGCCATGATAGGTGACGATCCCCGCCTTCTCGAATGCCTGCTCGCGGTTGGCGGGGACGGGATCGGTGAAGGTCCGCTTGAAGCGCATGAGCTCGGGCCAGGAGATCTGCGCGTCACCGGCTATTCCGCGGCCTTGCATCCGGCGGTTCCAGTCCAAGAGTTCTGCGGCGCCCACGAGGACTTTCTTCGGGTCGCATCCGCGCAGCGCGCACGTACCGCCGTAGGGGAGGTCATCGAGCACTGCTACGCGCCATCCCGCCTCGCGGCACCGGTATGCAGGCGCCGAACCGCCAGACCCTGTGCCGATGACAATGACATCGAAGGGTTCCGCCATGGGGTCTCCTGTGTGTTGGCGAGCTTGTCGCTGCCCCCAAAGCACGTGCGTGATAAGGGGGCGCACAGTGGACAGCATCACCGAGTAGCTGCGCGCTCACCTCTCAACCAGAATTCGCGAGCCGGTGCCGGGTCTCGCGGTACACGTTCGCAATCAAAGCGTCCGCAGCCGAGAAGTCGAGGCTCGGCACGTCGATCTCCTCTCCGCATTTGCTACTTGCTCCTGATGTTGAGAGCATTTTCCCGCGCTCGGTCTGCGAAGCGCTGCGCCTCGTGAAGAGGATTGGGGCGCTTGAATTCTCGAGCGTGCGCATCCTCGAGATAATCCCGCCTCGGAGGCACCGCGCTCCCCCAGCGGACGTCTCTTCCATACAGTAAGATCCCGGCGCGCGAGCCGCACCACACAGACATCCGGGTCGGATGCATCCGTGAGACCCGATGCTCAGTATGGAGCTGCCCCCGGGGTCGGTCACGAGTCGGGTGACCCGGTCGACGTCCTGCTGGCGGCCGCCGTTGTTTGGGTGCCCAGGCGACAGTGCCGGGGAACGTTCTGCTCGACGACGTCGCCGCTCAGCTCCATCACGACCCGCCGAGCGCGATGGAAAGTGCCCCCGCGTCGTCGCTCCCTACGAACGCGAATCCCCGACGCCACCGCAAAGTTCCGTCTGGAACTCATCACCGCGTCCGTGGATTCCTGTTGTTGCACCGGCCTGGAGTGAATGGTGGAAAAGCAGCTACCCCCAGTTGGGGCCAGCTTGCGGACCGCGTCCGCCACTCTCGAGCGATGACGCGGAGGGAGCCACGTCCGCGCGCCTCCATGGCCAGGCGGCGCTGTATCGCACGGGTTCTCCGGGAACTCTTCGCCGGTCAGGAATCCCGGCGCCGATCGCCTCCGTCAAGCAGTCGTCACCTCCTCCACGGGCGCCCGGCCGCCCGGCGCCGGTTGGGCATCGCCCGCTGGCGCCGGTTCCGATTCCCTGAGCCGGGGGACGCAGCGTGACTGGCGGATCGCGAGCTCGGCGAGGAGTTCCTGGACGGGCGGCGGCCGCGGGCCGTGCTGGAGCGTCATGCTCACCGCGTACACGGGGCCAACACCGCAGGGGCAGTTCGAGCGGGAGAACGTGTTCGTGGTGTGCTTCGAGATCGCGCTCAGTCTCTGACCGGTGGGACCAGGTCTAACGCAAGCGCACAATCTCGTCGAGCGCGAACAGGGGACCCACCGGGACGGCCAGGAGTTGTGTGTAGAGGCCGGGCGGGACGCCGATATCGGCCAGATAGAGCTCGCCGACGTGCTCGGCGGCCGCCGGCGCGCGCAGCCCCGCCTTCGGAAGGGCCAACGTCATCGTCGCGGTGGCCCGGATGGCGGGCGCATGCACGGCTCCAGTCGTGGCGTCAATCCCCGACGGTACATCGAGCGCGAGCACTGGAACAACCTGGGCGTTGGCCCACCCGATCGCCTCGGCCGCCGCGCCGCGTGGTGCACCGGAGAGCCGATAGCCGATGACACCATCCACGATGAGGGTGACGTTCCGGATGCCCCGGACGGTGTTCGCCCGTTCGACCGGCACGCCCATCCGCTCGAGAATGTCCCGCTGTCGGGCCGTCGCTGGCGCGAGCGCCTCGCTCGCTGTCGCGAGAAACACGTGCACTTGAGCGCCCCAGGCGTGGAGACGGCGGGCGCAGACCATGGCGCCGCCGCCGTTGCCGCCGCTGCCGGTGAGCACCACGACCTGCTTCCCGATTGGGCGCCCGTCGAGAAAACGCACGCGCGCCAAGTGCGCCAGGTTCCGGCCAGCATTCTCCATCATTTGAATGAGGTCGATGTGCAAGTCCTCGACCATCGCCCGATCCACCGCGATCATCTGTTCGGTGGTGAGAAACGGCACTGTCTCGACGCGTGGGAACATCGTCTCGCTCGTGTGCTGGCGATGGCGGAAACTAAAGGCAGGTGCAGGGGATTGGCATGATCATGAGGGACTGGCTCCGGGTCGCGCTCCACCCGTCGGTGCTGCGTCGGGGACTGCTCTACGCCCTCGTCGTGGGATCTCTCCTGGTTGGCATCAATCACGGAGATGCGATCCTGCGTGGCGACGTGGACGGTCCCCGCCTGCTGAGGATCGCCCTCTCGATCCTCGTGCCCTATCTGGTCTCCACGTTTTCCAGCGTGGGAGCGATTCGCGAGGTGGGGGGGTCGAACGGCGCGGGTGCCGGCCGGTGACACCGGCTACCCTAGTGGAGCTCGTGTGGGCGATGAAGGGTGTCGCCTTCGGACGCGAACCGATCATTGAGCGGTGGCTGTCGTCCTTCCCAGGGGCGGCGGTGGATCGCTTGCCCGAGGCGACGCATTATTTGCAAGAGGACGAGCCGGAGCGAGTCGCGGCGGCGGTGAAGCGGGTGGTGGCGCGGATCTGAGCCGTCACCCCAGGCCCCGGCGGCGTCGACCTTGTTCTGCCGAACAGCGCCGAGCAGGTGAGCGCTACGGCCGATACAGCTCCGGCAGCTGGTCCTTGAGTCGCGCCAGCTTCGGCAGGTCGTTGTAGACGATGTAGGGCTGGTCGGGATGGCGGGCGAGATAATTCTGGTGGTACGCCTCGGCCGGATAGAATCGCACGAGCGGCACGACCTGCGTCACGATCGGCCGGCTGAACAGGTGATCGCGCCGCAATCCGTCGATGTAGCCGCGTGCCGCCCGCCGCTGCGCGTCGCTCGAGTACAACACCGCGGAGCGGTATTGCGTCCCCTGGTCCGGACCCTGGCGGTCGAGCTCGGTCGGATCGTGGGCCACGGTGAAGAACACGCGCAGCAGCTCGCCGTAGGACAGCTGCGCGGGATCGTACGTCACCTCCACCGACTCGGCATGCCCGGTCGTGTCGGTACTGACCAGATTGTAGTGGGCAGTGGCG
>WNFJ01304186.1_pt3 | contig 11472 bp, 16 predicted proteins | sample 5400461 | NCBI WGS metagenome assembly WNFJ01 (sample SAMN13153349, study PRJNA577476) | soil metagenome | isolation source: 115 cm saprolite on Douglas fir-dominated hillslope | place: USA:California | collected 2013-09-17 | reverse complement strand
CCTCGTCGGTCTCCGGCCACAGAATGCCTGCCAGCGCGCTCTTCGTCGCTTGTCGCCCTGGAGCACACAGCAGGAGCTTAAAGAGCGCACGCGCTGAGGTGCGACTGTCCCACGCTGCTTCCTCCATACCAGAAGGAACCTGCCATACGAGCTGAAACTCACCAAAGAGATACACGCACAGGAGCGGCAGTGGTGCTTCCTGTCCCTTTCCCAAAGCTTGCTCCACGCTTTCTACTTCCCCGGTCATCGGTTCGTTCACAGCGTTCCTCCCTGTCAGTATGGGTGGTGTTTCATCTGAGAGATACCTTCTCGTTCCTGCATTATAGCACAGCCCATGTTGTACTCAAGCGACCGCGTCGCCACGTCCCACTCCCGCCCATTTTTGTCCCATCACCGTCCGGGTCTTCCCGTTCCATATCCAGCGTCGTCCCATGGCTGTCTCACCAGACCTGCTATGCTCAGCACTGGCGAAACGCGAGACACCCTTTCAGGCAGTGAACGACGCTAGGCATACCACTCGAAAGGAGAGCAACATGAACCAGTTCGTGATGGTGATCGATGACTCGCTCGTGATCCGCAAGATTGTGGAGACCTGCCTGCACCGGGCGGGTTACGAGGTCAAGAGCTTTTCCGACGGAGTAGAAGCCTTGTGCTGGCTCAACACGACTGAGGCCTGCATTCCTGACCTCGTGATTGTCGATCTGGGTTTGCCCAAACTGGATGGCTATCAGGTCATGCAACAGATCAAAGCCCGACCGGCGTTGGAGCGTACCAGGCTCGTGATCCTCTCGCGGCGCGATGGGGTGTTGGATAAACTCAAGGGGCGGCTGGCCGGAGCGCATGCTTATCTCACCAAGCCGTTTAAGACGGGAGAACTGCTCACTGTGGTCCAGGCCCATCTCGGTGCCCTTGCCGATAGGAGCGCAGACGAGCGAGCAATAGCGATGTCTCACCGGTAAGACGAGAGCAGCAATGAGAGAACGGAGCACTGACATGACGCACACTGGTCCATCGGAGGCAGCCCTTCGAGCCAACCAGCTCGTACCAGCACCACCAGCCATGTACAATACCTATGTGATCGATGCGGAAAATGCCGCCGAGCAAGCCCGCCTGCTCGATCAAGACGTGCTGTTGACCGATCGGGGATCTCGCGACGAGGCCATCAAGCAGAGCCTCCAGCAGGTATTCTTCCTGGAACCTCGGAGATGAGGAGGGAACACAGCAGATGGGCACAGGCATGACCGGCATGGTTGGCATAATGAGAGACGAGCTGGGTATCCCGTGGAGAACGGTCCCCAGCAGGTTCGCGCGCCCTGCTCCTTGTCCCGGAAGAAACGAACGAGAGCAGCAAGGTCTTGAGAGTGATGCTCTCGGCCGAGCAGATGGAGCACCACACACAGCAAGAGGAGTGTCATGAGCGCCAAGAAATCGGTCGGCTCCGAGGATCTGGTAGATATGGAACTGCATTGTGTGACCTGCGGGACGCGGCTCTATCTTGCGGTTCCACAAGCCCAGGCGGTGATCGCCTCGCTCGAGCGCACTGGGGCCGCTATTCTGATTTGTGTGTGTGGACAAGCACAGCTCATTCGACGCAAGCTCCACAAGAGGCACGACTGAACGCCAGCAGAGGCTCGTACGTGGATGATCCTCCCAGGGGAAGGGCATGCGCCACACTGGAGAGGGCTCTCCAGGCAACACGAAAGGAGTGGGTATGAAAACGATGACGACCGTTGAACGGAACGAGCAAGACGAGCACAGAGCGCTTCCCAAGACCGATACGCTCCCCGCTGCACCACCCATCCTGATCGCCGAGGAGCATCCGGCGATCCAGGATTTACTCAGCACAGCGTTGGCCCTGGCAGGCTATCGCACCACGATTTGTGCCGGAAGGCAAGCTGCTCTCACCTGGATAGACCAGGTTAAGTCATCTGGCGATTGTCCGGCGTTGCTGCTCCTCGATCTGAGCCTCCCAAGCATCCACGCGACGGACTTCCTATCTCACCTACGTGCGCGCTGGCATGACGCCTGCGGTGGGCTTCCGCAGATCATTGTGCTGACGACGAGTAAGCAGGTGCAAAAAGACCTGGCAGCCCAGGAACGCGTGGTCCTGAAACCGTTTCACATCCAGGAGCTTCTTGCGCTGATCCAGCAGGTGATGCCAGGCAGCGCTTATGCAGAGCGTGGTTTCGCTCCATGAGCAAGGAACATGCCTGGAAAGGACGCTCTGAGGCAGAAGATGCCTTTCAATTACCTTCAGGCAGACCAATGCACCAGGCCAGAACAAGGCAACAGGGGAATGCAAAGAAAGCTGTGTAGGTGTATGAGCACACTCTGGACAATCAAGCGAGTACACGAGACCAATGAGGCTAGAATGTACGCCTGCATGCTCAAGGGCGTTCTGTGCAAAAGTTCGCCAGTTTGGAGATTGGGAAGGGATCTCTGTTCTACCTCTACATTCTTGGGAACGTGTATCGTACAATGGAAACAGGTTCATCGTGAGAGAGATGAGACAAGCGTATCTATGATACGTCACCGCACCGGGTGACTGCGTGAACGACGAAAGGAGCCTCTTATGGAAACACCTGCGGAACGCTCTGTTCCTGCTGGTTCTCTCTGCGTCCCATTTAGTTTGCTGTTTGCACAGAAAACCGTCCCTACTCGTGAGGGAGATCAGACAGGGGGCGCTGAAACGGAAACGCAAACCAGCCTGGATGGGATCGTGAAAACCGATTCTGAAGAGGATGAGGATGTCGATAAGTGAGCAGGCTCAAGGGTGAAAGGACGCCCTCACGGAGGCGATGGAAATAAAAGCGTGCAGATATGAGAAACGTACTCATTTTAACCCAGTTGCATGATCCACATATGCCACCTGTTGCGGAAGCCATTCGCGCCAGAGGCGTGGGTGTGCTCTGCTTCAACCTCGCTGATTTATCTGAAAGAGTGGTCCTGCACGCCACACTTGATGGCCGTCAGGATGGGTGGTCCGGGAGCGTCAGCTGCCAGAACCAGCATGTTCCATTGGATTCGCTGGTGAGCATCTGGTGGCGTCGGCCCAAACAGTACAAAGCACCAGCGGCATATTCGCCTGGCGAAAGAACCTTTCTTGAGGAAGAGGCAAACCGTGGCTTCATCGGGGTGCTTGAGAGCCTGGCGCTGCAGCAGACGCTCTGGGTCAGTCGGTTGCACAGTATTCGCAGGGCGGAACTGAAGGCCTTGCAACTGGCGGCAGCGCAACAGCTTGGACTGCGCACACCGCGCACCCTGCTGACCAATGACCCTAGCGCGGCCCGCGCCTTTTATGAGGTGTGCCAGGGACAGGTGGTCCTCAAGGCGGTCTCCAGAGGGGCAATTGAGGAGGAGGAAAGATGCTTCATTTACACCAGCCGTGTGCTGCCGGAACATCTTGCCTCGCTGGAAGGGGTGCGCGTCACCGCCCACCTCTTTCAAGAATACATCCCCAAGCGTCTTGACGTGCGCGTCGTGGTGATCGGACGTCAGGTGTTTGCCGCTGAGATTCATTCGCAGCACAGCGAACGTACCAGACTCGATTTTCGGCAAGGATACGAAGATCTCACCTACGCGATTCACGCCCTTCCAGGGGCGAAGCCAAGGCGCTCTCGCTTGTCCGTCTGTTTCAACTGCAATTCTCCTCGATGGACTTCCTCCTCACGCCGGAAGGCGACTATGTGTTTCTCGATCTGAACCCCAATGGGCAGTTTTACTGGTTGCAGACCCACCTCCTCGATCGCTTCCCGGTCAAGGAGGCGATGGCCGATTTACTCACCTCTCCTGAGGACTATCGTATATGAATATGGCATCCCGCTCTTCTCACTCCGCACGGGATGAACTCGCTGCGCACCTGCGCCAGCAACTGGTAGATGTCCTGCTCCAGTCAGGTGCGCTTCGCTCGCCCGCACTCGAGCAGGCATTCTTGAGCATACCGCGCGAGGCCTTCGTTCCGTGCTTTTATGAGCAGGAGACAACCAGCCGCACGATGGCATGGAAGCTCGTCTCGGCACACGAGATGCCTCGAGAGGACTATCTGGCAGCCGTGTATCGCAATGCCAGCCTCGTCACCAAAATCGATGAACGGCGCTGGCCCGTCAGTTCCAGTTCGCTCCCTTCGATCATGGCAACGATGCTGGAAGCGCTCGACGTGCAGCCGGGCCAGCGCGTGCTCGAAATAGGCACCGGATCAGGGTATAACGCCGCCCTGCTCGCGACGCTCACAGATACACCTGAGCAGGTGGTGACCATCGAACGGGATGCAGTACTGGCTGCGCAAGCCAGGCATACGCTTGAACAGGTGATTGGGCCGGGAGTGACAGTCGTTGTCGGAGATGGGGTAGTGGGATGGCCGTCAGGCGCTCCCTATGATCGGATCATTGCCACCGCCAGCGCTGCGACGCTTCCCATAGCGTGGGTGGAGCAATTAGACATCGGCGGAAGGCTGGTGATGGATTTGCAGGGGCCACTGGCCAGCAGTTTCCTGGTGGTGGAGAAAACCGCCGAGAGCGTGAGCGGGCATTTTCTGTCAGAGCCCTTGCATTTTATGCCGCTTGAGACGGAAGCGATCAGTCTGCCTCAAGCGAACTTAGCGAGTCTGTTGCAACAAGCGTGTCAGATGACGTTTGTGTTGGAGAATGACCCTGTCTTTCCCGAGGCGCTCTTTGATCCAGCGTTCCGGTGGTTTCTGCAATGGCGTATTCCTGACTGTCAGATTAGCAAACGCAAGCACGTGCAGCGCGGCACCGCGTCGGAGATGCACACGATTCTCGTCATTGAGCCAAAGAGCAAGGCCCTGGTGCGCTTACAGAAGCAGCAGGAAGAAGCCGCGTGGCGTGGGGAGGTGTACGGCTCGGCGCTGTTCTGGCAGGAGCTTCAGCAAGCCTATGAAGCGTTCCATGTATTAGGAGAACCACACCAGCAAAGGTATCAGTTGGTGGTTGAGCAAGAAGGGACTTTCTTGGTGATTGGTTCTCTGAAACTTCCGTTAACCAGAATGTAAGGGAAAACCAGCATGACTCTGCATCCATATCGTGCATGGTTCTTGCCTTTTCTTCCCCATCAGACATCCAACTCATCTATGCCCAGGGAGGCCTCTTCTACGTCGAAATCAAAAACTATAAAGGCCGCATTTCCTATCCTGTCAGACACCGTATCGAACAAGCATGGCAGCGGGGAACCCTCGTCCCGCAGCAGGTGGTAGACGGCTTCGATGATTCGCGACTGCTCCAAGGAACACCACAACCCGTTGAAGAAAACCACTTCTGCCCAGCAAGATGCCCTGCGGTCGAGAGACATCCCCGAGAGTGGCCGACATGACCAAGAAGCTGGCATAATAAGAAGGAGCAAACCGTTGGAAGACCATGAAGAGATTTCTCACGCTTCGCGTCTTCCAGGTGAACATGCATCCTTCCCAAAGACCAGGGAACACAAAAAGAAGAGAAGGAGATGCCACGAGCATGATACAACCGCTACAGAGTCAGGACCTCCGGCCTCAGACCGTGATCATTCGCAAAGGCTTGCTGGGGGGTGTGCAAGTCATGCTCTACGCTGGCCAGCACTATCACCTCGCGAAGAACAACCAGGACCTGCTCGCACGGGCACAAGCGCTGGTGAAAGACGTGGGCAAAGGCGATTATCCCTGCCCCTTGGAGTTGAGTGTGCATGCCGTCTTCTAGGATCACACGCAGGTGGCGCCTCGCACACGTTCTCCGGTGAGGTCTGCAAGCAGAAGACCTTCCCCGAAACACCTGTCAGACAAGAAGCGGAGACCCTGGTGAACTTGTCAAACAGCTTCACCCCTTGTGTTTGACATTATACGGGAATCGCCAGCGTTGTCAGACATCCGCCTGTGACGCTCACGTCGAGAGCAACGGTGCAGCTTCCATCCTCATGCACTCATGCATTCCCCTGTGGAGCTTCCCTGGTATCGGCGAGCAGCATGTTCACAGCAGTCGCCCTTTCTGGCGACTCCGTGCATCATTCCAGGTGAGGATGGTTGCTGCTCCAACAGCAGCGATGCTCTTCAACCCATTTCATAGGAGCACCACACGGAAGAGCAGCGCCGCTGCGAATTGATACGTATCTATTTCCCAATACACACCTGTTCATCTGAATTTCGATCCCTTTCCCACCGCTCCTGGAGCCGCACGCTATTCACTTTCCCGCACATTTCACCCCCCTGAAGCGAAGAAAAAAGGGTGGCCTTTCGCGGAAAAAGCTGTCGCCGGGCGACCATTTTTGGCCGCACAAATGCGCTACAGTGAACGTATGGCGGGACCGGCAAGGCCGGCTGAACACCATTGGATCAAAAAGAGTGCATCAGTGAGTGAAAGGAGGACAGACACCGTCAGCATCATCCACCTGCGCGGGTTCTCCCGCTATCCCACCTGGCATTGCCCAGGAACGGGTGTGAGAGCACTCCACGCCCCTCTAGGGGCCAGTGCTCGCACCGGTGAGGGTGATCACTGACAGCAAACTTGACGAACTTTTTTTCTGTTGGAGCGGAGAGCAGTCCTCCAACCTGAAGTGAATCAGGAGTTTGTTTGATCCCCAGAGAGACGAGAATGGTGTATCCAGACACAGGATGGAGGACTGCCTTCAACGTTCATGAGCTGGATAAAGCGAGAGCATGGGATGACGCCAGCCAAACGCAAACGCTTGATCAAGACCTATGGTCCGTGTCCGGCAGGCTATACCTTCGAGGACCTGGAACGGTTTCTGGACCTCTTGTACGGCCTCTACGACGATACGGTCGAACTACGTCGGATGACCGTCTGTAATCCCTTTGACCGTTCCGAGACCCCGCAGCGCATGCGCCTGGTGGATCTGGCCGACTGGTTGGAGGCGCTGGTTTCCTGAGTTCGTACCGAAGCCCTCTCGTTGGAGGGCTGCCTCATCGGTTGTCCGTCGGGAGAACGGGACGGCGACGACCATTCCCATCGTGTGGAAGGCCAGGCCACGCACCTGGCATCGCGTTTCTTGAACGAGTACAGGTCTTTCTGCCTGCATCTCGATCTCAAGGATCTCCTGGAAGGGGACAACACTGAGCGCGGCCTTCTACGACTGCTCCTCGCATTGCTCTCCGAGCCGTCTCAGCGTTCTCATCATTACCGAAGCGGGTCTACACGGTGAGATGCTCATTTTAGGCAGCGAGCACTCACGGGCAGCAAATGGAACAGGAGTGACGAGTATGGCAAGCAAACCACGCAAAAGAAAGCACCACCTCGAATGGGAAGGAAGGCGCTATCGCTGTACCGTGTGCCAGTGGACGTGGAAGAAACCCCCGCGATCGGCATGCCCTGGGGTTCCTTGCTATCGCGTCGACGATCTCCCTTCGTACCTGGTATCCCAACCGGAGCTCCATCGTCGCCACCTCCAGGCCGCTGGTTCGCCCGATGCCTGTTACTTCCGGCTGAAAGAGCCGCACTGGCTCTGGCTTTTCGATGTGCGCAAGGCGACTCTGCTCGAGCTGCCCAAGCTGCCCCGCTTCGACGTGGTGGCGCGCCTCAAGGCCTGGTGGGGGAGTGGTCCAGTCTGGTGCCAGTGGTGCGGCTGGCGGCCAGAGAGCGATGAAGACTGGAAGCATTTCACCTCGCTCTGCTGCGATTCCTGCCGCTTCGAGCAGGAGTGGCTCAGACAGCGCAAATCGGTGTGCCGATGGGCGCACGACCTGGTGCAGGCCGATGACTGGGTGTTCCTCGCCACGGCGACGACGGGCATCCACTCGTGGGCCGAGGTCATCGAACTGGCAGTGCTTCGTCCCAACGGCGAGGTACTCCTGCATACCCTGCTGCGACCCCAGTCCCTCATTGCACCGGAAGCGACGACCATCCACGCTTTGACCGATCCAGATGTGCAGGCGGTGCCCACCTTCCCTGACGTCTAGCCCGAACTGTCGCGCATCTTCAAGCGGAGGCACACGATCATCGCCTACGACGCTCCCTTTCATCAGCGCGTCTTCGCATTCACCGCCGGTCAGTACCAACTTCGCTTGCCCTTCTTGAGCTTGCACTGCTTGATGCGGCAGTACGCGCTCTACTGGGGTGAGTTGCGGGATGATGGGCGCTTTCGCTGGCAGAAGCTGAGCGAGGCCTGTAAGCAGCAACAGGTGCCCGGGGCACGGTTGAGGATTCACCGTGCCCTCCCTCAAGCCCAAAAGTCACTGAGACTGTTCAAGACCCTGGCAGCGAAGGCAGACCCCTCGCTCTCCCAGGGGGGCTATGCCCTGTTCGGCGTTCGCTAGCAGGTCGCTCCCAGCGTGACGAGAGGTTCACCCTCCACGCGCATGCCTTTGCATGCGTGCTCGCTTGTTCGCATGCGAAACAACACCCTTGGCAAACGCTCATGAAAGCTTCTTCCTTCTGTGTGGAGGGGCCTGTTTCAAAACAGGTCTCTCCGTTGCCCGACGGTGATCCGCGTAGGCCGCGATCCACAGGATCAGGGCGAACAGGATCGCCAGCGCGAAGAGGGGATGGAGGGCCGGGTTCGCAGCTGTCAGCAACCAGCACAGCACACTGAGAAGCAGCAGACCAAAACAGATGCGCTTGATCATCGCCGTTCGCCTGGATCGCCGACGAGGCTTGGTAGTGATGGATACTACAGGCCGATCGTCAGGCGGAGCGACCTCAGCGCGTCGTACAGTAGGCAACATCGAAGCCACTGCTACCGTGGAAGCGATGGTGGTGCGATGCACAACGCTGGGATGAAACGCGCCTGGCGGGTAGCCGGTGGGTATATCAGCCTGGCTGGCCTGCGCCAATGCCCAGGCGAAGTCTTCGACACTCTTAAAGCGCTGTGCAGGCTCTTTGGCGAGTGCGGTAAGCACCACGCGTTCCACGGCTGGTGAGATCCCTTCGTTCTTCTCCCGCAACGCCGGTGGTGGGGTCAGCAGATGCTGACTCGCTAACTCCACAAACGACCCCGCAAAAGGCCGCTCGCCCACCAGCCATTCGTAGACGACCACGGCCAGCGCGTACTGATCGCTGGCGAAACAGGGCTTTCCGCGAAACTGCTCCGGCGCCATATACGCCGCGGTTCCGACCACGTCCTGCGTGCTGACGCTGCGCGACCGTTGCGCAAGCACCGCGATGCCAAAGTCGCTGAGCACCACCTCGTGGTGCGCTCCCACCAGCAAGTTTTCCGGTTTGATATCGCGGTGGATGACGTGCTGCTCGTGGGCGTACTGGAGTGCCTCGGCCACCTGCGCCACGTAGTCGACCACCGTGGGCAGCGGAAGCACCGTGCCTCTGGGATGGATGGTGCGCAGCGTTCCCCCAGACGCAAAACTCATGACGAGAAAAGGCGTGCCCGCCTGCACGTCATAGTCCAGCACACGCACAATGTGCGGATGCTCCAGGCGGGCAATGAGCTGCGCTTCCTTGCGGAAAGCCTCGCTGTCCTCGGGCGCGAAGGACAGGTGGAGGAGCTTGAGGGCAGCCAGCGTCCCCAGGTGAACGTGCTCACCCAGGTAGACCGTGGCAAATCCCCCTTCCCCAAGCACGCGCAGCAGGCGATACGTGCCCAGTTGCTGGCCAATCCGCTGACTCATCTATCCCCTCCAATCCAGGCAGCAGGCAGCACGCCCACTCTATCTCTTTCAGGCATCGCGGTCGAGAGAGACAGGAAGGACCGGAGAGCGGAGCGAAGCGCCCAGGTGGTGAGTAAAGATGAGCGGAGAGCGGGCACCATGTCACCTCCCCTCCTGCCTGCGCGAAGAGTGCTTGCGGAAGCCCCTGCGCCGATCCTCTCGCGGCCCCGGCATGCGGGTCGGCAAATGATCCCCCGGACTGTACTTGCGCTTCTGGGCCTGCCTGGTCTCATCGTTCATGTGCATATAATTCAACACGGTGGCAAGATCCTCGTGCCCCAACAGTTCTTGCAACGAAAAAGGATCATTCCCCAGGATGAGGTAACGCACCGCGAAGGTATGACGGAAGATGTGCGGGCTGATACGCTTGTCGGTGATCCCCGCGCGCTGCCGCACCCGCTTCACGAGCAAACTCACGCCATTTTTCGTCAGGGGCAGACGCGTTTCGGAGAGAAAGAGATGATCTTCCCCGGCGCTGCCCCACTGCACTAACTCCTCCTCATCTGGCCGATGGCGATCCAGGTAATAGAGCAGGTTGCGCAGGCAATTATTGCCCAGGGCAATGCGCCGTTCCTTGGCCCCCTTGCCCTTGACGATAATCGTGCCATGCTTGCGGTCAAAGTCGTCCAGGCGCAGATTACATAACTCGGCCAGGCGAATGCCGGTGTCATAGAGCAGCCAGAAAATGGCGCGATTGCGGGAGGCCGCGCGGTCGGCCAGCGGTCCCATTTCTCCCGGAGGCGTGCATGCCAACAAGAGCCGTTCAAATTCCTCCGGCTCAATAATGCGAATAAGCNNCACTTTGGGCAGGGACAGCTTGTCAAAGGGACTGCGTTCAAGGATCTCGCGGCGCACCAGCCAGTGCAGGAAGGCGCGTGCGGAGCGCGCGTAGGTCTGGACCGTGCGCTCGGCTCTGGGCTTGCCATGGCTGCCGGGGGTCTTGCGCAGGGAGGCAAACCAGGCGGAGAGGTCGGCCGCATCGACTTCGCCCACCAGGGTGACGCCCCGTTCTTGCTCCAGGAAGGTGCGCAAGAGCCCGAGCGCGGTCTGGTGCCATTGCAGGGTTTTCGGGCTATGATTGCTGCCCTCGTGATCGGCCAGGTAGTCCTCGATGGCGCGCGCCACGGTCGTCTGTGCGCGACGTTTGGTCAGCAGATCGCGCTGCCCCTGCTTCCCGTTCGCGCGCTTCGTCTTCGAGGTGTGCTCGGCAGTGCGTCGCCGCTCTGCTGCTTGTGCGTTCAGTTTCGTCCGCTGCGCAGCCGCGCGGGCCTCCGTCACCTGTTTCGATGGATTTTTGGCATGTTCGGATACCATCTGTTTCTCTCCCAGCACTATACTACTTCCCAATGGAAAAGGCAAGAGCGCGTATGCTGTGTAACTGGTTGGTCACCACAACCGTCTGCTCTGGCCCTCATCACTGCCTGCTTGTCTTCAAACAGCGTATGAAGCACTCCCAGAGAGACGGTTTCTTACGTGGAGCGGGAGACGGGGCTCGAACCCGCGACAGCCTGCTTGGAAGGCAGGAACTCTACCACTGAGTTACTCCCGCTAATTGACTTTCTTTCTTGCTTCCTTAACTCGTCTCGGTCGGGGTGCGCAGACTCGAACTGCGGACCTCCTGCTCCCAAAGCAGGCGCGCTACCAACTGCGCCACACCCCGCTCTACTACTTTCTTCCCCCGCTACTCTCGCTTCTCGCGCGGAAAGTGTCTGCACTATAGCACGCCTATGGTTACCTGTCAAGTACTTTTCTTCGCTACACCCAACTCAGGGGCCATTCCTGCCATTCTTGCGACGGTAACGCAGCTTGAGTAAGAACAGATTCCAACGCGTTACGAGACTATTGAGAGGATTTCGCCGTAGAGGAGTGACATTTCC
>WNFJ01354459.1_pt6 | contig 11473 bp, 12 predicted proteins | sample 5400461 | NCBI WGS metagenome assembly WNFJ01 (sample SAMN13153349, study PRJNA577476) | soil metagenome | isolation source: 115 cm saprolite on Douglas fir-dominated hillslope | place: USA:California | collected 2013-09-17 | reverse complement strand
CGACGTCGTTGCGGACCTCGAAGCCGAGGGTGTCGCGATATAAGGCCAGGGATGCGTCCGGGTCGTCATGTGGGAGGAAGGTCTGGTGAATCGTGATGTCCATGACGGTCATGCTAGGCGTGGCTCCGTGACCCGCGCTTCTCCAAAACTGCTCACTTTCGGCCGGCCCTCCACGCCGCAGGGCGGTCGCCCGGCTGTATTGCTTCTCCCGCTGCCCGGGCTGCGTCGGCACGTGGCGGTCGTCGCCACAACGGTCATGACCAGGTCGAGCTGGCTCAGCGGGCAGATGCCCGCCGAGTTCCCTGATGCCGTCGTGGCCGTTTGTAGTTCGCGTCAGGTGGCGGTGAATCGCCTGGCGGGCTCCCCGTGCAGCCGTTCGGCTGGCAGTGTGCGGCCGCCGAGGACGAGCGCGAGGTCTGTTCCGGAGCCGGTCAGCGTTTCCCCCGATCCGAACGTCCAGTCGAGGTCGTCGGCGCGCAATTCGATGCCGGCGAAGTCGACCTTGAAATACTTCAGGCTCCTCTGCTTGGTGAGGCCGTCTAGGACGGTCCGGATGCGCTCGTCCGCGAACTGTCGGTGGATGCCCAGGGGCACCATCACATCGAGCGAGTGAATCACCATGTGGGTCAGCGCACCCTGGTATCCGCCGCCCGGTGGCTTCCAGGTGTGCATGGTCGGTCCGCGGAGCGCGGCCACGAAAGACTGGGACGGCAGGGTCGCGTCTCGTCTTGCGCAGCGGTCACTCATCCGGGTGAAGTTGCCGCGGGCCTTGAGCAGTTCGAGGATGAATCGCGGCGTGGGGTATCGCGCTGGCATGGTCAAGTGGGCCACGACCTCGCGGACCCGCCAGTTGGCGCACAGCGACTGGGCGTCCCAGGACGAGGACGGCAGGTCCTCCAGCAGGTGAGCCAGCGCGAGACATTCCGCCGCGACGGCCGGTTGGAGTTCAGCCTCGGTCAGAAGTGCCATCGCCAGTCACCGCCTGCCGTCGTGAGCGAGAGTCGAGAGGTAGCGTGCGAAACGGTCGAACGAGGTGACGAACCCGGCTTGTGCTTCGGGACTGCGGAATGATTCGGGCGCGTTGGCCTGATGGATTCGCACCTCGGTGCGAGTGCCGCCGAGGTCAGTGAACGTCGAGGTGGTCGTCATGCCGGTGTCGGGGTCGTTCCACACGAGTCGCTCGGGTGCCACGACCTCGACGTACACCGCGCGCATCGTATAGCTGCTCCCGTCTGCGTCGTTGACCATGACGGTTTCGAAGACGCCTCCCGGCCTGACATCCGCGGTGATGGTCTCGATCGGGGTGCTCACCCCGACCGGCCCCCAGAAGTGCGTGAGGTGCTCTGGTTCGGTCATGCACCGGAACACGAGCCCCCGCGGAGCGTCGAAGACGCGCGTGTAGGTGAGTTCACCGGCCTGCGCCGTGGCGTCGTTAGTCATTGACTTTCCCTTCCTTCGTGCTGGAGGGTGCTTGCCGGAGGTCGCGCAGGTGTTCGTCAAGCTTGTCGAACCGTTCCGCCCAGACCCGCCGGTTCGTTTCGATCCAGCCAACCGCCGCATCGAGCGCTGCGGTTTCAAGGTGGCAGGGTCGAAACTGCGCGTGTCGCGTCCGCGAGATCAGCCCGCTGCGCTCAAGCACCTTGAGATGCTTCGAGATGCCGGGCAACGTCAGGTCGAACGGCGCCGCCAATTCGTTCACCGTGGCGTCCCCGGTCGCCAGTCGAGCCACGATCGCGCGACGAGTCGAGTCCGCCAAGGCCGCGAACGTGACGTCGAGTTGCTTCTCGGCCACCACCATGGGTTCTCCTAGAGCTCAGGCGCGTGTGTTAGTAGCTACTTCACCATCAAGCTAATTAGCTGTCAAGTTAACTAGCGACACCGCGACCCGGCAGCGGGACGGCGACAGCGTCTTCCACACCTACTCGACCTATGCCCGCGGGACCGACCAGCTTGGCAGCAGCTACACTTTGCTCGACCTGACCGCGCTCGGCCGGCAGGAGGAGTGGGAGGAGCCCAAGGGCCGGGTGAGCCGACCGCACGGTGCCGACCCCACCTTCACGGACTGACCGCAGGGTTGATGTCCGTCAACCCGTGGGTTGAGCTGACGGTCAACCCGGGTCCCCACCCGCGGGGCGACGCGCGGGAGGGTCCCCGGCGGCAGGCTCGGGGTCATGAACACGACTTCCACATACATCATCAACGCGATCCTCGTCCTGCTGGTCGTCCGCCAGATCCGCGAACACCGGCTGGACCTGCGCGGCCTGGCTGTCCCGGTGCTGGCGGTCGGCGCTGCCGCTGTCTTCTTCCTGCGTTCGGTACCCGGCCGCGGCAACGACATCCCGCTGGAGCTGATCTGCGCGTCAGCCGGGGCGGTCATGGGCGCCCTGGCCGGGCTGGCCACTCATCTTCGCCGCAGCGGCGACGGCCCGGTGCTGGGCCGCGCGGGCTGGCTGGCCGCCAGCCTGTGGATCACCGGCGTGGGTGCCCGGATGGTGTTTGCCTTCGCCGCCACCCACGGTGCCGGCCCCGCGATCGCCCGGTTCAGCGCCGGCCACCAGATCACCGGCGCGGGCGCGTGGGTCGCGGCCCTGGTGATGATGGCGCTGGCCGACGTGCTTACCCGCCTGGTCGTGCTGTTCGTGCGGGGCCGCCGGCTGGCCGCTCGGCCTGCTGCCGCCCCCGCGCTGGTCCGCGCTGGTATCCATGCCTGACCTGGCTTCGGCGCCCGCCGCGCGCCAGACTGTGACCATGAAGGCACGGCTGGCAGCGGCGGGCCTTACCCATGGTCCGGCAGATCCGGCCCAGCCGCCGCCCGCGGCGGGAGCCGGGGAGCCGGCCTCCTCCCGGGTAGCGGACGCGCGGTCGCGCGCCGGTGAGCGCCGGTACCGCCAGCGCCAGATGCTGCGGGCCGCTGCGATCACCGTGCGCTACTGCCCAGACCGCACTGTCCTGACGGTCGAGAACCACGCCTGCCTGGCTGATGCCGGCCGAGCTGATGCCGGCCGAGCTGATGCCGGCCCGGAAACAACCGCCGAGCATCACCCGCCCGCGCTGGCCGGCGCGGGTGGCGGGCATGGCCTGGCCGCGATGCGGGAGCGGGCCCAGCGAGCCGGCGGCACCGCGCGGGCTGGCCCGGCCCCGGACGGATGGCTCGTCGAGGTGGAGATTCCGGCGTGATGGCGTCGCCGCAGCAGGCCAGTATCCGCGTCCTGATCGCCGATGATCAGCGGGTGGTCCGCGACGGCCTGAGCATGCTGGTGGCGCTCATCGACGGTGTTCAGGTCGTGGGGGCGGCGAGCGACGGCGGCGAGGCACTGGCGCTGGCCGAGGCATGCCGCCCCGACGTGGTCCTGATGGACCTGCGCATGCCGGGCGTTGACGGCATCACCGCAACCGCACAACTCCGCCAGCGCGTCCCGGCTACCCGGGTACTGGTGCTGACCACCTACGCCGACGACGCCACTATCCTCCCGGCGCTGCGCGCGGGCGCGCTCGGCTACCTCACCAAGGACGCCAGCGCCGAGCAGATCGAAGCAGCGATCCGTGCGGTCCATGCCGGGCAGACCCACCTCGACCCCGCGGTCCAGGAACACCTCGTGGCCGCCGTCACCAGCCGCGCGCCCGGGGAGTCCGAGGCACCCGAGGATCGCGTCCACCCTCAGCAACTGCCTGCCGGGCTGACCACCCGCGAGGCCGAAGTGCTCACCCTGCTCGCCTCCGGCCTCACCAACACCGAGATCGCCCAGCGCCTCTTCGTCAGCAACGCCACCGTGAAGACCCACATCAACCGGATCTTCGCCAAGACAGGTGCCCACGACCGCGCTCAGGCTGTCCGCTACGCCTACCAGACCGGCCTGGCCAGCCCAGGCACGTGACAACACAGATCTGCGGCGGCTAGAGGCTGTCGCGCGCGCTTCGCCCCGCGCGCTGCCCATCCCTGAGCTGACAGGCCATCGCTGGCTGACGGCCGGTGTTCCGGTGCGGCGTTATCGTCGTGTGCGACGGGCAACACCCGATCCCGCCAGGCTGGGGTGTACGGCAATGATCAGTGAAGACACGTTGCGCCAGATGTCGCGCGAAGAGAGAGCGGCCCTGAGCCGCAGCCTCGCCGCGCTCGACGCGGAGCTTCCGTCGTTCAGTGCGGGCGATCGGCGACGGAGACGGTTCGTTATCGTGTTGACCGCCGCCGCGGTCGGCCTCATCCCGTGGGTCATTCTGCTCGCGATCACGCTGCCGCACCACTATCTGGCGGGCCATTGGCGGGTGACCTGGGTTGGCTTCGACATCATTCTGCTCGGCTGCCTGGCCCTCACGGCGTGGCTGGCGTGGCGCCGCCGACAGGCGGTGATTATCGCCGCGTTCATCACTGCGACGCTTCTCACCTGCGACGCATGGTTCGACATCACGACCGCATCAGGACGTGCCGACACCATCATCGCGATCGCGTCTGCCTTGCTCCTCGAACTGCCTCTTGCCGTGCTGCTCTTCTCGGTGGCGTTCCATCTGCTGCACCTGACCGTGCGCCGGGCGCAGGCCGCGTATGGCGTACTTGATGCGCCGACCGCACTGCATAGGCTGCCGCTGCTGGGCGTGCCGAGGGAATCCGCGATGGAAAGCCGGGCCCGTTAACCGAGATAGACAGCCGGTACAGGTCATGGCAAAGAGGGCCGGGGGCGATGGGTCCGGTGTGACATCCTTGCGCCTGTGAGGACAGGCCAGCTCCGGCGGGACGGGCTCCAGGCGCCCGTGCGGCATGCGATGAGCAAGGTCCCGCAGATCACGGCCTACTTCTGGATCACCAAGGTGCTGACCACCGGGATGGGTGAGGCGTCGGCGGACTACCTGGCTTTCCGGCTTGGCCCGGTGATGGCCGGCACGCTGGGCGCCATCGGCCTGGCGGTCGCGCTGGCGCTCCAGTTCCGCGCCCGCCGGTATGTGGCCTGGATCTACTGGGCCGCCGTGGCCATGGTCGCCGTGTTCGGCACGATGGCTGCTGACGGCCTGCACATCGAGCTCGGCATCCCGTACGTGGTGTCCACCCCGTTCTTCGCGGTCGTGCTGACCGTGATCTTCATCGCCTGGTACGCGACCGAGAAAACGCTGTCCATCCACAGCATCTACACCCGGCGCCGGGAGGCGTTCTACTGGGCCACGGTGATGGCCACATTCGCGCTCGGCACCGCTTTGGGCGACCTGACCGCCATCACCGTGGGCCTGGGCTTTCTGTCCTCGGGATTCATGTTCGTCGTGGTGATCGCTGTCCCGGCCGTTGGCTACTGGCGGCTGGGCCTGAATTCCGTTCTGGCCTTCTGGTTCGCCTATATCGTGACGCGGCCGCTCGGCGCCTCATTCGCGGACTGGATGTGGGTGCCGCACAGCCGGGGCGGTCTTGGCCTGGGCCGCGGGCCGGTCAGCCTGATCTTGACGATCGTGATCATCGGCTTCGTCGGCTACCTGTCGGTGACTCGCAAGGACGTTGAAGAACGCGCCGGAGCACGCTCGCCCAGGCGGGGCCGCCATCGTCAGCAATCGGCCTGACAGCAGCGTCCGCCTTCGCTTATTCCCGCGGCGCTGCCGCGCCGATGGCCTGGGACCTGGCGCACCTGCCGACGACCGACATCCGGGTGCAGTGCTGCGGTGATGCGCACCTGGTGAACTTCGGCATGTTCGCCGCGCCGGACCGGCGCCTGGTCTTCGACATCAACGACTTTGACGAGACGCTCCCCGCGTCCTTCGACTGGGACGTCAAGCGGCTCGCGGCCAGCGTCGCCGTGGCCGCCCGGGACAACGGGTTCCGCGACCGTGACGTTCGTGCGGCGGCCCGGCGGTGCGCCCGGATGTACCGCACCGAGATGGCGGTCTTCCCGGCTGTTCGACGCTGTTCAGTCCCGCAGGGCCGTGCGCCGCCACCGCGACATCGAGCAGGCGGTCCGCCGAACCAGCCTGCGGGCGCTGGGCACGCTGTGCTACGAGATCGACGGCCAGTCCCAGATCAAGCCCGCCCCTCCGGTGATCGTCCGTTTCCCGGCCGAGCATGACCCCATCATGATCGAAGAACTGCGTGCCGCTGTGGCCAGCTACCTGGAGACCCTCCAGGCGGACCGGCGCGAGATGCTCCGCCGCTATTACGTCGTCGACTTCGCGCGCAAGGTGGTGGGAGTCGGCTCGGTCGGCACCGAGGCGTTCATCCTCCTGCTCATGGGTGACCGGGCCGATGAGCCGCTGTTCCTTCAGATCAAGGAGGCCCAGGAATCGGTTCTGGCGCCATTCGCCGGGCTGAGCGAGTCCCGGCACGAGGGTGAGCGGGTCGTGAACGGACAGCGGCTCATGCAGGCGGCAGGCGACGTCTTCCTCGGCTGGACCAGCGGCATCCGGGCGGACGGCGTGGACAGCCGGGACTACTACGTGCGGCAGCTTCGCGACATGAAGGGCGCCATGAACGTCCCGGCCATGGATCCCGAGCAGCTCACCTGCTACGCCGGACTGTGCGGCTGGACCCTGGCCCGCGGGCATGCGCGCACCGGGCGGGCATCCATGATCGCCGGCTACCTGGGCACCAGCGACCGCTTCGAACAGGCCATCGAGGAGTTCTCGGTCGGCTATGCCAGCCAGAACGCGGCCGACCATCAGCGGCTGCTCAACGCGATCGACGACGGCCGCGTGGCGGCGGTCGAGGGAATCTGAGAACGGCCCGCACGGTCACCTCCCGGGCGGGCCCCGCGGGGCCCGCCCGCATGAGATCGGCGCAGCCGATGGTCTCCGCGGCGGGTAACCGGGCCTGCACCGCGGCAGCCCGGGCGCCGCTGTGACGCCTAGCTGCCAGACGGCACGCTGCCCGACGGCTGGCTGCTGCGGGTGGGATGGCTCCCGCCAGACATGTTCGGGCACTTGTGCGTCGTCGACGAGCCGGACTTGCCGGACGGGCTCGACGCCGATGGCGTCGCCGACGCGGCTGGCGACGTCGTCGAGGACGTCGTGTGAGATGTCCCCGCCGTGGACGCCGAGCCGGTGGACGCGCCGGCCATGGTCAGGCCCAGGCCCAGGCTCGCGCCGAGGACACCGGCGCCGATGGCGGTGCCGATTAGTGGCCGGGTGATTCTCAACTGTTCTCCTCACCTATCCGCGGGTCCAGGGCCGGTCGGGCCCCGGAGCGGGCCTGGTGGCCCGCGAGACCCAGTAGGCGCGGCGAATCTCGGCGCGCTCTGCACGCCGCCTATCATTTCGCGCTGACTGAGCCGAGAATGGCCGTCGCGACCGGGCTTGGGCGGTTTGGTCCTAAGACCAGCGCAGCAAGCGTCCTCAGGCCGTCGCCTGATGCGGCCGGGCATCGCCCCGCCGATGCTGAAAGCATGGCCGTCGACCGGGCGCCGCGCTGCGCCGCCAGAAGATAACCCTGTCGCCGCGCCCCTCAGGGCGCGCATATTCTGTTCGCGCCCCCACCCACCACTTGGAGAGATGACGTGCTGATCCGGCTGTTGCGCACCCAGCTACAGCCATATCGCAGGCCAGTGGCGCTGGTCGTGCTGCTACAGCTCATCCAGACGCTGGCCACCCTCTACTTGCCGACCCTGAACGCCGACATCATCGACAACGGGGTCATCAAGGGCGACACGAGCTACATCATCCATACCGGCGGGATCATGATGGCCGTGGCCGTGGTTCAGATTGCCTGCTTGGTCGGCGCCGTCTACCTCGGTGCCCGCACGGCCATGGCGGTGGGCCGTGACCTGCGCCAGGCCGTATTCAGCCGGGTGATGGACTTCTCGGCCCGCGAGGTCGGCCGGTTCGGCACGCCGTCGCTGATCACCAGGACGACCAACGACGTGCAGCAGGTCCAGATGCTGACGCTGATGACATTCACGATGATGGTCTCGGCGCCCATCATCTGCGTCGGCGGCATCGTGTTGGCTCTCAACCAGGACGTCACGCTCTCCTCTCTGCTGCTGGTGGCCGTCCCGCTCCTGGCGATCATCGTCGGCCTCATCATCTGGCGCATGCGGCCGCTGTTCCGCATCATGCAGGAGCGCATTGACGGGATCAACAGCGTGCTGCGCGAGCAGATCACGGGGGTCCGCGTCGTCCGGGCCTTCGTCCGCGATGGGCGCGAGCGGGCGCGTTTCGCCGGGTCCAGCACCGAACTGCTGCAGGTCGGGCTCGGCACCGGCCGCCTGATGGCGCTGATGTTCCCGTCGGTGATGCTGGTGCTGAACCTCTCCAGCGTCGCGGTCCTGTGGTTCGGCGGGCACTTGGTGGCCAGCGGCGCCATGCAGATCGGCTCGCTGACTGCCTTCCTGAGCTATCTCCTGCTGATCCTGATGTCCGTCATGATGGCGACATTCCTGTTCATGATGGTGCCGCGAGCCGAGGTGTCCGCCGAGCGCATCGTGGAGGTGCTCGACACCGAACCCGACATCATCTCGCCGGCGGACCCGGTGCGCGGCCCGGCCACCCGCGGCCACCTGGACCTCCGCGACGTGGAGTTCCGCTATCCCGGCGCCGAGGAGCCGGTGCTGCACGGCATCAGCCTGGCGGCCCGGCCCGGCGAAGTTACCGCCATCATCGGCGGCACCGGCAGCGGCAAGACAACCCTGCTGAATCTCATCCCGCGGCTGATGGACGTCACCGGCGGCAGCGTCCTGGTCGATGATGTAAACGTCCGCGACCTGGATCCGGCGGTGCTGTCGGGCGCGATCGGCTTCGTGCCGCAGAAGCCGTACCTGTTTTCCGGCACCGTTGCCTCGAATCTGCGCTATGGCAATCAGGATGCCACCGACGAGGACCTCTGGCGGGCTCTGGAGATCGCGCAGGCGCGCGACTTCGTCGAGCAGATGCCAGGCGGCCTGGAAGCCAAGATCGCGCAGGGCGGTACCAACGTGTCCGGCGGCCAGCGGCAGCGCCTGGCCATCGCCCGGGCGCTGGTGCACCGGCCGGAGATCTACCTGTTCGATGACTCCTTCTCGGCCCTGGACTACGCCACCGACGCCGAGCTGCGTGCCGCCCTGGCGCGGGAAACCACTGACGCGACCGTGATCATCGTCGCCCAGCGGGTCGGCACTATCCGCCACGCGGACAGGATCGTGGTCCTCGATGCGGGCCGGGTGGTCGCCACCGGCACGCACGACGAGCTGATGAGCACCGACGAGACCTATCGGGAGATCGTGCTCTCCCAGCTCACCGAGCAGGAGGCCGCGTGAGCGAGCCGCAGGGGCGCGGTGGTGCCTGGACTGAGGAGCGACGGAGGAGCGACGAGGGAAGGCGCCGCCTTCAGGCGCCCCGGAGGCGAGCGGGAGACACAGCATGAGACACCCTCCGTCAACCTCGGACCGCATTGGCACGCCGCAGCCGCCGGGCCGAACGCCGCATAAGGCCCCCCGGGGGCCGTTGCGGTGTCCCCGCGGCGAGGACCGCCTCCCGCGCGGCCAATTTGCGCGCCTCCGGCACGACCAAGCGAAGCGCCCGCGAGGGAGGCAATGAGCGGGGAGCGGCCGACTCCGCGCCGTGGGCCAGGGCCGACTCCCGGCACTCTGCCGGGCGGCGGGCGAGGGCCGGCCGCCTTCATGGGCGGCAGGTCGACTGAGAAATCGCTCGACTTCCGGGGCTCCAGTCGCCGGCTGGTGGGCACGCTGCGTCCGGAGCGGCCGCTCGCCGTGGTGGCCCTGGTGCTCGCCGCCGCTGGCGTCACGCTGTCGGTGCTCGGACCGATAATCCTCGGCCACGCCACCGATCTGATCTTCTCCGGCGTGCTGAGCCGCGAGATCCCGCCCGGCGTGACCAAGGCCGAGGCGGTGGCCCGGCTGCGCCAGCACGGCCAGGGCACCCTCGCCAACATGCTCAGCTCGATGCACCTGACGGCCGCCCGCGGCATCGATTTCAGCCAGGTTGGCCGGGTCCTGCTGACGGTGCTGGTGATCTACGTGGCCTCCTCGGCCGCCAGCCTGATGCAGGGCCGTGTCACCACCACCATCGTGCAGCACGCGGCCTTCCGGATGCGCGGCCAGGTCCAGGCCAAGCTGTCCCGGCTGCCGCTGAGCTACTTTGACCGCCAGCCGCGCGGCGAGATCCTCAGCCGGGTGACCAACGACATCGACAACCTCGCGCAGTCGATGCAGCAGACGCTGAGCCAGATGGTGACGTCAGTGCTCACCATCGCGGGCGTTTTGACCATGATGTTGGTTATCTCGCCCCTGCTCGCGCTGATCGCGCTGGTGACCGTGCCGGTCTCGGTGTTCCTCGTGGCGCGGATCGGCAAGCGCGCCCAGCCGCAGTTCGTCCGGCAGTGGTCGACGACCGGCAAGCTCAACGGCCACATCGAGGAGATGTACACCGGCCATTCGCTGGTCAGGGTCTTCGGCCAGAGCGAGCAGGCCATGAACACCTTCACGGAGCACAACGACCAACTGTTCGGCGCCAGTTTCAGGGCGCAGTTCATCTCCGGCACCATCCAGCCGGTGATGATGTTCATCGGCAACCTGAACTACGTCCTGGTGGCTGTGGTCGGAGCGCTCCGGGTGGCCTCAGGGGCGCTGTCGCTGGGCGACGTGCAGGCGTTCATCCAGTACTCGCGGCAGTTCAGCCAGCCGCTGACCCAGGTCGCCAGCATGGCCAACCTGCTGCAATCCGGTGTCGCCTCGGCGGAGCGGGTCTTCGCGCTGCTCGACGCGGACGAGCAGGATCCCGACCCCGCTGAGCCGCTGGTGCCCGCGGAGGTTCGCGGCCGGGTGGAGTTCCGCGATGTCAGCTTCAGGTACTCCCCGGACGTGCCGCTGATCGAGAACCTGTCGCTGACCGTCGAGCCCGGCCAGACGGTGGCCATCGTGGGCCCGACGGGTGCCGGAAAGACGACCCTGGTCAACCTCCTGATGCGCTTCTACGAGGTCAGCAGTGGGCACATCACGCTCGACGGGATTGATATCGCGGCCATGACCCGCGACGAGCTGCGATCGAAGACCGGGATGGTGCTGCAGGATGCCTGGCTGTTCGGTGGCAGCATCGCGGACAACATCGCCTACAGCGCCGACCGGCCCTCGCGCGAGCAGATCATCGAGGCGGCGCAGGCCACCTACGTGGACCGGTTCGTTCGCACGCTGCCCGATGGCTACGACACGGTCCTGGACGACGAGGGCTCGAGCGTCAGCATGGGAGAGCGGCAGCTGATCACCATCGCTCGCGCCTTCCTGGCCCGGCCGGCCATCCTCATCCTGGACGAGGCCACCAGCTCGGTCGACACCCGCACCGAGGTCCTCATCCAGCGGGCGATGAACTCGCTTCGGGAGGGCCGGACGAGCTTCGTCATCGCACACCGGCTGTCGACTATCCGTGACGCTGATCTGATCTTGGTAATGGAATCCGGCCGCATCGTCGAGCAGGGCACGCACGAAGAACTGCTGAACGCGGGCGGGGCCTACGCGCGCCTGTACGCGGCCCAGTTCGCGCAGGCACTGGCCGACGTGGACTGAGGACACCGGACACCGGA
>WNFJ01002908.1_pt1 | contig 11473 bp, 10 predicted proteins | sample 5400461 | NCBI WGS metagenome assembly WNFJ01 (sample SAMN13153349, study PRJNA577476) | soil metagenome | isolation source: 115 cm saprolite on Douglas fir-dominated hillslope | place: USA:California | collected 2013-09-17 | reverse complement strand
GCGACGCATTCGGCCTCCTTAGTCTTGGCCGTAGCCGAGTAGCGGCTCGACGTCCGGGGCGGGAGGTGGCGCCGCGCCTGGCCCCCACCGGTCGAATTTCTCCAGGAACGTCGCGGCGCCCGCGACGGCGGAACCGCGCGACCACCCGCGGGCGATGTTCACGGCGTTCCGCGTCTCGGCCGCATACCGGTCGAACTTCCCCTGGGCATAAAGAGCGCGGGCCAGCCTCAACCTGCCTTCCATGTCTTCGGGAAACAGCTGGACAGCCTTCACCAGCGCCCGCTCGGATTCTTCCCACCGTTCGAGCTCGAGGAGCGAGCGCCCCAGATTGTGCAGCGTGCGCCAGGAATCCGGATCGGCCTCGAGACCCCGATGAAGCCACTGAAGGGCGGCGTCCGGATTGCCGGCGTCCTGCGCGATGTGCGCCTTCATCGTGTAGGGCCGAACGAACGACGGGGCGACACGCAGCGCTTCGTCGAGCAGCCGTTCCGCTCCGTCGACGTCGCCATCGCGCAGATAGCGTTGGCGCGCGGCGAGAAAGAGGGATTCGGCACGCTTGGGCACTTCGCGCCCGCCCGCGAGACGGCTGCGCACGTAACGGTAGCCGGGCTGTTTGCGTTCCTCGCTGTCGCCGTGCTTCAGCGCCTCGGTGACGATGAGCCGGCCCAGCCGCATGTAGCCGTCGTCGGTGAGATATTGCCCGTACCACCAGATGCAGTCGCCGGCGGTTGGCTGCGCCAGCGTGGCGAGGCGGAGTCGCGTGAACCGCTCGTCGCGCGATACGCGGGAGGCGGCCGGTCCCTTCGACTCGCCGCAGTAGTCGCGTCCGGGCTCGACAATCGCGTAACGCCAGGCGGTCTGCCGAGCCGCGCCCAGGTCACCCTTCTCCATCAGAATATCGACCTGGAGCTGGACCAGCTGAGCGAGGACCCGGTTACTCGCCATCAGCCGCTTCTGGACCGACACCGGCGCATAGCGAAAAAGCAGCTGCGCCGGCCAGGGCTGGCTCTTGAAAATGGTGTCGAGCTCGCGCAACGCGCGATCGTAGTCGCCCAACCGGACGGCGAGGCTGGCCAGAGCGTAGTGCAGCGCCGGGTCGTTCGGCGCGAGCGCGACCGCGTCGCCATACGCGCGAGCCGCCTCGTCGAGCTCGCCCATGAACTCCGCCATGGTGCCGCGGGCGAGGAGGGCATCGCGCGAGCGCGGCGCGCCCTGCGCGGCACCTCGGGCGGCCTCGAGCGCGTCGGGAAAGCGGCCTTGTCGATAGGCCTGGTGCGCACGCTCCAGCAAGACCGCCGGCGATTCCGCCGGCTCGACGTCGCGAGCGCCGCCGAGCACCAGCGCGAGCATCACGACCAGCGTCAGGGCTCTCATCGCGCTGTGAATGCGGTGGGCCCGCCCCGGGCGTCGCGTCCGAACTGGTGGTTGAAATAATCTCGCGCCTCGCGCTGTCGAGGATCGAGTTGCAGTGCCAACTCCATGTGCTGCCTGGCCTGGTCGTGGCGGCCGAGGCGGTCAAAAGCCATGCCGAGACTCGCATGGACTTTGGCGTTGTCCGGCTCGACGGCCAGGACCTTTTGATAGGCGGCGATCGCTTCTTCGCGTCGGTCGAGCCACTCCAGGGTGACCGCGTAATTGTAGAGGGCCTTGAGGTCACGCGGACCGACCTCCAGGGCCTTTTCGAGCCAGGGGAGCGCGCCCCGATGATCGCCGCGGAGCATATGGTCACGGCCGATGATGTGATACGGCCACGACAGGCGGGGATCGGCCGCGATCACTTTGTGGCAAACCCCGATCTCCTCGGTCGGCTGCCGATAAACCCGGTCGAGCCGCGACGCCGTCCGGTAGAGCGACTCGGCGAGCTTCGGCACGTCGTGCTCGGGGAGCCCATAGCGGAGCGTGTGCTCGACGCGCGCGCGGATGGACGGATCGAGAGGCGTGGCGAGCGCGTGCTGCAGCAGGAAGCGCGCCATGCGAACCCGGCCGAGGTCGGCCGCCCGTATTCCGTGCTCGGCCGCGCAGCCGGCGCGGTCCGGATGAGCCAGGACCGCCAGCGCTCCCGTCGTCTCGAAGTCGAACGCCGACTCTCCGCCGCACCAGTCAGAAGATAGGGCCAGCCAGCCGTGATCGCGCGCGTAGGCGAGGGCACGCTCCCGTTGGCCATCCTCGACCAGTGACCGAAACGCGATCTGCGCCGCCGCGTTCCTCGAGGCGATGAAAAACCGGTGCCCGGCGCGGCGCGTCGCGGGAACGCACTCACGCCATAGCGCCGACGGATCGGGCCACTGATCCGCGGCGCAGCTGATCATCGTGTCGCCGCGCCACCGAAGAACGCGAACGTCGCGGAACGTCTCCGCGGTGACGTCGCCGTTGCCAGCAGCCGGACCGCCGTTTCGACGTCACCGATACGGGCGGCCAGTTCTCCTTCGCCAAGCGTTGCCTCGAAAGATCCGCTCAACGCGCGCGCCTGGCCATACGCGGCGCGCGCCTCTCCGTACTCACCGAGGATTTCGGCGGTCTCGCCGCGCGCGAGCTGGGCGTCCGCGGAATCGGGCGCCGCAGCCACGGCGGCGCGGAAGTGAGCCAGCGCAGCTCGGTGCGAGTTCCGGACCACGGCCGCCTGGCCCGCGGCGATTGCGAGGCGGGCTCGGGCGGCGGCGGCGCACCCCGGCGTCACGCGGTCGATTCCAACCCGGCCGAGCACGCCGCAGGCCGCGCCACGAAGCGTGGGGGCAAGCGAGGCGGTGAACAATCCGACTCCGACGATGAGGATTGCGATGCCGATGAACAGCGGCGCGCGCCCGCGTCTGGAGAGGCCATATATGCTGACGGCCTGTCCCAATTCGATCAGTCCTGGTTCCAGCCGAGGATCACGCGCGGGTCGGGCGTCGGCGGCAGCGCCGCGCCGGGACCCCAGCGCTGGAATTTGTCGAAGAAGCCGGCGGGCTCCTTCACGACGTCCGCGCCGCAGCAGCCGCGCGCGAAGCCGACCGCGTACTCGGTCTGCTTCCGGTAGCCGTCCCACTTGCCCTGCGCGTAGAGCGCGCGGGCCAGGGCCAGCCGGCCCCCGACGTCGTCGGGAAAGAGGTCGACGGTCTTCGCCAGCGCGTGTTCCGCCTCGTCCCAGCGCTCGGCATCAAGCAGCACCTTGCCGAGGTTGTGCCACGTGCGCCAGGAATCGGGATCGGCCTCCACGCCGCGCCGCAGCCAGCGCACGGCGCCCTCGCGGTCGCCGTCGTCCAGCGCGAGGCGGGCCTTGTACGAGTACGGCCGCGCGAAGGTCGGCGACAGGCGCAGGCTTTCGTCGAAGAGCCGCGCGGCACCCTCGACGTCGCCGTCGCGCAGATAGCGCTGCTTGGCGATGAGGAACAGCGACTCCGCGCGCTTGGCGATCGGCCGCAGGCCGCCCAGACGGATCCGGACGAAGCGGTTGCCCGAGTTCTTGTTCTCCTGCGAGCTCGTCATCCGCGTGCCCTCTTCCACCATCAGCCGGCCGAGCCGCATGTAGCCCTCGTCGGTGAGCCACTGGCCGTACCACCAGATGCAGTCGGCGGCGCTCGGCTGGCCGAGCACGGCCAGGCGAAACGCCTTGAAGACCTCGTCGGACGAGCCGCCGCCGGTCTTCTTCGCGTTGGCCTCGGCGCAGTAGTCGCGGCCCGAGTCGACGATGGCGTGTCGGCGCGCCAGCCTGCGCGCCTCGGCAACGTCGCCCTTCTCCATCAGGATGTCGATCTGCAGCGCCACGAACTGGGCGAGGGCGGGACTGCGCTTGAGCAGCGGCTTCTGGAGGAACGCCGGCGCCCAGCGGAAGAAGAACTGCATGGACTTGGGCTGGGTGCCGAGGATCGCGTCCAGCTCACGCAGCGCGCGGTCGTAGTCGCCGATGCGCGTGGCGAACGACGCCACGCGATAGCGGGTAACGTTGTCGTTCGGCGCCACCGCCTGGGCGTGGGCGTACGCTTGAGACGCCTCGTCGAACTCGCCCATGAACTCCGCCATGGCGCCGAGGGCCAGCAGGGCGGACACGGAGCGCGGCGCCGCCACCGCCGCGCGGCGCGCCATCTCCAGCGCCTCCGGGTGGCGCCCCTGCGCGTACGCCGCCCGCGCACGCTCCACCAGCGCGCCCGGCGACTCCGCCGTCGGCGGTCGCCGCTCCTGCGCGCCCGCCGTCCCCGTCCAGACCGGGACGAACGCGAGGGCGATGGCCAGCGTCACCGTCACGCGTGCTGTCATAGGGCTCCTCATCGGGTGGAAGAGGGCGTGGGTCCCCCGCGCGCGTCGCGGCCGTAGCGGGCGTTGAGATAGTTGCGCTCGGCCTGGAGGCTCGGATCGAGACGCAGGGCGATCTGTAGCTCGCGCTCGGCCTCCGCCTCCTGCCCGAGCTTCATCAGCGTCCAGCCGACGTTGGCATGGAGCCTGGCGTCGCTGGGGGCGATGGCCAGCGCCGTGCGATACGCGCTCAGCGCCTCCGGCCAGCGCTGGAGGTTGGCGTTGGTGACGCCGTAGTTGTAGAGCGCGCGCCAGTGGTCGGGGTTCACCTCGAGCGCGCGCTCGAGCCAGACACGCGCCTGCTCGTAATCGTGGCGGTCCATGTAGAGCCGCCCGATATTGTGGTGCGGCCACGAGAAGCGCGGGTCCGCCTGGATCGCCTTCTGGAACACGGCCAGCGCGTCGTCGGGATCGTCGTGCACGTGCTGCAGGCGCCAGCCGGTGGCGTTGAGCGCTTCCGCCAGGCGGGGTACCTCGTGATCGGGCAGCCGGTAGCGGAGGACGTGCTGCGCGCGCTCGCGTGTCTCGGCCTCGCGCGAGTGCGCGATGCGATCGAGCAGCATCATGCGTCCGAGCCGCGCGGCGCCGTCGTCGGCGACACGCACCGCCGCCGGCAGCGCGCAGTCCGCGCGCTCGGGCTGCGTGAGGATCGCCAGCAGCGCGGAGGTCTCGTCGTCGATCGGCAGCGCGTGGTGGCCGCAATACTCGACGTCCTCGCGCAGCCAGCCGCGCTCGCGCGCGAAGGCCAGGGCGCGGTCGCGCCGCCCTTCCTCGACGAGGATGCGGAACACCCAGCGCGGCACCTCCTCGCGCGACGCCTCGAAATAGAACCCGTAGGTGTCGCGGGAGCCGGTCACGCACGTGTTCCACAAGCGCGTGGGGTTCGACCAGGAGGTCGGCGCGCACGCCGCGAAGCTCGCGGCCGCCGCCCGTGCGCCGGCGGCGGCGTGCCGCCGCCACGGGCCGGAGGCGCCCTCGAGCGTCTGCACCGCGAGGTCCGCGTGGCCCAGGCGATCGGCGGTGGCGCCGAGGCGCAGGTTCGTGTCCACCGACGGCGCGATCGCCGCCGCGTGCTGGAACGCCGCGAGCGCCTCGTCATACTCGCCCAGCATCTCGGCGAGCTCGCCGCGCGCCACGTGCGCGCCGGCCACGGCGGGCGAGGCGGTCGACGCGACGCGGTAGTGGGCGAGCGCGTCCCGGTACGCTTTGCGCCCGGCGGCCGCGCGCCCGGCCGCAAGCGCCGCGCTCGCACGGGCCACGTCGCCGCAGCCGCGTGCGACGCCATCGAGGGCGACGGTGACGAGCGTGGCGCAGAGGTCCGGGCGGGGGATGGGCAGGAGCAGACCGGCGGCGACGAGCGCGGTGACGGACAGCAGGCCGACGACGAGCAGAACGAGGACGGGCGCGCTGCGGCGCGCTGCTCGCGGTGCCATTGGCATCCCCCCGGGTGGGAAACCCACCTAGGAACCATAGTGGCGTGCGGCGGCGGCCGGGTGTGAGCAAAATCGTCCGAAGGCGTCGAAGGCCTCGGAAAATCAGACGGAGGGACGGGTCAGGCCCGGCGGTCGGCGCGCGCCGCGGCCCGCGCGGCGGTCACGGCTTCTTGAACACGATCGGGCCGTACATCGCCTCGGAGCTCGAGTTGGTGTCGTTGCTGTCGATGGACAGCGAGAGGACCGACGGATCGTCGGGCGCCTCGCCGTAGATCTTCTTGAAGTCCTCGACCACGTTGCGCTTCTCGGTGACCCACGTGTTGAGGTCGGCCGGGCCCGAATGCACGACGACGTAGGTGATGGTGCCCGTCTTCTCGCTCTTGCAGATCGTCCCCGCGGGCTGCGTCGTATCCCAGACGTAGCCGATGATGCGCGAGCGCACGGCCTCGGGGAAACGCGGCCACGCGACGAAGACCTGGCCCGCCTGGTCGTCCGTCGCCTTCTTGCACGAGTTGGCGCCCTTGGGCAGCACGATCGACTTCCATTGCCACTCGAGCATCGGCGTGTCCTTGAGGTGGACCTTGCCCTTGATCTCCTTGTTGATCGTCGAGCTGTCGTTGACGCTCTTCATGTAGAGCGCGCGCCGGCCCTCGTCCTCGACGATCTTGAGGTTCTCGTAGTGCGGCGTGCCCCAGTTCTGCGGCTTCCAGTCGCCGGGCACGCCGGTGGTGCCGACCGGGTACGCCTTCCAGTCCTCGATCACGACCTGGTCGGCGGCGGTGGCGACGCCGGCGACGGCGAGCAGGACGAGGACTCCGATGACGGTGCGAAGGCGCATGGGTCTCCTCACGGGCGCATGCCACGGGTCTTCGGACCCAGCCGCGTGGCTTCGTTATCGTAGGCGAGCGCCACCCAGTCGGTCAGCAGCGGCCGCGTGTCACGCGGATCGATGATCTCCTCGACGTTGAACGCCTCGGCCGTGCGGAACGGGCTGCGGTAGACGTTCAGCCGCGCCTCGATTTCCTTCAGCAGCGCGGCGCGGTCGGGCGCGGCCTCCAGCTCGCGCTTGTACGCGGCCTCGATCCCGCCCTCGAGCGGCAGCGAACCCCAGTCGCCCGAGGGCCACGCGTAGCGCAGATTCAGCGCCTGCACGTTGGCGTGGCCGGCGCCGGCGACGCCGAAGACGCGGCGCACGATGATCGTGATCCAGGGCACGCTGGCCTGGTAGACGGCCTGCAGCGCGCGCACGCCCTTGCGGATGGTGCCGGCCTTCTCGGCCTGGGTGCCGATGAAGAAGCCCGGGTTGTCGACGAAGTTGACGACGGGGAGATGGAACGTGTCGCACAGATCCACCATTCGCGTCATTTTCTCCGAGCCGTCGGCGGTGAGGGCGCCGCCCGAGTGCATCGGGTCGTTGGCCATGACGCCGACCGGATAGCCGTCGAGCCGCGCCAGCCCCGCCACCAGCGAGGGCCCGTACTTCGCGCCGATCTCGAGGAACGAATCGCGGTCGACGACGTGGCTCACCAAGGTGCGAACGTCGTACGGGCGGCGGCGGTTCCGCGGGATGATCGACAGCAATCCGTCCTCGCGGCGCCGCGGATCATCCGCGGGCGTCGCGCGCGGCGGCATCTCCCACACGTTGCGCGGCAGGTAACCGAGCACGCGGCGGATCTGCGCGAACGCCTCGTCTTCGGAGTCCACGACGTTGTCGACGGCGCCCGCCTCGACCTGGATCTGGGAGCCGCCGAGCGATTCCTTGTCGATCGGCGTGCCGAACGCGCGCTCGACCACCGGGCGATGCCACGCACCATCACCGAGAAGTGCGAGCACGCCACGCGCGCGGCGCCGAGACCGGCCACCGGACCGAGCGCGGCCGCGATGACCGGGATCTCCGACATCGATGCGGCGATCACGTCCCAGGCCGGATTGCCGGGCACGTACGTCCGCCCCGCGATCTCGTAGGTCTTCACGCTGCCGCCGCCGCCGGTGCCGTCGACCAAGCGGACGATCGGCAGGCGGAGCTCGCGCGCCATCTTTTCGCTGTAGCCCTGCTTGCCGCCGATGGAGGCGTCGTTGGCCCCGCCGCGCACGGTGAAGTCGTCGCCGCCGACGACCACGCGGCGGCCGTCGATGCGGCCCGTGCCCTTCACGAAGTTCGCGGGACGGATGGAAGCGAGCGTTTCGCCCTCGTACTTCGCGACGCCGGCGAGGGCGCCCGTCTCGTGGAACGAGTCCCGGTCGAGGAGGCGTTCGATCCGCTCGCGCACGGTGAGGCGGCCGGCCTTGTGCTGGCGCTCGATGTTCTCGGCACCGCCCATCGCGCGCGCCAGCTCGTGGCGGCGCTTGAGCTCTTCGACCTCGGGATCCCAGGACACGGCGAGCCCTATGATACCGTCGTCACGTGGATTCGGTCAGGATCGACAAATGGTTGTGGGCCGCGCGCGTGTTCAAGACGCGCAGCCTCGCGGCGGCCGCCTGCGACGGCGGCAAGGTCGACGTCAACGACCAGGCCGTCAAGCCGGCCAAGGGGGTGCGTCCGGGCGACTATATAAAGGTTACGCTGCCCCAGGGGCGCCGGCGGGTCCTCAAGGTCGTCGGCCTCGACGAGTGCCGGGGCGCGGCCGCCCACGCACGCCTGCTCTACGACGACCTCACGCCGCCCGAGCCGCCGCGCCCGCGCTGGGCGGCGCCGCCCTTCCGGCCGCCGGGCGCCGGGCGTCCGACCAAGCGCGAGCGCCGCGCGCTCGACCGGCTGCGCGAACTCTAGGTCAGCGCGGCGAGGTAACGGCAGGTCTATCATGGCGCTTCGGAGGACGCGATGACCACCGAGACGAGCTACGACTGGCCGGCGATCGTCGAGGGACTGAACCGCTATCTGCGTCTGCGCTCCATTCCGATCGGCATGAAGCTCTTCGAGACGGTGGAGGCGATGGAAGCGATCCCGAAGATCCGCCGGCCGAAGGCCCGGCATACCACCGACCAGATCGTGGCGCAGGCGCGTCAGCTCGGCTGGACGGTCGGCATCACGATGGCGGACCTGATCGGCGCGCAGTGCGGGGCCGTGATCGGCCTGCACCCGCAAGACGACGAGTGGCTGTCGGGCACGCGCATGGCCGGCGTATGGTTCAAGACGCAGCAGGACGCCAGCGCGCACCAGCACGCCATGGACTGCGTGCCGCACGGCCGCTATCGCGCGATGGCGGTCGCGCCGCTGACCTCCGGCCGTCTGAACCCCCCGGACATCTGCCTGATCTACGGCACCCCTGGCCAGATGATCTTTTTCATCAACGGCCTGCAGTGGAGCGGCTACAAGAAGATGTCGTTCACGTCGGTTGGGGAGTCGGCGTGCGCCGACTCCTGGGGCAAGGCGCTCAAGACTGGCGAGCCCGCGCTCACGATCCCGTGCTATGCCGAGCGGCGCTACGGTGGTGTGGCCGACGACGAGCTGCTGATGGCGATCCCGCCGCGCTTCCTGCCGAAGGTGATCGAAGGCCTCGCCGCGCTCGACAAGAACGGCCTGCGCTACCCGATCCCTCCGTATGGCATCCAGTCCGACGCCGGCGCCGGTCTCGCCGTCTCCTACGCCGACAAGGAGACGGGCAAGAAAGCGTAGTCGCTGGCACAGCGCTCGCACGCGACCGCGGCAGGAGGTGGAGCATGGCGGAGAAGCGAACGCTCGAACGGGCCCGACACGACCGCCGCGAGGGCAAGAGTCCCACCACGCAGGCCGGCGAGTTCGTCCGCGAGGAGATCCACCACGTGCGCGAGGGCAAGCACGGCGCGCGCTCGGCCAAGCAGGCCATCGCCATCGGCCTGTCCAAGGCGCGCCGGGCTGGCGTCAAGCTGCCGCCGCCGAAGAAGGGGATTACGTCGGCGCGAACGCGCCGCAGCGCCATCTCGGCGTACCGCGCCGGTCAGCACGGCAAGCGCAAGACCTCCGCGCGCCGCGCGCGGGGGCCCCAAACCCCCCAACGTTCGGAGCGCCCCGGCAAAGCCGGGTCGCTCCTCTAAACCCCGGCGCTCGGGGCGCCCCGGCGAAGCCGTGGCGCGCCTCGACACTCCGCCCGCGCCCGGGGCTTGCGGCGCCGACCGGTCCCTGTTACCGTTCCGGCGTTGTTCGCGCCCGGGCGCCCACGAGGGCCCCAGGGAAGGCGGTGCGAATCCGCCGCGACCCCGTCACTGTAATCGGGGACGAAACCCGCGAGAGCCACTGGCCGCGAAGCCGGGAAGGCGCGGGGAGTAGGACGATCCGAGAGCCAGGAGACCTGCCCGCGCGCGCACTTTTCGACTCGGTCTTCGCGGGAGGACCCGGGCGTGGCTTCGACGACTCTCGTTCTTGGTGGCGCGCGCAGCGGCAAGAGCCGCTTCGCCGTCGACTGCCACCTTCCGCGGGCGCGCGTGACATTCGTCGCAACGGCCCAGGCCCGCGACGGCGACATGGCCCAGCGCATCGAGCGCCACCGCGCCGAGCGGCCGGGGCACTGGCGCACGCTCGAGGAGCCGTACGATCTGGTGCCGCGGCTGCGTGACGCGTGCACGGACGCCGACGCCGTCGTCGTAGACTGCCTCACCGTGTGGGTCGCCAACCTCCTGCTGCGCGGCGATCCGGACGACCACATCCTCAAGCACGCCGACGGGCTGGCCGCGCTGCTCGCGCTCCACCCCGCGGAGGTGACGCTCGTCTCCAACGAGGTCGGGCTGGGCGTCCATCCCGCCACCGAGGACGGCCGGCGCTTCCGCGACCTGCTGGGCTTCGTCAACCAGCGCATCGCCGCCGCCGCCGACCGTGTCGTGCTGATGGTCGCCGGCGTGCCGCTGAGCGTGAAGGACGTCCGCACGTGATCACCATCGCCGCGCTCCGTGATGCCATCGCCGCCCCGGCACCCGAGGCCGCGCGCGACGCCCGACGCCATCTCGACACGCTGACGAAGCCGCCGGGCAGCCTTGGCCGTCTCGAGGAGCTGGCCACGCGGCTCGCCGCGCTGACCGGCGCGCCGCCGCACGTGGCGCAGCCCGTGATCTTCACGTTCGCGGCCGACCACGGTGTGACGGCCGAAGGCGTGAGCGCGTATCCGCCGTCGGTGACCGCCCAGATGGTGGAGAATTTCCTGCGCGGCGGCGCCGCCGTCAACGTGCTCGCGCGCGACTGCGGCGCCCGCGTCGTCGTCGCCGACTTCGGTGTCGCCAACCCCATCGGCGGTCTGTCCGAGATCGGCGGCGCTCTGGTGCGCTGCCCTCTCGGCGCCGGCACGGCGAACATGACGCGCGGCCCCGCCATGAGCGGGGCGCAGGCCGAGGCCGCGATCGAGGCCGGCGCGCGGCTGGTCATGGACGCGATCGACGGCGGCGCCGACCTCGTGGCGACGGGCGACATGGGCATCGGCAATACCACGGCGGCGAGCGCGATCACTGCCGCCGTCACGGGCGCCGCCGCCGAGGACGTCACGGGCCGCGGCACCGGCGTGGACGACGAGGGCTGGCGGCGCAAGGTGGACGCGGTGCGGCGCGCGCTCGCCGTCAACCGACCCGACCCCGGCGATGGTCTGGACGTGCTGGCGAAGGTCGGCGGCTTCGAGATCGGCGGCCTCGTCGGCGTCATCCTCGCCGGCGCGTCGCGGCGCGTGCCGGTGGCGCTGGACGGCTTCATCGCGGGCGCGGCCGCGCTGGTAGCCGCGACGATCGCGCCCGCGTGCGTCCACGCCCTCTTCGCCTCGCATCGCTCGGCCGAGCCGGGCCACGCCCGCGCGCTCGCGCGTCTCGGCCTGGCG
>WNFJ01547633.1_pt3 | contig 11474 bp, 13 predicted proteins | sample 5400461 | NCBI WGS metagenome assembly WNFJ01 (sample SAMN13153349, study PRJNA577476) | soil metagenome | isolation source: 115 cm saprolite on Douglas fir-dominated hillslope | place: USA:California | collected 2013-09-17 | reverse complement strand
ACGACGTCCGCCGCATCGCGCTGTCGCGCCGCAGACAAGCGAGGCCGCGGAACACTTCGACTTCGGCCTGCTCAGCAAGGGCAAGCTGAGGGGTCCGCCTGGGCATGGAACGAGCGGATCGAACCGAGGAAGCCGAGGATGCCCAACCCGCAGGGATGACGCCCTTCGGGCCGCATCCCGAACGCGGCAGACACGAGCTCGGGGTCGATGCTGGTGACAAGCTCAGCCAGGCGGTGCTGCGGAGCAGGCGGGGCCGCACCCCGGCGGGGCCGAAGATGTGAGGGCCGGGATATGTGGTAACCGCCCAGCGAGCGCATCGAGGACTGCACCTGCGGGTCGCACAGCGCGTCGATCAGCGGGTCGGCTGCAGGCACGGCGTCGCCGCCGAGGACGATGTCGAAGTCTTCCAAGGTGACCGGGACGAAGCCGAGGTCCAGCGCGGTGCCGGCCGCGTGCACCCCAGGCCCGCGCCGACCTGACCGGGAGGCGACGCTCATGGCCACCTCGAGATGGGAGGCCCCGCTCCCGCCACCTAGTGCCGGAGACGACAGCCAAACCGCTGCCTCCAGCCCCTCCATTAGGTGAGCTCGGGTGCGCAGAACAGCCAAATCTGCATGTCGCTGTCGGCCACGTCCGGCGGCGCTCGCCTGCGCCATAACGGCGGATCCGGCGTGTCAGGCGCGCCTAGATGCTCGTGACGGAGGGTGATACCCGGGTCGGTATCGCATGGCGGGGTCATCGGCCGACGCCGAGCCGAACCGCGTCGGATGGCCACTGCGCTAGTCCAGCCGCATCACCACGACATCTCGAGTTCGCTGCCGGCGGCCGGATGGCGGAGGGACGTCGTTGACCTGTTCATGGCGACCTGGCCGGGTCTGCTCGGCCGGCGCCGCGCCGTGCCCGCGCCGGGAATGGCGTGGGTCTGCCCAGGAGGGCACGGCGCGGTGGCCAGGCTTGTGACCTAGTGACCGTTCGCGGCCTTGACGAGGTCGGGAAGCAGCACGGCCGCGTTGGGTGTGCCCAGCCCCGTGACTGGATCCCAGCCTGTCGTAGCCGGGTAGCCGGCGATCGTCGGATCGGCCTGATTCTTGCCGGTGATGACGTCAAAGAAGTCATTGCCGTAACGGGTCGGATCGCTGCCGATCTTGTACAGCGCCGGGTTGATTAGCCCGAGGCCGTGGCCGCCGTTGATCTGATCGGCGATCGCGACCAGCCCGGCCCATTGCGGGCAGGACAGCGACGTGCCGCCGATGTCGAACCAGCCTGTGCTGCACGGGACACTGCCGCAGATCAGGCCGCTCTGCCCGTCCGGCGGCAGGCTGATGAACACCAGCCCTCCGGTCCCGGCGCTCGCCTGGAAGCCAACATCGGGCACCCCGCGCATACTGCCGATCGGCGTGCTTCCGGCTGGCAGGCTGTCCTGAAAGCCCGGCCGGCTGAACACGTGACTGAACCCGCCGCCGCTGAACGTCCAGCCCACCTCGGCCTGGCCCGGGAACGCCGGGCAGCGCCCGCCTGGGCTGACATTATCCGCGATCCGCGCGGACGGGGCGCCAGCAGCGGTGCCCGTCGCCTGGGTACACAGGTATGTTCCGCCCACGCCGGTGACCAGCGGGTCGCTGGCGGGCCAGCCAACCGTCGGGAACGGGATCGTGGCCGGCTTCTTGGTGGGCTGCTTGACGATGTTCGCGGTGCCGTTGTCTCCGGAGGATGCCAGCACGGTGACATTTTCCTGCGCGGCTGAGATGAACGCGTGACGCAGGTTCAGCAGAGACTGAGTGCTGGAGAACGCTTCCTCCGCTGAGCCGAAGCTCTGCGAGATCACGTCGGCCAGGTGATGATCGACCACGTACTGCTCGGCCTTCATGAAGTCAGGAAAGCCCTGCACGCCCAGCGTCTCGGCAGTCGGCGTCGTCACCAGCAGGATGTTCGCCTGCGGGGCGATCGCGTGTGCGGTCTCGACGTCGAGCGATACCTCCAGGGCCCACAGCGTGTGGTTCTCCTGCCCGGTGCCGTTGTTCGGCGGCGGCGAGGTGGTTGGCGGCGAGCCCTGGATGTGCAGCTGGCTGAACGTCGGCATGCCCGGACTGCAGGTGACGCCGGCCTCCCCGCACATCGGCTGCAAGCCGAAAGCCTGATCGTAGACATGCAAGTCGCTGGCGATCGTGTCGCTGCCGAACGAGTCGACGATCGCGATCGTCTCACCCTTGCCGTTGAGCCCGCTGGCATAAAGCGGCGCGAGATTATAGGCGGCGCGGACGTCCTGCGGACTGAAGCAGCGGCGGCCCACTGAGTTGCACTGCGCCTCAGTCGGCGGCGTGGTACCCGCCGTCAGCTGGTAGTACTCGGCAATCGCCGGGTGAAAGACCACTGCCCCGACGGCCGCGCGGCCAGGCGAGGCCGACTGAGCCGTCATCACCAGCCCCACGCTGGCCAGGCTCAGCCCAACCGGGATGGCTGCCCACCGAGATATCCGGTCTATCATGCGCCTACCCTCCTGACTCCCGATCTGACCGGGACGTTGCTCGCCGCTGAGCAGGGTCGGCCGTGACTAAGCCCGACGTCATAAACGGCACCGACAATCGCTCGTATCCTGGCCAGAATCGCCATTAGTGTCAACCAATACGCAGCACGGATTTACCGGATGCGCGGGCAATTTTGATGGCCACAGCGGCCGGACAAACCGCCGCGGCTGAGCGGATCGCGCAGATCAGCCTGCTGTCGCCGCGCTGGCAGGGCGCGCCCGCCTCGGTGAATCCCGTCGGCCCGAAGCGCGGCGTCGTGCGTGGCAAGCTGTCCGGACCTGGTCGTGGCCCTCAGGAGGCATAACGGTTCCGGTTTTCGGCGTCAGTCGCCCGCCGCACAGAACGCCCGGTTCAGTGCGGCACCAGCGCCCACTCCGGCCGGCCAGGGCTGACGCCATATCGGCGGATATCGCGCCTCGCGAATACTGAGGCGTGATTACTGAGCGTGAGAGGCTCACTCAACAGCGGAGCGCGAGATCGCCGAATCTGCACTTGAGGACTGTCAGGTGCAAGGGTCGCGCACGGCGCGCATATCAGCCATTCCAGTGCGGTCCATCCACCTCACTAATGGCAGATCATCAGTCCAATCCGGGGCAGACCGCCAGTTTGTGTTCCGGCCCCGGGTCCCTGAACACCGCACGCATGTGGACGTCGGCCGGGCTGCGGAGGTGAACGGAACGGGCATCTGGGCGGCGAGTGCTATGAGGTGGTCATCGCTGGCCGATCTGACCGCAGGACTGCACGCGCTGCGGTTTCGTGGACTCGTAACCGACCGCAGCGTCGCACGCAGCATGTTTGCTCACGCCAATCCCAGATACCGGGGTCTTGAGATAGGAATCTTGTACCGTGCGCTGGTCGGCGCGATCCTGATTGACAATCGCCGACCAGCGGGAAGTCCGCGCCGCTGGAACAGGCTGCTTTGCCGCGGGCGATGGGAAGCGTCATGGCGGGGAAGTGGAGCGATCTAAGCAAACAGCCAGGCGTCAACATCGACACGATGCTGCTGCTCGCCGATGGGCGGGTGCTATGCCATGAGTTCCAGTCGAACAAGTGGCACACGCTGACGCCCTCGGACACTGGCGATTACAGCAACGGCAGCTGGAATTCCGTCGAGTCGTTGCCGGACAACACGAACATTCCGACGTCATTCGGCGGGCCGACGAATGCGCCGACGTTTATGGCGTCGGCTGTGCTTGCCGATGGGCGCGTGTTTGTGGCTGGCGGCGAGTACAACTCGACGCAGTCCAAAAGCAACGACTCTCTGGCGGCGCAGATTTATGACCCGCGTACCGGCCACTGGACCGCGATTTCCACGCCGACCGCTGGACCGGCATCGGTGACGCGGTGAGCTGCGTGCTGCCCGACGGGCGGTTGATGCTCGGCCAGTACAACGGGAACGCGGTGGCGCTCCACGACCCGGACCTGGACCTGTGGACGTTTACCTCCGCGAAGGGTGACTCCTGCTCGGAGGAGACGTTCACGCTGATGCCCGACAACACGGTCGTCACGGAGCAGTGCTCCAACGCGAATAACGCCGAGAAATACCTCATCGCCACCGACCAGTGGGTGAGTGCGGGCACGACGCCCGCGCGCGCTGCCCCAAGCCTGCGCGGGCTTTGTCGCTGAGATCGGGCCGGCGATCCTGCTGCCAAGTGGCAAGCTGCTCGCGGTGGGCGCCACCGGCAACACCGCGATCTACGACCCGACCCAGCCGGTCGCGTCGGCGTGGACGGCGGGTCCCGCGCTAAAGGACGGCGCGAACAAGACCAGCTTCCCGATGGACGCGCCCGGCGTGCTGTTGCCTAACGGCAAGGTGCTGCTCGCCGGGAGCCCGTCGCCGCCATGCAAGTACCCGAGCCCGACCACGTTCTTCGAGTACAACCCATCGACGAACAAGGCGCCGGTGGTGAGCAGCCCGTCCGGCGCGAACGTCGCCGTGTTCCAGACCCGGCTCCTGCTGGTGCCGACGGGCGAGGTGCTGTACTCGAACAACTCGTCGACGATCAGCGTGTACAAGCCCGACGGGGCGCCGAGCGCGGCGTGGAAGCCGACGATCAGTAGTGCCCCGACTGACCTCGTGCGCGGGCACACCTACGTGCTGTCGGGCACCCAGTTCAACGGGCTGTCCCAGGCCTGCAGCTACGGCGACGACGCGCAGATGGCGACGACCTATCCGCTGGTGCGGCTCACGAACACTGCAACGAGCAAGGTGCGCTACCTTGCCACCTCGCACCACTCGACAATGGGGGTGGCGACTGGCAACACCACGGTGACCACGAACGTCACCGTTCCCAGCGATGTGCCGGCCGGCCAGTACTCGCTTGTGGTCGTGGCCAACGGAATCGCTTTTAACCCCATAGTCGTGAATGTGGAGGCGCGGGATTGCTTCCTCGTCATCGACCGCAGCACCTACGGGCAAGGCGAGATCCAGGCGTTGATCAACAACGCCGGCGCGCCGGCGACGATCGACCCCGCGGTGTACGTGGTCGTAGAGGGGTTTACGCCCAGCGACCTGGGCATCAACGCCGGCAACCTCGCCAACCCGCCGCACAAGCCGTCGATCCCCGACTCGGCGGGCTGTCCTTGGAGTTCAGCGGGCCGGTCGTCCCGGAAAACCCGGCTCTACCCAACCAGCCGCAGCGGTTCACCTTCCCGATGCGGGCTAAGTTCGCCGACACCTCAATGTTCAACTTCGCCTCATCGGCCGAGACGAAGGGGATCACCGCCAGCCTCTCTGCGAGCGGCTTAACGGTGGCCGCGACCGGCGCCATCGAGTTGATCAAGAACCCGAACCCCTTCATCCTGCACGGCGACATCGCGCACGGCTACCACTGGTATCTCAGCGTCGACATCCGGGTGTTCCAGCTCAAGGCTGGCGGGACACGCTTCGCCGCGCACGTCGCAACTAGCGGCGACCCACACGACGCCGCGCTGAACTTCATCACCCAGGCGATCACCAACCTCAACGGCAGCCCGGGATCGGCCACATCGGTGTTCGACGCGCTGCCGCAGGCCGAGGATCTCTCCGAGCTCGCGCTATCACCGGTCGACACGAACGGCACCCGGGTCTACAACTTCGCCGTCGCAAGGGTGCGCTACCGCGACATCACGGTGGCGCACAACGTGCGACTATTCTTCAGGATGTGGCCGGCCCAGCAGACCAACGCCGTCTATGACACCACGCACGAATACCGCACGCTGACGAACACCAGCGGGCAGAAGATCCCCGGTCTCGGTATCCGCGGCGACGAGATCGCCACGATCCCGTTCTTCGCGACCCGGCGCGTCGACACGAGCACGGTTAGCATGAAGACGCAGACCGACGACCCGAATCGCCGGCTCACCGTCAACCCGGACCCGCTTGGCGGCGAGATCGACTTGTACTACGGCTGCTGGCTGGACATCAACCAGCCAGGCGACCTGCTGTTCCCGTCGCGCATGGTCTGCGGCGTCCCGGCAAACCTGCCGGACGGGCCCTGCCGAATCGGAGTGGGGCGAAGGCTCGCAGCCTCGCGTCGTTTTGTTACGCGAGGGAATCGAGGGTCTCGTGGCCTCAGTCTGAGAGAACCCTTATGTCGAGCCTGGCGGTAGTGCGATCGGCCCTGACACCCGCGCGGCGATCCTTGAGCGTCTGGCGCCATCTGCCCGAGCTCTCCGGCTGGTCAAGGACGCTCGTCGCCGTCGGCTGGCACGACGGTGAGCTGTCCTCCTCGCCGGGGTCGCCGCCATCCCCGGATGGAGCTTCGGCGTGGCTCATCCCGCCGTGAGGTGGTGTTTCAGAGCTTCGAGCCGGTCGTCCCAGTCGTTGGCGAGCGCGGCGAGGAACTGTTGCGCGAGTTGGACCGGTGCAGACCGCAGGCGGTAGCGGATTCGGCGGCGTTCGCCCGGCTCGGGTGTCACGAGGCCAGTGTAGGCCATGAGGGCGAGGTGCTTGGCGATCGCCTGGCGAGTGATCGGCAGGCTCGCCGCCAGGTCGGTGGCCGTGGCCGGACCGTCGGTGGCCAGGGCGGCGAGGATGGCGCGGCGGGTCGGGTCAGCCAGGGCGACGAAGACGTGCTCGGCCACGGCCTCGATGTCAGGCGCCATTGAGATGGTCCACCAGCTCAGCCAGCTCACGCGACCAGCCGTCGCGATGCGACTCGTACGTCTCGCGCCGGATGTCGGCGGGCAGCTGGGCGAAGCCGGTCTCCGTGACGCGAAGCAGCGTGCCGTCGCCAGCGGGTTCCAGGGTGAACTCGACGTAGGTGCGGCGCGGGTCGTCTTCGGGCAGGTTCGGCAGTCGCCACGTGTAGGCGAACACGCTCGGCTCCTCCACCCGCTCCACGCGCATCTCGACGCTCATGCCGCCGGCGAATGTCATCGACGCTGCCCCGCCGGGACGCAGGTCGATCGTGGCTCGCTCCCCGAACCAGGCGCTCAACCCCTCGGCCGTGGTCAGCGCCGGCCACACCTCGCGGGGCGGGCGGGCCAGCGTCATGGTCCGCTCGATGCGGTCAGGGAACGCCATCACTTCCTCCTCGATGGACAGGTGCGAGCAGAGGGCGCCCCGGCGACGGGCCGTCCGAGGGCTGTCGGGATCAGGCCTGCTGCTCGGCGGCGCGGCGGGCGAGGTCCCGTGGGCTGCGGTTGGGGGCGCCGGGACCGCCCTCGGCGAGCTCCCGCAGGCTGGTGCGAACGAAGTGGTCCCAGCTGCGGCTGCACATGTCCTTGCACTCGAGTTCGTCGTTAAGGCCGAGGTGCTCGAAGGTGAGCTCGCAGGCACCGTCGTCGACGGGCGTGATCGCGAATGTGGGCTGTGTACCGACCCAGTCCTCCATGAAGGTGCACTCGGCCACCGTCCAGCGGACGGTTGTCGGGCGGGTTGCCTCGTCGACCTGGATCAGAAGCGGCGGCTCGTCCGCCACCATCGGGAAGCGCAGCTCACCGCCGGTCAGGCCCGAGCCGGTCACCGGGCTCCACCACGCGGCGAGCGCCTCGGCGGTGGTAACGGCGTCGAACACGACGTCGGCGGGGGCGTTCACCCGTACGGTCGTGCGGTAGTTGGTGGTTGTGGTCACTGGTGATGCTCCTCTTCGGCTGACGTGAGTGATGCAACTGATTGGTTGCTATGATATAGCAACCAGGTGGTTGCGTCAAGGCAGTCTTGGGGTCGAGCGATCGATGGCGACGTCGACACGTCCGGGAGCGGCAGCCCCCCGCAGGCGGTCAGTCGAGCGGAGGCGTTGCACAACGCTCGTGTCTTCGCGGTTCACCGGGACGTCGGGACTGCTGGAGCGCGGGACGAGCGCCCCGGCGCCCGGCGGGCGATCGTGGCGGTGAAAGGCGTCGCGCGAGAGTGACGAAACCCCCGGGTCCTGCACGTCTTCGTTGCTATCCCGTTTGGCTCGCTCGTCCGCCAGCGAGGCGCCACCGGAGCAAGTTGTAGGGCATGCCATCGAGGTGCCAGCAGGAGACACAGAACCAGCACGCCGAAGACCGGCCTAACGCGGCGATCCCCGCCCGGAACGACGGCAGCGTAGGAGCGGTTTCCAAGACCCATTCGCGCTGCGTCGTGGTCACGGTACTCAGCTCTGTGGACTGCGGACAGGCCGTATGTTTATGCATCGGCGCGCTTCAGGCGAACATCCGGATCTGCCGCAGTGGGGAAGCCAACGCCCACGAGGTTCTTGGCGGTTCCGGGCTGAAGGCAGAGCATGATGCCGGTCACGCGCTTGTAGTCGCGGGCGCATCGGGTAGGTGGTCTCTGCAGCCGGCGCGGCGCTGTCCATGCTCAGCTTCGTGGCCGCTAGGTGTCTCGTTATCTTCAATCGTTCACCGGTCGCAGGTCCAGCATGCGGCTCGGACGTTCATCATTCCTGCTACCGGGGAGGCGGAGCCCCGGTGGCCAGCGCGACGGCTGCCTCAGCGACTTTGCGGGCGAGAACCAGGTCCGCGCAGAATGCATTAGCGATGTGGTGGAAACGTCCGTTGGTGTCAGTTACTGATGTTGCAGGATCTGTTCCCATCCACAAAGTACCGGCCTCGTGATAGGTGGTACCAAGGCCATCGCGATCGCCCGCCGGTAGAGCGGGTCGGCGCAGCGCGGGGCCAGCACAACGCCGTCGAAGCCGAGCGCGGCCACGCAGCGGAACACGGCGCCGACGTTGGCGTGGTCAACGATGTCCTCGAGCACGACGATCCGGCTTGCCCCTGCCAGCACGTCATGCAGCGGCGGCAGCGGCAGGCGCTGCATGGACGCCAGCGCTCCACGGTGCACACGGTAACCAGTCAGTTGATCGGCCGCCGCGGCCGGCAGCAGGTAGAGCGGCGCAGCACAGGCGGCGGCCACGTCCTCGATCGTGGCTAGCTTGCCCTCGGTGGCCAGCAGGGACCTGACGGGATAGCCGGCCGCGATGGCGCGCCTGATCACCTTCTCGCCCTCGGCTATGAACAGGCCCTGGGCCGTCCAGGCTTCGCCGCAGTTGCACGTCGGTCAGGCTGATGTAGTCGGCGAGCCGCGGATCGCTGGCGTGGGTGACCCGCACCTGAGCAGCCATCTGCCCAGTGTGCCAGCACCCGTCAGCCCGAGCATAAAACCGGGCAAGTCAGCCGATCCGACGTTGGTACTCCGATATAGTCCGACGTGGGGCTCCGCCCCCGTGTACCCCCCCCGGAGCCCCCGACCACCCACTGAGGGCGGGCTGGGTCGTCGGCCGGCCTGGCAAGTCGAAGGGCGCACAGTGTCAGCACGGGCATCGGCATCAGGTGCCGGCCGCCGCGGCCGCACCCGCAGGGCCAACACCCGAGCGCTAGTGGCGATTGCCGTGGGCATCTCCGCTGCTCATGATCACCATGACCGCCAGGGCGGTAATCTCCCGCGCGACCTGCTCCAACCACCCAACTGTGATCAACATTGCGGCGAGCTATGACGTCGCACCAGCCGTGCAGGCCGTCGCCAGGGCGTTTAACAGCAGCAACCACGAAGCCGCCGGCCAGTGCGTCGAGGTCCAGGTCACCGAAGGCGACTCCGCCGCTCAGGCCGGACAGATCGACGGGCAGGCCACCGTTGCTGGCGCTACCCCGATTGACGCCTGGATCCCCGATTCCAGCCTGTGGGTGGATGTTGCCCGCAGTTACCCGATTGGCGCGCAGATCGTGCAGCCAACCGGGCTAAGCGTTGCGCGTTCGCCGTTGATGATCGTCACGACTAAGGCAGTCGCGGACCAGACGCACATCTTCGACTCCGCGGTCGGCTGGAACGTGTTGCTACCGCCCTCGTATGGCGGCCCGGGGGGCAGCCTTAGCCTGATCACGGACCTGCCTGATCCGGTCAGCAGCTCAGCCGGGCTGGCGACCCTGATCCAGGTGAGCCGCTATCTTGGCGTCGGCCCGGCCGCGCGGACGGCATTTTCCAAGTTCGTCTACAGCGCTGCGGCCACTGAGAACTTTGACTCAGTCACCGGCATGCAGACGTTCGTCGGCACCACGCAGCCGCCATTCGCCCGGCGGGCGGTCGCCGTGACGAGCGAGCAGGCGGTTATCGCCTATGACCGCGCCACCCGTAACAGCCCGCTCGTCGCGCGGTACCCGACCGGCTCATCGAAGGCTCTTGGCAGCCCGGAACTTGACTACCCGTATGTGCTCACGACCTCGGCGACCGTGCGGCTCGCCGCGGCGCAGGAGTTCGGCAGGTTCCTGCGGACCAGTTACGCAGCCGCTGAGGTGCGCTTCTACGGTTTCCGCTCGGCAAACGGGGCCTTCGACGTGATGCCGCCGTCGGCCGGCCTGAGCGCCCTGCCGCTGGAACTAGCCAGCGCGCCAGGTGCCACCGAAGCCGCTGCCAGCCTGCAAGCCTGGGAGAAGCTCGGACTGGGGTCCAAGGACCTCACCTTGATTGACGTATCCCCGGCGATGAACCAGCCGGCCGGAAACGGTACCCAGACGCTGTTCCAGGAGCTCACCCAGACCGCGTACCGCGGTCTCGGGCTGTTCCCCGATAGCACGCACATGGGCTTGTGGTCGATAGGTGGGTCCAAGTCGCTCGCCAACCCGTACCAGGAACTGGTCCCGCTCGGTCCGCTGCCCGCCAAGCTGGGCCTCATTAATCGCCGCACCCAGCTGGTGCAGATCAACAAGACCATGACGACCAGCAACGGCAGGCTAGCGCTGCACGACGCCATTCTGGCCGGTTACCGGTACATGACCTCGACCTACACGCCCAACTACGCGAACGCGGAACTGGTCCTCACCGCCGGCGTGGACAGCGCGCCCGGCGACATGTCGCTCAACAGCCGCAAGGTGGAGATCGTCATCATCCAGTTCGGCCAGCAGGGCAACTTCACGGCGCTGCGGGAGATCGCCCTCGCCACCGGCGGCATCGCCTACAAGATCAGCAACCCGGCGGAGGTCGGCAAGATCTTCATCGAGGCCATCTCGCACCGCATGTGTGACCAGGGCTGCCTCACCCCCTGATCTGGCCGGAAAACGGGCCGATTTCCGTTGCAGAATCCTGTGAACCCAAGGCGGAAGCAGCGCGTCAAACCTTATGAGGCCCGGCGAGAGCGGGGCGCCGGGCCTCACTTACATCTAGTCGCGGACTAGCCGACTTCGTCCAACATCTGGTGCGCACGTGCGATCAGCACCGCCACGGCCGGGCCTTCCCGCTCGAATCCTTCACCCAGCGTCATGCCCTGCAGGAATCGGGCATGGATCCCCTCCAGCACGACCGCTAGCTTGAAGCAGCCAAACGCGATGTAGTAGCCGATCCCGGACACGTCCCGGCCGGTCAGCTCCGAGTACCGAGCGGCGAACCGGGCCCGGCTAAAGAAGCCCGGTAGCGCGGTAATGGTCGAGCCCACGTTGATCTCGGGGAACGCCTCGCTTGGGTCCGCCCAGTACATCAACGTCAGGCCGAGATCGGCCAGTGGATCGCCGAGGGTCGACATCTCCCAGTCGACCACAGCCGCGATC
>WNFJ01248519.1_pt1 | contig 11474 bp, 13 predicted proteins | sample 5400461 | NCBI WGS metagenome assembly WNFJ01 (sample SAMN13153349, study PRJNA577476) | soil metagenome | isolation source: 115 cm saprolite on Douglas fir-dominated hillslope | place: USA:California | collected 2013-09-17 | reverse complement strand
ACGTCCCAAACCGGGTTGTGGAAACAGAAGACGAGATTCCGGAGCGAATCTCTAGCCTTACAAATAAAGGAATGGTGCCGAAGAAGGGACTCGAACCCCCACACCCTTGCGGGTACATGGACCTGAACCATGCGCGTCTGCCAATTCCGCCACTTCGGCATTGGAAAAGCGCCAAGCGAAACCCGGCGCGGCGACGAGAAGTAACACTCTTATTTTATCGGGTCTGGGGAAGGTGTCAAACGGCGGAGATTGAGTAATTGGGTAATTTGGTAAGTGGGTAATTGAGAGACCACCGCCGGTTTTCAATTACCAAATTACCAACTCACCCAATTACCAAATTTCCTCACTGCTGTTTGCTCGTTGTAGCCGCGCCGGCCGCGCTGTTGGCGACGGGGTTGGCGGCGGCAGGTTTGGGACTGAACAGCATCATGTTCTTATCAGAGTAATCGGGTCCCAGGCCCAGCTTGATGAGAGCGCGGGAATCGGGCGTGACCTTGGACTGCCATCCGTGATCACTCTGGTAGCGGGCCATGGCGGCCTGGGTGCGGGCGTCCCACTGGCCGTTGGGATCGCCGGTGAGGTACTTCTCGCGGATCAGCGCCTCCTGGATCGCGGTGGCGCGCTCCGCCTGGATACCTTGTTGGCCGTGGCGCTTCCACGCCCCCTTCCTGGCGCGGCGCCGGTGAGACTTCGACTTGGACTTGGAAGAAGCCTGTGCTTTCGAGGCTTGCTGTTTTAAAGGAGCTGCAGAATTTTTGTTCGATTGCGCCGGGGCCTGCCCGGCGAACCACACCAAAATTGCGCTTACGATAAAAGCTCTGCTGGCCGGCAAAGGCAAAACGTATCACCTCGTTGATAAAAGTGGCGCCGCGAAGATCTTTGCACTGTTGGATGCCGCGGCGCCAGCCCTTTGTTTCCTGGTCTGGTTACGGAAGAGTACCGGAAAGAAAGATGTTCCCGGCATTCGAGCCGCGTCCCTGGCGGACCAGGAACACCACATCCTGGCCACTTTTGAGCTGGGACGTCAGCTTGCGGAAGTCTTCCTCACTGTTGATTTGCTGGCGGTTGACCTGGACTACGACCATCCCCGGCCGCAGGCCGATGTCGTCGGCGAAAGAGTCAGGTTTGACGTCGGTCACGATGACGCCTTTGCCGCTGGTGATACCCAGGCGGTCCGCCTGATCCTGCGTCAGCGAATGCACGTTGACGCCGAGCTTGGTAGGCGCGGGTTCACGGCTGTCACTGGCCTCCTCCGTCTCTTCGCCGCGCTCGGGGAACAGCTTGGCGCGGTCCTCAACGGAAATGCTGGCATGCTTCTCCTGGCCATTGCGGACGTAGGTAACGTCAACCTTGTTGCCGGGTTTCACCGCAGAAATAATGCTGACGAGTTCGTCGCCGCTCTTCACTGGCTTGCCATTCACGGCGGTGATGGTGTCTCCGGTCTGCAGGCCGGCTTTTTCCGCGGGCTTGCCGGCGACGACCTCGGTGATGGTCACGCCATTCTTCACGCCATACACGCGCGCCACCGCGGGAGTGGTGGCGGCGTTGAACTGCACGCCGATAGAGCCGCGGGACACGCGGTGCTCCGGTGAGATCAACTGATCATAGACTTCGCGCACGGTGTTGGAGGGCATGGCAAAGCCCACACCCTGGTATCCGAAGCCTTGGGTAAAGATGGCGGTATTGATGCCGATCACCTCACCGTTCATGTTGACCAGCGGTCCGCCGGAGTTGCCGGGGTTGATGGCAGCATCCGTCTGGATAAAGGACTGGAACTGGCGGGTTTGATTGAGGTTGCGTCCGATGGCGGAGACAATGCCGGCGGTCACCGTGTTTTCCAGGCCGAAGGGGCTGCCGATGGCCAGCACCCAATCACCCTGGTTCATGCGCTCGGAATCGCCCAGCCGGGCCGGCGTCAGGTTCTTGTCCTTGGAAGGCTCGATCTTGATCACAGCCAGATCGGTCTCGCGGTCGGTGCCGATCAGCTTGGCGTCATGCAGGGTTCCCGGCGGGTCGTCTTTGATCCTCACCCGGATGCGTTCCGCTCCGTCCACCACGTGAAAGTTGGTGATGATGTAGCCGTTAGTGTTCAAGATCACGCCCGAGCCCAGAGAGTGCTGGCGTCCCCCGCCGGGGCCGTCCGGCCCGAAGGGACTCTGATCCTCATCCGGGTTCTGGCCGCCGAAGAACCGGTCAAAGAAATCCTGGAACGGGTCATCGCCATTATCCCGGCCACCGCGGTTGGGCCGGCCGCTGCGACTGCGCTGCTTGGGCGCGGATTCGGTGTTGATGTTCACCACCGAGGGCTCAATCTGTTTGGTGACTTGTCCAAAGGTATTGCTCAACTGCTGCGGCGACTGCATGGGCAGGAGCGCGCCGTCGGCGGTGGAATTTCCTTTGACGCCGCCCCGGCTCAGGACCGTCCCTATCAGAATGCCGACCGTCAGCGTGAACAGAATGACCAGCGTGGAAAGCGCCCTTTGGCTCCTGATCCGAGCGTTCAAAGCGGCAAAGCGCGAGTTCATATTCAACCAACCTCCGGACTCTTGCACCAACCCAGATTATAAATGGAAGCCTTCCATCGGGGAGCGAAATACCCACCTGTTCAGGGAGTGCATGCAATTAGACGCATAAGCCGGGGCTGGCGTTATCCTGCCGACCGGGCCTCTTGCGGCGATTCCGCCGCCTCCAGATCGGGTTGGGACACCTGCCCCAGCAACTCGGAGACCAGCACTCCGGTCAGGATCAGCAGCGCCCCGGCCCCGGCGCGAACCCCAAGCCTTTCTTTCATATAGAGAAATGAGGTCAACCAGGCAAAGACCGGTTCCAGGGTGAAAATCAGCGCGGTATGAGTGGGCGGGGTGAACTGCTGGGCCCACGCCTGGACGGTAAACGCGAGCGCGGTTCCCAAAATACCGGTGATCAGGACCGTGGCCACTACGATCGCGGACCAGCGAAAATGCGGCTGTTCCAGCACCGGCGCGGCCAGGGCCATCAACGCCGCTGCCACGGCGATCTGCAGGACCGCCATCTGCTCGAAGGGGAACCGCCGGGTAGCGCGGCCCAGCAGCACGATCTGGAAAGCAAACGCAACGGCGCAGGCGATGGTCAGCAGGTCGCCGCGGTTGATGTTGGCGAAGTCCGCCAGGCCCTGCCGCCCGGCCGGCACCGTCATCAGAAAAAGACCGGCCAGCGCCAGGGCGATCCCCACACCGCGCCAGGGATGGGTTTTTGTCCGCCAGAAAATGAGCAGCAGCGGCACCAGCACGGTGGAGACGCCGGTGAGGAAGGCCGACTTTGAGGGCGTGGTGAGTCTCAGCCCCGTGGTCTGCAAGGCATAGCCCAGAAACAAGAACACCCCCACGGCAACGCCGGCCAGCAGGGCCGGCCGGCGAAGCCGCGTCAGATGTTTGCGGTAGAAAGCGGCCAGCAGCACAGCTGCCAGCGACATGCGCACGGCATTCAAAAGCAGGGGCGAGGCGTCCGCCAGCGCTTGCTTGATGAGAACGAACGTGCTGCCCCAAATCAGGGTGATCAGCACCAGTAGCAAGTGGGCCTTAATGACGCGGGAGCGGGACACGCTGTCTATCTTAAGGGTAGCAGGTCAGTTTCGGGGAAGCCGGCTTTACGCGCAACTTGAGCAACCTTGCTGTGATTTTCGGAGTGGCCGACGATGGGCCCGGAGTCATGCCCTCGGCTGACGGGAGGTCGCGCCTCCTAAGGAGCGAGAAATGGCTTTTTACGCATTCTTGACGATCCCACTACCACTGAACGAGAGCGTCACTGTCTTCCACTACGACGACTTCATACTTTTCTAACATCGGCATCAGGGTGTTCTCCAATTCGCGTTTCCAAAGCTCTCCCTCATAGAACTTTGCCTTCATCGGCTCACGCGATGCGACATCAGGGAAGCCGCGCATGAAGAAGAAGGTGTCAGGATCTTCGATGGAAAGAAATGGACCTAATATTTTCATCCCGATTTCCGTGTGCGCCGGGATAGACTTGGAGCGGAATACCTCAAGGAACTGAGAGCGCTTGCCGGGCTTGGTTTTATAGGTGCGCATTTCGATGATCATTTGCTCCTCTTTTCCAAGACTAGACCGAACAGCGTTTGGGGGATTCGCCGCTCTTTTCTGGCCCTATGTCGGATTCACTCTGAAATCCAAATAATCGACACGGAAGAGGAGCCGGCGTGAGCAAGAAAGCCCGCGTCCAAAATTGGGGTAATCGTATCCCAGTGCGATCCCCTGCCTGGTATGCGGCGGAGTTCAGTGCGCTTTGTCAGATTCATCTTTCACCCGTGTGTCTGTCGCGATCCAGTTTACTTCCCAAGTCTTGCCACCATCATCCGAGAATGCCTGTTCAAAACGGCACGAATTCGGAGTGATGTCCGAGATAACAAATCGCACATAGATGGCTCGGCCATTCAGTGTTTCCTGGTCGAAAAACTCGCCGCGCCCATTCTTGAACTCGCCGATCGTGGGTTGGCTCATGGTGCCGCCGTTGCTGCTTGCAAAATTGAGGCTCCACTGGCGGGATTGGGGATTGTACAGACGCAGATTCAGACCTTCGAAGTGACCTCCCGGGCCATCGGCCTCGAGCTCCACCAGATTGGCGCGGCCATTCCAAACCTTGCGGACGACGGTAATGCCTTCATATTCGACCCAGGTAGCGGAGCCTGTTAAGGGATGCAAGAGGCGCGATAGGTGAGTTTTCCAAGTACCAATCTCGAAGTCAAAGTCGTGTTGGCCGTCTCGTTGTGTGGAAGCGTGTTGAAGGCTTGTCTTCGACGCGTCTGAATTCTGCTGTGCGAGTCCCTGGAGCGACTGGAAGATGACAACCAGGCTGCACACCAGGAGATAAGTTCGAATATGTTCGAGCGCGTTCATCGCCTGCCTCCTCTACAGTCTTCGCCAGCATGCTTGCGCGGCCGGCGCAAAAAAGCAAGAATGCACTTTGCGGTAATCTGGTTACCTTATGGAAACTCGTCCTGCGGTAAAAAGCCCTGATGTGTCGCAACTACCTCTGCCGGCGAAGTGCCCGCTTACAGCGGCACTGAACGCCATCGGCGGCAAATGGAGCTTGATTTGCCTCTATTGGCTGGATTCCGGCACGCGCCGGTTCAACGAACTGCGCCGGTTAATGCCTGAGATTTCTCATAAGGTATTGGCCACAACGCTCCGCAATCTGGAGCACGAGGGACTGATTTGTCGCAAGGCTTATGCTGAGGTTCCACCGCGGGTTGAGTACTGCTTGTCCAGCCACGGCGAAACAGTGCGTCCGCTGATTCAGGCGGTTCGGGCGTGGGGCCGAGAGCACCTTCAGCGCAAGCAGCTAGAAGACCAGCTTACCTCTCCTCGGGCTCTCCCAAATTCAGCAAAAAGATCACGGATCGGCCCAACTTCCTGATTGCCGATTACGGGGAAGCCATGAAGCGTTATTCCGACGCCGTCCCATTGCCACATCACGCAAAGCGATAACGGAGGACTTCCGCTATGGCTCGATACCCAATACGCCGGTAAATGGAATTCGACGTCGGATTACCCAGGTCAGTGTAGAGGATGCAGCGATAACCAGCGTCGCGAAGGTGTTTCGAAAGAGCGTGAACGCACGCGGCTGCGTAGCCACGTTTCCGCTTTTCCGGCGGCGTGTAGACCCCGGCCACGCGGACCACGCCTTCTACCGGCTCCCGGCTGACGGCCGTCGACATCGTCTCGCCCTCATCCCAGAGCCACAACTGTCCGGCGGCCAACCCCTTGTCCACGCGAAGTTCGGTATCGCTTGCATCCTCACCGATCTCGGCTTGAAAAGCACGTGTCCAGTGAATCATTAAGCTGCGATCTTTCGGAGCGGCTTGCCGAAGCTTACCGCCGATGTCTGGCGGCTTTCCCGCCTCTAATAATTCATAAAGGCGGTTGCCCTGGAAGGGCGTGGCCGCCGACTTGCACCGCTCGGTCCACTGTCCAGCGAAGCTGGCTGCTGTTGCCGCCTGGCCGTTCACGCCTGGAAGAGAAACGCTTGCATCCGCGATCGCATCCACCATGGCCGTGACCACGTTCGGTTCCATAGGGGTGAGCGTCGCTGCAAAAGTCAGGGGTGACTGAAGGACCACGCCGACGGTCTTACCCCGTTCCGTGGCCGCCCAGTATCGCCCTGGCTCGGGTTGGGCGACGCGGGCATGCAGCAGCGAGAGGATCAAATTGTGGAGAACTGGTTGCGAAGCAAGGTACTCCCCGGCTCTCCTTAAGACCCAGGCTGGATCTTCGCTGAAAGTGATCTTGATGTCCATTGTAAGAGCGTACAGTAGAACGGCTGTCTTCTTCACTGGCCTGATTCATTCGGAATCGCACTCGTTATAATCAGGCTTTAGCTCGAACTGGTCTCTGTGGTCGGTGTCGAGAGAATCAGCCGTGCCACTTCCGCCGGCTCATCCATCTGGACGAAATGTCGAGCAGTGGGCAAAAGGAATAAATCGGATTTCGGAAACAACTCGTGAAACTTTTGTGCCACTCCCTTATTCAAGTACGGGTCGGCGGCGCCAAAAATAATTCGCACGGGCCGCTGAAGATCTTTAAGCGTAAAAGCTGTTTTCGAGCCGGATCGTATGGTGGGAAGCAAATCCTCATTCAACCGAAAGAAGGCGGGACGCGTGCTTGGCGTGGCATCGAACTGCTGATACAGAAGCGGCACAAATTGATCTCTGATCTGGGCGTCCTGAAGAATCTGCCGACCTGCCACCAATACATCCGGCGGAAGATCAAGTGATCAAACATCCGTGAGACAGGTCGCGCGACATTCCTGATCAGAGGCGTAGAAAAAAGAAAGATCGCTTCTGGTGGTCTGAGCGTCGGCATCGCACAGTAATAGGTATTCAGCAAGACAAGGGCCGCTAGCTGATTGGAATGATTGAGCGCCCAATCGATGGCCGGCGGGCCGGAGGCGTCGTGTGCCACCAGGACCACTGCTCCAAGCTTCAGTTGCTTGACCACCGCGTCCAGGTCGCCCTCTTGATTCTTAGCCGTGTATGGGTAGCCAGATGGCTTATCGGAACGGCCCCACCCCAGAAAATCAAAAAGCACTACTCGGCGCGCCGGAGAAAGAAAGGGAACAAGGCGATCATAAAGATGAAGATTGTCGGGAAAACCATGCATCAGGATGATCGTCGGTTCTTCACCTGCATACTCTCGCGCGTAAATCCGGTTTTGACCTCGCTGCACGAAATGTTCCGTGAAGTTCATCTTCATACGCCACCATAGCTTTGCTTTCCGCGCGTGCTGCACCGCGCTGGCGCGGGTGTTCGAGCGGAACACGCTGTCTATTCTTAAGGATAGCAAAGCCGCCGGCCTCAGTTCTGCGTACTGACACATACCCTGAGAAGCACATAGACCACGCGCAGCATGAGAGTCGCAGTCCGACGCGATTTCACGAGACCGGATAGTGGAGGGATTGCCGACCAACCGGGAGTAACTCGTTGGCTGGCTCCGGGTAGGCAGGACCAATTCATGCGAACCCTGTTCACATCAGCCGAAAGTCGAAGTTACCAGTATGTGACTTCACGGGAACTGACCGGAAAGGCCTTTATGTCTAGAGAGGTAGATGGGAACTTCCCGAATGGCAAATGTCATTGATTTTTTGGAATGGTCTGGTGCTCAGAGAGAAACTTTGTGCGGCAAGCTGGAATGGGAGAAGGCTCACCAGCCGCAGGTGCGGAAGATGTCAATGGGACGCCCAGTGAGAGGATGCCATCGACCTTTCCAAAAGGTGCGAGGCTTGCATCAAGAAATATCCCGTAAGGCCTTTTTGCGTCCTTATCCCGAACTCCGCCCTTCGACGGACCGCAGGCGCCCCCTTTGGATTGCGTCCATGATTCTCCGCCCCTGTCTGTCACTTCCAGACTCAGGATTTCTTTGGGAGGAAGGTACATAGCCGCCAGATCGTAGCCGAATTGCGGCGCTTGCATTGCGTGAATATTCCCTGTGAGGATGAGCACTAGGTCATGGGGCTTTGCTGTATTTAGCGAAAGCAGGGCGTGTCCCAACGCTTCGTCTCGTGCACCAGGGGTGGTTCCTGTGTAGGGCGCATCGAATGCAACAACCCTTAAGTCGGGTTGGAGCCTGCGAAGCTCTCGCAAAGAGACCAACAGCCGCAGCATCGCTTCGCTCGCTCGACCATCCATACCCTCTTTCCAGCCGGGTAGTCGGAGCAGCAATTCCTGGGCTGTTGAAAGGTCCTTGGCCGTGAGAATGTTATTCAGAGCGGCCTGCTCGCTCGTTGGACGCTCTAACGCGACGGTAACGTGCTTTCCCTGCGCAATGGCGTCGCAGACAAGATCACGAAAAACAGCGGGAGTTTCATTCGAACCGTGCAACTCGCCGATAAACACCCAATGCACGGAAGGCTTAGTCCATATCTGATCGGCTCCCGGTATAGGCGAACAGGATGCCATTGCTCCCGCCGCGTTAATCGCCAATTCCATCGCCAACAAGAATTGAAGCGCTACCCTCATGGGCGGTCAGTTTATCGTTTATTCATTCATCACACAATTCGCAACTCATCGAACCCTTGAGGTGCGGCTTCTTCCAACAGAGTTTGGCGATGGCTAAAAGCCCGCCAACCTGGGAGAGCGGATCGGGATAAATGCCAGCGGCTTCTTGGAAGCGGGGAATTGTTCTCCGAATTACGGTCAACTCGGAAGCAATCCCGATGCTTTTCTAAACAGCAGGACGCCCCTCGGTACCGCGAAACGTCTTTCACGAAAGTGACGCTAACTCCTGGTCTTCTTCCGTTCTGGCCACAGCGGAGCGCCATGTGCAAGAATTGATAGGCCAAAGGTAAGGAGCGCAGGCATGGCAAAAGTCGCCGGAGAAAAATTGCTGAGTCAGGCCATCAAGGAGCGCAGGGCCACACCCAGTTTTGAAGACGTGCCCATCCACACCGCCGACCTTGAGAAAATTATTCGCGCCGGCCTGGAAGCGCCCAGCGGCTACAACCTGCAGCCGTGGCGCTTCGTGGTGGTGCGCGATCGCGAGCAACGGAAAAAGCTTCGCGCCGCCGCCTTCGGCCAGCCGAAGGTCGAGGAGGCCAGCGCCGTGATTGTGGCCTGCGGCGATCCCCAGGGCTGGAAAAACGGCGACTTGGAAGAGTCATTGCGCCTGGCCAAGGAGCACGGCTACGGTGGCGACGAGCAGCACAACCAGGCGCGGGCCGCGGTTACCGGCTTTCTCGGGAGCGCGCCGGGAAAGATCGCCGGCCTGGAACCCAGTTTTGCCGTGTGGGCCAACCGCCACGTGATGATCGCCCTCACCACGATGATGTGGGCGGCTGAAACCCTGGGTTATGACACCGCGCCCATGGAAGGTTTTGAGGAAGACAAGGTCAAGGCCTTGCTGGAGATTCCGGAGCGCGTGCGCGTGGTGGCCCTGCTCGGCATCGGGCGGAGGAAGGGCACAGACAAACCCTACGGCGGCCGCTTCGATCCCGAGCGCGTGGTTTTTGCCGACGAATGGGGCAAGAAAATCGAGTTCTGATTCACCCAACCCTTACCGCGGATTGGCCCGGATGCGCGCAGATTGATGAAAGGAGTCAGCATGGAATTCAGCTCCGCGAGGCAAATCAAGCTCGAGGAGGCGCGGAGAGCCATCCCCACCAAAGACGGCAAGCCTTTCGCGCTGCTCTTCCGGCACGGTTCGCTCGAAGTGGAGATCTTCTCGCCCAAAAACGTTGACACGCAGAAGCCCCACTCCCGGGACGAGCTTTATGTGGTCGTCTCCGGGACCGGCTCGTTCTTCCACGAAGGGCAGCGGCTCCGTTTTTCAGCCGGGGACGTGCTGTTCGCTGCCGCCGGCGAAGCGCACCGTTTTGAGGATTTCAGCGACGACTTCCTGGTATGGGTGGTCTTCTACGGCCCGGAAGGCGGTGAGCGTGGCGCCTAGATCGTTGAGATCCGGCGGTTCGCGGGCGGCGGTTCTGGCCGCAGTTCTGACCTGTTTGCTTTCCCCAAGCACGATCTTGGCGGCGCAGAGTAGCGCAAGTCCCGCGCCCCCGCCGGAGGAAAATGTCTTTAATGATCGCGTTGCCGCCCAACTGCTGAACCAGATCGGCGGCGCCCTGGTGGCCCGCAATCAAAAAAATATGCTGGGCGCGTTCGACTTGGACAAGATGAACGATGGCCGGCTCTTCAGACAGCAGATCGCTTCATTCTTCGCTGAGACCGGGATCATCCGCGCGCATTTCAATCTGGTGCAGGCAGCGATGGAGAACGGCAAGGGCGTAGCCACGGTGGACGTCGAAATGGAGGCCGATCGCCGCGACGACGGCCTGCCACCCATTCACAAGCAGGGCCAGGTGCGCCTTGTCGCGGAGAAATCCGCCGCCGGCTGGAAATTCACTGACGTGCAGCCCCGCACATTTTTCTCCACGTCCCAGCCATGAAGCCCGGACTGACTCCGCGCGAATACCCTGAGCGTCCTATTGTGGGCGTGGGTGCTGTGATCATCGACGCTGCCCGAGCGGTGCTGGTCCGGCGCGCCGCTCCGCCTCTGCAAGGCGAGTGGTCGCTGCCCGGCGGAGTGGTCGAGCTGGGCGAAACCCTTCGCGCCGCCGCGGAGCGCGAAGCCCGCGAAGAAACCGGACTGATCGTTACAGCAGGCGAGGTGCTCGAGGTCTTCGATCGCATCATCCCCGGCGCCGATGGTCGCACGCAATATCACTACGTGCTGGTGGACTTTCTATGCCGAGTCAACGGAGGCGAGTTGCGCGCCGGCGGCGACGCTGCGGAGGCCGCGTGGGCGACGCGGAGCGAATTGCCAAATTACAAGCTGGAAGCGCCGGCGATGGAAGTGATATTGAAAGCGTTCTCTAAGGCCAGTGGCTGACCGATTCACCGCCGAGACGCGGAAGCTCAGGGGAAGATTTGGTAATTGGGTAATTTGGTAATGGGTAATTGAAAAAGTGGGCTGCGCAGGTTTTAAATTACCCAATTAATTACCAACTTACCCCATTTACCAAATTCTCATTGTTTCCGTGCCTCCGCCTTGAAAGCTCACTTTCCCCAAACGTAAGCATCCTCCTGCGGCAAGCCGATAAACGCCAGGACCCGGCACGCGAACTGGTGGGCCATCTCCTCAACGCTTGCGGGACGGTTATAAAACGTGGGGATCAGGGGATAAATGGTCGCGCCGGCTTCGGCCGCCCAGTCCATGTTGCGGATGTGGCCGCGGTTCAGCGGCGTTTCGCGCACGCACAGCACCAGTGGCCGTTTTTCCTTCAGGCAGACGTCCGCCGCGCGCTCGATCAAGTTCCGCGCCAGGCCTTGCGCGATGCCGGCCAGAGTGCCCATGCTGCAGGGGAGAACGATCATCGCGTTTGTCGGGTACGAGCCGCTGGCCACGTTGGCGCCGATGTCGTCGTTGTTCTGCTGCTCGATTTTCTTCGACTTTACGCCTGTGAGCTTCTCGACCAGACCGCTGCGTCCC
>WNFJ01083084.1_pt1 | contig 11474 bp, 8 predicted proteins | sample 5400461 | NCBI WGS metagenome assembly WNFJ01 (sample SAMN13153349, study PRJNA577476) | soil metagenome | isolation source: 115 cm saprolite on Douglas fir-dominated hillslope | place: USA:California | collected 2013-09-17 | reverse complement strand
TTTTCGGGATTCCATCGTGCGGCCACCACCGTAAGTACTGCGGCAGCAAGTGCGGCGATCATTGCGATGTAGGCTTTGGCTAGGCTTGGCATTTTCTTTGCTTCTCCTTTCATTGCCTGTGCCTGCCTACTTTATTGGATCTCCGTTGGCTATGATGTTCATCGCTTCGACGTTAGCCGCCGACGTGTTCAGCAAGCCGGAAGAGCCCCAGACGACGCTGGAACCCCACACGACGCTAAACGCTATTGTGTTGGACTGGCCCCAGCATACACTGCTACTCCAGAGCACAGCCGAGCCGTTCACTTCAGTTCCGCCGCCGTTGTACGCAATCGAGTTACCCCAGACAACCGAATTGCCCCAGACTACCGAGGTACCCCACACAACCGAGGTGCCCCAAACCACGCTCTGGTCGTAAAGAAGGTTGACCGTGCCTTTGTTTGCGACATACTCTGCCGCTGGTGAGTGAGCCGTGCCGTTGGCTACGTCTGTGTTCATTAGAGCCGCTTGGACATCCAGGTAACCGGCGCCGATGGTGAAGATGTCGTACTGTTCGACGTAGATGATGCCCGTGTCGGGATCCGTGACGGTGCTGGTGGAAGGAAAGGCCTTGTTGGCCGTCCTCATCAGCCGCGCCTTCACTTGGTCGGGCGTCAGAGAGGGGTTTTGCTGCAGCAAAAGAGCAGCCGCGCCGCTCACCAGCGGCGTTGCCATGCTCGTGCCGCTCAGCGTGAAGTAAGTGCCGGAGTTGTTCGTGTTACTCACATATTGGTACAGGTTGTTGGTAAGCGGATTCTGCGGAAACTCGGCAGACAGTGTCGAGCCACTCTTATAGAGGGAGACAACTCGGTTGCCCGGAGCAACGATGTCCGGCTTGACGTAGTGATCGAACGACGTAGGACCCTTCGAGCTGTACGTGGTGATCGTGCCCTTGGTGTTCATCGCACCCACGGTGATGACGTTGGGGTCGTTCCCCGGCGCGGTGATGGTGCCGTAACCGTCGTTGCCGTACGTGTTGAGCCGCCCGTAGTTTCCGGCAGCCACAACAACTACGATGCCCGCCTTCCAAGCCTGTTCGGCAGCTTGGCAGAGCGGATCGAGCGAGGCGCTCTCATATACACCGCGCCCGAGCGAGAGGTTCATCACTCGAATGTTGTACTGATCCTTAAGCTGGATCGCTTTTTGGATTGCCGAGATCACTACGCTGTCCGTGCCCTGGCCATTCTGATCCAAGACCCGCAGGTTGATGATGTGCGCACCCGGGGCCATACCCACGAAGCGCCGGTAATATTTTGAGCCGGTGGAGTTCGCGCCGCTGCCGGCGAGAATGCCGGCGACGTGCTCGCCGTGGCCGAATGCGTCGGTCGTGCCCGTTGCACCCACAACGAAGTTTTGCCCGTACACGACATCGTAGACGCCGGCATTACTTAGGTCCGGAATATTGGTGACGCCGCTGTCAATCACGGCCACGCCGATTCCTGAGCCATCTAGACCCAGAGCCTGCGCGTAGCCTCCCTTGACCGAAGCGATGGAAACGTCCATGGCAGCGCGAACTGGCCGGTCGAGCGAGATGTAGGCCACGCCGGAGTGCGAGGCCAAGCTGCTCAGGCTGCCACCTTTGACGTTGACCAACTGGGCGCGAATCAGGGGCAGGTCGCTTTTCGCGGTGGCGCCGTCCGCTGTCAGGTCCGTCGTGCCATTCTTGAACTGGACGATCACATCCACGGGCTTCTCCGGGTCGATCCCCTTGAGGTCCGGAGCGATCTTGGCGGCCACTACAGCCGGAGTGTCGGTGGGGTTCGTGTCGGCAGAACCGGTGCCGGTGTCATGGTTCGGAGTGTTCGAGTGGCTAGGATCGGCCTGATTCGAGAGGATCGGGTTCTCGGGGGTGGCAGCCGCCGAAGCGGAAATGACCGGTGTGGCATGTACGGTCGCCGCAGAGTTGTCCTGGCTGGGGAGGGCCTGGCCGAATGCTCGACTTATAGAGGAGCTATCTTGAGCAGGCGTCGCAGAAGGCCCCGCCGACGGCAGGCCCTGCTCCGCAACTTGAGCGGAGGGGCGAGCGAGGTCGCCAGAAGGGGTCCACGGGTTGTATCCGACGAGCCCCGCCACCATGATCGTGGCGGAGAACGCGATGAGCGCACCCCAGGTGGTCGTCTTGAGGACGCTGCCCTTGACAGATCGCCCAGTTTCAAGCGTGACGGACATGAGCTGATCTCCTCGACTGACTTAAGGCGCAAAAAAGGGAGCAGGTCCCGATGCCTTGGGTGTCGTCAGTGCTACGAGTATTAGATTTTGCTCAGACTGGGTCGATGGTACAGGGGGCCCTGGGTGTAGTACCAAAGTACAGCCGGTTTTGTATGGCTACAGGGGGTGTCAATGGGTGTCCCTCGCTAAGAGCGAAGGCGTCTTCCAGAGACACTTCTTCTCTTCAGGACTTTCCTCATTTTTTCAGCAAATACCCGATAAGTGACAGAAACTTAGGGACATACCGCCATGAGGATGTGGGATGAGTCAGAACTTTCAAATCGACCCGCCAATAGCTTGAATCCTGCGCTTGTCCCCCTGGGATTGAGAAACATTACTTCTGATTCTTACTATTTTCTCCTCCGCCCCCCGGACCTTACTCAGGCCCTAGGTCTTACCAACCAGACCCGCTCCTCCTCAATGGTGCGAAAAATAGCCTACGTTATCTCGTTTCTAAAAGGGCGCTGGTCACGCAAGGACGTCAATTTAGAAGCCGTTGCCTTTGCTCAAGACAGTAAGCCTTCGAATAAGTGGAGAAGATCGCGATAGGTCTTGGAGTCTAATGCCTAACCGGCGTTTGAAAATCCCATTCTCGAAAGGGCTGTCAAGTCTCGTAGAGATTATCCCAATGCTAGAGTACGCTTTTTGATTTCTTGGCTTCTGGCTCGTTCATCAAACTCTGTCGGCCGGGTAAGTATAATAATAGTCGCCGTACGATTCGCTTTTTTCAACCCGATTGAGCACCACCCCGAGTAGATTGTGGGCCTGGAATTGAGCCGCGATCTTTTCCGCCACCGCTACATGTGTGAAACCTGCCTGGACCACGAGCAAGACTCCGTCCACCAGACTAGCAAGAATGCTCGGATCGGGAACCGGCATAGCTGGTGGTGAGTCAATGATCACCCAATCGAAGATCGGAGTGAGGAGTTCCAGCAGATGCTTCATCCGGTCACTCAGTAGTAGCTCGCTGGGGTTGGAGACTTGGCTTCCGCCAGGTATCAGGCAAAGATTTTCCGCCATGCCTTTTTGGATTACCTCAAATTCATCCGCTTCACCTCTCAAATAGTCCGAGAGTCCCGGACGGCTTGGTGCGCCGAGCATGGCGTGCAATCGCGAGGCACGTATGTCTGCGTCCACAAGCAGGACTCGCATGTCGGCTTGCTGGACAATCGATTGGGCTAGATTTGATGAAACAAAGGTTTTCCCCTCCCCAGAAACACTGCTCGTCACCAGGAGTCGCCGCAAGGTGCGGGCCCCGGCAATCTGATACAAACGCGAACGCAGAGTCCGAAACCGTTCCGATACGCCTTGCCCGAGTTTCGGATTTTGAAACACGCTGTTGAGAGCATCCAGCCGCCACTCCGGGCGGTTACAGCGCATAATAAGTTCTTCATAACTCAAGGGAACGGCCGGGCTTCCAGCCGCAACGATCCGAGACGGCGCCGCCGGCCGGGCGACGTTGGATGCCCTGGTGACAGAACGCTGGATATCACCAGCGACTTCCGCGACCTGAGCTTCCAATCCCGCAGCAAGTTGCGTGGATCTCTCTTGCGCGGCTCTCTTCAGGGCTTCATGAATGCGACTCATCGTTCCCTCGGATGCCTCTCTGTCCGATTCAGTTGGTTTGAACCATGGACGGTGTTACAACATCGCCATTTTTCTTGATTATTTCCGAAGCCTCGAGCATCGGGACACTTGTGAGCACAGGAAGTTTCAAGAACATCTCCACGTCCCTCTCCGTGTGGAGACTCTGGTCCATGGCCATGAAGACATAAAGGATGGCCAAGCCCAGTGCAAAACCCCCGCCCAACCCGCCCCCCGCAAAGTTTAAATTCTTGGGGAATGACGGCTTCATCGGGAGGCTCGGCGGATCTAGCACCCGAAATTGCTCGCCTTCCTGCTGGTGAGCTAAGTCTGTTGCCATTGCAGAATTTTGTTGCTTCTTCAAAAGCTCGTTGTAGAAATCAAGCGCGCTCTGATAACTACGCGTCAGTTCTTTCAGCTGTTGCTCCACCATCGGACTGGACTGTATGCGCCCTTCAAGAACTCGAATCTGATCCTGGATTTGCCCTTGCCGCTTCGTCAGCTCCGAAATATTGAAATCATCCTGCCGCAGCGTCGCGCGGACTTTTTGGATCTGAGGTGGTTCAACTGCCGCGTGAGTTCCGGCTGAAAGATTATCGGTACTCGGCGTCTCCACCAACTTCTTTTTGAGCTCCCCAATCTGCTTTTTCAATTTAATTACATCGGGATGCTCGGCTGTATATCGCGACTCCAGAGTAGCTAATTGCCCCTGCAGATTCCGCAGTTGCTCCTCAATCGTTTCCGGAGCTTGCTCACTCCGGGATGACGACTTCCAAGTCGCTTCTTCCTGGTTCAACAGGGACTCATGGAACGACTTATCCTGTTGCGCTCTGCTGAGCGTCTGGGTGTTTGACTCCAGTTGTGCGTTCATACTGCCCAGCAGGCTGAAGTTTGTCTGCTCCTCTTCCGGCAACACTCCCAGATGCTGGCGCTTGAATTGAGCTAGCTCGGCGTCCTGTTCATCGAGCTTCGCTTTTGCTTCACCCAGTTGCTGACCAAGGAACGAAGTCGTGCGGACGGCCTGCTGCTCCAACGCCCTCGCATTTTGCTCCATAAACATAGAGGTAATTTCGGTGCAAATCTGCTGAGCAGTCTGAGGATTGTTAAACGTCACGCTCACATTAAAGCCGGCAATACTCCTATCCTGCGTGCCGGCCATCGGCTCGAGGGGAGAGATCTCAATCGCCGCCTGCAAGCGCTCAATTAAGTCCTCCACGGACACCTTCTTTCGCTCCTCGTGGTAAATGTCAAACTTTTCAAGAACCGGCTCCAGGCGTGTTCGGCTCAATATCTGTTGTTTCATCGAGGCCAATCGTTGATTCAAGTCTTCGGTCACGACCGGCCTGACATACTCCGTCGGCACTGTGGGCTTTGCGACCAGCACAAGAGTTTGGGACGTGTATTTCTTCGGGAGTTGTGTCGCGACCAGCAGACTCAGTGCCCCACAGCTAAGAGCGCAAGCAGGAACTATCCACCAGCGCTTGCGAACCACTCTCTTTATGTCCTCGATACCGATTTCGCCGTTCCGAACCATGCGTTGTTCTCCGCGACAAAAGATCAGACTAACCCATTGGAAGGGAAGCACGCACATTGCCACGCCCTTCGGTTCGAAGGAAAAGCGAATGGATTGTAATATGCTTGTTTACAATAATTTACGGGCGCCTCGGTTTCCTCACCCGGAAATCAATCCTTGGAATCCTTCGCACATTCTCGAATAGTGGAAGTTTTGTATCCAGAATATCCCGGAATTTGGCCATGCCTCCCCCTGCCTCCTAGGCATCCCAAAATGGAAATAGGTAGATTGCCGGTCACTCTAGCCTTAGGTCAATCCTATAGTCTTTATTTTCATATACTTGAAACCCACTCCAGCGATCCCTCCTCGAACGGCCTCCCGGGCGTAAAATTGCAATCAAAGTCAAATGTGATGCCGCGGCCATGAAACATCCTCGTACCCAAATCATCGCTGGCTACCCTCAATCCTTGCGAGGGACTGCTCTTCTCCTTGCCTTTGTCGGGCAGATCTGCTTCGTCTTGCCTGGATGCATCCGCGACCCCAACATCCGAAAACAGAAGTTCTTAGAGCAAGGAGACCGCTATTTCGCGCAGGAAAAGTTCCCAGAAGCGGCGCTGACCTACGGTCGCGCCCTGCAAATCGATCCAAAATTTGCCACCGCGCACTACAAGATCGCAAAGTGTCAGCTTAAGCTGGCAAAGTGGGCCTCTGCATTCCAAGAATTGCAGCGCACGACTGATCTTGAACCCCTAAACTTGCCCGCACATTTGGATCTCGGCCAACTCTTGCTAGCTGGAGGAAGGGCACCAGAAGCAAGAGATCAAGCCCAATTGATCTTGAAAAGCAATCCCCAGGATCTTGATGCGCAGATCCTTCTCTCAGACGCCGATGCACAGATGGGCAACCTCCAGGATGCCCTTCGGGAAGCGGCCGAGGCAGTTAAGACGTCACCTGGCGACGCGAATGTTTATCTCAACCTCGCAGTCATTCAGCAAAAAGCTTCGGCAATTCAAGACGCGATAGGAAACTACCTGAAGGCAGAGGCGCTATCCCCTGCCTCGCCAGCCTCGCCAATGGCCCTGGGCAGTCTGTACCAGGCCCAGAAGCGCTGGGATGATGCCGAGAAGGCTTTTCGGAGAGCGATTTCGATCGCGCCGAAGAATCCCGCTCCGCGCGCTGCCCTCGCAGCAATGTACCTCGTGCAAGGGCAAGGAGCCCTGGCCGAAAGAGTTCTGCTGGAGGCAAGGGCAGATTTGAGAGATAACCCTGCGGCTTCCAGAATGTTGGGAGATTACTACCTCAGTCTAGGTGACAGCGCGAAAGCCCTTGCAGAGTTCGCCTCAATTTCGAAGGATCACCCTGAGGATCTGAAAATTCGAAGGTCGTATATTCAGCTGCTGATTCTCACGCATCAGATCAACGAGGCCGCAAAGCTGACGGGCGAGATTCTGAAGAAATCTCCTCAGGATGCGGAGGGACTCATCCTGAACGGCCAGATCTTGCTGCAAAATGGGAAGTTTCAGGACGCTCTCCAATCTTTGCAGCAGGCGGTCAAAAGCGATCCCGCAAACCCGATGGGGCGTTACCAACTCGGGATGGCTTTCCTGGCCCTGGGAAACGCGAATCAAGCGGAAAGTCAGTGGAGACAGGCCGTCGAGCTGCGCCCAATACTTACAGACGCTTGGGTGGCCCTGGGCACCAGCGCGGCGCAGCGTCGAGATTGGACCAATCTCGAGCAGATAGGCATGCAATTGAAGAAGATCTCGCCTCAGAGCCCCGGTGGCTATCTCTTCCATGCCACCGCTCGATTCAATCTGGGTGATCCAGTCGGCGCCGAAGCCGATTTGAATCTATTAGTCCAAGGTGCTCCGGAAAACCCCATGGGATACGCAAAGCTCGGGCAACTTCGCGTCTCACAAAAGCGCTGGAATGAAGCTGAGCGCTTATACCGAGAGGCCTTCAAGCGCGCACCGGATTACCCGGACGCGATCCGGGGAATGGTCGACCTCGATTTGCGTCGTGGAAAGTCACCCGACGCGCTCCAGTTCATCCAGGCGCAAATCGACAGAGATCCCAACAATGCCGCACTCTACCTCCTCCAAGGCCAATCGTACTTACAAGAGAAGCGGCTGACTGATGCGGAGCGGTCCTTTTCGCGCTGCGTGGAGCTCGACAAGCAGAGCCTGACAGGATTCATCATGCTGGGCCAGGTAGAGCAGGCTCAGGGACGTTCAACGGACGCAGTCGCGAGCTACCAACGCGCAATCGCGATCGCACCAAACAATGCCGGGCTGTATACGACTTTGGGAGCCACCTACGAAGGTCAGGGAAACTGGCAGGAAGCCCAAACGGCCTATCAGCGGGCATTGGGGCTCGAGCCGGAACAAGCTCTCGCGGCGAATAATCTGGCCTATCTCCTGCTCGAGCACGGTGGAAACGTCAACGTGGCGCTCACCTTGGCACAGACCGCACGCCGTGGCCTCCCGGATTTAGCAAACACTGCCGATACGCTCGCTTGGGCGTATTTCCACAACGGAGCATTTTCTGTTGCCGCTCCTCTCTTGGAAGACGCGGTCAAAAAAGCCCCAGACAATTCCAGCTATCGTTACCATCTCGGATTGACCTATCAGAATCTTAATGACTCTGCCCGCGCACGGGCCGAACTCCAAAAAGCCATCCGGATCGATCCTAAGTCTCCCCTCGCAGAGAAAGCGCGCCGTGCCCTGAGTCAAATGACCGGCAGCTAACATAGTTTCCCGGTTGTCATCAGAGAATCTTGGAATCCACCCTGGACGTGACCAAGGAAGGCTCCTGTTCGTGGTTCAAATTTGCCGCCGAGATTCTCCTTCAAGCCGGCTGGCATGCTGTTCGCTTCGTATCCGTTACCTCCGCGGACGCGGCCCACGCGAGGGAGAGACCCGCCCTTTCCGTGCCTTCTCGCGCAAGGCTCGATTCACGCACGATAAGACTGAGGTATCAGCGCCGCGCCCTGAGCGCCTGTCTGAAAGATTTGCGGGAAAAGGTATGCTCGATTGAATGAATGGCCCCGTTCTCTAAAGAAACAAGGTTGGCATTCGCAGATCAAAGGAAATGTCAGATAATCCTGTAGGATTCACGCAGCTTCGTTATTGGATCCCTGCGATCCTCGTCGCCATACTGATCTCGCTCTTTTCCACGCACTATTTCAGCGGCGAGCAATCCGCCCGGGTCATCATCCCGCTGCTCCATTGGCTACTCCCTGGAGCTTCACCCCGCATGCTACGCCTTATGCATGTGGGAATTCGCAAGATGGCGCACGTCACTGAATTTGGACTGTTCAGCATCACCGTCTTCCATGGAATTCGCCGAGGGCGTCTTGGCTGGCGCTTCAGCTGGGCCCTGGCCACTTTGGTGCTTGCGGTCGCCTACGCCGGTCTGGATGAGTGGCACCAGTCCTTCGTGCCTTTGCGGGAGGCTCGGGTGCGTGACGTAGCAATTGACGCCCTCGGCGCGGTAGTGGCCCAGACTCTCGTCTGGTTCTATGCGAAATGGAGATCCAATTTTGCCGTGCCGCCCGAATTTTCGACGGACGCTGCGGAGCGATAAGAGGTGAAGTGCTCTAAATCAAGGGATGATTGCCTGTGCTTGGTTGGAGAAAGCGCTCTCGTTGCCGCCAGAATCCACCGCAGTTGTTACGTAGAAGTAGGTCGTGCCGTTCAGGACATTCGAATCCGCATAGCTGAGAACGGCAACAAGCGAAGAGTTAATCCTCGCGAACCCTGTTCCACTGACCGTGCTCCGGTAAACGTTGTACCCTGAGACCGTCGAAGTACTCGTGTTCCAGGTCAGGGCTACTGTATGCGCCACTTGAGCTGTGGCAGTGAAGTTGACGCCGCTAACGTTTGCTGCGCTGATGCTGACGCTCCGATTCACCGGGCTGAAACTGTACCCGGCATTTGCAGGAGTTACCAAGTACGTCGCGCTTGCCAAACTTGCAAAACTGTAATTCCCGAAGCTGTCTGCAACTGTGGTGGCGCCGGCTGCGCCGCCAAGTACAACTGTGGCGCCGCTTCCGCCCGTAATCGGACTGATCGTCCCGGAAATGCTGAAGGTGGGGTTGGCAGTCGCAGTAAAATTCAGTCCTGCGACGTTGGCTCCGTTGACCGATACAGCTTGGGTAGTGGGGCTGAACGTGTAACCCCCGTGGCTGGGAGTAACCGCAAAATTCCCGTTTGCCACGCCGGTGAATGTGTAGTTGCCCAAGCTGTTTGCGGTGCTCGTGGCGCTCGCAGTTCCGCTGAGCGTCACCGTTGCTCCATTGCCACCTGCTGCGGGACTAAGCGTTCCGGAGATGCTGAAAGTTTGAGCAGTAGCCGTGAAGTTCATTCCGGCGACATTAGCGCCATTGACAGCCGCGCTCAAGCTGATGGGGTTAAAGGTATAGCCCGTGTGACTGGGCGTAATCGTGTAGGTGCCGCTCGCTAACCCTGCCAATGTGTAACTGCCTCCGCTGTTGGCCGTCGTCGTCGCGCTCGCTGCTCCGCTGAGGGTGACCGTCGCGCCACTACCACCCGTAACCGGACTGATCGTCCCAGAGATGGTATAGGTTTGCGGGGGTGGCGGCGTGGAGTTCTGGCCACTAACAACACCAGCGCATCCCCAGAGGAGTACTGCGGGCAAAAGGGTCGCCACGCATAACAGGGTTCGCCTTGCTCGAGAAGCCAGCACCGGAAAATCGGCAAGCGCGCTCGCGGCATTCCTGTCCTGTTCAAATTTCATCGTCCAGACCCTCGGATCTTTGCTGGACGCCAGAGTACGGCTATAACAATTCTGCGTATACTGAATGGAAGTCCAATTTAAGTACAGGTGTTAACCCTGCCCCTCAGTTCCATGAAATCTCTGGGTGCCAGGGCCTGACACCAAGGCACCTCTCAAAAAGCCAGGGAAACTTCGGGCCCCGAATTGCACGGAGGGCGGATAGCATACTCCCCGATTCGTCTACCTGCCAGTGGGTCTTTAGTTTTCCACAGCCTGGGCCACCAGGAGAGGCCTTTCCCCAGGCGTCCCGAGAATTGTGCCCCTGGGTTCACCCCTCCCCTAACAAAGCGTCTGAATTTTCTCTCTCACCCTCCCTTATGGTATGGGAGCGGAAACCTCATTCGAGTACACGCTCTCGCTGCCAGTGGAATCTACTGCCGTCGTCACGTAGAAATAGGTCGTGCCGCTCTGTACGGCCGAATCTGTGTAATTGAGCACCGCAACCAACGACGGGTTGATCTTTGTGTACGAACTCCCACTCACGGTGCTGCGGTAAACGTTGTAGCCCGCTACGGTCGAGGTGCTGGCATTCCAGGTTAGCGCCACCGAATGCTGTACGGCCGTGACCCCCGTTCCTGATAGAGAGATCGCGGCGGGTGACCCGGTCGCATTGCTCACAATCGAGATGCTTCCATTTAGAATCCCGGCTGTTGTGGGACTGAACACGATAGTCAGGGTGAGATTCTGCGACGGAGAAAGAGTCACGGGCGCACTTCCGCCCGTCATCGAGTAGCCTGATCCGCTCAAGGTTATCTGTGAAATCGAAACATTTGAATTGCCCGTATTCGTGATGGTCACATTTTGCGAGGCAGAGGAAGTGCCCGTTGTGACGCTGCCGAAACTCAGGCTGGTCGGGCTAATCCCGAGGGTGTGAGTGGCAGCGATTCCCGTGCCGTTGAGTCCGACTGAAGTAGGCGAAGTGGGGGCGTTGCTCACAATTGAGATGTTGCCGGATGCTGCGCCAACCGCAGTCGGCTGAAAGGCCACTGTAATTGTAGTCTGTTGCCCCACGCTCACATTCAAGGGCAGCGAAAATCCGCTGACGCTGAAAGCTGAACCGGTTTCGGTCACTTGAGTGATGGTCAAGATGGCCGTGCCAGTGTTCTTGATGATCAATACCTGGGACAAGTTACTGCCGACCACGGCGCTTCCAAAGTTGATGGACGTCGGAGTCACCTGGATTGCTGGGGCGGGAGCCGGGTTCACCGTCAGCGTCGCCGCCGCGCTCGTCACCGTTCCCGCCGTGTTCGTCACCACCGCAGCGAACGTCGACCCGCTATCCGCGGTCGTCGTCACTGCCGTCGTATAGCTCGCCGCAGTGGCCCCCGCGAGGTTC
>WNFJ01295628.1_pt1 | contig 11475 bp, 10 predicted proteins | sample 5400461 | NCBI WGS metagenome assembly WNFJ01 (sample SAMN13153349, study PRJNA577476) | soil metagenome | isolation source: 115 cm saprolite on Douglas fir-dominated hillslope | place: USA:California | collected 2013-09-17 | reverse complement strand
CCCCTGCATCGGGTGATCCGGGCGCCGAGCTGGACCGCCGGCAGCTTGCCGAGCGGCTCGACTCGGCCCTCCTGACCCTTCCTGCGGGGTACCGGGCGGTCGTGGTCATGCGGGACGTGTACGGCTTTTCGCTCGAAGAGGTGGGCAACCAACTCGGCATTTCCGAGGGGGCCGCCAAAGTGCGTCTCCACCGTGCCCGCCAGAAGCTGAAGGAGATGCTGGTGGACGAGGCTCCGCCCCGTTCCAAGGCGGCAGAGAAGAGGGAGGAGGGATAGCGGTGGAGTGTCGTGAGGCAGCGCAGCACATCCCGGCCTACATCGATCAGACCGGCGGGCCTGCCGCCCGGGCCCTTGACGCCCACCTGCGATCCTGCGAACAGTGCCGGGGGGAGCTCGAGGCCTACCAGGACCTGCAGGGGGCGCTCGCGGCGCTCGCCACCCAGACCATCGAGCCCCCCGCCTGGCTGCTTCCGGCGACGATCGAAGCTGTCCGCTCACGGGCGGGCCTCCGCGCCCGTATCCCCGCCGCCCGGGAGATGCGCGAGCGCCTCACCGACCCGCGGCTGGCCGCCGCCGGGGGGGCCGCCATCCTCCTCGCGGGGCTGGCGACCGGGGCCGTCCTCATCCGGGGCCGCCGCCGTCGCCGCCGGCTGGTCGGCACCCTTCGCGCCGCCGCAGCCCACGCCTAGCCGATCCCCCCGCACGTAACCTTCCTGCCCTTGCGCACGTCTGATGGGGTGAAAGCGGGACCGCCCGGCTCAATCGAGAAGGGTCACGGATCCCGAGTGAAAGGTTCTGGCGTACAAGCCGGGACAAGAAGGAGGCAGACGTGGTCATCGGAATCGCAATCGCGATGGGGATCCTCGGTGGGCTGGTCGTGAAGGCGCTCTTCCTCAAGGAGTCGAACCTCACCTGGGACGCAATCTTCGGCCTGGTTGGCGGTGTTGCGGCCTACTTCCTCTACCGCTCCCTCAGCGTCGACGTCCTGCGGGCGGTCTTCGCGCTCGGCACCGCAGTCGTCGTCGCCGGCGTCCTGCACGAGGTCTGGACCCGCTTCGGCAAGACGGCGTAAGGCTCCGGACACCGCACCAACCTCGAGGGCGCTTCGGCGCCCTCGAGCGCGTCCGGGCCGGGGCGCCCCTCAAGGCGCCCCATGAAGCAAGACCGCCCGTAGGGGTGCCCATTGCCGCACATGCGGGCTGTCCCTATACTGGGCGTGACCACGGCGGGCATCATGAGGGCGCGCACACAGGCCCGTAGCTCAACTGGCAGAGCACCGGTCTCCAAAACCGGGGGTTGGGGGTTCAAGTCCCTCCGGGCCTGCCAGATCACCGAAGGATCCCGATCGACCTCGGAGTGCGAAGCGTGAACCGAGAAGTAAAGCGGATGATGAAGAAGCGAGAAGGCGCCGCCGACCGCCTCAAGCGGCCCACGCCCCAGCAGGCTGCCGCGAAGCGGAAGCGGACCAAGCCCAAGGATTTCGTCAAAGAGGTCCGGGGTGAACTTGCCAGGGTAGCCTGGCCGAACCGCCAGGAGGTCTTCACCTACACCCTCGTGGTGGTGGTGTCGGTGACCTTCTTCATGATCCTGATCTGGGGCCTCGACCTCGCGTTCACCAAGCTCGTGGTCAAGTTGATCTCTGGCGCTTGAGCCGACCCCATGCCCGACAACGACCCGGACGACCCGGAGGCAAACGACACCTTGACTACGGACACCGAAGTGATGAGCACACCAACCGACGCCGTTGAGGCGCCCCTGGAGCCCGAGCTGGCAACGGAGTTGGAGGCGGACCTCGCCGCCGACACCGACCCCGAATCGGAGCCCGAATCGGAGCCCGAATCGGAGCTGGCCGAGGCCGACGGCGAAGCCGGCGACTACGAGGAGGAGTTCATCCCTCCCGCGGAGCGTCCCGGCGACTGGTACGTCGTGCACACCTATGCCGGCTACGAGAACAAGGTGAAGGCCAACCTCGACACCCGGATCCGCTCCATGAACATGGAGGACAAGATCTTCGAGGTCGTCATCCCGATCGAGGACGTCATCGAGTTCAAGGGCGGCAAGAAGCAGGTGGTCCAGAAGCGGGTCTTCCCGGGCTACCTGATGGTCCGGATGTACGTCGACGACGACTCCTGGTACGTGGTGCGGAACACGCCCGGCGTGACGGGCTTCGTCGGGTCGGGCGCCAAGCCGGTGCCGCTGGCCACCCGGGAGGTCGAGAAGATCCTGCAGGTGAAGCCCGTCGAGCGCCTCAAGCCCCGCCTCGAGTTCGAGGTGGGTGAGAGTGTCCGGGTGGTCACGGGGCCCTTCGCCAACTTCACCGGCACGATCTCGGACATCAACGTGGATCAGTCCAAGCTGAAGGTTCTCGTCAACATCTTTGGCCGGGAGACCCCCGTCGAACTCTCGTTCGAGCAGGTCGCCAAGCTCTAGAAGAAATAGGAAGGAAGTCACGACAATGGCAGCTCCGGAGTCACGCAAGAGGAAGAAGATCCGGGCGGTGGTCAAGCTCCAGATCCCCGCAGGCCAGGCGACACCCGCCCCACCGGTCGGCACCGCCCTCGGGCCCCACGGCGTCAACATCATGGAGTTCGTCCGCAGCTACAACGAGCGGACCGCTTCCCAGACCGGCACGGTCGTGCCCGTCCAGGTGACGATCTACGAGGATCGCAGCTTCGAGTTCGTCCTGAAGACCCCCCCCGCCTCGGTCCTCCTCAAGCAGGCGGCCGGCGCCCCCAAGGGGTCCCCCGATCCGCACAAGACGCGGGTGGGGGCGGTCACCCGGGACGAGCTGCGCCGCATCGCCGAGCTGAAGCTGCCCGACCTGAACGCCTACGACGTCGCTCAGGCGATGAAGATCATCGAAGGAACCGCCCGATCCATGGGGGTTGCGGTCGAAGGCTAGACAAGCAGTCAACAACCAGAACAACGGCGTGGGAGACCCACCCGGCCACGGTGTGGACGAGGGGGGTCGCCTGGACCACGGAGGTGCGCACATGGCCCACAAGGGCAAGCGGTACAAGAAGTCGCTGGAGCTCTACGATCGAGACAAGTTCTATGGTCCTGGCGAGGCTCTTGACATAGCAAAAGCTCTCGCATCGGCTAAGTTCGATGAGAGCGTCGAGTTGTCTCTGCGCCTTGGTGTCGACCCTCGCAAGGCCGACCAGCAGGTCCGGGGGTCGGTCAGCCTGCCCAAGGGCACCGGCAAGTCGGTCCGGGTCGCCGTGTTCGCCCAGGGCGAGAAGGCCCGGGAGGCGGAGGAAGCCGGGGCCGAGTTCGTCGGGGCGCAGGACCTGGCCGACCGCATCCAGAAGGGATGGACGGACTTCGACGTGGCGATCGCCTCGCCGGACATGATGCCGGTCGTCGGCAAGCTCGGAAAGATCCTCGGCCCCCGCGGCCTGATGCCGAACCCCAAGTCCGGCACGGTCACCCCCGACGTCGCCCGGGCGGTGCGGGAGGTCAAGGCCGGCAAGATCGAGTACCGCACCGACCGCCAGGCCAACGTCCATACCGTGATCGGCAAGGCCTCGTTCAGCGCCGGAGACCTGGCGGACAACTACCTGGCCGTCCTCGACGAGGTCCTGCGGGCCAAGCCCGCCGCCGCCAAGGGCAAGTACGTCAAGTCGATCACGCTGGCCCCCAGCATGGGGCCGGGGGTCCGGGTGGACGTCACCCGGCTCAAGGAGACGGCCCGAGACAGCGCCGCATCCGCGGTGACGGGCGTCACTGCCTGATCCCGCCTGCGGGACACAAAAAAGAGCCGGTCCCAGTTTCCCAGGACCGGCTCCGACAAAATCGGGCCAAAGGCCACATATGGCCCACGCCCGAAAGGAGCATACCACCGAGCAGGACGGCCCTCAACGGTGGCGCGGTGACGGTGACCAGGACCCGTGATGGTAGAGAACGACGCTGTGCGAGGCATTTCTCCAGGTGGTTGGCCGGCAGTGCGGCAGGTTGGGGGCGACCTCGGGCTCCAAACACAAAGAAGAGTATCTGCCATCCTCCGCATGAATAGTAGATTGGTCAGATGCTTAGATAATTGATCTTAGCCCAGCCAGCCCGGCCAACCCGGTTGCCGAGGTTGACCCTTTGCCACGCGCCGCATACCATGGGCAAGCCGGAGACAGCAGGTGGCCGGAAGGCCCTAAGTCCCCCGTAGCCGGGAGGAGCCCGCCGAGGCGTCGAGAGTTTTGTTGCTCGCGCGACCTACCGTCTCCGGTGGGTCGTTTTGTTTTTCCCAAAGAACACTTACGGAACACTACGGACGGAGTGACGTATGCCAAAGGCGCAGAAGGTCTCGGCGGTCGAGCACCTCAAGGTCGAGTTGCGTGAATCCCAGGCCGCCCTCCTGACCTCGTTCCGCGGCCTGAAGGTGGCCGAGATGACCGAACTGCGGCGCTCGCTGGCGGCCTCACAGACCGAGTTCAAGGTCGTGAAGAACACCCTGGCGAAGATCGCCGCCAAGGACATCGGCCTGGACGACCTCCTTCCCCTGCTGGAGGGCTCCACCGCAATTGCCTTCGTGAAGGGCGATCCGGTGACCGCCGCCAAGGGCCTCGACGAGATCTCCAGGAAGTATCCCGCCCTCGTGCTGAAGGGGGGCGTGCTCACCGGGAGGGTCCTCAGCGCCGAGCGTGCGGCGGCCCTGGCGAACGTGGCTCCCCGCGAGGTGCTCCTCGCCCAGATTGCGGGCGCCTTCCAGGCACCCCTCGCCAAGCTGGCAGCGCTGCTGCAGGCGCCGGTGCGGAGCCTGGGCTACGCCCTGGGGGCGTACCGGGACAAGGTGACGGCAGGGGCGCCGGCCACCGCCGAAGCCCCAGCGGAACCGGCCTCCGAGGCCTCCGAGGCCCCCGAGTCCGCCGCAGCACCGGCGGCAGAAGACACACCGCCCGCAGAAGCCACCACCGCAGAAGCCACCCCCGCACCGGACCCAGCGCCGGCGGCGGGCACCGAAGTCTAAGAGTTCCCAGGACGCTTCAACAAGATTCAGGAGGTAGGAATGGCAAACACAGAGGAGTTGCTCGATACGATCGGCGGCATGACGGTCCTCGAGCTGTCGGAGTTCGTCAAGGCGTTCGAGGACAAGTTCGGCGTGACGGCCGCGGCTCCGGTCGCGGTTGCCCCAGCCGGCCCCGCCGCCGTGGCTGCGGAGCCCGAGGAGGAGAAAGACGAGTTCGATGTCGTCCTCACCGCGGCCGGCGACAAGAAGATCCAGGTCATCAAGGAGGTGCGTTCCCTCACGTCCCTCGGCCTCAAGGAGGCCAAGGACCTCGTGGACAGCGCTCCCAAGCCGGTCCTCGAGAAGGTGACGAAGGAAGCCGCCGAGAAGGCCAAGGAAAAACTGGAGGCCGCCGGAGGAAGCGTCGAACTGAAGTAGCAGGCCCGCCGGGTTCTGTACGCAGCGAGCGAACGGGGTGCAGAACCCGGGGGCGACTCACCCGGCCAACGAACGTGCTGCGGCGCCGGGGTACGCCGGGTGTCGGAGCCTCCGGGGCTGCATCCCGTGAGCGAGCCCATGGCTGGGAGGTCGGGAAGATTTGACATGGACGAGCGGGGGGGCCTACCATTGCGTCGACTCCGAAAAACGGGTGCAGATCTGCGACGAGCGCCAACGAATCTGTTGACGGGCGGTAGCACAGTGTGCTACTATGCCCGTTTGTCGTGTTTACCCGCGAGTTAACCTATCTAGTCGCCTCGATTTTGGCGCGCCCATGGACGGCCAGGGGGGTCATCCAGCGCCCAAGACGCCCGGCCAGGCTGGCCGCTCCATAGTTGTCGACTCTTTGACCCACCAGCCTTATAAGGAGGCATTGCTTGCCTAGCACGCCCGCCCGTCAGCGCCTTACTTTTGCCCGCTTTCCGGAAATTCAGCCGGTCCCCGACCTGATTGCCATTCAGCGCGAGTCCTTCGACTGGTTCCTCCACGAGGGCCTGAAGGAGACCTTCCGCGACATGTCGCCCGTCGAGGACTTCACCGGCAACCTCCAGCTCGACTTCGGCGAGCACCGTTTCGACCCTCCGAAGCACACGGTCCAGGAGTGCAAAGAGAAGGACATGACCTTCTCGGCACCGCTCTTCGTCACGGCCACCTTCATGAACAAGGAGACCGGGGAGATCAAGGAGCAGACGGTCTTTATGGGTGATTTCCCCATGATGACCGAAAAGGGCACGTTCGTCATCAACGGCACGGAGCGGGTCGTCGTCTCCCAGCTCGTCCGCTCCCCGGGCGTCTACTTCGACCGCTCGCTGGACAAGACCTCGGACCGCGAGATCTACACCGCCAAGGTCATCCCCGCCCGGGGTGCCTGGCTGGAGTTCGAGACAGACAAGAAGGACACCGTCGGCGTCCGGATCGATCGGAAGCGCAAGCAGAACGTCACGGTCCTGCTGAAGGCCATGGGCCTGTCCTCCGAGGAGATCCTGTGGCTCTTCGACGATGCCGAGTCGATCCGGGCGACCCTCGAGCGCGACCACATCGAGACCGCCGACGACGCCCTGATGGACATCTACCGCAAGCTGCGTCCGGGGGAGCCCCCGACGCCGGACTCGGCGCGCACGCTGCTCGACAACCTGTTCTTCAACTGGAAGCGCTACGACCTGGCCAAGGTCGGCCGCTACAAGGTCGACAAGAAGCTCGGCCCGACCGACCCCAACATGATGCAGGTGCTCAGCCGCATCTACGAGGAGCTCGCCCAGAACGACAAGCCCGGCAAGGAGCCCCAGGAGCAGGAGCGGTGGAAGGTCTTCGCCCACATGGATGAGGCCCAGAAGGGCCTCCGGGCGCCCGGGTACAAGTCGATCCTCACCTACGAGGACATCCTCAAGGGGGTCCAGTACATCGTCCGGCTGCACCGGGGCGACCAGGGGTACGAGGTCGACGACATCGACCACTTCGGCAACCGCCGCATCCGCTCGGTCGGCGAGCTGATCCAGAACCAGGTGCGGGTCGGCCTTTCCCGGATGGAGCGGGTCGTGCGGGAGCGCATGACCACCCAGGACGTCGAGGCGATCACGCCCCAGACCCTCATCAACATCCGGCCGGTGGTCGCCTCGATCAAGGAGTTCTTCGGGACCTCCCAGCTCTCCCAGTTCATGGACCAGACCAACCCGCTCACCGGCCTCACCCACCGCCGGCGGCTCTCGGCTCTCGGGCCGGGCGGTCTCTCGCGGGAGCGGGCCGGGTTCGAGGTATGTGCCCGATCGAGACCCCGGAGGGGCCGAACATCGGCCTCATCGGGTCGCTCGCGTCCTACGCCCGCATCAACGAGTTCGGCTTCATCGAGACCCCGTACCGCCGGGTCGAGAAGGGCCGGGTGACCGAGCAGGTCGACTACCTGACCGCCGACGAGGAGGACCGCCACGTCATCGCGCAGGCCAACACCCCGCTCGAGCCGAACGGCGCCTTCAGCGAGGACCACGTGCTCGTCCGCCGCAAGGGCGACGTCGACTTCATCCCTGCCGACGAGGTCGACTACATGGACATCTCCCCGAAGCAGATCGTCTCGATCGCCGCGGCACTGATCCCCTTCATCGAGCACGACGACGCCAACCGGGCCCTGATGGGCGCCAACATGCAGAAGCAGGCAGTCCCGCTCGTCCGGGCGCAGGCGCCGCTGATCGGCACCGGCCTCGAAGGGCGGTGCGCCCACGACGCCGGCGACATGGTGCTGGCGGAGGAGCCTGGCGTCGTCGAGGAGGTCTCGGCCGATTACGTCGTGGTGCGGGGCATCGGCGGCGACCGCCGGGAGTACCGCCTCCACAAGTTCCAGCGCTCCAACCAGGGCACCTGCATCAACCAGAAGCCCGTCATCTCCGAGGGCGACCAGGTGCAGGTCGGGTCGGTCATCGCGGACGGCCCCTCCACCGACAAGGGCGAGCTCGCCCTCGGCAAGAACCTGCTGGTGGCGTTCATGCCCTGGGAGGGCCACAACTTCGAGGACGCCATCGTGCTCTCGGAGCGCCTGGTGAAGGAGGACGTCCTGACCTCGATCCACATCGAGGCCCACGAGGTCGACGCCCGGGACACCAAGCTGGGCGCCGAGGAGATCACCCGCGACATCCCGAACCTCGGCGAGGAGGTGCTCAAGGACCTCGACGAGCGCGGCATCATCCGCATCGGTGCCGAGGTCGGCCCGGGCGACGTGCTGGTCGGCAAGGTGACGCCGAAGGGCGAGACCGAGCTGACCCCCGAGGAGCGCCTGCTCCGGGCGATCTTCGGTGAGAAGGCCCGGGAGGTCCGGGACACCTCGCTCAAGGTTCCCCACGGCGAGAACGGCAAGGTCATCGACGTCCGGGTCTTCTCCCGGGAGAACGGCGACGAGCTGCCGCCGGGCGTCAACCAGCTCGTGCGGGTCTACGTCGCCCAGAAGCGCAAGATCCAGGAGGGTGACAAGCTCGCCGGCCGCCACGGCAACAAGGGCGTCATCTCCAAGGTGCTGCCCGAGGAGGACATGCCCTTCCTCGCCAACGGCACGCCGGTCGACATCATCCTGAACCCCCTCGGCGTGCCGTCCCGGATGAACCTGGGCCAGGTGCTCGAGAGCCACCTGGGCTGGGCGGCCAAGTACGGCTGGGTTGGGTCGCGAACCGAGAACTTCCCCGCCGATCCCGACGGGACGATCTGGGTCTCGACCCCGGTGTTCGACGGCGCCCGGGAGGAGGACATCATGGAGGCACTCCACGGGTCCAACCTCACCGGCCGGTCGCAGGAGCTGGATGCCGACGGCAAGGCCGTCCTGTTCGACGGGCGCTCGGGGGAGCCCTACGACCATCCGATCTCGGTGGGCTACCTGTACATCCTGAAGCTGCTCCACCTGGTGGACGACAAGATCCACGCCCGGTCGACGGGTCCGTACTCGATGATCACCCAGCAGCCCCTCGGCGGGAAGGCGCAGGTCGGCGGCCAGCGCTTCGGGGAGATGGAGGTCTGGGCCCTCGAGGCCTACGGAGCCGCCTACGCCCTGCAGGAGCTGCTGACCATCAAGTCCGACGACGTGCTGGGGAGGGTGAAGGTCTACGAGGCCATCGTGAAGGGCGAGAACATCCCCGAGCCGGGGATCCCCGAGTCCTTCAAGGTGCTGATCAAGGAGATGCAGTCGTTGTGCCTGAACGTTGAGGTGCTCTCGGCCGAAGGCAAGGAAATCGAGATGAAGGAGATCGACGAGGACGTTTACCGCACCGCAGAGGAGCTGGGAATCGATCTCTCCCGCCGGGAGCCCTCGAGCGTGGACATGGAGGCCTAATTGCTTGACGTCAACTACTTCGATGAGCTGCGAATCGGCCTTGCGACGGCCGATCAGATCCGCATGTGGTCCAACGGTGAGGTCAAGAAGCCGGAGACCATCAACTACCGAACCCTGAAGCCCGAGAAGGACGGTCTCTTCGACGAGCGCATCTTCGGCCCTACCAAGGACTGGGAGTGCTACTGCGGCAAGTACAAGAGGGTCCGGTTCAAGGGCATCATCTGCGAGCGTTGCGGCGTCGAGGTGACGCGCGCCAAGGTCCGGCGCGAGCGGATGGGCCACATCGAGCTCGCCGCCCCGGTCACCCACATCTGGTACTTCAAGGGTGTCCCGTCGCGGCTCGGGTACCTGCTCGACCTGGCTCCCAAGGAGCTGGAGAAGATCATCTACTTCGCCGCGTACCTGATCACGCACGTCGACGAGGCCAAGCGCTCCCGCGACCTGGCCACGCTCGAGACCCAGGTCCGCAAGGAGATCGCGCAGATCGACATCGACGCCGAGGCCAAGCGGGCCAAGTATGCCGAGGACCTCGAGAACCGGCTTGCCGAGCTCGAGTCCAAGGGTGAGAAGGCCGCCTCCCTCAACCGGGCGCGCAAGGACACCGAGCGCCAGGTGAAGGAGCTCGAGGCCCGCCGCGAGCGCGACACCGCCCTGCTCGAGCAGACCTGGAACACCTTCCGCAGCCTGGCACCCCGCCAGCTCGTCGACAACGAGATCATCTGGCGCGAGCTGCGGGACCGCTTCGGCGACTACTTCCGGGGCGGCATGGGGGCCGAGGCGGTCAAGGAGCTCCTCCACGGCCTCAACCTCCGCGAGGAGGAGGAGAGCCTCAAGGAGACGGTGCGCAGCGGCAAGGGCCAGCGCAAGGCCCGCGCGATCAAGCGCCTGAAGGTCATCTCCCCCTTCACCGCCGAGGGTGGCAAGAACTCGCCGATGGGCATGGTCCTCGACTCGGTCCCGGTCATCCCGCCGGACCTCCGGCCGATGGTCCAGCTCGACGGCGGCCGCTTCGCCACCTCCGACCTGAACGACCTCTACCGACGGGTCATCAACCGGAACAACCGCCTCAAGCGGCTGCTCGACCTCGGTGCCCCCGAGATCATCGTCAACAACGAGAAGCGGATGCTCCAGGAGGCCGTCGACGCCCTGTTCGACAACGGCCGCCGTGGCCGGCCCGTCACCGGGCCGGGCAACCGGCCGCTCAAGAGCCTCTCGGACATGCTGAAGGGCAAGCAGGGCCGCTTCCGCCAGAACCTGCTGGGCAAGCGGGTCGACTACTCCGGCCGTTCCGTCATCGTCGTCGGGCCGCAGCTCAAGCTGCACCAGTGTGGCCTGCCGAAGGTCATGGCCCTGGAGCTGTTCAAGCCCTTCGTCATGAAGCGGCTCGTCGACGCCGGCATCGCCCAGAACATCAAGTCCGCCAAGCGGATGGTCGAGCGCGCCCGGCCGCACGTGTGGGACGTGCTCGAGGAGGTCATCCGGGACCACCCCGTCATGCTGAACCGGGCACCGACCCTGCACCGCCTCGGGATCCAGGCCTTCGAGCCGATCCTCGTCGAGGGCAAGGCCATCAAGATCCACCCGCTCGTCTGCGTGGCGTTCAACGCCGACTTCGACGGCGACCAGATGGCGGTCCACGTGCCGCTGTCGGCCGAGGCCCAGGCGGAGGCCCGCCTGCTGATGCTGTCGACCAACAACATCCTGTCGCCGGCCCACGGGACACCGATCGTCACCCCCACCCAGGACATGATCCTGGGCACCTACTACCTGACGATGGAGCCCAAGGGCGTCCAGGCCGCCGGCGACGGGCAGGACGGGAACGGAAAGGTGCGGACCTTCGGCTCGGTCGCCGAGGCGCTGCTCGCCTACGACTTCGGCCAGGTCACGCTCCAGCAGCCGGTCAAGGTGCGGCTCCGGGGCAAGCTCGGGCCCGGCGAGAGCCTGGACGACACGGACCCGGAGCCCAGTTCCATTTCGGCTGCCGGTTCCGATTCCAATGCAGACGCCCACTCCGATGCCAGCGAGGTCTCGGAGGAGGGCGAGGACGAGGACAGCACCGGCACCCCCTCGATGCCGCTGATCGACACCACCGTCGGCCGGCTGATCTTCAACGAGGCGATGCCGGGCGACTTCCCCTACATCAACCGGGTGGTCGGCAAGCGCGAGCTCTCGCAGATCCTCGAGGAGCTCTCGGAGCGCTACGACAAGGTCGACATCGCCCGGACGCTCGACGC
>WNFJ01267369.1_pt1 | contig 11476 bp, 9 predicted proteins | sample 5400461 | NCBI WGS metagenome assembly WNFJ01 (sample SAMN13153349, study PRJNA577476) | soil metagenome | isolation source: 115 cm saprolite on Douglas fir-dominated hillslope | place: USA:California | collected 2013-09-17 | reverse complement strand
ATCCGCGTTCCCCGCGAGCGAGTGGGGACGACTGCCTTCGAAGCATTGGATAGGATGCTGAAGCTGAAACGGCGAAAAGGCGCGGACTACTATTTGGAAACAGAACTCGTCGTTCGCAGGTCGACCACGACTGCTCGGTAGAGCCGTGTTAATTTGCCAGCAGCAGGTTTCCGGAGCTAAGAGAAAAAGAACTTGACGGCGAGGAGAGGGAGAGCATAGAAAAGGGGGAGTGCGTGAAACCGATTTCAGAAGGCGGTTTCATGACCTTCCAGATTTCGCAGGTTACTCCGAGCGAGTTGCATCGACCTCATGACCCATTTCCTGGATGACATATTTCGGCAACCAAGCTCTCTCCTTTCCACAATCGACTATCTCACGGGAGCCGGGCAACCAATGCTGGAATCCGCAGCAGCTGCGGTTCGCAAGTCCCGGCACGTCTATTTAACCGGAATCGGCAGCAGTTACTACGCGGCGTTCGGCGCAGCAGTTACTACGCGGCGTTCGGCGCCGCTTCGCTTTTCGATCAGGGTGGCCGTCCGGTTTACATGCAAGATGCCGCAGAGCTTCTACACTTTGCCGCCTTCCCGCCCAATTCGGTTATGATCGTGATCTCCCGCAGCGGGCAGAGCGCAGAAATTATTGGCCTGCTCGCCAAAGCGCGGGAGAGCGGCACCATCGTGGTCGGTCTCACGAATTCCGAAGCAGGTGCGCTTGCCATAGAAGCACAGGTCCCCATCGTGATTCCAGTGGGTTTGGATCACGCCATATCCGTCAATACCTATTCCACGTTGGCCGCTGCCGCAGCCGCTCTGGCGATTGCAACTTTTGGCTCCTTCGACGTCGAACTGAAAACATCGTTAATACACGCCGCAAATAAAGCGGAGGAAGCGATTCCGGGCTGGCGTGAAAAAATTTCAAACTCTCTCTGGCCGGGGCCCCAAGCCTCGTACTATTTTCTAGCTCGAGGCTCCAGTTTGGCGAGCTGCTACGAAGCCCGCCTACTATGGGAAGAAGGCGTCAAGTGTCCCGCGACAGCGATGGGAACAGGCAACTTCCGGCACGGTCCACAGGAAATGGTGGCGAAGGGCTTGCGGTTCGGTATGTGGATCGATGGGCAGAGAATGCGTGAGGAGGACTTGGCCGTGGCGCGGGACTTGGGGAAATTGGGTGCCTCGGTCATGGTGATTGGCCAAAACCTGCGCGAGGACGCCGGCGAACTTGTCCTCCAAGTCCCGGCGGCGCCTGTCGGCTGGCAATTTCTGTTTGACATTCTGCCGGCGCAACTGGCTGCGGAGCGTCTGGCCAGGCTCTCGGGAGTCGATTGTGACTCGTTTCGCATTTGTTCCTATATAGTGCAGGGCGAGCATGGGCTGATCACCGACCAAGTAGCCGCTGAGAGGAATGAAGATTAGGCACACAACCGTTGCAAGCAGCGCTAGAACGGCACGCAGAATCGGCTAAATTGCTGTTTGCAAAGCGGGACGTAAGGATTAGCTTGCCGGTCGTGGATACGCGAGCAACTCCCTGCAGCATCGCATGTTTGAAATTGTCCGGGCAAGCCTGGCTTTCAGAGCGATAAGGAAAGTGGCTATGATCTTCTCACGCAGAATTCCGCGTAGAACATTTATACAATCGGCGTCGCTAGCGACCGTGGGAGTCGCGACTCGTTACCTGGAATTTCCGATGTCTATTGGAGTTTCTCCGAGTCAGCGGCCGCTGAAAGAGTTCGGGTACCGAGACGTAACGCTGTACAGCGATCCGCACGAGAAGCAATTGCATGAGACTCACACGGTACTAATGGAATTGAGCGAAGATAGTTTGCTCAAGCCATTTCGGCAAATGGCGGGGCAGCCAGCCCCGGGCACGGATCTGGGCGGTTGGTATCATTACGATCCTGACTACGACCCGAACACCGTGGATGTGGGCTTCGCTCCAGCCGCTTCTTTTGGTCAATGGGTTTCCGCACTGGCGCGGAGCTATGCGATCGACGGCGCTCCGGCGACTCGCGAAAAGGTGTTGAGGTTGAACCGATTGTACGCGCAGACAATCTCAGGTGACTTTTACAAGAAGAACCGCTTTCCGGCGTACTGCTACGACAAGTTGGTCTGCGGGCTCATCGATTCGCACCAATACGTGGGCGATCCCGAGGCTTACTCTATTCTGGAGCACACGACGAATACCGCGTTGCCCCACTTGCCGGGAAAGGCCATCGAGCATGGGCGGAGATGGCGCGAGAATCCGGCAGTGGGATACACCTGGGATGAATCTTATACGATTTCGGAAAACTTGTTTCTCGCGTATCAACGCGGTGCGGGAGATCGCTATCGCTCGCTCGGAACTCAATACCTCGATGATGAGTATTACGATCCGCTCGCGGAGGGCCGGAATGTCCTCGCGGGCAGGCATGCTTACAGCTATGTGAATTCGCTGTGTTCGGCGATGCAAGCGTACTTCACGCTAGGAAGCGCCAAACACCTGCGCGCGGCGCGTAACGCTTTCGAAATGCTGACGGCGCAGAGCTTCGCGACGGGAGGCTGGGGGCCGAACGAGTCTCTTAGTGGGCCAAAGAGTGGAGAGCTCGCCGCCAGCTTGACGACCACGCACAGCAGCTTTGAGACGCCCTGCGGCTCCTATGCCCACTTTAAACTGACGCGCTACTTGCTTCGCGCTACGCGCGACTCGCGATACGGCGACAGCATGGAACGCGTAATGTACAACACGGTGTTGGGCGCCAAGCCGCTGCTGGCCGACGGTAGTGCTTTCTATTACTCCGACTACAGCTTCCGCGGACGCAAAGTCTACAAAGAGAATCACTGGCCCTGCTGCTCCGGAACGCTGCCGCAAGTAGCTGCCGACTATCGCATCAACGCCTACTTTTGCGATCCCGATAGCCTCTACGTTAATTTGTACATCCCTTCTACCCTGCGATGGACGCGGCATGGTACCCAGGTTTCCCTGACACAGCGGAGCGGATACCCGTTTGACGGCACGGTGAAGTTCGACATCGCCATTTCGAAAACCACGGAATTTGCGATTCACTTGCGGATTCCCACTTGGGCGGAAGGCGCCTCGATTTTCGTTAATGGAAAACCTGTACCTGCGTCCGAGGTTCCGGGCAAGTTTGTGACAATCCGCCACCCGTGGAAAACTGGCGATCGCATCGAAATGGGTCTGCCGATGAGATTGCGTCTGGAAGCGATTGACGCACAGCATCCGCAAACAGTCGCTTTGCTCTGCGGTCCGCTGGTCTTGTTTGCGATCACCGATGCCCCACCGACCGTCACAGCTCGACAATTGTTAGCTGCAAAGAAAACTGGACAGCAGTCGTGGCAAGTTGAGACTGCCAGCGGACCGCTCAGCATGTTGCCGTTCACCGCCGTTGAGGACCAGCCGTATTCAACCTACTTAATCGTGAGATAGCGTTATCGAATCCTTGATTCTTGGGGTTGCACCGGCATGTTCTTCCATTAAATCAACTTCCCACTCGCTTCGAATCGTTCGCAATTCGAGGATCTTGGTAGCTGCAATGCATCCAGATAAAAATCCTGAAGAAATAAAGGTGCCTTGACAAGCATTGTGCGGGTGCGTAAAAGAAGAGCGAATGAAACTGGTTTCCAAAACCAATCGCCTTTTTTCAATTCAAACATTAGGCGAATGTGGCCGGTCTGTGCGCGACGGCACTCAAGGTGTAAAGAGCGCCAAAGGAGTTTGCGATATGACTAAGTCTAATTACTCGCGACGTGAGTTTTTGCAGAGAAGTGCAGGCGTAGCGGGTGCCTCGCTGATCGGCGCTTCCATTCTGCTGGAACCTGATCCATTGATCGCTTTGCCTCGATTGACCGGTGCGAGTGACAGAGTTCGCTTTGGAATTGTAGGAGTCGGCATGGAGGGCACAGGACTGCTGACAACCGCCATCCAGCTCCCCGGGGTCGAATGCGTGGCCGCTTGCGATCTTTATGATGGCCGTCAGGAACTGGCGAGGGAGATTGTCGGAAAACCTATCAAGACGACGCGACGCTATAAGGAGTTGCTCGACGACAAAGAGATCGACGCGATCCTCATTGCCGTTCCCGACCACTGGCACAAACAGGTCGTTGTAGATGCCGTGGGCGCGGGCAAAGATGTGTACTGCGAAAAACCCATGTCGCACAGCGCCGCGGACGGCGTGGCGATGGTCGCAGCCGCGAAGAAAACGGATCGCATCGTGCAGGTCGGCGCACAGCGGACCAGTTCTGTCTTGTGCGCGAAAGCAAAAGAGCTCTTCGCAAGCGGAGCCATCGGGGAACTAAGCCTAGTGGAGGGTAGCCTGGGCCGCAACGATCCCACCGGTGCGTGGGAATATCCGCCCCCTGCAGATTTGTCACCCGAGAACCTGGATTGGGAAACGTGGCTGGGGACCGCGCCGAAGAAGCCCTTTGATCCATTTCTATTCGCGCGCTGGCGTTGCTGGAAGGAATACGGAACGGGTCTGGCGGGCGACTTGCTTGTCCACTTGCTCAGCGGGATGCAGTTTGTTCTTGGAATCAATGAAGCTCCCAAACGAGCGTCAGCTTTTGGCGGCATTTACCGGTGGAAAGATGGGCGGAATACGCCCGATGTGCATCCGGTTCTGTTCGAATATGCAAACGTCCCGGTGTACATGCGCTTGACGCTGGGTACGGAAACCGCGGAAGTCACGCGGTTCATGGGTTCCAAGGGTATCCTCGAACTTACCGAGTTTAGCCTCAGCTACACGCCGCAACCAGGGATTGACCTGGCTCCCAGCTATTACTGCTACGGACTTCCAAGCCGTCTGAGGAATGCGTACTTCAAGCAGTGGCACGAAGAGCATGATCCAAGACCTGGCGAAGAACCAGCCCCGCAGACCGTAACGTTTAAGGGGAACGACTATGACGATCTGCGGCCGCATCTCTGGAATTTCTTCCAGGGAAGCCGGTCGTGCAGGATGTTGTGTTTGGTCACCACGCAGCCCTCGGGTGCCACATGGCAAATGAGTCTTACTACCGGAAGAGCCCGGTGTATTGGGATTCCGCTACTCAGACGATTAAGCCCTAAGCCGCTGCTGGCCAGGGCTCGACTGTGAAATGCAACAGTAGTGTAACGGACCGGAGGAATCCAAATTTCCATGAAGCTCAATCGGATCTTGTTCGTGCTTGTAATCGTGATCTTGTCGTTGTGCCCCTGGGTGTATTCGCGAGGCGGAAATCCAGGGGAAATCTCCCCCTCACAGTCAGACAAATCGGTCGAGTCTTTTCTGGGCCGCTGGGATTTGACCCTGAAAGCAGCGGACCGGGAATACCCGTCGTGGCTGGAACTTCGCCACCGTCGTGGCTGGAACTTCGCCAAGAGGGCGGACAATTGAAGGCCGACATGGTAGGTCGTTGGGGAAACGCGAGACCGCTTCCGAAAGTTGAGCTTTCGGATGGCCGACTCACCTTTGTTTCTTCTAAAGAGGAGGAGGACCGTCCCGAGGACATGGTCTTTGAGGGAACGCTAGTTGGAAAGATTTTGTCAGGAACTGTGAATGGACCAAATGGGACTACTTGGAAGTGGGCCGGACAGAAGGCCCCGTTTCTGAAGAGAAGCAGCGCCGCGAAATGGGGCAAACCGATCCCGTTGTTCAATGGCAAAGATTTGACAGGATGGAAGATGGCGGGACCAGGTACGACCGTGTGGAAAGTTGAAAACGGTAACTTGGTCAGTCCTGGAAACGGTCCTGAACTGATCAATGATTCCAAATTCGAAGATTTCAAGTTGCATGTCGAATTTAACTGCGGCGCAAATTCCAACAGTGGCGTCTATTTGCGCGGCCGGTACGAGGTTCAGATCGAAACCGACTCCCTCGAGGAGCCACCGAGTCACCACATGGGCGGCGTATACGGTTTCTTGGCGGCTTCGCCGGAACTGCCCCGCAAGCCGGGAGAATGGCAGAGTTTCGATATCACGCTGATCGGGCGATGGATCACAGTCGTTCAAAACGGCCAGACCATCATCGATAATAAGGAAATCCCGGGCATCACGGGCGGCGCACTGGACAGCCACGAAGAACTGCCGGGACCCATTTACCTTCAGGGAAGTGAAAAAGGGCACGTAATGTATCGCAGTATTGTTATCACGCCAGCGGAGAAGTAGCACCAATCGGCAGGCGACGCAACGGCCAATGACTCAGTTCTTTCGCGACATTCTTCGCCAGCCGAACTCCTAGAGCAGCTCTCCGAAGTTCATTGCGATTCCCTTTGTTTATAGTTTCTCCATCTACGGACGAGTTCGGCTTATTGCGCGAAGACGCTAAAGTCCCCCAAGGATCAGAATTACCACCACGCACTCGGATTCTAGGGAACAATACTGAATAATGCTCGGAAGGAGAAATTGTGATTGGCGCCGTTGACATCGGTGGAACAAAGATTGCAGTCGGCATGGTGGATGACACAGGGAGGGTACTTTCCAAGCGGGAGTCTCCGACCGACGCCCATCGCGGTTACTCAAACGGGCTCGAGCGGATTATCGCCATGCTGCGAGAGACGGTGCTAGATGCCAGGGTCGAAATCACCGGCATCGGGATTGGATCCACCGGTATGGTCCACCCAGGTAGCGGCGCGTTTGGCGACGTTGACTTTCTCCCGGGATGGCAAGGGAACAACCCGGTGGAAGATCTGGCGCGGACCTTCAACGTAACCGTAGCCCTGGAAAACGACGCGGACGCTTCAGCCCTTGGGGAGGCAAGTTGGGGCGCTGGAAAAGGTAAGTCGCGATTGGTCTATGTGACGGTCGGCACGGGAATCGGCGGCGGAATCATTCTCGACGGGCAGCTCTATCGCGGTGTGGACATGGCGCACCCCGAAATCAGCCACCATGTGATTGATCCGTCGGGACCGGATTGTTCGTGCGGTTATCGAGGTTGTTGGGAATCGCTCGCGACCGGGCCAGCAATGGCCGCATGGTTCAACGCGAATGCGGCGGGAGACGGTCACACTCTCGAAAATTTGAGCGCCGCGCAAGTCTGCCGATTGGCGGAACGTGGAGAGGAGTTGGCTATGCGGGCCGTGGACCGCGAAGCCTACTACCTGGGTCTCGGTGTGGCTAACCTGATCAATCTATTCGTGCCGGTGATGAAGAGCGCGGAACTTTTTCTCGGCGGCATCCGCAAAGTTATTGGCCAGGGGTGCCGATTTGTTCCGTTCGAAAAGACAGAACTGGTTCTTCCTTCTCTGGGAGAGGACGCCAACCTCATTGGTGCAGCGCGAGTGTGGCACCATCGGTTCAAGCGGGGAAACGGCGGGGCTTCTTGAATTGGGGCCACGAGCGACGGGCATTTGCAACACATATTCAGTCAATCCCCGGCGTTACGGGAAACGCTACAATCCGCTGGGGGAGCATCACTAAGTTGGACTGCATCTCTGCGAAACGATGAGGAGAAAGACAACTCATGGCGAGAAGCCGCTACGCGGTCAGCTTGGTTTTCCTTACTTTTTTCGTGATCTCGCTGCTGACCAATATTCTTGGTCCCATTGTGCCGGACATCATCAGCAGTTTTCATGTGAGTCTGACTGCGGCGGGATTTCTAGCTTTCGCTTTCTTCATCGCTTACGGAGTAATGTCCATCCCCGCTGGTTTCCTGGTGGAACGATTTACCGAAAAACCTGTGATGCTGCTGGCCTTTTTGGCGGGGATGCTGGGCTCGCTGAGTTTCGCTCTCTTCCCCGGATACCGCGTGGCCATCATTTCCTACTTCACCATCGGCGCGGGGATGGCCGTTCTGCAGGTGGCCATCAATCCGTTGTTGCGGGTTGCCGGCGGCGAAGAACACTACGCATTTAATTCGACCTTGGCCCAGTTGATTTTCGGTAGCGCATCCTTCATTAGTCCGCACATTTACTCTTACCTTGTGCTGAATCTAAGAGATTCATCGGCTGATCAGAACATTGTTTTGGGCATCCTACGAAGGCTAACTCCTGCGGAGCTGCCGTGGGCCTCCATCTACTGGATTTTCGCTGTTTCCGCGCTGGCGATGGTGATCGTTTTGTTCTTCTCCAGGTTTCCAAAAGTCCAGCACACCGCCGAAGAACGGGTGGGATCCTTGGACATGTACCGAACGTTGGCGCGCCAACGGGTTGTGTGGCTTTATTTTGCTGCGATGTTTGCTTACGTCGGCTGCGAACAAGGAACCGCAGATTGGATGTCGAGCTTTCTGTACCAGTATCACGGTTTGGATCCCCATACCACGGGTGCGGCAGCGGTTTCCTGGTTCTGGGGTTTGCTCACGGCCGGTTGTCTGGTCGGAATGTTATTGCTGAAGATCTTCGATAGCCGCAAGGTGCTTATCGGAGCGGGTATCGGCTCTCTGTTCTGTCTGTCGGCAGCCTTGTTTGGACCGGCAAAGGTTTCCGTGATTGCTTTTCCGGCGATCGGCCTGTTTGCTTCCGTGATGTGGCCGATCATCGTGTCGCTTGCGCTCAATTCCGTTGTGGAGTTCCACGGGTCCTTCGCGGGCATTTTAGGCACCGGAATCATTGGCGGAGCGATAGTGCCGGTGATCATTGGCCGGATCGGAGACTACGCTGGCCTGCGAAGCGGCATGTCATTTCTCTACGTCACGTTTGGGTTTGTCCTCAGCGTTGGCTTCTGGGCACGACCGCTGATCAACAATGCCATCAGTCGTCTTGAAAAAGTGTCTGCTAAGGTTGTTGATTGATTGAGGCTGCTCCGCGGAGATGAATTCAGAGACCCCTTTGTTCAACTGCCCGGGGATTCTTGCACCCGTACCGCCAAAGAGTCCGGGCAGAGCCGACAACATCGCGGAATCGTGACTTAAGGTTTCCAGTCCCGGGAATAGGCCGAAAAACCAGTAGGTCGCAAAACAACAAATTGGACACGCAGTGGTACGCCGGATTGGCTGAATTTGAGCTCGACGGTGGCTTCCGTGCCGGAAGCAATCTCAGGGAGTTCTACCTCTTGTCCTTCGACCGGGATTTCGCCCCCGCTATAGAAAATCCCCCTGAGTTTATAGCCGCGAAGAGTGCACATCGGAACATCATGCCTGGTTTTCAGCAGCAGGTGGAACGTGTTTAAGTGGTTTTCCGCAGTTAGCGATTCGATCGGACTCGATTCCCGGCGCAGTACATCGTATGAAGCTTTTTTCGCCCCGCAAAGATCCACAACACCGTGAACATTTTGCTTCAGCTCGCCCACGCCGCTATAACCGACATGCGTGCGATAGTCGTTGTAGCAGAAGAAAATCGCGCCAGCCACGAAATCCTTGGAGCGGAAAACCGCGTCGTGGGATCGCAGAATTTCAGTCCTGTGCTCGTCACCCTCCGGACGGTCTTCGGTACAGGCGCAGTATCCATACTCTGAAATAACCACCGGCTTGCCGGGAAATGCTGCGTGAAGTCTATCCAGATGATTGGCCACTTCCACCGGGGTACCCGGAGCCCAACTTCCGAAATACTCATTTGTTTCGATGAAGTCCATCAATCCTGCTACGTCACGTTCAGGAGTTTTGTCCAGGGAGTTCGAAGCATAAGAACAAAGTCGATTCGGATCCAGCTTCTTCGCCTCAGCCAGCATATGTTTCGCGAACTGATAGGCAGGAGGATTTTGCCCGCCAATCTCATTGCAAAGGCCCCAGACCACCAGCGAGGGGTGGTTCCGGTCGCGCGCGATCATCTCTCTTAATTGGTCCAAGGCGTTTTGCAGGATATCGGCATCGGGTTCGGCTCCCATGCCAGCAAATGTGTCGTAGCCCCACGCCGGAATTTCGCTTTGCATCAGAATGCCGTGCCTGTCGCAGTAGTCCAGAACTCGCTTATCCTGAGGCCAATGAACACGCGTGAACACGCAATTGAGATGTTTCAAGTCGTCGTGATCGTGCGTGATCCATGCGCTGGGTTCCGCCATCCCAAATTTCGGATTGCTCCCCGCCATGCGTTCGACACCCATCAGCCGCACACGCTCACCGTTCAAATAAAATCCACTGTCCTTAGCCTCTAGTTTCCGGACCCCGAACGTGGTTGAGAGTCGATGAGTCTCTTGCCCACTTGCAATTGAAAAAATAAGCCGATAGAGATTGGGACGATCGAAATGCCACAACTTTGCTTTGGGCAGCTTGGCTTCATATTTTGGTGTCAGGCTTGCACCGCTCTTAATGGTGAAGCCTGGAGTATCCGAACTGGTCAGCACCGCCAGTCCAGTCTCCTCGTCGACAATCCGAAATGAAGCTCGTCCCATCCATGACTTCGAACTTGTATTTCGCAGATAAGCGGTGATGGCAAGCTTTGCGTCTCCGCTGGCAAGATCGGGAACAGCTTCGATATCAACCCGCTCCACAAAAGTCTTCGGCGTAATGATCAGTTGCACCGGCCGGTAGATGCCTCCGTCGTGCGCCCAATCACTGGAACGTCCTCTGGGCACCATATGATCATTAAATGGGTTATCAACGCGCACGGCGATCCTGTTGGAAGTTCCCCAGCGGAGTAGATGAGTAATATCCAGCACGAATGCCGTGTAACCCTTGCGCGCATGCTCTCCAGCCAATTCTCCATTTATCCAGATTGTGGCGGTGTGGAATACGGCCTCAAATTCGATGCGCACCGCACAGTTTTGCCATTCACTCAGAGCGTCGAAGCTTCGCCGATACCAGGCGACGCCACGATAGTCAATAAAAGCGGGGTCAACTTGCCAAGTGTGAGGCACGCGCACGTTGCGCCAGGCACCGCCGGAGTCATCGGTTCGATACCAACGCTGCTGCTGGCCAACGTTTCCAGAATCCGCCCGAAACCACCATTGGCCGCATAGACTCAACGTCTCGGGCGCGCACAAGTCCGTTGTTATCTCGCCTGCCTGGAGAGCTGGCGTGGCCAGGGTACCCGCAGCCAGAACCCCGGTTTGCGTCAGGAAATTTCGACGAGAATGCACAGCGAGGATCCGTTTTCGATCATGCAAGCTGGCAGTAAACCAGATACCCTTGAAGCGTGTCAAACCAAACCAGTTTAACCGTTCATGCTCCGAGAAAGTTTCACCCTCCGACTGAAACCAGGCTTTCTCACCTCTAGAGATTGATGACGAAACGGCCGATGTCGATCGCGGTTGCACCCTCTATTACAACGAAGATCGTCCACATGCCTGATAAACGCTGCCAGCTCAACCGGTCGATGCAACACCATCTAAGCAGTTGATCCGACAATACTTCTCCTGGAGAACCGATCTGTTTGGCTGTACTCGGTCAAAACCTAGGCAGGGTAACGTTCCGGCTGATCTAACCTAGCGAGCGATTTCAGCCTTTGTTTTCAATGCAAGGCGGCTTCGAGCTGAGTGTTGCGTCGACCCATTGAGACCACCGCGGTAATCGCGCAAGTAGATTTCAGATGCCTGGTAATGACTGCCGGCTCAGACGGTCGACGCAACACTTGCTTGGAGTCTACTCGCAGGAGTCTGGAAACCTAAGGTCTTTCTCGGACGTTGATTCAAGCGCAGCGAG
>WNFJ01071274.1_pt1 | contig 11476 bp, 11 predicted proteins | sample 5400461 | NCBI WGS metagenome assembly WNFJ01 (sample SAMN13153349, study PRJNA577476) | soil metagenome | isolation source: 115 cm saprolite on Douglas fir-dominated hillslope | place: USA:California | collected 2013-09-17 | reverse complement strand
ATCTTCCGCGACATTGATCGGCTGGCGCCACCCGCCGCGATCCTCGCGAGCAATACCTCCTCCATCTCCATCACCGCCATCGCCGCCCAGACTAAGCGCCCCGGGCAGGTCATCGGGATGCATTTCATGAACCCGGTTCCCGTCATGCCGCTCGTCGAAGTGATTCGCGGGCTCGAGACCGCCGACAAGACCGTTGCCGACGTCGTCGAGGTGGCGAAGGCGTTGGGCAAGACGCCGGTCGAGGTGAACGACGCGCCCGGGTTCGTGTCGAACCGCGTGCTCATGCCGATGATCAACGAGGCGATGTTCTGCGTGATGGAAGGCGTCGCCACGCCGGAAGCGATCGACACGGTCATGAAGCTAGGTATGAACCATCCCGTCGGGCCGTTGGCCCTCGCCGACATGATCGGGCTCGACGTGTGTCTCGCGATCCTCGAAGTGCTGCACCGCGACCTAGGGGACGACAAGTACCGGGCGGCGCCGCTGCTCCGGCAGCTGGTAGCGGCCGGGCGCCTGGGGCGGAAGAGCGGGCGCGGTTTCTATGTCTACCGCGATTGAGCTGCCGGGCCTTTCCGAAACGCAGCGTCAGATCGTCGAGCTGGCGCGCGAATTCGCGCGCACCAAGATCGAGCCGTTCGCGGCGGAATGGGACCGACGGGCGCACTTCGCCCGCGAGGTGATCGACGAGCTTGGCCGGCTCGGGTTCCTCGGCATGTGTGCGCCGGAGGAGTACGACGGGATGGGGCTCGACACCGTCACCTACCTGCTTGCGCTCGAGGAGATCGCCGCCGCGGACGCGAGCGTCGCGGTGTCGCTCTCGATCCACAACGCCATTCCCACGACGATGCTGGTGCGCCATGGGAGCCCCGCGCAAAAGGAACGCTGGCTCAAGGCGATGGCGCGCGGCGAGCTGTTGGCCGGGTTCGCGCTGTCCGAGCCCGAGTCCGGCTCCGATGCGGCGTCGCTGACCACGCGCGCCGTGCGGGACGGCACGAGCTGGGTGCTGTCGGGCGCGAAAGCCTGGGCCACGAACGGCGGCACGGCGGATCTCATGATGGTGATGGCCCGCTCGGGACGCGGGATCGGCGCGTTTATTGTGCCCACCGACGCCGCCGGTTATCGTCCGGGGAAGCCGGAGGATAAGATGGGCCTCCGGGCCTCGAACACCGTCGCGCTCACGCTCGAGGACGTGCGGCTCCCGGCCGACCACCTCCTGGGCGAGGAGGGCGAAGGGTTCGGGTACGCGATGGAAGGCCTCGACGCCGGTCGCTTGGGCATCGCGGTGCAGGCGGTCGGGATCGCGCGCCGGGCGCTCGAGCACTCACTCGCCTACTGCGCCGAGCGCCGGCAGTTCGGCCGACCGCTGCGGGAGTTCCAGGCGGTGCAGTTCAAGCTCGCGGACATGGCGACCCGGATCGAAGCGGCCCGCGCGCTGGCTCACGCCGCCGCGACGCGCCGCGACCGGGGCGAGGACACGACCATGCAGGCGAGCATGGCCAAGCTGTTCGCCTCCGAGACCGCGATGTGGGTGACGACCCAGGCCGTCCAGCTGTTCGGCGGCTACGGCTACATGCGCGATTTTCCGGTGGAGAAGCTGTTCCGGGACGCCAAGGTGACGGAGATCTATGAAGGCACCAGCGAAATCCAGCGGATCATCGTCGCCCGCGGTCTCTACCCGCGCGCCTAGCGCTGCTCCTGACGCCGGGCGCAAGCCCGGGGAACACGGGGGGCTCGAGCTCTTTTCCCTCCTCGACCGGCTATCGCGGCATCATCGCGATTCATTCCACGGTGCTCGGGCCGGCGTTGGGCGGCACGCGCTTCTGGAACTACCAGAGCGATCGCGACGCCCTGATCGACGCTCTCCGGCTGGCGCGCGGCATGACCTACAAGGCCGCGGTGGCGGGGCTCAACCTGGGCGGCGGGAAAAGCGTCATCATCGGCGACAACCGCACTCCACGCCGCGAAGCGCTGTTCCGGGCGCACGGGCGGCATGTCGAATCGCTCAAGGGGCGCTACATCACCGCCGAAGATGTCGGGACCAGCACCAGCGACATGGAATACATCAAGGCCGAGACCAACCACGTCACGGGCCTGATCGGTCGCTCGGGCGACCCCTCTCCCGTCACCGCGTACGGTGTGTATCGAGGCGTGAAGGCCTGCGCGCGCTACCGCTACGGCTCCGACAGCCTGGCCGGGAAGTCGGTCGCTTTGCAAGGATGCGGCTCCGTAGGCTATCATCTGGCGAAGCTGCTCTTCGCCGAGGGGGCGGTCATCACCTGCACCGACATCGATCCGCAGCGCGTGAAGCGCGTGGTGGAGGAGTGCGGCGCCAACGCGGTCGTGCCCGAGGCGATCTACGACGCGCGGGCCACCATCTTCGCCCCCTGCGCGCTCGGCGCCGTGATCAACGACGACACCCTGCAGCGGCTGCAGGTCGAGATCGTAGCGGGTGCGGCGAACAACCAGCTCGCCGAGGACCGGCACGGCGACGAGCTCGAGCGGCGGGGCATCACCTACGCCCCCGACTACGTGATCAACGGCGGCGGGCTGATCAACGTGAACGCCGAGCTGCACGGCTGGGCGCCGGAGCGCGCCCGCTCGAAGGCGGGGGAGATCTACGACACCCTGCTGCGTGTGTTCGAGATCGCGCGCGAGGAAGGCGTTCCCACCTACCGAGCGGCGGACCGGTTGGCGGAGCAGCGGATTGCCGCGATCGCCAGGGTGCGGCGGAACTATGTCTGAGAAGATCTACGTGGGCGCGGACCACGCGGGCTTCCAGCTGAAGCAAAAGCTGGTGGACGAGCTCAAGCGGCTGGGCTACGAGCCGGTGGACGTGGGACCCAAGGCGATGGACCCGGCGGACGACTATCCCGACTACGGCCGCCCCGTCGCGCAGGCGGTGAGCAAGGGCACGGTGAAGCGTGGCGTGCTGACCTGCGGGACGGGGCTCGGCATGGCGTACGTGGCCAACCGGTTTCCGCGCGTGCGCGCGGCCGTGGCGTGGACCCCGGAGATCGCGGAGCTGGCCCGCAAGCACAACGACGCGAACGTGCTCGTGTTGCCGTCGCGGTTTGTGAGCGACGAGGAAGGGATGGAGATTTTGCACAAGTGGCTCGACACCGCGTTCGAAGGCGGGCGCCACGAGCGGCGCGTCGCGAAGATCGACGCATGATCGATCGGCGCACGCCGCTCGCCAAGGCGGACCCGACCGTGTTCCAGCTGATCCGCCGGGAGGTGGAGCGGCAGGAGCACGGGCTGGAGCTGATCGCGAGCGAGAACTTCGTGTCGGTGGCGGTGCTCGAGGCGATGGGCACCGCGCTCACGAACAAGTACGCCGAAGGGCTGCCGAAGAAACGGTATTACGGCGGCTGCGAGGTCGTGGACGAGGTCGAGCAGCTCGCCATTGATCGGGCCAAGGCGCTGTTCAAGGCGGAGCACGTGAACGTCCAGCCGCACGCCGGGGCGCAGGCGAACATGGCGGCGTACCTCGCGGTGGCGAAGCCGGGCGACACACTGCTCGGGCTGGCGCTGCAGCACGGCGGCCACTTGACCCACGGCGCGCCGGTGAACTTCTCGGGGACGCTGTTCCGCGCGACTCATTACGGCGTACGCGAGGACACGGGCCGCATCGACTATGATCAGGTGCGCGAGGTCGCGCGCCGCGAGCGTCCCCGCATCGTGATCGGCGGCAGCAGCGCCTACGCGCGCATCATCGATTTCGCGATGCTCAAGAGCATCGCCGACGAGGTCGGCGCGATCTTCATCGTGGACATGGCGCACATCGCCGGACTCGTGGCCGCGGGGATCCACCCCTCGCCCGTGCCGCACGCGCACATCGTCACGACGACCACGCACAAGACCCTGCGCGGTCCGCGCGGCGGATTGATCCTCTGCCAGGAAGTGTTCGCGAAGGACGTCGACAAGCAGGTGTTCCCGGGCATTCAGGGCGGCCCGCTCGAGCACGTGATCGCGGCGAAGGCGGTGGCGTTGGGAGAGGCGCTCACCCCGGAGTTCAAGGCGTACGCTGTGCAGGTGGTGCGGAACGCGCAGGCCCTGGCCGCGGCGCTCGTCGAGCGGGGTTATGCCATCGTGTCGGGGGGGACGGACACCCATCTGATGCTGGTGGACCTGCGCTCCAAGCACGTGACCGGCAAAGAGGCCCAGGAGCTGCTCGACCGTGCCGGCATTACCGTGAATAAGAACACGATTCCCGGCGATCCCCAGAAAGCGTTCGTCACGAGCGGCGTGCGCATCGGCACCCCGGCCGTGACCACGCGTGGTTTCACCGAGGCTGAGATGCTCAAAATGGCGGAGTTCATCGACACCGTGCTCACGAAAAAAGACGACGCGACCATCGCGCGCGTGAAGGCCGAAGTCCGCGAGCTGACCGCGCAGTTCCCGCTGTACGCGCCGCCCCCCCCGCAGCGCGCGGCCGTCGCGGAGGTGCCCCATGCGCGATAGCGGCGCGTCCTCCGGCCGGCCCGGCCGCGGCTCGGGCTCCTTCACCGTGCATCCGGCGGAAGAGCTCGAGGTCTACTTCAACGAAGTCGCCCACGGCCGCCCGGTGGGCTTCGTCGCCTCGTCCAAGTGGAAGCCGCCGACGGACATTTACGAGACCGACGATGCGCTGGTGGTCTACATGGACATCGCCGGGATGCGCTCGGAGGACTTCACGGTCGAGTACGTCGAGGGCGTCCTGACGATCGCGGGCGAGCGCACCGCCCGGCGCCAGGAAGGGAAGCCCCACTTTCACGCGATGGAGGTGCAGGTCGGTCCGTTCGAGCGTCGCTTCCGCCTCCCCGTGCCGGTCGATCCCGAGAGCATTCGGGCGACCTACGAGCAGGGCTTCCTCGAGGTCCGGCTGGCGAAGCTCCCGACCCGACTGTCGGGTCCACAATCGGTGCGGGTACAGTAAGTGGATCGCCTGCCCGTCCTGCCGCTCGGCCGGATCGTCGTCTACCCGCACGTCGTGCTGCCCATGGCGCTCACCGATCCGCACGCCGTCCAGCTGATCGACGAGGTGGTGCAGGGGAACAAGCGCCTGCTGCTCGGCGTGGTGCGGCCGCTGGGCGGCACCGAGCCGCCAGAGGGCGCCGTGATGCACGCCCGGGCCGACGAGCTGTACGAGGTGGGCACGCTCGGCACCGTAGTGCGCATGCTCAAACTGGGCGACGGCTCGGTGCGCGTCATGGTGCAGGGGCTCGAGCGCGCGCGGCTCGTCGAGGTGATCCCCGCCGAGCATTGGCTGGTGGCGGGCTACGAGCCGCTTCCCAACACGGTGCTCGAGGACGCGCGCACAGAAGCCCTGAAGCGCACGGTGCACGCCCAGTTCTCCCGGGTAATCGACATCGCCCCCTACCTGGGGGAGGAGCTGCACGAGGTCCTCGTCGGCATCAGCGACGCCGGCAAGCTGGCCGATTTCGTGGCCGCGAACCTGGACCTGGCCCTCCCGGCCAAGGCCGAGCTGCTGGCGATCGACGAGGTGAACCGCCGCCTCGAGCGGCTCGCCGAGCTGCTCGGCCAGGAGCTGCAGGTCCTCGAGGTCGGCAGTCAGATCCAGGAGAAGGTGCGCACGCGCCTCGATCAGAATCAGCGAGAGTACGTGCTGCGCGAGCAGTTGCGGGTGATCCGCCAGGAGCTGGGCGAGGAAGAGGGAGAGGACGAGCTGACCGAGCTCGCCGGCCGGCTCGAGGCCGCCGGTCTCCACGACGAGGCCAAGAAGGTCGTCGACCGGGAGCTCAAGCGCTTGCGCCAGATGTCGCCGCAGTCGGCCGAGTACCATGTGGCCCGCACGTACCTCGAGGTGATCGCGTCGCTGCCCTGGGGCCGCACGTCGGAGGACCGGCTCGACCTGAAGGCCGCGCGCGACATCCTCGACCGCGACCACTACGACCTGAAGCCCGTCAAGGAGCGGATCCTCGAGTACCTGGCGGTCCGCACCCTCAACCCCGCGGCGCGCGGCGGCATTCTGTGTTTCGTGGGTCCGCCCGGCGTGGGCAAGACCTCGCTCGGTCAGAGCATCGCGGAGGCGCTGGGGCGCCGCTTCACCCGCGTGTCGCTGGGCGGCGTGCGCGACGAGGCGGAGGTCCGCGGCCATCGGCGCACCTACGTCGGCGCGCTCCCGGGGCGCATCATCCACGCGCTGCAGCGCTGCGAGACGCGCAATCCCCTGTTGATGCTCGACGAGGTGGACAAGATGGGCGCCGACGTGCGCGGCGATCCGACGGCCGCACTGCTCGAGGTGCTCGACCCGGCGCAGAACAGCACCTTCGTGGATCACTACCTCGAAGTCCCGTTCGACCTCTCGGGCGTCATGTTCATCGCCACGGCCAACAGCCTGGCGCCTATCCCCGACCCATTGCTCGACCGGATGGAAGTGCTCACCTTGCCCGGGTACACGCCCGGGGAGAAGCTCGCGATCGCCAAGCGCTACCTCTTGCCGCGCCAGCTGAAAGAGACGGGGCTGCAGATGGAGCGGGCGAACATCGCCGACGGGGCGCTCGAGCGGCTCATCGGGGAATACACGCGCGAAGCCGGCGTGCGCCAGCTCGAGCGGGAGATCCAGGGCGTGCTCCGCAAGGCCGCCCTCGAAGTGGTGGAGGGACGGGCGGCGACCATCAAGATTACGGCGAAGAACCTCGAGAAGTTCGCCGGCCAGCCCAAGGTGCAGAGCGAGGTGGCGGGACGGGAGGCCGAGGTCGGCGTGGCGACCGGGCTCGCATGGACGCCCGTGGGCGGCGACATCATGTTCATCGAGGCGATTCAGATGCCGGGGAAGGGGCAGATCACCCTGACCGGGCAGCTGGGTGACGTAATGAAGGAGTCCGCGCAGGCGGCGTGGAGCCTCCTGCGGGCGCGCGCCGGGCCGCTCGGGATTCCGCTCGACGCGTTCACGCAGACCGATGTGCACCTGCACCTGCCGGCCGGAGCGGTGCCGAAAGATGGTCCGTCGGCCGGGATCGCGATCGCGACCGCGCTGGCGTCGCTCCTGTGCCGCCGTCCGGCGCGCCATGACGTCGCGATGACGGGCGAGCTCACGCTGCGCGGGCGGATCCTGCCGATCGGCGGACTCAAGGAGAAGCTGACGGCGGCGGCGCGGGCGGGGGTCAAGACGGTGCTGGTGCCGGCTCGCAACCAGAGCGATATCGTGGATGTCCCGGACGAGGTGAAGCAGCTGCTCGATATCAAGCCGGTGGAAACCATCGATGAGGTGCTCGAGCTGGCGCTGCTCGAGCCGCACCCGTTGCGGCCCCTGGCGGTGCGGACTCGGACGTCGGGCCAGACGGAGGCGCGGCCGTGAGCGACTTCGCGACGCTCGAAGAGGCGTTCCAACGCATCGGGCGGCAGGACGACCGCTACCACGAGCGCGGCTATTTGTTCGTGCTGGCGGCCCTGGAGTACGCCCAGGGCAAGCTCGCGGCGCGCCGGCACCTGAGCGGCCGGGAGCTCGCCTGGGCGTGCCGGGACTTCGCGCGAGAGCAGTTCGGGCTGCTCGCGCCGACGGTGCTCGGCCACTGGGGCATCGCGAGCACCGAGGATCTGGGACGGATCGTGTTCACGCTGATCGACGTGGGCCTGCTCGCGAGCCAGCCGACCGACAAGCCGGCGGATTTCGAGCGGGTGTACGATTTCGCGGAGGTGTTCCGGGCCGACTATCCGTGGCCCGGCGTGGAGCGCGGATAGGGCTGTCGGATCGGGTGAAGGGGGGTGTTGCATGGACGACGTGAGGGAGTGGCCCGCCTGCAGAAAGTGCCAGCAAGGTCTCCTCATTCCGTTGTCGGACTATGGCCGCGACGGGGCGCCGATCACTTACAAGGCGTGGGTCTGCTCGAACCCCGAGTGCGGGTTCAATATCCGCATCGATAACGGGGAGATCTCCTTCGGTCGCGCCATCGGCCAGAGCTTCAAGTAAGCTTGGACGCCGTGCGCGCACCTGCCGTGAGCGGGCGCTTCTACCCGGCAACGAAGGGTGAGCTCGAGCGCACGGTGCGGGAGCTGCTCGAAGCCGTGGACGGGGCACGCCCCGGCCCGGCGCGCGCCGCCATGGCGCCGCACGCGGGCTATCTCTATTCGGGACTCACCGCGGCGCACGTGTTCGCGCGGCTCGAGATCCCGCCGATCGTGGTGATCCTGGCACCCAATCACACCGGGGTGAGCCGGGCGCCCGGCGGTGCGTCGCTGTGGGAAGCGGGCGCGTTCCGGACGCCGCTCGGCGACGTCAGCGTGGACGACGGATTCGCCCGCGCGCTGCTCGAGACGTCGCCGCTCGTGGGCCCCGACCACGCCGCCCACGCTTCCGAGCACGCGGTGGAGGTGGAGCTGCCGTTCCTCCAGCTCAAACGCGCCGACGTGCGGATCGTGCCGCTCGTCCTGGCGTGGGATGCGTGGGAGGGATGCCGCGGGCTGGGCGAGACGCTGGCCGCGCTGGTGCGGCGCTGGCCCGACCGGGTGCTGCTGCTGGCCTCGAGCGATCTGAACCATTACGAGCCCGCGGCCACGGCGCAACGCAAGGACAGGCGGGCGCTCGATGCCGTCGCCGCGCTCGACGGGGCCGAGCTGCTGGCGCGCTGCCGCAGCGACCGCATCTCGATGTGCGGCCGGGCGCCCGCGGCCACGGTGATCGCCGCCGCCAAAGCGCTGGGCGCCGAACGCGGCGACGTCGTGCACTACAGCCACTCCGGCTTGGTGACGGGGGACGACGACGCCGTGGTGGGATACGGAGGGGTGGTGATCCCGTGAACCCGATCCCCGTGCTGTCCGCGACCGAGGCCGCCGCCTGGGATTCGGCTGCCCGCACGCAGTACCGCATTCCTTCCCGCGTGCTGATGGAGACCGCCGGACGGGCCGTCGCGTACCTGATCGTGCGGGACTATCCCGCGGTGCGCACCCGCGGGGCGCTGGTCGTCGCCGGGGCGGGGAACAACGGGGGGGATGGGTGGGTCGTGGCGCGCGCGCTGCATGCGAGCGGCATCGCCGTCTGGGTGTCCGCGCTCGATCCCAAGACGGACGATGCGATCGACAACCGCGCGCTGGCCCGCATGGACGGCGTGCGCGAGACGGGCCGGGAAGAGCCGTGGCCCGCCACCGCGGTCGTGATCGACGCGCTGCTCGGCACCGGCGCCGCCGGACCGGCGCGCGGCGACGTGCTGGCGCTGGCCCAGCGGTTGGTCGCGTACGGCGCCCCCGTCGTCGCGATCGACGGTCCCACCGGGCTCGACCTGTCGAGCGGCGAGGCCCACGGGCCGGTGCGCGCGCGCGTCGCGGTCACCTGCTGGCGCGGGAGTGGTGCGGCAAAATCGAGGTCGTCGACATCGGCCTGCCGCCCGCCGATCCCGTATGGCCCGTGCTCGTAACCGACGCGTGGGCCGGAGCGCGGCTCCCCAAGCTCACCCCGACGATGCACAAAGGCGATCGCGGCCGGGTCACGGTGGTCGGCGGTGCGCACGGCATGACCGGCGCCGCCCTGCACGCCGCGCGCGGCGCGCTCGCCGCCGGCGCGGGGCTCGTGAAGCTTGTGGCCGCCAAGGAGACGATCGAGGCGGCGCGCGCCAGTCTTCCCGATGTGCTCACCGTCGAGTCGGCGCTGGGCCCCGAGCTCGAGCCCGAGGCCGCGGAGGCACTCGAGTGGGCCGATGCCCTCGTGGTGGGTCCGGGCCTGGGCCGCGAGCCGCCCCGCGCGCAGTTCCTGCAGGCGGTGCTCGCGCGTCGCCCGATCCCGACCGTACTCGACGCGGACGCGCTCATGCTGTTCCGCGGCCCCGCGGAGCGGCCCGTGGTGCTCACCCCCCACTTGGGCGAGTTCCGCGCCCAGTTCGGCGACGAGCTTGCCGACGCGGCGGCCAACGACCGCTGGGCGGCCGCGACCAAGGCCGCGCAAAAAGTGAAGGGCGCGGTACTCCTCAAAGGCGTCCCAACCGTGATCGCGGACCTGCGCGGGCCGATTCACGTCGTGGCGAGCGGCAACCCGGGCCTCGCCACCGGCGGCTCAGGTGACCTGCTCGCGGGGTTCATCGGCGCGTTCCTCGCCCGTGGAAGCGCCGGACCCGAGGCCGCCGCGCTGGGCGCGCATGCCTTGGGTAGGGCGGCGGAGCAGGGAGCGCGCCAGTGGACCGCCCGCAGCCTTCGTCCCGCCGACGTCTTGGCCGCCCTGCCCGAGATCTGGCGCGCGTGGACCAACACCCAGCCGGCCGGGCCTCCCGTGCTCACGGTCCTGGAGCCGCCGGAGACGGCGTGAAGCGCCGGGGTGAGTTCGACGTCCTGCGCGCCATCTTCGCGGCACTGGGCGCCGCGGGCCGCGAACTGGGCGACGATTGCGCGCTGCTTCCCGTCGGCGGCCGGACGCTCGCGATCAGTATCGATCTCTCGCTCGAAGGTGTGCACTTCCGCACCGACTGGCTCGCGTTCAAGGAAATCGGCTGGCGCGCCACGGCAGCGGCACTTTCCGACCTCGCCGCGGACGGCGCGACCCCGCTCGGCGTCCTGGTATCGCTCGGGGTTCCCGGCAACCGGCAACGCCGTCTCGGTAACGCCTCACCCGCTGTTCAGATCATGATCGGCGTCGGCGCGGCCGCGCGGAGTGTCGGCGCGAGAGTGCTCGGTGGAGACCTGGTACGCTCCCCACGCTATCTCGTGGACGTCTGTGTGCTCGGGCTCGCCCAGCGGCCGGTGCGACGGAGCGGCGCGCGTCCCGGTAACAGTCTGTGGGTGACTGGGCGGCTTGGAGGCGCGGGGCTCGCGCTGGCGGCGCTGCGCGCGGGCCGTCGTCTCGCTCCCGGCGTGCGGCGCCGCTTCGCCCGCCCCATGCCGCGCATCGCCGCCGGGCGGTGGCTGGCGCGGCATGGGGCGCGCGCCATGATCGACATCTCCGACGGGTTGGCGGGCGACGCGGGGCAGGTGGCCGCGGCGTCAGGCATCGCGATAACAATCGAGCTGGAGCGTGTTCCTTGCTGGCCGGGTGTCGCGCCCCGCGCGGCCGCACGGAGCGGCGAGGAGTACGAGCTGCTGGTCGCCATGCCGCGCAACTTCGGGCCTGCGGGGGCTCGTGCCTTTCGCCGCGCCACGGGGCTGCCCCTGACACGCATCGGTGCCTGCAGCGCGGGCCGCGGTGTCCGCATTACTCAAGATGGGCGACCGATCGCGCCGCTCCCCGGCTTCGATCATTTCTCCGCGCGATGATCCGCACGCTGTGGTTCTACCTGGTGGTCGTGGTGTCGAGCGTGATTCACGCGACGGCCGTGATCGTCGCTTCCCTGCTGGGGGTGAAGCGGCGACCCGGAGCCGGGGACATCTACGACTGGGGAACGAATGACTGGTCGCGCCAGGTGCTCTGGGCGGCCGGGACCCCGGTGCGGGCCGAGGGGCTCGACCGCATTCCCGTCCGCCCGGTCGTGTACGCCTCGAACCACTCGTCCATGTTCGACATCTGGGCCCTCGCGGCCACGCTGCCGGGGTCGGTGCGGATGGTGGCGAAGCAGGA
>WNFJ01220714.1_pt1 | contig 11477 bp, 14 predicted proteins | sample 5400461 | NCBI WGS metagenome assembly WNFJ01 (sample SAMN13153349, study PRJNA577476) | soil metagenome | isolation source: 115 cm saprolite on Douglas fir-dominated hillslope | place: USA:California | collected 2013-09-17 | reverse complement strand
CCTTCGGCTGAACTTCAATTCCTTTTCCGGCCCTAGTCCGAAAGTGGTCCTTCCCACTCGAACATAACGGCGACTACCCGGCTTCTTCAGCGCAATCTAAGTTTAAGTTTCGCATTAGATGATCGTGACTGGCCGCGAGCGAAACAATTGTTCGAACAGCTGAAAGGGGGTGAGACCGGAGGTGAGGACGACGGCAACTTTGGTTATGCGACGGTCCCGGTACCGGCCGAATGCTATTCCATACTGCTTTCTCGGTTACAGGGAGAGGAACCGAACTCAGGCTTTGCTGAGACGCGAGAGCAACTAAACCAAACGGTACGAGCGTCGCCGGGAAGCGCGCCTCTGCTTAGCGCGTTAGCCATTGTCGACGCATTGCTGGGCCGAAAGCAGGACACCATCGAGGAGGCACGGCGGGCGGCCCGTAGGTTGCCAATCTCGGAGGATGTAATGGATGGTCCCGGAGTTTTAGCGAACTTAGCGGTCGTTTACTCGTGGACCGATGAACCGAACCTGGCGTTCGAGCAAAGGCAACACAGGCTCACCGATGCTAGTCGTTTTCAACAATCAAACATTCGCGATATATTTCGCAGAACGAGGGTGACTCGCCCTGCAATCTGTTTTACATCGGCTGAACGTCTCTGGGTTTAGGCATAATCGCCATACACCCTAGCGCGTCGATTTCCGGCCTCTCGAAGAACGATGTAGAACAATCGCCTCAAAGCTGATAGAAGCATGGGCCAAAGCGATGAAACCCGAACGACAAGAAGCTTTCGCGACTGCGCTAGGTTCATTTGAGGACGACGAACTAAGGGCGCTTGAGGGCCTGACTGTGGTTCGGATGGAGCACAAGGATATTGAGATGATCGCTCACGTAATGGGTGAAATCGTGAGACTTAAAATGAAGAAACGAGGGATTATCTAGCTCGCGTTCCTTTGCCGACGCAGTAGCCGCCGAATCCGCTAAAAACGTCTGTACGTCGAAATACTTATAGCGAAAGCGCTAGCGAACCTTTCCGCTAAATGAGTCAGCCCCCTTTAAGCATGCCGTCGGCCGCTGCCGAGGCATACGCAGTCTTCAGCGATTACGTAAATCAAGCTTCCGTACAGAGAATCTTTAACGCTTTCGCTGGAGGTATGGCCAATAAGATTCAGCATGTTCATTTGTTATTTCAATCGGTGGGCGGAATCGTCGGTGACGGAATTTGTCTGTACAACTTCTTTAAATCACTGCCGATCAATCTAACGATTTATAACGCTGGCGCGGTGCAGTCGATCGCGCTAGTATCTTATCTCGGTGCTAAACGACGAAAGACCAGTTCGCGAGCAGTCTTTATGATGCATCGGACATCAAGCGGAGCGCAACCCGCTACGGCTGCCAGACTCAAAGGTGTCGCGAAGAGCCTGACACTCGATGATGAGAGAACAGAATCAATTCTTCGCGAGTACATCACACTGAGCGAGGAAGAGTGGGATAAGTTCGACAATCAGGACGTTTTCTTTTCGGGCGAAGAAGCGGTGCAAAACGGTATTTCGCACGAGATCGGGGAATTCTCTCCGCCGACAGGAATTCAAATATACAGCGTCTAGTTACTTCCCGCCGGACTGACTTTCTTCCGGCAGTTTCGCTAAATACTCCTGGATAGCTCGCGCCGCTCCGCTGTCGGCTCCTGTCGGCCTGCAAACCAGTTTGATACCGCCTGCTTGCTGATGTCGGCCGCCCAAAGTCAGCTCTTAGGTTCTGCGGCAGCTTCTAGCAAACAGCTCCGACCAAACTACTAGAAATTTTAAAGTTTCGCGTCGCTTAGCCGTAAAACTCGGAAATGATCTCCCGTTACTTTGGGTGGCCGCTATTAGGGGATAGAGATTGCTGCTCCCTATCGTCAGTATGGCTATGATTATGTAGCTCTTTAGTGTAGACTTTTGTTCGACACGGTTAAACACGTTTCACCCGTTCGGGCAGTTGATCGGGACCGCATTGTCCACCAAGGTTCCTTATGAGATTAACATTTTTTGTGCTCGCGATGGTGACTTGTGCGAGCGAGCTAAGGGCTCAAACCCACATCACTCACCTGCAGGGCATCATTCAATCCGGAATGCAACCTAGCTCGGTTCAACCCGGAGGTGGTGTGGCTGTCGGTCCCACCAATCATATCGCTCACCTGCAGGGCATCATTCAATCCGGAATGCAACCTAGCTCGGTTCAACCCGGAGCTGATGTGGCTGTGGGTCCCACCAATCACATAACTCGCCTGCAGGGCATCATTCAATCCGGAATGCAACCTACCTCGGTTCAACCCGGAGGTGGTCTGGGATATGGGACTACCAGTGCCAGCTATACCCGTGGGACGATACGGCAAATGCAAACTGCGCTGAGACAGCTTGGCTACTACCATGGTCAAATCGACGGGCAATTCGGTTCCCTTTCACAGGCCGCCTTGCAGAATTATCAGCTCAAGACCAATCAGCCTGCTACTGGTCTTTTAGACCGGCAGTCTTTGAGTCAGTTGGGCGTCGAAGCGAAATAGTAGAGCAATTGCTCTTCCTCTGCGTCCTCGATAAACACTCCAGTGGTCGACCCGGAGCGCCAGGCGAAGCGATAAGTCATTTTGCACCAGATCTTTTATCGAGAGCCAATCGATAAATCGCTCATGCAATAAGTGTTCATCAGAACATATTCGCTGCAAGCAACAAAATTCTCGGCTCCGTCAAATAAGCTTGCCGATATTCAGGTGCTTGCGCTCAGTTCCCAGCCGCCGACATGGCAGCTTGCAGCCAGAAAATCTGGCGTAATCGTCACGCTGCCCGAAACGGGATTGTCGAACGCTTGATGCGGTCCTTAAGGTCCGCTAAACCAACGCGCTCGAGCATCTTTGCGACCGCATTTGGCGCCAGCGGTGATGACAACGGTCCTAAAATGATCCGCTCAATAATTTTTAGAGACTGAGATCGGTCTCTGGTAAGCCGGCGATCTTCTCGATCTTCAATTTCAGTTTCGGTGCGGCGTCACCTGGTCCGACCGAGTAGCCGAGCATTGGATCGAAAATCTTGGCCTCATCAATATCCCTCATGTAAACGACGCGCCATTCGTTCTCTTCTTTGAAGCCTCGATGCTTCGTGAATATCGCGAACAATTTCAGACGCTGGAAAAAATAGAATGAACAAAGGACGAGTTTGTCGTCGGGGGACCACACTCTTCTCGAGTATCTCGGCAAAATGTGCGATCCGTTTCTGAATCCAGTTTATTCGCTCCTCCTTTGTTCCGTAGTCCACTTTCGCGATGATGAACGGAGACTCATCCCGTGGAACAAGTGCCGCGGTATCGAGCACGATCGCCACACCCTTTCCGTTATTAGCGTAACCACGCCACATCGACAGCAGGCCGTCATTGTCTTCTTTGGCATGCTCTGACAGACAAAACACATAAGTGTCAGACAGGTGCTCTTTCCTGAATCTATTGAAGCAATAAATAAACGTGTTTCTTAACGTATTGAATCGTTCGGTGCTGCCGCAGGCGGCTTTTATTATCTCGCTCGTAAAAAAAAGTTGCGCGCCGGTATCCAATCCGAAAGCCACTTCTTCGGGATCATTCATTAACAGGGGATGAGAAAACCACACTTCATTGTTTTGCAGAATGGCTTCCAGCACCGGAAGCGACGTGTAATGGCCGCTTCTTCGGAAAAGTGTCCTCTCCCTGGAGATCGGCCCACAGCGGTTCAAAAAGCCTGCGAATCTCGTTGTCGTTCATTTTTCTCCAGCGTATCCCTGTTTTATTCCTTTTCTTTTGAGGGGAGGTTATTCAGAAGAAGGCATGCAGGCTGGCTGTGTAACACAGAAGAATCGGACTCCATCGAAAAAATCAAGAAGCCACGTTGTGTTTCTTGGTTCAGCAGGGTTCGAAGCCCAATGGTAGGCGAAAACTTTCCCAACGATTTTACGGGGTGTGGTTTGTAGCGAGCCAATCAAGGTGTCGATCTGGGAAAGTTCTCTCATGCGTTCGAAAGGAGGATTCGTTTAAAGTAGTCTTTCCTGGTCTTCCATATCCGCCAGCGAATGGTAAGACGCTGCTGCTTTCCGGAGGATCTCCGCGGCTCGAGGATAGTTAGGCTCGATTTCGACTGCACGACTCTCAAAATTACTTGCCAGTGCGCGAGTGCTCTGGCCACCTTCATCAGGCTCCCGCCAGTGGACACTGCGTTGTTCAAAAAGAGAGGTTAGCAGCCCGCTCTCGATTTCTGGCGACGCAATGACATTAAGAATTTGGCACACCGTGGTTGATAGAATGCCCGGCTCGATTTTGGGCTTGTTCTTTGGTTTTCGGCTGGGATTACTCTCGATCTGGCGAGATGTCAGTCTCGATTCCTAGAACTTTCGGTTCATCTCCCCCGGTCAGGTAGACCATAGTGCTAGCTACCATCAGGGCACCGAATTTATTCTTGGCGCGGTAAACTACCTTTGTTTCCCAGCACGCGGTCCGGTCGTAAGTGGCCACCCAAGGTTTAAACGAGCGCACGAGTTGGTAACTGCCTGGATCGTTAAGGCTGTCTTTGATCGCCTGCTCGGTTGCAGGTCCCCCGGGAACACCGTTCCAGGACCTGGCTTTAGGTTCAGGCCCAGCGCCAGCGGCTTGTCGATTCTCTCCTCGGTGACGGAGAACACTCATAGCGTCGAAAAAGGCGATGGCTTTGGTTTGTCCCGGTTCCTCGTCGATGTTCCCGTACAGTTTCCTTTCCATCTTTTCGGCAGTTTCGTCGGAAGAAAGATCTGATTGCTTAGACGCCCACTTCCATCCGTCGTGCCAGCCCTGGGTGAACGCCTTTGGATTATCGTCATATGTCATCTTCGTCATCCCGCTGTCTGTCGAGTCGTCTTGACTCAAATAGATATGAGTCGCATCCGCATCCGTTTCGCTAGCGACGATCGTGACCGATGAGTCCGCAGATTTTTTATGGTTGTCGGCTTGCGCTGTCGTCACCGCGAATAGCCCAGCGGCAAGAGTGATTAATAAGCGTTTCATGACCTTCGACATATTCGTCAGTTTTGGTCCCAGATTTAGAAACCGCAGGCGCAACCTTCGGACCGTCACAGTTCAATTATGTTGTGGGCTCTGAAGGCGAGTAGCAAGGGACCTGACTTCCAATTCTCCGAGATGGAGTGCAGAATCGTTATGGCGTTTGCAGCTTCGACGTAGTGCTTCTTATCGTTGCCAGTTTGTTGTCACCACGCAAACTGGCGTTCATTTTAACTTTACTTGTTTTCGTCTTTGAACTGATCGATGTAATCGACCGGAAGAAGATTCGCAGAATTGTCCTGTTGGGAACCTGTATCGTGTTGACCGTGATTGCCTGGCTGGGTCCGTGACGTTGCAGCAGCGCGACGGGGTTCCCAAAATAAAATAGATGCCACGGTCATTACGCAGCCGACGGTCTGGAGGGCGAATTCAACCTCCCAAGCCAATAGGCCGGTCTAATTAGAAGGAAATGGATCGATCATTCTAATCTTAGGTCCGAAATCAGCGCCTTGATCGCTCACGACCCTGTTGTAGCCGAAACCACAAGAGATGTTTCACGAAGCATCCGAGCGGCGGTCAGATCAGGCTAATGTTCGGTACTATTTCCCCTAGTTTCACGGGTGCTACTTCTTCTCCCACCAAAGAACCCGCCCATCGAGGTCCCTACCAATCCCTGTAACACGGATAGCCATAGACTAGAAGTCTTCAGCACACTGATTGTCGAATCCGCAGAGGTATAAGCGGCGGCGCAAAGAGCGACAATAAGAAGCGAAAGGTAGCTTATGAAGATGGAATTTGCGCCCGGGGTAATCGTTACAAACTCAGTCGGAGTAGTCCCGAATGCCGACACGGCCGAGGTTGGTACAACCAACAGTATCACGAGCAAACACGGCAATATTGAAAACGATCTACGGTATGCTCCTCAGGATGCTCGCTTGAACAGTGTATATACCGCTCTTCGAGCTAGGCTCTCCCCAATCAAAAGGGAACAGTTAAAACAATTGGAACGCGATTTTCTCAACCGGCGAGACCAACTGAAGGATAAGCCGGATGCTTTCTTTGCGTTGACCGAGCAGCAAATCGGGATCTTGCAGCAAATGCTGAGCTCCGTGCGCTAAGCAAACAGCCAACGCCGCAGAAAAACTGTCACTACCGACATTAGGGCATGTCCATGTCCATACCAATTCATGCCTTGTCAAAACCGGCGTATTCTCACCTCACCGAGTTCCATAGAATAGCTCCGTCATCTCAGCGCGCTCAGCAACAGCGCGCCGCGACGGCCACGAGGGAAGATTACCATTTATCTCGCTCCGGCTACGGTTCGTAAGGAGGGACCGAGCTTTGATCTGCCGATTGCGCTGGCAATGTTGCAGTTGAACGAGCAGAACCGGATCCTGGAAATGGATCACTGTTACATCTGTGGGGAGCTTGCGCTTTCCGGCGAGTTGCGTCCGGTCAGAGGAACGTTGGCGGTAGCGCTGGAAGCGCGTAAACGGCGCCGAGAACGTCTGATTGTGCCGCATCAAAATGCAGCCGAAGCGACAGTGGTAGATGGGTTGTCAGTCTTTGGCGCGACCAGCCTGTCCGAAGTCGTGCAATTCTTGCGGGGCGAGAAAGAGTTAGCCGCGGTTCCGACGCAGCCTTGGACTGCTCACAGAATCCACGACGAATCGGACTTCTCCGAAGTCAAGGGCCAATACCATCTGCGAAGAGCGGTCGAAGTGGCTGCGGCCGGAGGTCATAACCTCTTAAAGTTACAGCCGTGAAAATACTTATCAGATATCGCCTATAAAAATCTGGCAGTCCTGCAGCGGCACTCATAAATCAAAAAAACTCACTGGTCCGTGGCGCGATGATGGCAACTTAAATATGTTTCTTAAGCGAAATTAGAATGGAGAACTCAGCCGAAGGCATCATATCATTACCGTGCACGGCGCTGGGAAAGCAACGATGCGAGACTTGCACCAAATCAAATATGAAATTTTGAACACCGGTTCAAACGATGTAATGGGCGAGTGGACTATCGAGGACCTTGGGCTTTTTCATTCGACGGGTCGATTCAGCAGAGTTTGGCTGATGTGGGAGACCGTCAAACGTTTTTGCTTGCTGGCTGATGAAGCTCATGCCAGTGCGCGAGAAAAGCTTCACCGGGCGATCAAGAAGTTTGATGGAAAAGAACCAACCTCCGAAGACGAACTAGAATATCTGTTCGAGATTAGTGATCTTAATACGCAAACAGAGCATTCGAGCAATATTCTACTGAAGGCCGTGATTGTGCATCTACTCGCTAGCTTCGTCGAATTTGCCCTGAAAGAGGTGGTCAACTTTCTATATCGGGACAACTCGGTGCCTCAAGGCAAACAATGTCGCTTCCAAGAACATGTTTTGAAGCCATTACAAGAAAAAGGATTTCTTCTCATCGAGCCCGACGACTACAAGGATAATGTTGAGAAATACAGGGGCTCGGTCCGTAATGCTTTTGCACATGGGGAGTGGGCTCAACTCGCGATGGCGGTTGAATCCGTAAGCCTAGACAAGGCTTTCTTGGGGACGGCTCAGCTAATCGCTTCTGTTTGGTTTGGACTTGAAGAGCAGGGATTTGATCTAACCACCCCGACAATAACACCGGTCGATCTTCCTGGCGAAGTTTGACGGGCAGATCTAGATTCAATCGGACCCGCGGAGCCGAAAGGGATCTACGCGCGAAACGAAGAAACGGCGTCCAGCCTGAGTGTAATGGCTCGCCCCGTTCTTGCGGGAGTCACCGCTGGGTGCCGCGCTTTCAGACCCCGGGCGTATCTGCCCTAAGTAGAACGGTTAAAGATCTCTTCCGGACTTTTCGAGAAATTGAGCCGAGCTTTCCGACCGAAGTGTTCCAGTGCCGCTCTGTCGTATGCTTGAGCGGCTTGTTCGACGGTCTTGAAAAGACCTAGAGAGACCCGTTTTCCCTTCACTCGAATGGCTGCGTAAAATCGACCGTTCGCCGGTCGGACACCTTTGAGCGGTTTCTTGATCGGTGGCTGCGCAGTTTCGGCTTCGCTGTCTTCTTCTGGTTTTACGAAGCCACCACCGAATCTGGCAATGTTCCAATGGAGTGGCGCATCCCGGTCGGAGTGCTCGGTGTGAAGTCGCGGTTGTACCAGTTCGAGAATTTCTTCCCAAAGCTCAGCCGTCGTCTTCGTGATTAGAAGCGACATCACCAGGCCAACCGGCTTTCTCCCGACGGGCTTTATCCATTGTCGTTTAGTCCCGTGGCCTTTGAACTTTGGGTCCTGCCAGCCACGCTTACCGGCGAAGAAGATCTGATCGAATACTTGGTCCAGTTTCTGAGCCGCACTTTTGGTGATCCCGCAGCTTAATCGGACCGAATCCAGCCTCCGTCTGCCCATTCCCGAGCCTATTTGCAGCGATAGTTGGCGTCAACTATTTTCTAGTCTGTCGTAAGGTTCTGTTTATGTGCAACTTACATTTTTAAAAATCGGCTAAAAGTATAAGTGTGGACAAAATATCCAAAAGCCAATCCGAAGTCTCCTGTTCTAAGCAGGGGATGTTTGAAGACAAGAACACCGGTCCTGTGCCGGTCGAACAAATCCAGGATACTCCAGAGTTTCACCGCTTGGTGGAATTGGAGCAAGTAGTTAAGAGAGGTCTGGCCTCAAACCCAGAACTCATCGCAGCGCTGGCCGAGATTCACAGTCGCAAGCTTTACAAGCAACGCGGTTTCTCCGGCTTCGCTGCGTACCTTAAAGAGCATTGGGGCATTTCCCGGGCACATGGGTACCGGTTGGTGGCCGCGGCAAAGCCGGAAAAAGTGTCTCCAAATGAGACAAAATCCACTCCGAATAAGACACAACCGACGACGGCACCCACGAAAGTCGATTCTGCCATTGTCGCTCCGTCTTCCAAGGATATCGGTTCCGACGAAGAGTCGGTCAGAGTAAACGATGTCGACGAAGAGCTAGACCGCTTCAAGCAAGAAGTGAAGGCTTGGAAATCTGAGTTTCTTCCCGACGAACTCTCCCAGTTACTCGAACAGATAAAAGCGTACGTGGACGAACCTGGGAAATTTGCCCGAGCAAGAGCTGAAGGAGGTGGCATGAGCTTAACAGTTAATGAGTTGTACCGGCTTAATCCACCACGCAGCGACATTACCTTTCAGTTGGTACGATATAACGAGGACGGGAAGCAGGCGTTGTTCGAAATCGCGAACCGGCACGGACGCAAAATAATCACGGCGCAAAAGTTCACCTTTGAGATCATGGCGCTAAACACATTCGAGCAGTTCGTGGCCGCTATCGACCAGGAAATAGCGAAAGGGGAGCCAGCGCAATGAACAAGGAGAGCGGCATGACTTACCAACAAAAATTCAAAAGGCTATCGAAGCTGATGAGCTTGGGACCAGACGTCCCAAAAGAAATCCAAGCGGAAGCCATTCAGCTCTTCTTGGAACTCTTCGGCGACAACGAAAAGGTGATGAAGGAAGTGCGAGATGCGGGAGCCGTCTGCACTTTTCACCAGGACGGAAAAATTACCATCGACGATCAAGAGCAAGCCTCGGAAATGGAGGCTTTCTTGGATCGGGTGATTGCAAACAAGTATCGCCGAGGGGGAATCCAATGAGCGCGACCGTTGTGTTCGATAGTTACTGGCGATTCGCTGCCGAAAGGCAGCGAGTCTACGAAAGACGGCTAAACGGCGATCCGCAGCCGTGGACCGATGATCCGACTTTGAGCGCGCACAAGTTCACCAATGTATTCCGCGCTTGCGACCGAGTCAGTCAGTATTTGATCCGCCATGTAATTTACCAGCCGACCGCATCGACGCATCCCGAAGAAGTCGTCTTCCGAATCCTGCTCTTCAAGCTTTTCAATTCGATTCCGGCTTGGGAAGTCTTGAAAGCCAAGTTCGGAATTCCGAGTTGGCAGGGTTTCAACGAACAGGTCTATGCTGCGGAACTGGGAAGCGCTTGGGCGAACGGAGCTAAAATTTGGAACGCTGCCTACATACAGAACCAAAACTACGCAACGCATCTGCCGACGAAACACGAGCGTTACCTGGCGTTGGTAAAGCACATGATGAGCACCAACGTTACCGGTAAGCTGCAAGCTGCCCGGTCGTACGCTGATGCGTTCAAGGTCCTGCAATCTTATCCGCTGCACGGTAAGTCGTTTCTCGCGATGCAGCACCTAACCGACATCAACTATTCCGAGGTCATCGACTTCAGCGAAAACGATTTCATCGTGCCCGGTCCCGGTGCGCTAGATGGAATCCGAAAGTGTTGGGGACCGCTGCCCCCAGGCGTGACCCTGTCGGATATTATTCGGGGCTGCGTCGACGATCAGGAGATCTTCTTTAAAGCGGTAGGCGAGCAGCCGGTGAGGTTATTCGGTAAGCGAAGATTGACCACTATAGATTGTCAGAACCTCTATTGCGAAATCGATAAGTACGCCCGGGTAGCTCACCCGGAGTTCACGCTGCCCGGCGGACGAACGAAGATCAAGCAGGCGCTGAGCCCGAGCGGTCCGCTGCCGAAACCGTTCTTTCCGCCGAAGTGGGGAATTTAGCAAAAAATTCCCGCAAGTTCGGTTTGCCGGTAGTTCTATAAGAGAAGAGTAGGGTGGCGCTCATTCGAGCCGTTGCCGATACCGATTCCCACGGGCCAGGGCTTGATACCCCCCTGGCCCAACTTTTTGCGATCTCCGCAAAATTTCTCTCCGACTTATCCGCTAACCGGCGTTCTACAGAGTTGCGCGGTACTTACCGCCGGAATCGGTATCATGTCCACCTTACTCGACATCCCAAGTCTGAATATTGGCGATCTTCAATCTGAAGGAATTACGTCGCTTAAAGAGGGTATCGAGGTTCCTTCGAATTGTTCGGTAGTAAAAAGAAAGCGAAAACGGAACCCCAACGATAAGAGAACTGGTTGGCAATTTAAGCGGCCAGCAGTCCGAGCTAAAATTGATCTTTGGAACGAAGCGCAGCGTCTTTGCGCTGCCAGCCGAAGGCAAGAAACGATTTTCGCCAAGCTTGATGCCGGTGCCCGTCCTTCTCACGTGACATCTCGAGACGAACACGGTAGAATTAAAAGAAGTTACGAACGCTGGGTCTCTATCGAAGGTCTCGAGGGCCAACGACAATCCGGCATCCGTCGGGCACGTGACAATGCCCTAAAGCGAAAATCTCCCACTGCTGGCCTCGGTGGCCTAGAGGAATATTCGAACGGCCACTTTCGCTCTCCTTACGAGGCGGACACCGCTGCTTTCCTCTCTCTTTCTGGTCTCTCTTACCAATATGCAGAAACCTCTGCCGCGCAGCCGGCAAGATCCGCTACTATTAACCTCCAGCCTACCTTCCGACAGGATGACTTCAACAATCCGAAGGCCCGCAATGCTCTCGGGCAAATGAGTCATGTGTGGTTAGTCAGGATGATCCATCGCTCGGAGACAGGCGAATATTTCGCTTTCGT
>WNFJ01494829.1_pt1 | contig 11478 bp, 9 predicted proteins | sample 5400461 | NCBI WGS metagenome assembly WNFJ01 (sample SAMN13153349, study PRJNA577476) | soil metagenome | isolation source: 115 cm saprolite on Douglas fir-dominated hillslope | place: USA:California | collected 2013-09-17 | reverse complement strand
GCCGACCACCCGTCAGCGCGAACTGCTGGCTGCTCTCCCTTCCCAGGAGGAGCAAGAGAAGACCCGGCATGGAATCACCCGCCTGGCAGGCGATCTCAGCGGACAGGCGTTGAAAGAAGCAGTGTTCTTGCCCACCTGTACGATCAATGGACTGTGGAGTGGCTACCAGGGTGAGGGGTCAAAGGCGATCATTCCGGCTGAAGCTGGCTGCAAAATAGATTTCCGCCTGGTGCCTGAGCAGGACCCGCAGCGAGTCGTGCGCCAATTGCGCGCACACCTGGACGCGCAAGGCTTCCAGGATATCGAGCTGCTGGCTCGCCCTGGTACACGTGCTGCGGTGACAGATCCCGATGATCCCTTTGTTCAACTGGCTCTGCAGGCAGCCCGTGCCGCCTATGGCAAGGAGCCGGTGGTCAGTCCTATCTCCGGCGGCAGTGGCCCGTATGATATCGTGCTGGAGCATCTGCACCTCCCGATCATCGATGTGGGTGTCGGCCATCCAGGATGCCTTGTTCATGCGCCCAACGAACATATTCGGAACATGGCGCACATTTTCGCCGGGTTCAGCCAGGAGATGCCATCCCGCTGAAGAGCACGGAGACGCGGTAAGAGCACAGGTCGCGCGTCATGCCAGGGCAGAAAGTTGCTCTGGCCCTCATCTGGCAACCGGCACAAGACAGCACCCATTCCCAGAGACAGCATCGGCTTCGATGCCAAGAGCACGGTTGAAGCGCGCCACACACTGCTCCCAGGCAATCAGGAACGTGAACCCGACAAGCTGCTGGTCGGTAGAGTGTGCCTTTTTCGGCCACCAGATCTGAATCACAGATGTCAAGAGGGTGTTGAGTCGGTTTCTAGGCAGGTAGCTTAAATATATGTCTCCTTGATAAGGAAGTACACACCTTTTCTCATCAAGGAGATCTACATGAACAGTATTGCCGATGGATCGATAATTATCCAGACCTCTTCAGAGTCAGTGCCCTCGACGCCAGCGTGGTTTGGCGAAGTCGCCCTGCTAGCCCAGCACCTGCGCAAGCAGGGGACTCTTGCAGCCATCAGTGAGCACGTGCATTTTGCCCGCCGCCGTTTCGGCCACTACGACGTGCTCGACTTTGTGGCTGTCCAGATCGCGCTACGCCATCAGTGGCGAACGGACGCTGGAAGCCTTCTACCAGCGCCTGCATCCTATTGCCCTCGCGCTCGGCCCTGAGTCGCTTTCTGGCTCGTCTCACCCAGGAGGCGGTTGAAGCCTTGCGCGCGCTCTTTCTCGACGACCTGCTCGCACGTCCCTTGAACAGAGACAGGCACATCGGCGGACTGGTTGATCGCGCCGGCAACGAGCGAATCGTCATCGACATCGATGGCACACGTGAGGCCGCCCGCCAGCGTGCCCTGCCAAAGACCCCGGACCTGCCTGCGCCTCAGCGTCGATTAGATGAGGTATGCGCTCCCGGCTACAGCGGGCGCAAGCGCGGAGAGGTCGTGCGCACCCGCACCACGGTCTCACAAGCGCATACCTCGCAGTGGCTCGGCTCGTTCGCCAATCCAGGCAATGGGCTCTACCGGGAAGAGCTGCGCCGGGTGGTGGCGGTCATTCAGCTTTACAGCAAAGCTCACGATTTGCCAGAGGAGCAAGGTTAGACGGGCAATATGGGACGGGAGCGGTGCTGGGCGATCTGGCAGGCTTCTGTTATGTGATGCCCACGAGTTGCGCAACGAGGGATCTTCTGTAGATCTCATGTCTCTCCCGAATCACCTTCCACAAAGAAGCCGAGATGGTATACTCCCAGGAGAAGGTCTTTTCGCCATCAAGCAAGGAGAGAGCTATGACGCAAGCTTCTTACAATGATATCGCGGAGTGGTATGATCAATTTCTGCAAGAAAGGCCTGTGTACACGGAAGTGATCCTGCCCAACCTGTTAGCACTCACTGGAGAGGTCAAGGGGGAAGTCATTTGTGATCTGGCTTGCGGCCAGGGCTGGGTCGCTCGCGAGTTGGCCCGACGCGGAGCACAGGTCACCGGTCTTGATCTGGCCCCAAACCTCCTGGCGCTCGCCCAGCGCTATGAAGAGCAGGAGCCACTGGGAATTGGGTATACTCAAGGAGACGCGGAGCTGGCTGAGGGGCTGAACGACCAGCAGTTTACTGGTTGTGTTTGTGTCCTGGCACTGATCAATATTCCTGATCTGCGAGCCACTTTTCAGAGCGTCCGGCGGATTCTGAAGCCAGAAGGGTGGCTGGTCTTTGCCATTCCTCACCCTTGTTTCGAACCCCCTCACGCTCGGTGGACCTCGTTGCCCGATCCGGAGCATCCACTCGGCAGGATCGTCACCGGCTATTTTGACGAACGGCAATGGTTCTCATCGAACCCGGATGGAGTTCGGAGCCGGGTAGGAGATTATCACCGCATGCTCAGCACGTACCTCAACCAACTCGCCGCCGCCGGTTTTACACTGGCGCGTGCCCTCGAACCAGGCCCGTCTGTCAAACAGGCTGAGCGAGTGCCGGGCAACCGCGAAGTCCCCACGCTTCTTCTGATCCGTGCTCATCTCTCAGACGGTTGAGAAACCGAGAAAGGCAGCCAACCCTTCAGGCACTCCGAACAGGGTAATCGCCACACCGGGAGCAGAGCATCCGCGAGCATTGCGGGCCAGTCGCTCAGCCCACGAGAGAGATCGGAAAGCGTCGTGTAGGGCGTTGTGCACGGGAGAAGAGGGGTGCTGGCATTTCTGGTTGCATCTGGGAAGTCTGTTGCAGATGCACGTCAACCCGTTGACCGTGCAAGAGCAGCATACCTGCCCGTCGATGCTGCCTACGTTCCCAGTCACGCCAGAGCAGGGGAGTCGCCCCAACTTTGCGGGGATGCGAGCCTCACGCTGACCTGGCGTGGCTTTTTGGTGGCGCTGCCATTCCATTTACGAGGCTTTCGCAGTGGGCAGGGGCGGCAATGGCGAATACTGGCTCCATACACGACGCGCAGGCTCCCGTCGGCTTCTCTGCGGTGTTCATGGGGGATGAGTTTCTGGGAAGTCTGGCACCGCAGTGTCCCATCAGGTTGAAGAGCAAAATCTCGGCAGCAGATGTGACCTGCTTTCCAGGGCAAGCCCACCTGAGGGGGAGCAGAGCCGGCGGGAGGGGTGGTATGCGGCGAGGAAGGTGGAGTCAGTGAAGCAGATGGGATGGCAGGAGCAAATTCGGTCGTACGAACCGGATCAGGATGAAGCTGATGCCCCAGTTCCAGGCGAAGATTCCAGATCCACTGCGAGACCACCTGCCAGCACTCCTGCCCCCAGGCCGAATGAGAACACCAACGATCGGGATCGATCTCCTGATCCTCATCTGCAAGTTGAGGCTCAAAAGCGCCACGATGCAAGTAGAGTTCGATGACATCGGAGGCGGTAAACGCTTGTTGCGAAAGGCGCGGTGAAAAAGAGTTCGTAGACGACGCCAGCACGCGTGACGCCCACTGGGCTCTGCTTGTTGTCGGCAGAATGGGTGGCGACGACCACACGGCACAGCACGCCGTCGGGTCCCACCGGCACTTGTGGGCAGTCGTAGAGACGACGCACCGTCTGGCTTTGCAGTCCGCTGCTGGAACTGATCTGGGGGCAGATGTAGACGCGCCTGGACCTGCGGATGATCAAGAGCGCTGTACTCTTTGCCGCGCGTCACGAAGGCAAAGCCGGCCAGGTCAGAGAGCACCGCCCCGGTGCCGTATTGGCCAAAGATATGGAGCAGGGTGCGTTCCGGCAGGAACTCGTGCGCCGTGAGGTAGCGCGTGATGGCGGAGAGCGCCTTGCGCAGCTCCTCTCGGTACCGCCCGTTGCCGCGGTTGCCAAAAGAACCGAGCCGACTTTCAGCTGTGGGCGTGACTGAGGACGGTGCGCGTTCGTACCACCTGGCCACGCTTGCGTCCCGTGTAGCCGGGCGCGCACACCTCATCCAACCGGCGAAAGGCTGGAGGCAGGTCGTCGGTCTGCGGCAACGCGCGTTGCCAGGCCGCCTCCCGCGTCCCATCGATATCAAAGACCACCCAGCCGGTTCCGGCTCGATCCACCAGCCCTCCGATTTGCTTGTCGGGGGAGAGTGAGCGACTCTGGAGATCAGCAAGAAAGAGCGTGCGCAGGGCTTCAACCGGCGCTTCGGTCAGCGCCGCTAAAAAGCGCGAGAGGGTCGAGCGAGCGGGGAGCCGGTCACGATCAATTAACGCCATGAAGGGGATGGCAAAGGGCTGGAGCCGCTCGTAGAAGGCTTCCAGGGTGCGCTCCCCACTGATGGCGTAGCCGAAAAGCACTGCCAGAAAATCGATCACCTCATAGCGGCCAAAACGTCGCCGCGGCATCCGCGCACCTGCTCATTGATCTTGCTCAGCACACCGTGCTTGCGAAGATATCCGATGAGCAGCACGACTTCGCCAAACCAGGAAGGGGATGAGGGGTTGGACTCTGAAGTCGTCTGGATTTTCACCGGACCATCGGCGATACTGGTCATGTCTACCTCCTTGTTGAGAACCGTTGTGTTCGTACTCTTCAAGGAGACCTATTTCTACGCCGGTTGGCTACCGGTCACCTCTCGTTGCGCAATCCGTGGGACCGATGTGCATGAAATCCAGCGCTATGCCCAGCAGAAAGAGATCAGCCTGTACGGAGCCTGAGCTCAACCAAGAACCCGCTGCGGGACGACCACCTGCTCATCAACAGTGTATGACATGGTGCTCCCATTGGATATAGTAGATTATACGACCAGCCCTCCTCGAACGCATTTCGGGGCTGGATGTTCGCTATGATGCGGTCCGGACAGTCGACCTCAGCCTGGAGTGAGGCTCATCTAACTCCTGCTGCCGATCCTTTCACCCATCCCTCCACGCCATGACATGGCAACCGCAGCAGGCTTTCTTGGCTCTCAAGCGGGAACCGGTGGCAATGGGCACAAAAGCACTTCGTCTGCCGTCCATCGTCGCTGAGTTCTCCCCGCAGCTATAGCTGGCGTCCGCTGGCGGTAGCGCTGCGCCACTCGTTCTCGCGGCTGCATGAGCGCTATCCGCAGCGAAGCATGCGGACGCACAAAATGGTGAGAGACGACAAGCAGGATAATCAAGAGGGGTGCGCAGTTTGAGGAGACGACGGACCATGGGGTGTACGGTCTTGGCTGACAAATGCGGGAGGCCATGATGAGACCAGGCAAGGTGCCACAGCCATGCCAGGCCAGGGAGGAAGCACAACGAGAGCAGGGGCAAGCGGGAATAAAAAGTCATACAGGTCCTCGCTGCTTGAAATTGGGAGAGTGGGAAGCTCATGAGGAAGAATACACCAGAGGGAGAAGGACCGCCAAGCCCATAGGAGAAATGGGGAGGATTTCTCCACCGTTGAGTGGGGCTGTACCGCTTCTTAGATGATTGAAACCTGCTCGAAAATCAGGTACTCTCTTGGTAGACGCTGTAACGAATTGCCTGGAAGAGAGGGCCATACCATGACGAAGACGATACGCGCGGACCACGTAGGTAGCCTGTTGCGACCGCCAGAGCTACTCGATGCCCGCGAACAGTACCAGCAGGGAAGCCTGGCAGCCGAGCAGTTGTGCCAGGCTGAGGATAGTGCCATTCTCGACGCGCTTGAAATGCAGAAACAGGTGGGAATCGATGTCTTTAGTGATGGAGAGTACCGGCGTGCAGATTTCATGAGGGGTCTGGTAGATGCTGTGGAGGGATTTGTTGCTGCCTCGCCTGCCCCGTTGGAGTGGCATAGTCCCGGTGGTGTCGAGAAAGAGACACGCTCCGGCATGGCCGTGGGTGGCAAGCTCCGACCACGTCGAAGACTGACAGCCCATGAGGCTCACTTCCTGGCCGAGCACGCGCCGGGCCCCTTCAAGATCACCATTCCCAGCGCCACATTGTTGGGACCGAGCAGCTACCGACCCGGTATGACGGACAGGTACTATGCCACTCCGTCTGCGCTCATGTATGAGCTGGCAGGGATCATTCGTAACGAAGTGCAGGCGCTCATCGACGAGGGCGTATCCTACATTCAGGTCGATGCGCCCAACCATACGAACCTGGCAGATCCACAGCAACGAGAGCGCATGCGCCAGGCCGGCGTTGACCTGGAAGGGGCCATCGACGAGATCGTCGCCGTCGAGAATGCCAGCCTGGCCGGATTGAGACGAGGAGAAGGAACCTTGCTGGCTATCCATCTGTGTCGTGGGAACTCACGCAGCCGCTGGTTGCGCGAAGGGAGCTATGAGCCCATCGCGGAAAAGCTCTTTCAAGGGCTCAATGTTGACCGCTTTCTGCTTGAGTACGACAGCGACCGGGCAGGAGGCTTTGAGCCGCTGCGCTTTGTGCCGGCCAATAAAACGGTGGTCCTGGGTCTGATTACGACAAAAGAGCCACGGCTCGAAACACAGGATGAGATCCTGCGGCGCATCGAAGGGGCCTCGCGCTATGTCCCCCTGGAAAGATTAGCCATCAGCCCGCAGTGCGGCTTCGCCTCTTCTGCTCCCGGTAACCTGCTCACGACGGACGATCAAAGGCGGAAGCTGGAGCTGGTGGTGGAGATCGCGAGAAAGGTCTGGGGATGATGTGTAGAGCTGCTCTACTCACATCATGCTCTATGTATTGTAATGGCTACTTGGAATATCCGCTTCAAAGAATCTGCTCATGAGAACCACCACTGCGATATTCGTCTCCTTCTCGACTTCATCGGTAAGGTTCAACAAGCAGACAAAGAGCTACTAGTTTTCGAACGGGTATTCCAAGTAGCCATAACAGGTCTCAAACTAGCGTACCTCTCTCGTAGTACGCTATATTTCCAACTAGAAGATTATCAACACGCAAAAGCTGATATTGACCAACTTCTCACACTGGATGATACCGATCCCTGCTTCTATTTGGTACGCGGCACGGTTTGCGCTAAACTCGAAGAATATAGGGAAGCTATCGCTGACTTAGATCGTGCTATTGAACTGAGTAAAGAGGCATACCTGTCTGGGGAAATGCAAACTTCCCTACTCATCGTTTTGACCTCGACTGGCTCTCCGCTTAGCTTAGATAATGTCTTGCGTGAAGCATATGCATGGCGCGGAGACATAAATGCCTCGCTCAAAGACTACCAACAGGCCATCGAGGATTACACTTATGCAATCGACTCGGATCCCAACTATGCTACGGCCTATGCTGACCGAGGCGACGCTCACTTCAATCTCGGCAACTATGGGCAAGCTATCGTAGACTACAACCGGGCCATCGGATTAGGCTTTGGAGACCTCCAGGTCTACAACCGCCGGGGTATAGCTGACCTCAAACTCAGTAACTACGAGCAGGCCATCGTAGACCACAGCCAGGCCATCGAACTAAGTCCTGAGAACGTTGTCGGCTATGCAGGCCGAGGCGACGCTCACTTCAATCTCGGTAACTACGAGCAAGCTATCACGGACTACGGCCGGGTGATCGAACTAGGCTTTGAGGATGCCCAGGTGTACAAGGCCCGAGGCCTCGCCCATTTCAGCCTCGGCCACTACGAGCAAGCCATCGCAGACTACAGCCGAGCGATCGAACTAGATGCTGAGAACACTTTTAGCTATGCGAGTCGAGGTGATTCCCACCTCAACCTCGGCCACTACGAGCAAGCCATTGCAGACTATAGCCGGGCTATCGAATTAGGCTTTGAGGATGCCCAGGTGTACAAGGCCCGAGGCCTCGCCTATTTCAACCTCGGCCACTACGAGCAAGCCTTAGAGAACTACAATCGCACGATCGAACTAAATCCTGGAGATGCTGGTGGCTATGTATGCCGAGGCTACGCTTATCTCGACCTCGGCCACTACGAGCAAGCTATCGCAGACTACAGCCGGGCTATCGAATTAGGCTTTGAGGATGCCCAGGTGTACTATGACCGAGGTAACGCCCATTACGACCTCGGCCACTACGAGCAAGCCATCGCAGACTACAACCGGGCCGTCGAACTAGATCCTGAGAACGCTTTTAGCTATGCAAGCCGAGGTAACGCTCACCTTAGATTCAACGAGCGCCAGCAAGCCGCCGAAGACTATCGTCGGGCCATCGAACTAGATTCAAAGAATATTAATTATAGATGGATGTTAGAGTGGATCAAAATGAACAAGCAGCGTGCTAGCATAGAGACAGGCGAACGTTTAGCAGAAATAGCATTAATGGACCCACATACCTATGTGGCATACGTCTGCCAGGGAATAGCCTTGGGAATACGCAGCAATTTAAAAGGGGGATTGGCAGAATTAGAGCAAGCCATTCTATTAGAACCAGAGGAATGGGATGCTTATTTCTGGAAAGGGTTGCTCTCTGCCTACTACTTTCAGCGAGGCTCTTCTACCGATGAATTAGGCAGAGCGATAGAGCAAGCCATCAATGTAGGTTTACCTCCTCCGTTACTCGCTCCCCTGTATTGGCTTGAACAAGATCTGCCTGACGTATTTGCGACTTACGTGAGGCCTTTGCTTGAGCGGTATGGAGTATGATTTGAGTCAGCTGAACAAATTCCTAAGCGTTGTTTTTCGTTCCATTCATACTCAAGGGCCAGATACTGCTCCCAACTCTGCCGATAATATACCACATCGGTGGGAAAACTGTGCCGATAAGCCCTCTTTGCGGCTCAGTTTTCTCGCCAGTGCTAAAGGCCTGTCAGTGCGATCCTAACGTTATCTCGACGTGGTTTTTGCGGTGACAATAACGTATACGCAGGTTCTCCTGTGGGCAGACTCCCTGCTTGAGTACTCAGAGAAAAGTACCTGGGCAAACCGCTCCACATCTGGGATATCAGCAGAGCATATTGTAAATAACCTGAACGCTCTGGGCAGTCGCCGCATCAAAATTGGGACCGTTTCTAAAAATCGGGCAAGGTTTCAGGGTATGTACCACATGCTCATCTGTGCTATACTGTTAGGGAACTTTTGGTCGGCGGTTCACGAACGCGAGCGCAAGCGGGAGAGAGAGATGGCGCGATCGACACCTGTGATTGAGGAGAATACCCTGGTGGTTCGCGGGGGGGAGCGAGAGCGGGAGATTGTTGTGGGATCGACGGCGTGGTTTGAATGGCTGGGGCGAGAGAGCTCGACGCTCTTTGTATTTCACGACCCGCAAGGAGGCTATACGGCGCGCCGGGAGCGCTCCGGCAGCGGGCGCGGTGGGCAGTATTGGAAAGCCTATCGCAAGCACCAGGGCCAGCTGTACCGCGTCTACATGGGCAAGGCCGAGGATCTGACCCTGGTCCGCCTCGGTGAGGTCGCGCAGGCGCTGGCGGAGCGCATCCCAGGCCAGGCGGGCGTCTCTGAAAACCGAACTGGGGGCCAGGCGCGTGGTGAGACGTTGGGGAACCACTCTGAACGCGAGACGATGGTGCATTCCCACGAGAAGAAGTCCGGGCGCGAGGTGGTGACGCCGCTGCTGGAGACGCGGCTGCGACCACCTCGTTTACCGGCGCAGCTGGTGGAGCGGGCTGGCCTGCTGGATCTCCTGGATGGTGGGCGCCAGCAGAAGCTGATGCTGCTGCACGCCCCGGCTGGCTTTGGGAAGACGACGCTGGTCAGCCGCTGGCTGGCGCGGCGAAAGGCGCTTGCGCCCCTGTTTGTGGCCTGGCTCTCCCTGGAGGAGGGCGATAACGATCCCCTGCGCTTCTGGTCGGCGCTGATCACTTCTTGTCAGCTCGCTGACGAGCGCGTGGGACAGGTGGCCCTGGCGCAACTCGCGCAGGGCGCCAGGATGCCTTTCGCGCAGTCTCCGCTGCAAACGGCGCTGGCCCTGCTGCTCAACGACCTGGGCCGCTCCGTGCGGGACGGCGTGGTGGTGCTGGAGGATTACCACCTGATCGAACATCCCCAGATCCACGAGACGCTGGCCTTTTTTATCGAGCACCTGCCAGCCTCGCTCAACGTGCTGCTCCTGACGCGTGCTCTGCCTCCGCTGCCACTGGTGCGCTGGCGCGCGCGGGGCGAGCTGCTGGAGATCCGGGCCTCCCAGCTGCGCTTCTCCCTGGACGAAACGGCGCTCTTTCTCCAGCAATTGCTTCCGCAAGCGCCCGGTGAGGAGTCCTTGAATGCGCTCTATACCCGGCTTGAGGGCTGGCCCGCTGGCCTGCGCCTGCTCGCCCTGAGCCTGCACAACCAGGTTGACCCCTGGTCCATCGAGTCCGCCCTCCAGCAGCTCAGCGCGCATCCAGCGGCTGAACGCGCCCATCGTCCGATCCAGGAGTTTTTTCTCAGCGAAGTCCTCGCCGCCCAACCGGAGCCGCTCCAGCTCTTCTTGCTCCAGACCAGCCTGCTCAGCCGTCTGAGCGGCTCGCTGTGCGACGCGCTGACCGGCAGGCAGGATGGCGCCGACTTTCTGACCACGGTGGCAGACTCCGGCTTCTTCCTGGAGCCGCTGGACAGTGCGGGCGAGTGGTATCGCTACCACGCCCTGTTCGCCGAAGCCATGCGAGCCGAGGCCGCGCGCCGCCTGGGCGCGGACGCCCTGCGTGAGCTGTCAGCTCAGGCCAGCCGCTGGTACGCAGACCACGCCATGCTCGCCGAAGCTATCGAGGCCGCTCTCTTCGCCCGCGACTTCGAGCTGGCCGGGCGGCTGATCGAGCAGCTTAACGAGCACGCCTATTTCAACGAGTACCACACCACCCGGCGCTGGCTGGAGCAGTTTCCCCGTGGCCTCCTGGCCGCGCACCCGCTCCTCTGTTTCCTCCTGGCCCAGGCCCGCATCTTCACCGAAAAACAGCCCGGCGGCGTCTGGCGCGTCGAGGTCGCGGAGGACTTGCTGCACCTGGCCGAAGAGGGCTGGCGCGAACAGGGCGACACGCTCCAGATCGGCGTCCTCTTTGCCTTCCGCGCCACCTTCACGCTCATCCACGGACTCGTCACGCCCGCCATCGCCTACGCCCGCCAGGCGCTCCAATTTTTGCCATCCACTGATGACGCGGATCGGGTCTACCAGCGGCGGCCAGCCGAGTGGATCGAATGGCACTGCGGCTGCCTGCTCACATTGGGCATGGAGGCCATGCAGACCGGCGCCATGGCCCTCGCCCGCCAGCACCTGCGCGCAGCCTACACCCTCAGCCTGCGCGTCCACGACCGCGTCTTCACCCGCATCATCGTGCGCCTGCTCGGCGATGTCTGTCTGGAAACCGGCGAGCTGCGCCAGGCCGATTCGTATTACCAGCAAGCCCTGGCCGAGCCGGCCTGGCCCAACGAGGTCGGCGAAGAGATCTTCCGTGCCCAGCTCGCCATCGGGCTCATCCGTCTGGCCTACGAGCGCAACCAGCTTGAACAGGTCGAGCAACTGGTCAGCGGAGCCACCCGGCAGCGTCTCCAGGGTGCCTTCCCCATCGGCGAAGAGGCCGGGCGCACCCAGCTGGAGCTCCTGCGGCTCACCCTCCTGCGCGCTCGCGGGAACGAAGCAGAGGCCTGGGACGCCCTGGGCGCCCTCATCGTGCGCCAGCTCGTCCCCGACGTCCTCCTCTG
>WNFJ01456510.1_pt4 | contig 11479 bp, 12 predicted proteins | sample 5400461 | NCBI WGS metagenome assembly WNFJ01 (sample SAMN13153349, study PRJNA577476) | soil metagenome | isolation source: 115 cm saprolite on Douglas fir-dominated hillslope | place: USA:California | collected 2013-09-17 | reverse complement strand
TGCTCGAATACGATCCCACCTCCGGCGGCTCCAAGCACGATCGCGATCATTTGCTCAATGTCGATCTCCTGATTGTCGATGAGGCCTCCATGGTGGACATTACCCTGTTGAGCTATCTCTTGCGCGCCGTCCCGCCATCCGCCTGCCTGGTTTTAGTCGGCGATGTCGATCAACTTCCGTCGGTCGGGCCGGGAACGGTGCTGGCCGACATCATCGCCTCCGGCACGGTCCCGGTGGTGAGGCTCACGGAGATTTTCCGCCAGGCCCAGGAGAGCGGCATCGTCCGGGCCGCCCACCGAGTCAATCACGGCCAAATGCCCCAATCCGCCCAGGCGGACCACCTGGGCGACTTCTACCTGATCGAAGCCGAATCGCCGCCGGCCATCCTCGACCGCATCATTACCCTTCTCCGCGAGCGCATTCCCAACCGCTTCGGCCTCGATCCATTCCGGGACATCCAGGTGCTGACGCCGATGAACCGCTCCGAGCTGGGCGCGCGTAACCTCAACGCCATCCTCCAGGAAGTCCTCAACCCCGGGCCGGTCGATCCGGAAGTGGCCCGCTTCGGCTGGACTTTCCGCAAGGGAGACAAGGTCCTGCAAACCGTCAACGATTACAAGAAGGAAGTTTTCAACGGCGACATCGGCCGCATCAAGGCGATCGACATGCAGGACCAGGAACTGACCGTGGACTTCGACGGCAAGGAAGTGGTTTACGATTTCGGCGAGCTGGACGAGCTGTCCCTGGCCTACGCCATGACCATCCACAAGTCGCAGGGGAGCGAATATCCCGCCGTCGTCATTCCCCTGCACACGCAGCACTACATGCTCTTGCAGCGCAACCTGCTCTATACGGGAATCACGCGCGGCAAGAAGCTGGTGGTGTTGGTGGGCAGTAAAAAGGCCCTGGCCATGGCGGTGAATAAACAGGATACGTCGCGGCGGTTCACGGCATTATGCCGGCGGCTGAAAGAAGAACAGATCAAATCAGGGGATTGATCAACTGAATGCCATCAATGGTCCTGGGTGCCCCCATGTCCTCGGTGTAAAAAGTGGCAATTCCGGCTTCCGAACAAGCCCCGAGGATCATGCTATCCCAGTGGGCCAAGCTGAACCGGCCCGCCAGATCGAGTGCGCGGTCGAGGACGCCGGGGGTGGGAAGAACAAGGGGAAAAAGATGTCGAAACGCTTGCACGTGCTGCAGAAATTCCGCTTCGTTCAGCTTGCCTTGATCACGCCAGCGCCGGAGGGTTTGAACGAACTCACCCAGCACCTGCCAGAGGAGGAACGTCGGTTCCGAGGCAGAACGAAGTTGTTGAAGCAACTGTTGGGCCTTGAACTGATTCGCTGGTTCGTGGCGGTCGAGGGAATAGCCCGGTTGATGGCTCTGCCATCGGAAACCTTAAGGAGTATTAAAAGTCACGGAACCAACCTCATGTGATAAAACACTATGAAGATTTAACCCTTTTAGTGGCAATTAGATGTGGTTAAATGGTGGAGGGTTTTTATCAAACATGTAGTGACACCCCCCCCCCCAATAAGGCTTTTTAGGGAAAGGGTTTTAGCGGAAATCTCCCCCTCGATGGAAAAACACTTCAAGCCCTCTTTGTAAGTTGTGATTTGGTCAGGGCTTACTTGGATTTGATTAATATGTGTACAAATATATACTATTAATACTCCTAAGAGGCGATGATATTCGTATCAACGGCGTTCATGGAGTTGCTCGCGAGTCAGACGCTCTCCCTGGGAATCGATGGTGGACTCCTGCCACAGCCGCTGGAGGGTTTCCCATGCTGTTTGACCGCGGATCTGGTTCGACTCATCTTCCAGGGGTTCCACCAGCAATCGAACCCGGGTGTGCGGAAGTAGACTTAGGGTTTCGTCTGGCTTGAAAACACCGTCTTCAAACGTTGCTCCGATTACCTGAATCATCAAGTCCTCCACTCACGAGCAATCTCAAGCGCGCACGTCTAAGCCGAGTTATTTGCCTTTGGCCTTGTGCAACATGATTTCCGCTTCCAGGCGATAATACTCAACTGCCGCTGCTTCGGCCGCAAAACTAAATTCAACTTCAACCAACTTTCGCACCATTCCTTGCAGCTCCCTCATTCGATCCAGGTGGTCCTCATAAGCCTTGACGCGGTCGGACTTTTTTTCGCGAAGGACGAGCTCGGCTTTTAACCAATGTTTCGACCAGAAAGAGGTTTTTTCAAAATTCAGACTGCCAACTTTTGCATCGCCGACCCCTTTTTGGATTGTTAGCAAATTCAATTCATAGGCCTTTTTGGCGGCAGCCATTTGAGCCTTGCCAAGATCCGAGGGATCGGACCAGGCAACCGTCCCCACAAGAAGTACCCCAACAATGCTGAAAATCGCTTTCATGCTACTTCCCCATTGGTAACAAAAAACCTCATGCCCGCGCGTCTGCTAGAACGTCATGCAGCTCCTTCATCAGCGAATCCGGAAAGAAGGGCTTGGTCAGGTAGGCGTCGGCGCCGAGCTCGAAGCCACGCTGGCGGACCGCCTCGTCTTCCAGGGCGGTCACGACGAGGGCCGGCGGCAGCCGCAGCGGGCCGACTCGGCGCAGGCGCTCGTACATCTCATAGCCAGACATGTCGGGGAGCATCAAATCCAGGAGAATGGCGGCGGGACACAGCTCGGCAGCCATTTCCAGGGCGCTCTGGCCGTCCCCCGCGCCGCGGCAAGCATAACCTTTCTTTTCCAGAATCTGGCACAGGAGGTGATTGGTGTCGGACTCATCCTCGACCACGAGCACCATCGGCCGCTTGCCGTTTGGCGAAGAAGAGGTCCTGGCGAAACGGCCCACGCCGGGACGGACCATGCGATACCAGGCGCGGAAGGGCATCGACACGGCGACTTCAGAAGTGCCCGCCGAAAACAAAATATTCCCCAGGGTCGCCAGGGCACGCTCCATGACCAGGACCTGGTCGGAGCGAATGCGAATGGGGGGCACGCAGCCTGGACTGCATCCCTTGAACCAGCGGGCGATGTCATCTTCGCTTGCCAGGCGCACTTCGTTCATACCCAGGACTTCGCGCACCCGCTCCAGATCGACCTGGGCGCTGGCGGGCACAATGACCGTCACCGGCCGCTTGCCGGCTGCGAAAAAGACAGGTTTGGCGACGCGCTGGCCGGAAGTATGTTCCGCGTGCGCCAGCTGATTGGCCGAGTGCACGGGCAAGTGCTGATGAACTTGATAGGGGGCCTGGTAATGCGAGAAAATCCGCTCCAACCATCGGGGCAACGACATGACAATCCTCCCGATTGAACCAATCCCTGAAAGAAGAACTGCTATTTTCCACGGTAATCTTCCGGGGTGGGCGTGTCAACCGGATTCGTTTGCAGGTTCAGGTGGATTCAGGTTTGCCGCGTGCAGCTTAGCGTTAGGTTCGTCCAATTCGAACGCTAAGCCGCAAGCGGTTGGGAAAAAATCACGGTCCCGTCATTTCCAGGTTGGCGGCGGCGCGGACGCGGCCATCTCCCAGCAGGAGCCAGCTATCGCCTTTGAAGACGTCGCTCCGGGTGGCGCGCAAATGATCGAGGACGGCATCCGGCGCTTGCACGCGCAGGCGGTGTCCGGCTGTCAGAAGCGTGGAGTCGGCAATTTGGCTTTCGGTCAAGCCGCGCGGCAGGGCCCAGGCTTGCCAGGCCTGGCGCAAAATTTCCTGGGGCACATCCGCGAGCTCCGGGAAAATTTCTTGCCAGCCGCCATCCAGGGCCAGGACTGGTTCGCCGGCCGAGAGGACCCAACCTTCGGCCGGGGACCTGCGCCAGCAACAGGAGCAAACGCTCGGGGCGATCGACGATGACGCGCTGCCAGGCCGACTGAGCGCCCTCGCCCTGGACTGACTGGGGTATATGGCACACGTCGAGCGGAAAGCCGAATTGCTGCTTCCAGGCCTCGGTTTGGCCCAGGCACTGGGCCAGGAGTGCGACGTCAAAGGGATAGGTGTCGCCGGGCTGCCAAGGAAGGCCGTTATTGCCCCGCAGGTTCAGAAAATGGGGGGGATGCCTGCGTGCCCCAGCCGCATCGCAGCATTCCAGGAAATGGAAGACGCGGCGCTCGCAACATTCGATCGGAACTTCCCCGTGCTTGATGCCCTGCCGGCCGCGCGCGGTGATGGCCCAGAGGCCGTCCGGATCGATGCCGGCCAAGCCCGCTTCCTCCAAAGTTCGCAAGATTTGCAAGACCAATTGGCGATCGAGGTGAAGGCGTGCCTGGAGTCGTTCGAGGAAAGCGGGCTCCCCCGGCCGGCGGCGGTGACCGACCATTTCCAGGGCTTGCAAGACAAAGAGTGAGAAGCGATCGATTTTCTTTGGCCTCAAGAGGACTGCGGGCGCTTCCACGCGGTGCAGGAACAGGTAGCCCACGCCGATGGACTGGGGCCGGTAACCCGACAGGTGCCGCCACCAACCGGCCAGCGTCCTGCTGCCGGGAAAGCCCAGGGACGATGCGCTAGTCATCATCGTTCCTCGGTGTCCACATGAAAGGCGGAGGCAAAGGCTCCCTGTCCCTGGAGATAGAGGACCAGATGGGAAACGCACAGGGCTTCGCGGTGGGCGGCATGTTCATCCAGGTGTTCCAGGCGTCCCTGCCAATGGCTCCTGCGGACCAGGGTGCCGGGATCGCCGAACACAATCAGCCGGGCTTGTGCCCGGGTCAAAGCCACCATGAGGGCAGAGGCTTCCTCGCCCAGGGAAACCGCCCGGAAACTGTGGCTGCGGGTCAAGCTGCACAGGACCAGAGGGAACTCGCGATGGCTCAGATCGCCGGGTTGTCCGAATTCCATGGCCACCGGACATTTGCTAAGGATCTGCGAGCGGCGGCACAAAAGACGGATCAGCTCGACCTGGCTGGCATAAAGAGCAACCACGCCGATGGCCGCTCGACTTGGCAAGGCCGCCGGCGCCAGGCCAGGGTCTAAAACGAGTTGTTCCAGGCGGCGGACGAGGGCCAGGGCTTCGTAATAATTGACAATGCCGCGCGCGGGTAACTCCGCCCGGAGCCCGGCGGGCAAGCGGTCGCCGCCGCGCGTGGCCGTCAGGTCCAGCTCCAGACCGGCGCCCTCCTTGGGAAAATGGGCTGCGGCGCTGCGCTTCCGGAGTGAGGGCACCGGCACGAAAACCATGGGCGGAGAGGAACGGGGAGCGCCGTTGTTTCCCGCTTCGCGCTCCGGGCAGCGCCCGCCGCCCTCATGGAAAAGCAAATCGGAAAGAACGGCGGCCAGATCGGGTTGCATGCGGTAAGGATGCACCAGGGCAACGGCCCGGCCCTGGTCGGTCAGGCCCAGGTGGTTGTTGAGCCAGGCTTCCGCGCTGGTGCGTTGCCAGCCGGCGGCTTTTTCGAATTCCAGGCAACAGGTGTACCAGCCGGCCTGACCCACCCCATCCGCCAACAAATATTCGCGAACTCCCGCTTCCAGGGCCATCATCGTTGCCGGCCTGTCCGGGGCCTGGCCCAGGTGGAACAGGTAGCGATCGGCTTCTTCAAACCAGCAGCCCTGGCGGCCGACCGGTTGGATCGGCAGTTCCTCCAACTCCTTGAAAATGTAGATCTTGGCCTGGACGATCGACATGGCCGGGGGAAAGACGACCTCGGCCAGGACAGGCGCGGAATTGGGCATACTCACGATGCGGAGCTCGATTTCGGGGCGGTCGGCAACGCGCTCGCTTTCCAGCCATTTCCTGTGCTCCGGGCGGAGCGGCTTGAGGCGGCAGCAGAGACGGTCCCCTTCGGCGGACCAGGCATAAGGCAATGGCCGCAGATCGCAATGATACTGTTGCCAGAGGCGATGAAAGAGGGGCGAGAGCGCGGTAGCGCAGGAGCGCGGGAGCGCTGACCCGGCGGTCTCGCGCTCCCGCGCTCCCGCGCTCGTGCGCTCCGCTACGATTTCCCAGGGAGGCTCGCCGACCAGGACCCAGCGGGGAGCGCGGCCGGCCAATTTGAGGAAATCCGCCTCGTTGATCTTGTGGGCGTCCTCCACCAATAACAAATCAAAATCAGCGCCCTGGGGGGCAAAATGCTTATCGGCAAGAAAGCCGGCAAAGGTGCCGGCCACCAGGTTGGCCAGGGCCGGCAGGCGCTGGGCTAGAGTTTCTGCCGCTTCCTGCACGGCGCCAGCCCACTGGCAGGCGAAGGCGCAACTGTCCTCGTCCTCTCGACACAGGTCCTGCCAGCGCTCTTGGGCTAATTCGACGGCAGCAAACGTCATGGTCGCAGGCCGCGCTCCTTCCCGGTCCAGCTTTTCGATCTGGGCATGCCACTGAATTTGCAGATTCCGGCCGGCGTCGTCCAGAGTGGTTTCCTTGGCAGCCAACTCGGCCAGGCGCCGGTCCACTTCCGCTTTCTGCAAATGGTCTAACGCTTGCTGATGCTCATTTTCCAATTCCTGCCCCTTGAGGCGAAGGATCTGGGCTTCTTCGCGTGCGCTGGCCAGGGCGGCGCAGGCGGTTTCGAGCCGGTTTTGGCAATCCGCCAGGCGCTCGTGTACATTTCCCCGAAAGGCGGCCCGCCACCAGGCCACGGTCCACCAGCGGCCATGCTGCTTTGCCTGGGCCAGGGGTTTCAGGGTTTTCACTTCGGTATCAAGTTCGCTTCGGCGGGCATCGCTCTCGGACTCGGTTTTTTCAACCTGGGTCAGGGCCGCAGTTACTTCGGCCAGGGATTCCTGATGGCGGCGCTCCTCGGCCAAAAGTTCGTTGGCAAATGTCCCTTCCGGATGGGCGGCCGCTGCCCGCATTGACGTTGTTTCCCCGGACACCTCACACGGCAAACGGGCTTGCTGGTGACGCAGTTCGCCTCGTTGCCGTTCCAGGTTCTCCCCAAGTTGGGCCAGCTCCCGCAAGGCCGGCCAGGTGGCTTCTTCTTGGCGGCGGCGCTGGCAGCGCTGTTCGGAGGCTTCCTTGCCGCGCACGGCACCCGGAACCGCCTCACGCACCGTACGCAGGCGCTCGGCAAAAGTCATGAGGCAAACCGTGGGCGGCAAGGTTTCGGGGCGCTCCCCGGCATCCAGACAGCGCAAGGGGAAAAGAACCTCGCGCCGGCCGATTTGTTCCAGAACATGATCGATGGCGGTTGCCCGTGGGGCCAGGAACAGGACGCGCAGGCCGCTCTGGGCTGCCTGAGTGAGAATCTCCGCGACGACGCGCGACTTACCGGTACCGGGAAGGCCGGCGATGAGGCACACATCGGGGGTGTCCAGGGCGCGGCCCACGGCCTCCCGCTGCAAGCGATCCAGGTCTTCATCCCAGGGAGTGAATGGCCCAGGCCGGACCGGCGGAAGGTTGTCCCCTTCCAGAAGGCGGGTCAATTGCTTGGCGGCCGGGGCATCATCCTGATCTGATATTGGTTTTTTGCCGTTGGGAGCCGGAACCTGATGGGCATAGAGCCAGCATGTGCTCGCGCTGTGGGGGGCTGGCGTGGCGAAAGAGATCTTCCCAGAGGACCAGACGGTCGGCGGCGGCATCGGCGGGAGGCCAGCGCAAGAGGCCGGCGGCCACGGCGGCAGGCGCGCCAGGCGCCGCCGCCGCGATCGTCCCCACTCCAGGGGCTTTCCGTTCTCGTTGGCTCATCGACAATCCTCAGCCACCCTCATCCCGTGCCCCAATAGCTGATTATCCATCGCTTTATGCTCCGCCGCGCCAGGAAATCCCGACCTTCTCGAATTTTTCGCAAAGGCTTTGTTCGCGCAAGAAGTGTCTTGGAGGCGGGGAACAGAGGCTCAGGAGCGGTGTTCAAGACGAAAGCACAATCCTTTTCAGCAAGCGTGAAACAGTGTGTTAATAAAACCCTATGGCTCATCCACCTTGCACCCTCGCGGCCGAGGGCCAGGAACTTCAACAATATAGACGGTTTTCACGCCCCAAGCTATCGGATTGTTTTGCATTCTGCAAATAAATTCAGGTTTTTTTCCGCCGGATTGATTGTTCCGAACGGGATTTATCGTTTGCCGCTCCCCCAAATGAGCGCGAAACGATCCATCAGGCCTCATGGGCTCACCCTGAGAACCTCAATATTGACCCGCCCCAGCACCCGCACCAGGGGAAAAAGCGGAGTCAAGGTACGAGTATCGTTCCAGCTATGATCGGTGATTTTCAGGTGAGTGGCGCCCACATAGCCCGTGGCGCGGGTGGCGTCGATGGGCAGCCAACGTCCCTTGATCCAGACTTCGGTCCACATGTGAAAGGCAAAGACGGGGCCCTCGGGGACATCGGCGTAGATCAGGCCCACGGCGGTGCGTGAGGGAACGCCTTCGGCCCGGCACATGGCGGCGGTCAACATGGAATATTCGGTGCAATCTCCTTTCAGGGTTTTGGCCACGTGATCGGCGGTGGCCATGGCTTCGTCGGATACCGCGGTCATGTTGCGGAAGACCCATTTTTCAATCCGCTGGGCTTTTTTCCAGGGATCCATCTCGGCGCCNAGGGATCCATCTCGGCGCCGACCGCCTGCCGCGCCAGTTGCTTGACCCGAGCATCGCCGGAAGTGATAAAGTAAGAGCTCTTGGTAAATTCGGGCCCCGGCTCCTTGTCGTTGCCCTCTTTGGGGCCCGCGCCGGCTTTCACGTGCAGCTCAAACGAATGGCCGCGCACATTTTTGACCTGTTGCCGTTCGTCGCGGGAAAAGGTGCTGCCCGGATCATCGTCATTTTTGATGGTAATCTTATAGATAGCTTCCTTGGTTTCGTAAGGACGAACAATGCGTTTCTTGAGGTGGACATACTGGCCGATGCCGATGTCGGTCAGGGTGGCGATGGGCGCGGGGCCCAGGGCGGTCGCTTTGGTGGTCCGGAACAGGATGATTTTGCCCAACCCAGGGGCTTCCACCTGTGCGCGCAGAGGAACGAAACCCTTGTCCACCCACGTGATCAGGGTGGGGAGCTGAACGCCCTCAAGCTTTTGCGGCCTGGTCTCCACGCGCAGGAGACGCTTGCGGGTTTTGCCCAAGAGCTCGATTTCTTCAACATCCTTGACCTGGACATCATTGCGGATCACCAGGTTGACGGTGGGTTCAAAGCTCTTGTAAGAGAAGGCATCTCCCGGCTTGACCTTGTGATCGGCAAGGAGGCGTTGCTGGCCGACCAGGCCGACTACTTTGTCGTCCCAGGGGGCCGGTGCCATCGGCTTCGCGTTATCCAGAGTGAGGCGCAGTTGCTTGCCCGCCACGACGCCGGTGACTTCCAGTTGCTTGTTCTGCCCAAGATACTGGCGCATGAAAACACCCACCACTTTCCCCTCCGCGTTCTCGGTGGTTCCGGTGTCCATGCGCAAGTTGATGATGTCCTTGTTGCGCTTGACGGTCAGGTTCAAGGCGACAATGGTGGAATAAACCTTGGCGCCGTTCTTTTCGGATTCTCGGACGACGGTGTGCACGTAGCCGGCCCTGCCGCCCTGGAGATAAGCGACATCCCACAAATCCTGGACGATCTTGCCCTGGGTGCTGCCCGCCCGGGTTTGCCCCATGAAGAGAAGAAAGCCGGCCAAGGACATAGCAAATTGTCGCATCGTAAACCCTCAGCAATCGACGAATGCTGCCCACCAAAAGCTAACGGGCGAACCGGTTTCCCGCAAGGCCAGACCTCTCCAGGTTCAGCGGGGCGCCGAGGCGACCGGTCAGCTTCGGCCCTCCCCGCCAAACAAATTCCCTATACATTGCCCAATTTAGCCACATTCCCGGCCAATTTGCAAAGGAAAATCGACCCGAAGCCTGGGAAAAGCAGCCATTTTCATGTCCCCAGGCGTCCAACCCGCGTAAACCTTCTGTTCCCAAAGGGTTTCATTTTCACCACCGCTTTGGCTCTAGAATTCAGGTGAAATGTTGGCCGCGGCTCGAAACGCGAACTATATTTCAGCAGACGCCGCTTTCCCCCGCGGTCGGCCGTGAACGAACCATATCCCCAACCGAGCGCAGGGTAACCACGTGAATGAACAATTGGCCGCCCATCTCCGAATTGATCGTTACGGCGATTTCTGGCTGACGAATGCCATCAGGCCGTCGCTGACATGCCAGGTATTGCCGCGCCAGGGATTCCGCCTGGAAACCTACCGCGACCGCAACGCCGGCTTTCAGGTGCCGGTGCTGGTGGCCGCCGTCTCCCGCGAGCGCCTTTTTGACGCCTTCCTTGATTTGCTCGATCCTCTGGGCGAAGTGGTGGATGTGGTCCTGGAAACCAGCCACGACAGCAAGGGCAGCAATCACCGCGACCTGTTTCGCGAGCACATCGATTTACCGGTCCTGAAAAGCCATTGCTGCGAATTCGAGGAGCTGTTCCTGCACGACGGCTGCACCGGCCTGGCCGCCCTGTCCACCAGCGGGCCCATGGAAGTCCAGTTCGACGAGCACAAGCTGCTGGTGGTTTATGCCGCGGAGTTGCAGCCGTTCGCCGACATCCTCAAAGGCTACGGCATCCGCCGCAACGATGACCTCAAGATCATCACCGAGGGCGAGCACTTGCACAGCACCGACCCCGCCTTCCGCCCCATTTTCGAGCAACTCTGCAACCGCCTGGGCGTGGGTGAAGCGGTGGAACGCGTCAATTGGTAAGTGCGTGGAGCGCGAGAGCCTTCGCTTACGCTTCGGGCTAGTGTTGTATTAGCTCGAAGCGTAAGCGAAGGCTCTCGCGCTCCACGCACTATCGCTTATTATCAATTTCCCACAGAACCGCACGCACCGCCGTCGGGTAATCGGGGCCGATGGCTTCGTAGGCGCGGGTGACTTGCGGGTTTTGCGGATTGGGGACGAGGCAGGAGAACTTGACGCCGCCGGCGACGGGATCGACCCGATAATTGCTGACGGCGATGCCACGAGTTTGGAGCTGGGCTTTGAACTGGGCAAAAACCAGATCGACAGCAGGTTGCTGGCCCGGGGGCGGACTGACCTGAAGAGGTTGCTGCATCAGGATCGGGTCGGGAGGAGGAGGCTGGTCTTTCCCCCAGTTGCCGGCCGGCACCACCGGGGCATCCTCGCGCGGCACCTGTTGAAGGATCGGCTCAGGCTTGCTCAAGACCGTGTTGTTGGCTCCCCTTGCAGCGGCTGTCAAAGAGCCTGGACCGTTATCCGAATTGGGCGGAGGCTGGCTGATCGCCAAGGTTTGGCTTCCGGGTAGTGTACCGGAAGCCAGGGTGGCATTATTGATGCCGGCCGTTGCCGTCGGAATCGGCGGCACCGGATTGCTGCTGGTCTTGGCGGGCGGAGTCTTGACCTCCCCCTTGGGCCCGAATTCGCCGAGCAGCGGGTCGCCCTTGTTCTTGTTGGCGGCGGTGCAGCCACAGGCGGCCAGCAAAGCGAAGGAAAACAGGCAAAATAAGACGGACCGCCGCCTCCCTTTCTCCTTTCCGATTTTCTTGATCCTTGCCATAGTGACCTATTTCCGCTGCTGGCCAGAATGAGGCTTTATCAATATCGAAGTATCGGCATAATGATGTGTGGAACTGGAGAAAATCGGGAAATTAACAATTAT
>WNFJ01343825.1_pt1 | contig 11479 bp, 8 predicted proteins | sample 5400461 | NCBI WGS metagenome assembly WNFJ01 (sample SAMN13153349, study PRJNA577476) | soil metagenome | isolation source: 115 cm saprolite on Douglas fir-dominated hillslope | place: USA:California | collected 2013-09-17 | reverse complement strand
GACTAGGGACGTTGCATGGACGGAGCCGCAAGATAGTCCTGCTTCGAACTGTTAGATCGCTCGGTGTGGCAAGTTTGTCAGTTGGGTTGAAGCTCTTCGCTTGAGTTCCTCAGAATCCGGCTTTAAAATCGCGGCCAAGCCAAGCGACCCGGTTGAATCGCGTGCTCATTTCCCGGCCGCCTGCCGGTTGACGGCGCTACTCATGCGCGCGGCTTCACCCAAGGTAAAGTAAAATGTTGCTCCCTTGTTCGTATCCGCTTCGGCCCAGACGCGTCCGCCGTGCTTTCGGACGATGCGCCGCACCGTGGCGAGTCCCAAACCGGTGCCTTCAAACTCCTGGTCGCTGTGAAGCCGCTGAAATGTTCCAAAAAGCTTGTCGGAGTATTTGGGATCGAATCCTGCGCCGTTGTCCCGAACGAAAAGCACGAGCTGTCCCTCGATTGTCGACTGGTCAACCTCAATGACCGCTCGCTCACGGCGGCGGGTATATTTGACGGCGTTGGATAGAAGGTTCGCGAACACCTGCTGGATCAGTCCGGGATCGCAATTGACTGAGGGCAGCGACCCCACACGCCAGTCAATCTTCCGATCGGTGGTTTCGGATTCGAGGTCGTGGAGAACGTTCTCAACCAGTGAATTTAATGATGTCATCTGCAGAGCCATGCTACGACGATCCAGCCGGGCCAGATTGAGTAGATCGTCTATCATCCGGGCCATTTTCTGCGTGCCTTCCTGAATGCGCTTCAGTTGGTGTTGAGCCTCGGGCTGCAATTGTGAGCTATGTTCCTCGATCAATGTGCCGGCAAATCCATTGATATGGCGTAGAGGCGCGCGGAGGTCATGCGAAACTGAGTAGGAGAAGGCTTCCAGTTCATCGTTTGCAGCTGCAAGCTGTGCAGTACGCTCAACCACGCGACGCTCCAGGTCTTGATTCAGTGTTTTGATCTGTTCCTCACCCCGTTTGCGCTCGACCAGTTCAACTTGCAACTGCTCGTTGCTTTGGGCTAGCTCAGCTGTGCGCTCGGCTACGCTCGCCTCCAAAGTCTCCTTGGCTTGCTGGAGTTCCTGTTGTTTGATCTCGAGTTCTTCATTGATCTGGACAGCACCTTCGTAGGTCGAGATCAGCAAGTCCAGAATCTGTTGTTTTTCCGCAGTGATGAAATGCGATTGGCCACCAAATTGGAGTTGTACTCCCACCTGCAGTCGTTCCGTCTTGCGCAGCTCCACGTTCGTTAAGATATATTCGACTCGCGAAAGCAGGTATTTGTCGTCATACGGCTTCCGGATGAAACTGTCCGCACTGCACTCCAGACCCTTGACAATGTCCTGCGGTCTGGAAAGTGACGTAAGTAGGACGACTGGAACATCCCTGAGGGCTGGCAAAGACTTGATCTCCTTGCACAATGTATAGCCGTCCATTTCTGGCATCATCACATCCGTGATGATCATCGCAGGCTTGCTTCGGAGTGCTGCGGCGAGCGCTTGCCTGCCATCTCTGGCGACGGTTACGGTATAACCTCGAGTGCTCAAGTAATGAGTCAACTGCTCGGCTTGGGTTTGGCTGTCTTCCGCGATAAGTATCTCCGCTCCGTTCAAGAAATTCCCCCCTTGCTTTGGCCTATAGATCACCTGACTTTTCAGCTTCCAGAAAGATCGGATCCGGGGAAAAGACCGTTGATCTCTGAGGCGCCATCTTGCCTGTTGGTCATTGCCCGTTCGTTGGTCTCCATAGTTTTGGTGGCGAAACTCGCCAACGCCAAGCGAATTTTTTCCGGCGGGAGAACATAGGTTGCCCCGCCTAGTCTTATTGCCTCACCTGGCATTCCATGCACCACGGATGTCTCACGGTCTTGGGCGATGGTCACCGCCCCTTGTTCCTTCATCAACTTCAGCTCCCACGCGCCGTCTTTTCCCATTCCCGTGAGCAGCACGCCGACCGCGCTCGGACCGTACGCTTTCGCGACAGAACGAAACAGACAAGCGACAGATGGCCGGAGTCCGTTGTCGGGCTCGTCTGATCGGAGTTGTATGTGGCCATCTGCGCCCACCGCCATGTGCAGTCCGTCAGGAGCCACGTACACTTGCCCTGGAAGAACAGATTGGCCGTGCGCGGGTACATGAACTGGCAGACTCGATGTTTGAGCCAACCACTCCACAAGACCTCGGGTAAAACCCGCCGCGATGTGTTGCACAATCAAAACCGGAATAGGAAAGTTCCTGGGCAACGCCGCCAGAATCGTTTGGAGTACCGGCGGCCCACCGGTTGAGGCCCCAATGGCTACAATCCTAGGTTGCGATTGAGTTGTCTGGAGCCGGATTCCCTTACAGAGTGAGGTCTCCGGTACAACTTCTGCCAGTCGATTGCGCGGCCACCGCCTCACAACCTTCACTTCCGACATCAGCTTTACGGTGCGGACTAACTCTGCGGTACTCTGTTGATATTCCGGATGACCGACGCCCGTAGGCTTCGATAACACGGCGAGTGCGCCAGACTCTATCGCCCGAAAAGCCTTGGCCGTATCCGTAGCGTCAGCCGCTCCGCTGACGATGACAATTGGCGTGGGATGGGTTTCCATGATCCGTCGGGTTGCGTCGAAGCCGTTCATCCTGGGCATGTGGATATCCATCGTGATGATGTCGGGCCTGAAGCGTTCCACAGCTTCCAGCGCTTCTTCTCCAGTCTCCGCCGTCCCAACAACTTCGATCGCAGGATCAGAACAGAGAATCTGAATCAGAAACTCGCGCACCGTTGGCGAGTCCTCAACGACCAGAACTCGAATCATTCCTCGCTCCCGACCATTTAGATCAACCTTCTGACAACTTCCAGCAGATTGCCTTGATCAAAACTGCTCTTCACGATGTACGCACTGGCCCCGACGTCCACCCCGCGCTCCCGGTCTTCACGAGAGTCCAGCCCCGTTACCAGCACCACGGGCAACTGGGCAAGCCTTTTATCAGCCCGGATCCTCGCGGTCAGATCAAAGCCGCTCATCCTGGGCATCTCGACATCCGACACCACTAAGTCAAAAGCTTCGGTCGCGAGAACGGTCAAAGCCTCAGCGCCATCTATTGCCGTTTTCACTTTGTATCCGGCAAATTCAAGGATGTTTTTCAGCAGTGTCCGTGAGGTGATTGAGTCTTCCGCCACGAGGATGGACTTAGGAACTTCCTCAGTCTCACGGGCCGCACTGATGGGTGCCATTTTGACTGCGGAATGCATCAAGTCCGCGACGTTTAGTACAGGTAACACCTTGCCGGTTCCGAGGACCGTAGCGCCGGCAATATTGCGCACACGCAGAAGCTGCTTTCCCAAGCTTTTCACCAGGACTTCTTGCTCATCGAGAATCTCGTCGACGAAAAATCCAATTTGCTCACCCGCCCAGGCAAGAACAAGCACAGGTACTTTGCGTTTTGGGTCGGCGTCTGTGCTTGTCTGAGCAATTTCCAGGACATCACTCAAGCGAACGGCCGAAGCGGCGCGGCCGTTGATCTGAATGGTGTCCCGGTTTTCCGCGCTCCTGATTTCGTCGCGGCTTACCCGAAGAACTCTTTGTACATGGCGAGTCGGAAGCACAAACAAACTCTCTCCCACACGAACCAGGACGCCTCGAAATCGGGCAAGGGTAAGCGGCAGAATGAGGCGAAACGTTGTCCCGACTCCGGGTTGAGTTTCTACTGAAACCGCTCCGCCCACCTTTTCGGCCTTTTCGCGCACAATCGCTAGCCCAAGCCCCCGCCCTGAGATTTCGGTGATCATCGGACTGGTGGAGACCCCAGACTTGAAAATGAGCCCTGCTGTTTGCGCTTCATCCATTTGCTTGGCGTCTTCTTCAGAGACAATGCCCAGCTTTACCGACGCCGCTCGCACCTTCTGAACATCAATGCCCGCGCCGTCGTCGGAAACGACGATCTCAACCTTGTCAGCGCTTTTGGGAAAGATAGCGATGCGGATGGTTGCCCGCTGCGGTTTCGCTCTTTCTTCCCGATGCTCTGGAGTCTCGATACCGTGATCAACGCAGTTTCGTACCAGATGAATGAGAGGGTCTTTCATTCCCTCCAAGATTCGGCGGTCGGTTTCGATCTCGCCTCCAACAATGGTCAGTTCCACGTCTTTCCCACAGTCCCGACTAAGATCACGCACGAGCTTAGGGAAAAATTCGAGCAGGGCGGAAAATGGAAGCATCGATACTCGTTTCATGTCTTCCACAAGATCGTCCACTCTTCGGTCAAGCGTCCGCCGGTCGTATTCGAGCCCCTTGCCAAGGGTCGCGAGCTTTTGCTTGACTGACTTCAGGGCGTTCTCATTCCGGTCCAGAAAGGCCGAAACCTTCATAATCTGGGACCGGGCCGCCGCGTGTCCGTTTGACGAGTGATCGTGTCCATTGGACCTATGTTCCCCGGCAGCCAACAACGGCAAGGCATGCGCCTGAGGCCGTATCTTTCTCCATTGTGTTTCCCACGAAACCAGTCCTTGGCTGATTTCGCGCAATTCCGTTACCCGTTGGGCCGCTGTCGCCTTGCCCGGAATCAATTCCTCGGCTTGTCGAAGAAGCGCGTCGAGTTTGGCTGCCGGAACTCTCAGGGTCTCTGACAGTCCCTGCTTCTGGTCTCCAGAGTGGCCCGGTCCAGGAGCGTTCTCGGATTGGCGAATGGTCGCAGTGCGGGAGCTCGCAGGGCGGAAACTCGCACTTTCCGCGGACTGCAATGCCGGTGGCCTCGCCTGGGGGATGACGGTAATAGCAGGGGTATCCGTAGCTCCCGACCGCTGACGAGCGTGGGACTCATCGACTCGCGCGGTTTCACTGTTCTCGCCGGATAGCAGCACGCCCAACGTGTCCACTACTTGATGAAGTTGATCAAAGAGCTCGGGTGAGAGTGCTATTTCTTGGGCTTTCAGTTGCGCAAATAAGCCCTCCAGGGACTGGCAGGTACCTTCGATTTTGACCAGATTGACGGCGCGTGCGGCGCCCTTCAGGCTGTGCGCTTCCCTGAACACACTCTCGATCATCTCCATTTGTCTTTCAGGCGAGGAGGCTCTCTCCAGTTCGACTAAGCCTGAAGAAATGGCAGTGATGTGTTCCTCTGCCTCGACCCTAAAGGTCGCGAGAAGCTTTTTGAGAAGCTCTTTGTCTTTAGGTCCCATTTCTATTTCTCAGGAGGCATTGGCTGCCATGCTCCGTTCTTTAGTCTTAGCCTTCACCTTATAGAGGGCCACGAGTTTCTCCAGTTTTTGCCCTAGCTCTCCAATATTCCTTGCCGCCGTTTCTGTCTGTTTAGTGCTGGCCACGTTTTGCGTGCTTGCCGTCTTGATGCTCTCCATAGCTTGGACCACCTGGTCCATGCCGACCATCTGTTGCTGGCTCGAAGCCGCTATTTGGGTGGCGGCCTGGGCCGCTTCCGCAACGTTGTCTCCGAGTTTCTGCACCGACTCTCCTGCCTGGACGGACTGTTTTACTCCGGCTTCCACCGCTTTGCTGGCTTGCTCGGTCACCATCACGGCCGCGTTGGTGGCTTTTTGAATGTCGTTTAGGATGCCTCGGACTTGAATGGTCGCCTGCTTCGATTGCTCCGCCAGATTTCGCACTTCTTGTGCCACCACAGCGAAGCCTTTGCCTTGCTCCCCTGCCTTCGCAGCCTCGATTGATGCGTTCACAGCCAGCAGGTTCGATTGTTCGGCGAGGTCGTTCACCGTGAGCATGATTTCTCCAATAGCCTGCCCTTGCTCGCTCAAGCGGACGATGCTCTCGGCGATGGATTCCATCTGCTCCCGGATTTGTTTCATCGCTTCGATCGAGTCCGCAGCCGATTTCTTTCCACTCTCGGATACCTGCGCTACGCGCTGGGCGCTCTCCGACACATATTTCGCTTTCTGGGTCGCGAGCTGCGCCGTCTGTTTCACTTCTTCTACAGTGGTAGTGGTTTCAGCGACTGCGGTTGCGGTCTCGGTCGCGGCGGAAGCCACCTGCGCAGTGGTGGCGACAATCTGCTGGGCGGAAGAAGAGAGAACGCCGATCGACTCCTGCATTTCTCCGATAATCCGCCGGAGCTTCTCCACCATGACGGCGAAGGCCTTTCCCAAGACATCTTTGTCCGACTTGGGTTTGACCTCGACCGTGAGATCGCCGTCGGAGATTTGCTCCGCCACTCGTGCCATTTGCCCGAGCGATGCCGTCATCTCCGTGAAGGTCGCGGCCAAGACCCCGACCTCATCTCGCCGGGAGCTGGAGGTAAAGCTGACCGACAAGTCTCCAGCTGCGATCTTCTGCGCCGCCGCAGAAACTTGACCGAGAGGGACAGCGATATTTCGCGTGAGGAAGATGCCGGCCGCGGTTAGGAGTACAAACGAGCATAGGCTTCCCACAGTGATCGTCGCTTTGGTACGGTGCGCACGGTCCTTTTCCTCCGCAGACCGTTTGGCCAATAATCTCGTCTCTTCTTCCCGCATCTCACGGACCGCTTTCCGAATGGTATCCATTTCGCTCTTGCCCTTACCCTTAAGAACTTCCTGCGCTGCCGCCGCGGACCCTCTCGCCCTCCGAAGTTCAATAACCTGTTGGAGTGTGGCAAACCTGGCTCGAACCAGAGGTTCCAGCGCATTGAGCCGTGTTTGTTGGACGGGGTTGTCGGAGGTTAACTCCCGCAGTCTTTTCAGCTCCTGATCGACCAGCTCACGGCTGCCCTGATACGGCTCAAGGTAGCTTTCCTCCCCGGTGATAAGGTAGCCGCGTTGCCCAGTTTCCGCATCCTTTAACGAGGACAGCGTGTTATCCGCCCCATTCAACACCTCATGCGTATGCCTCACCCACTCGGCAGAGTCGATGAGCTTGGTCGTGCTGTCATAAGCGACGGCGCCGACAATCACGAGCACCACCAGGGCGAGCCCGAAACCACTTCCAATCTTTCTCCCAATCGACCACTTCATTGCAGTTCTCCCTTTGGCAACTGTGACATTCAAATCTCGGTGTTCACAGCTTCATTCACGAGGATCTTCTCGTCCGAAAGGATCTTCTCCACGTCGAGAACCACCATCGGACCTTTTGTAATCCCCTTCAGGTACTCTGCGCGGATGCCAGTCAGGGTCGGAAGAGCTGGCTGAAGTTCTTCCAGCGCCATGGACCGCACACCAACAATGGCATCGGCGAGAATGCCAAGTTCCATTTGATTGGCGTGGACAACGATGACCTTATTCAGGTCGGTCAGACCTTTTTCCGGCAGATCAAACAGCTTCTTGATGTCGATGATGGAAAGAATTTGTCCCCGCACATTGACCAACCCCAGGACAAAAGCCGGAGTGCACGGTAGCGGCGTGAATTCGCTGAGCGGGTGGATTTCGCGAATATGACACGATTCAATGCCGTAGTGTTCAGGCCCCAGGACAAACTCCACAACTTCGATGAGCAGGTGCGCGGACGTTGCTTCTGCTTTGCCACCCGCCGCCAGCAACCGGGCACGCGCGCGGAGGATTTTCCGCTTCTCTTCCGGGCTGGGAGTGAGTTTTCGTTTCAGAGCGGCATGGGAGGCGTCCAGGCGACGATGAAGCTCAGCCCAGTCAAGCTCACCCTTGTGTTCCACGCCGGGAGCGAGAGCACTCACCGATTCCGGCATTGTGTGTTCTCCACGCATAGAACTACCGTCCGCTCCGTTCGAGATTGCCGACCTGTTGCGGAACGCGAATCCGTGGCTGGCCAGTCTGGGCCACGGCGGTTCCATGACCAGTGGGAAGCACAATCATTTCTCTCAGCCTGCCGGCAGAAAGGCCCTCGGATTCCGGCACAATATCTTCTGGTTCATATCGCGCCAGGAGCAACAGAACATTTGCGAAGTGCTTTTCGGATTCCTTTAGCCTTCGCTGTTTCAATGCCAGACTGCCCAGGGCAAAATGACCCAGCATAAATTCTGGTTCCGCGTACACCGTTTGCTTGAAAGCAAGGAGTGCCTCTGGCAGGGAACCTTGTTCCTGCAAAATTGTTGCCCGCAGATAGTAGGCACGGGCAGCCATCTTGTCGGCTGCAATTGCCTGGTCACAGCAGACGAGGGCTGCAGCCAGTTTTCCTTGGTTGGCATAAGCACGCGCAAGCAGAAGCGTGCCTGATGCGTGATTCCCATCGTCGGACAAGAGCGCAGAGATCACCCGCTCCACTTCCTCATAGCGGCCCTCTTCATAAAGCGCCAAGGCTTGCCCATAGGAGACCGCCGGTGGTGCTGTATTTTGCGGACGGGCTTCGCCACGCGAATCCTCCTGGCTCGTCTGCAAGGGTAAGGTTTGTGTTGGCTTAAGCGCCTCCACGATCCGCTCAGGGAGCTGAACGCTCGACCTGCCCGCGGCATACACAGGCAGAGCAAGCGTCGTTGCTAAGCGCGTGGCTGACTTCCTATACAAGGTGACGTCGCCAAAACTCACCGTGGCGAACTCGGAGAACAGTTCTTGGGAGGTTTCTGTGGGGCTCACGATTAACCATCCATCCGTTGCCAAAGAGCGGTGAAGCTGCCGGACCACCTTCCTCATTGCTTCAGGAGTCAAATACATGAGCACATTCCGGCAGAAAATCACATCGAGGCCGTTTGGACAGTTTGAAACTGGCGGATAGGCGTCATCCATCAAGTTGAGCTGAGCGAAGGTCACCATCTTCTTGACAGCTGGGGTAATGGCCCAACGGTCTTCCTCGACCTCCTCAAAATATGTCCTCCGATCCCACGCCGGAATCCCGCGGAAGGACCACTCCCCGTAGATTCCCTCGGATGCTTTCAGCAGAGACTTGGAATTCAGGTCGGTCGCTAGTATCTCGGTGTTCCACTTCTTAAGACCCGCCATCAACTTGCTGAGCACGATCGCGACCGAATACGGTTCTTCGCCTGTGGCGCAACCTGCGCACCAGATTCTGATTGCGCTGCCCAGACCTGCACGTGCCCGAATCAATTCCGGCACGATGTCTCTCTCAAGAACTTCGAGACTTCGCTTCTCCCGGAAAAAATAAGTCTCGCCTACCGTTAAGCGACTGGCCAACCCTTCCAGCTGCCTTTGAATCAAGGCGGGTGACAACAGCCCCTGGATATAGCGGTCTAAATCGTGCTGACAACCGCATTCCTGGGCCGCACCGCATACCCCGCGCTGAAGATCGAGCCAGCGCTCTTTCGGAAAGTGCAGTCCGAAATGGCGGGCGACAACGTCGCCGAGCTGCAAAAGGTGCGCGTCCGAGATCTTTTGCGTCATTCGCTTCCCGCCGCCTGGGCCAGGACGCCGTCCAGTTGCTGCTCTTCCTTCTTCGAGAGAAAGTGCTCAAGGTTATGAATGAATAAAATGCCGTCTTCCAGTCGCGTGATGCCTTCCACGTATTGAGCGCCAGGTATGATCTTCTCGGTTTCCGTGACTGCATCCGCCGTTCGTTCCAAAACTCCAGTGACAGAGTTCACAACCAGCGCAACGCACCGTCTAGCCGTGTCCGCCACGATAAGCTGGTCACTTAAATTGGTTTCGGGCTCTGATAAGCCGAAGCGCTTTCGCATACTCATGACCGGAATGATGGTTCCCTGGAAGTCGATCACTCCGAGCACAACCTCTGGCGCCTTCGGCAAAGGAGTGACTTCCACCATGCGCACGACTCGCTGGACAGTTGTCAAGGGGAGGGCATACTGCTTCTCACCGAGGATGAAGGCTACTAGTTGGTTCAACATGGTGGGTTTTGCGTCCGCGCTCCCTTCCCATCACTCCTGCCAAGCCACGGATGTGCAGATCGTGCAATGTCGGTTGCGCATCGGCCCTCGTAAGATTAAAGGAGAAAGGCAGACCAATTCCTAGCAGTGAATTCTGTCCTGTCTCAGCCGCTATGATGATTTAATCTGTAATTCGGTCACGATTCCACGCACGAACGGTCAAGGCATGGCCATTCGTGCAGGCGTTGAGACCAAGACGGAAGAGTTTCCCAAACCAGGAAACCCCAGCACCCAAAGGCTCACCTGGTTTGGCAGGAGTGCGACAGTCTGGACAGTGGTGAGTGGCGAAAACAGCGGGAGGTGGTCTAGAATCTGGCCATTATTAAAGCTCTCAAGGAACTGGATCCAATTCCTCAGTTCAAGGCGACTGCCAAGCTGGGCGAATTCCTGTAAGCCCGGCTCTCACAATCGCTCTAGCAGGCGGAACGGTGTCGGCCCACTTGGCGATGTCAGGCAAAGGCTTTCCCTCCCCACGGCAAGCCACTCATTGTAGGCTCCGTCCTCAAAAACGCCATACGAGCCAGTGAACATCACGCGTGAACCGGCTTCCCTCCTCCAGTACACCCGCTCCTTCGCTGCTCAGGACTCTCACAGTGAAGTCGACGGCAAGCGTTCGAGATTTACCTTTGCCGCCGGTTCTGGTAGACCTGCTGAAAACCTACCAACTCCGATGGAAACCAAATGTGTTCAGATTGCTGTTTGCGAACGCGAAGGGACAACCTATCACCAGTTGCTATGTGCGCCGGGATATTTTGCATCCGATTCGCGAGCGGCTGGGAATTCCACGCGGAGCATTCCATGCTTTCCGGCATGGCTTGGGTACCGCTTTGATGCGGCCGGTGCGAACGCGCGTGTTGTACAGCAACAGCTAGGTCACGCCGACTTGCGAATGCTGGCACGGTACGCGCACGGCGTTCCGCAAGACCAACGAGACGCAGTAGAACGTTCCACGGATGTGTTTCTGCGGCGTTCTGCGGCAAACTTGGATGCAAAGTCGTTGAGAATAAACTAATTGGTTGGCGTCCCGACGGGATTTGAACCCGTGTTACCGCCGTGAAAGTCGTCCTAGAGTTCGTAACTGATTGAAATTAAACGGTACGGATAGCCCTCTAGGGCACTTATCGGACTGTGGAGACGGGTTATCGGACTGTTAACGGACTGTGATGGCCAGGTGCCAAGGAGCCTGAAAATCATGGACGCGACCCTTCTTTCCCTGCTGGATTCGATCCCGCAGAAACCACCTCGCTCTAAACTCGAAACTCACCGCGAACTGATTCGCCAGTTGCGGCGCAAGGGTTGCACATATCGCGACATCGTTCGCATTCTTCACGAGCGTGTCGGCCTCGACGTGGCCGTCAGCACGATTCACTCCTTCATCAAGGTCCGCGCCAAACACCGGAAGCAGGCGCAATACGAACTGCCACCACCCGGATTTGAATCGAACCCGATCCTAGTAAGCCCGGACGACGTTGCGTCCCGAATCGCAGCGCTCAAAGCAAAACCAGTCGGGCAGAAAACGAAGCCCAAGCACTTTCACTTTGAAGAGAGTGAGCCGTTGAAGCTCGTCGGCCAAGGAGGATCGCGATGAACGCCAACGCAAAGAACAAACGAGTCGTTTTCACCATGGGCGGAAAGGGCGGAGTTGGTAAGACTGGCCTGATGGTCGCGTTGGCTGAGTGGTTCGAAGTCAATGAGACTCCGTTCACGCTGCTTGACCTCGATACGGAAAACAAGGCACGGGGCTCGCTCAAGCACTTCTTCAACGGGT
>WNFJ01318249.1_pt1 | contig 11480 bp, 7 predicted proteins | sample 5400461 | NCBI WGS metagenome assembly WNFJ01 (sample SAMN13153349, study PRJNA577476) | soil metagenome | isolation source: 115 cm saprolite on Douglas fir-dominated hillslope | place: USA:California | collected 2013-09-17 | reverse complement strand
AGACCTGGCGAGTGAAGTGCAGCTTGCGATCTATCTCGATGGTCTCTCCAAAGGGATCCATGGGAACGCGGATCGGCACCAGATGGATCGGATGATCCGCGAGCGCCTTGAGGAGGAGGGCGTCGATGTAATCGAGATCGCCTCATCGGATCTGGATGACCCGGAGGCGATGAAACGGCACTTGAAACGAATTAGCGCGAAGTTGAGGAGGAGGTAGAGGTACATAATGAAAAGAGGCCAGGCATGAGAAAAACAAGTCCACATGCTCATCAAGCGTGTCGTTCATTGCTTCAGAAAGCAGTACGCCGTAGGGATGTGCATCTTACTAAACAAGTGGCTCACCGTTTACATTACTCCAGCAGCACACAGAACCCAGGGGATCAATCTACTCTTGATCTGTACTATCAACATAAGCTATGAACTCATATGATCTTTTTCTTCTATCTGCCTTGTACAAACTACTATGTCTATCTGATGTCATGATCCATTTTCCAAATCCAATTCGATCTCTTGACACTTCCACGTGGTTGATAGTGTTATGTAGAACATCTATCTGATTAGGAATGCCACTCAATCCCAGTGCTTTAAGGCCGCTCAGGCTCATTAAAGCGCTCAAGTCGCTTATTTCCTTGCAGTCGGCAAGGTCCAGATTAGTCAACTGGGTTAAGCTTGCTAAAGGTCCGAGGTCGCTTACTTCCTTGCAGTCGGCAAGGTCCAGATTAGTCAACTGGGTTAAGCTTGCTAGAGGGCTGAGATCCCTTACTTGCTTACAACTTGCCAGATTCAATCTGGTCAACTGAATTAAGCTTGTCAGAGGACTGAGGTCGCCTACTTGCTTACAAAGTGCTAGATCCAGTTCAGTCAATCGAGTTAAACTTGCCAGAGGACTGAGATCCCTTACTTGCTTACAGAGTGCGATACTCAGTATGGTTAACTGAGTTAAGCTTGCCAGAGGACCGAGGTTGCTGATTTGCTTGCAACCTGCCAGGTCCAGTTCGGTCAATTGGGTTAAACTTGCCAGAGGGCTGAGGTCGCTTGCTTGTTTACAGCCCGCCAGGCTTAGCCATTTTAGTTGTGTCAGGCTTGCCAGAGGACCGAGGTTGCTGATTTGCTTGCAGCCTGCCAGGTCCAGTTCAGCCAATTGGGTTAAACTTGCCAAAGGGCTGAGGTCGCCTACTTGCTCACAAAATACCAGATACAGCTTAGCTAATTGGGTTAAACTTGCCAAAGGACTGAGGTCGTTGATTTGCTTGCAGCCTGTCAGGTCCAGTTCAATCAATTGAGTTAAGCTCGCCAGAGGACCGAGGTCGCTTACTTGCTCACAGTCCACCAGGTCTAATTCAGTCAATTGGGTTAAACTTGCCAGAGGACCGAGGTTGCTGATTTGCTTGCAGCCCGCCAGGTCTAGCCGTTTCAACTGTGTCAGGCTTGCCAGGGGGCTGAGATCGCTTATCTGCTCACACCCCGCCAGGTCCAGTTCAGTCAAGTTGGTAAAGTACTGAATTCCATCTACTGATGGTAGGCGTTCCAAGCGAAGACGCGATGTATCTCGGAACGTACGCGATAGTACACGCCTTGCATAGGTCTCTCTGTCAAAAGAATCCCATGCTTTCAGCAACTCATTGACTACTGCTTCACGCGAATCGTTAGCATACTCTTCGAGCTTGTCTAAAGCAGCATCACCGGCAATGAGCGCTAAAGCACGAACACAAGCTGCATTGGTTGTAGCAGAAGCTCCCTCCCGTTTAGCAAGATGATTCACCGCCAGTTCACCTGCTGCTGCTAATGCTTTAGCGTCCGTCATATTCTTTGGTGGAACAAGTTTCCTCAGACGCTTCTCCACTTCCGCTTTTACCTCAGGCCCTAACTCAACGGCTGTTTCCAGGCATGATACAGCAATCAGGTGCAGTTGGTAGCGATACTTTTTTTCTTGATCGCCACGCTTAATGAGACCTTGAATGAGTTGTTCACACATTGCTTTGGATGCAAGGCCCGCAGCAAGGATAATTACTTCTCGCCATTTGTCATTCCCTGCTTTCGCCACCAGCATGCCTATATCCATTGCATCCAGGGCTGCCTGCGCCGCAAAGAACTCTTGAAAGGTGCGATGAGTGAAATCAATCTGACCCTCCACAGGTTCACGAATTATTCCTGCTCGTTCCACTAGCATTCTACGTACTTGAGCGCCCGTAGTCTCCTGTGAAATGCCTGGCATTTGTGCGAGCTTGCTTGTAAAGCGCTCATCTACGGCTGATATTGTGGCTGCTGACAGATTTTCTTGCATCATCCAGTAAGCAAGGTCTTCCAGTAAACGCTGCTTTTGGCTGTAGCTTAGTTCAGGATAATCGCTCAGATCAACACGGCTCTCTTTGTCACGTCGTTCTAGCAGTAGTGCGCAACATGCTTTATATAATTCAATGCGATTGACCGGAAGTTGCTGCCTTCTCTCTCGGTTCAATGCACACAACATCGCACATAGAAGAGGGCTGGTCGCAAGAGTACGTATGGCCGGGTTATGTCTCACATTCTCTTTAAGTTGTTCAGCAAGGGGTCTAAGTTCGTTCTTCTCCTCATCTGTATATAATTCTTGCCGTACGGCCTCATGCCAATGATCAATAAACAAATAGATATCGGTTAGTCCCATCGACTGTAGCTCGGCGTCGCTCAGTCCTTCATGGCTCATCCATCCTTCTTCTATTACATGAGGACGCGAGGTAACGATGAAACGTGCCTCTTTATAGGTCTCCATCAAATCTGTTAGCCAGGTATGCACATCTTCTCGTCGTGATACAGGTATCTCGTCTACTCCATCAACAAGCACAATGGCACGTCCTGATTTGAGAGCCAAATGTACCCATCCCCTTGGCATCGTATCTGCAATAGCGGGAGCAACGAAGCCAGGGAAAGCTTCAGGTCGTGGCAGGTCCGATTGCACAAAGTGACGCAACCGAATGTAGAAAGGAAGGCTATTATTCCACTCTAATAACTTCCCTTGAAAAGTCCTGGTTGATGCTCTTACTGCTATCCATTGAAGGAGTGTTGTCTTGCCTGAACCAGCCGACCCGCGAATAAGCAGGCGGTGTGAATCTGCTAAGGCCGTATCCACTAATACGATGTCTCGCCTTATGTCAGCTTGCGATCCATTCGAAGATGTGCCTATGGTACGAAAAGGGAGTAACTTCTTCATGACAGAAAGTGTGATATATGCTACGCTCAACTGATGTCGGCGGTTTGTGAGTGAGACATCTGTACCAGTTAGTTGCAAAACATCCAGGTTACGGGCGACTGCTTGTCGGTATTCTATTTCAAAGCGTTCTGTTTCAATCCTGGGATCAAGTTGTTCGCGCATCTTGCGAAGGTCTTCCAGGATTTCGTTGCATTTGTGGATGATTTCATCTTGTCGCTTGAGAACTTCTGCGAAGGATCGTTCAGTAAATGAGGGTAGGTGTGAAGCGATATCTACAATATAAGTACAAGACTCCCTGATGATGCGTAAATAAAATGCGGTTGCTGCCTCACCGAGTAATCCTGCTGCAGTAGGATGGGTGACTATGATATGCTTTTCCAGCCTGGTAGGGTCCAAATTACTCTCTACAAGCAATTCACTTGTAATCTTTGATGTATTAAATGTCTCTGCTACGCTATAAGCTACAGCGGTGCGAGTGCCTTCATCAAAGCGAGCGCCCTCAACCTCAAAAATCGGTATGAGGCTCTCAGCTACCTTTTCACCGATTTCTTCAAATTGTCGCCGCCCTCTCTGTTGAGCAATCACATCTGAGGTTCGTGACTTTATCAAATCTACGAGACTTGATGTGACATCCTGGGCAATTGTCGAGTCTTTCAGCCATAACTTGAGAATTGACTTTGCAATGGCTGAGCCGACTTCGATTACAATGATTTCGGCGAGTGGCATTATCAATCATCCTTCATCAGCGCCTCGAGTAGCCTGGCTCCATCGGGCGTACCTAATCCTGTGCATGCATCCCATCCTGGCCCCGCCGCATAACCTCCATTGTCGCCACTGGACACATCTCGCAATGCTTTGTTTTGCAGGAGTTGTGGGTAATTCTCATAAAGAAAAGGATTCAAGTAGCCAACTGGTTTCCCTCTTCCCTGGTTAATGAGAGCGATTAAACCAGCCCACAGAGGTGCCACTGCAGCGGTGCCACCAAGTACGTTCCATTGTCCATTGACGTAGACCTGATATCCTGTATAGGGATCAGCATTCGCTGCGACATCGGGCACACCTCTCCCGATATGCTGGTCATTTATCGATGGAGATATCTGTACGTTGGCTTGCCATGTTGGAAGGCCGAAGAGTTCACTTATGCCACCACCGGTGGCACTACCAGTAGGGGCGGAGTTCCAGACAACCTCACTAGTTACTTGATTGTTTATCGATTTTAACCGTGTGCCACCACAGCCCAATACATACGGACTAGATGCCGGGAAGTCGACATGAGCCTTTCCGTCATTTACGCCATCTCCTGAACCAGTATCACCTGCGGCACAGCAGACAGTGATGCCCCGCTCTGCGGCTTCTTTGAGGGTGTTATTTATGTCTTGTATTGACCGGCTTGTCCAGATTACTTCAGGACCTCCCCAGGTGATCACCATTACCGATGGATTATTGCTGCTGTCGCGGCTGGCAGTGGTGATAGCATCAAGGAAACCTTGGTTGGTATTGGGAGCAAAGTAGACGACAATGTGCGCACCTGGGGCGATGGCACCTACAACTTCGATATTAAGAACAACTACACCGTCAGCACTATTTGGATCTCCTGAAGGACGATTCCGCGCGCCAGCGATCGATACACTCGTCACCTTTGGCATAGGAAGATTTAAGCGTTGAAAATATGTCTTGAGGTCCTTGTCCCTATAGCCTCCACCCAGTTCGATAAGAGCGATACATTGACCGCTTCCATCAACGCCAGTTGGAAAGTTGTAGAGTTGAGCGAGCTGTAATGGAGTATAGGAAGTAGTGATAGCGCGTGTCTGAAGAATCCTTGTTGTAGGATCATAATACAGCGCATGTGGCCGGTTTGGAGGACGGTCATCAACAAGCTCATTGTCATCTTGAGGCGATGTGCTAGCCATAGGATGCTCCCCCTATCCTTTGAATATTTTTAATTTCTTAGGAATTCCATGAACAATCTCTTATTTGAATAAGACATTATATATCCTGGTTGAGGAACTGCTCAACTACATTGTACAACCCTCAGGGCGCTTCCTTCAAAAGTCGCCCGAAAATGAATGATAATGCACGAAAAAGGAGCCGTGCAGCCTCAAGCCTTGCTTTTCTCCTCGGAAGGAATCGCTTCGCACCGCCATACAGACACCGTGCTGCTTGTCTATCCCCACGTTTCGGCGAGCCAGCCTTTCAGCATCTTGCCCGAGCCTGAAGCTCTCAGGGGCAGTGAAGCAGTTTTTGGCGGAGTAAGGGAAAGTTTGCCCGACCATATGTGAGTATGGCCCCTGGTGAACCAGACCCCAAGGGCCATAGTCATTATGACGGCTGCTCAGGCGTCTTACTTTCCGCCTTTTCCGCCATCTTCCTCGGGCATCGGTCCGCCTTCATCCCAATGAATGAATTCCATGCGTCCTCCTCTTCGCAGAGTGCAAGAAGAACATCTACGTCAAACAACCTACACGAACTATAACATCCAGTAGAACAGTATTTCCGTAGCAGTTAGTAAACGGTTCTACCTCATAAGCTTCATCTAGCTATGGGAAGCATGATCAACATTATCCTCAAAAGACACTATATAGTCATCCAAACCAGGATCATAAGTGAGCCTCCTCAATGATGAAAGCTGGCGAGGAGCGACAATCCCCAGTTCTTCGAGGTCAGGAAGCAATTCTAAGGCGACTTTTCCCACTGCCAGGCGATCAAGCACCGTTTCATCCTCAGCGACAGCCCGTTCGATCTTTTGTAGCCCACGCAGGTACACGACATCTTTCGTAAAACACACTCCCGGCCTCCCCGAATCAGGAACCCCGCGATAAGTACGCAGACAGCGCATGAGCGCATTCTTTCGTGCCCGCTGCTCCGCTGTTGGCAGATCTTCATCATCGCGCCAGAGCAGGCGATACAAAAGAAGGAATGTCTCAAAAATGGAGAAGAGTGAGGAAAACGTCTGCGGTGATGTCACCACCCCACTTGCCAGCCCTATGGCCAGGGTTCCTAACCACGAACCAGAATCGTCGAAGGCTTGTCTATGCAAAGCCGCAACGTGACGTTCATGATAATCAGCAATCCCCTCTTCTGTCGGCAGATAGCCTTGCGTACCCATCCCCAGGAGGCCAAGAGACGAGTACTCTCCGGCAACACCCCGTGTGACATGGCCTAATAATTCATGTGAGACGTACTCCCTGATTTCGGAGAGTGAGACCGGACTATCTTGCAAGAACAATTGCCGCAACCCGGCCTCGACACGAGGGCCGCTGGCGTTCGGGTCCAGCACCACCTGCCATCCCTCATAGCCACTTTCCCGCAATACTGCTTCAAAAAAGCGTTTGGCTGCCTGTGGAGATATCATCTGTGAACCGGTGTAAGACGATCCGGAACGGCTCTCGTGTATGCTTTGAACCACTTTCGTCTCGGATGGCAGATCGAGTGAGATGCCAGTTCGTTCCTGCAATACCTGGATTACGCGCTGGCTCACCTCGGTGGTATCTTTGCGCTGCAATCCTTCCAGGATGATTTGTTTGACCCGAGTGAGCGCGTAGTGCATTTCCTCGATCGTCGCTGGGGGGTGGAGCTGTTGCGTGAGTTCCCAGAATCGTTCACAGTTCCCCTCATAGGTCGCTTCGATCATACGGAGGAAGCAGACCTCATCTGCGATGGCTCCTTGATAGAAACGACGGACAATCGCGTTTGGCTCATCTCTGCTGATCTCCGCTTCTAGCGTAAGAAAATCGGAGATACGTTGGCGCACGGCCTCGATTTCAATAGCTGGATAGTGCAGATGTGGCTCTCGCCCCTGAGCAATGGCCGTCGTCACCTCACGGTCTCGTGACCGGGCAAGTAAACCTCTCAAGCGGTCCTTCGTACCCTCGTCCACAGGTGGAGAGAACAACAGGTGCCATTGCTGCTGCTCCCCCTCCGTGAAAGGACCGGCGTGTGCCCACCACCAGTAGGCATCATAAGCGCTCAACTCGCGATATCGCTCTACCCAACGCCAGTCGAGCTGATAGTGAGGCGTCCTGGACGCTGCTCGCCACTGTTCGATCTCGTCCTGTAACGTCTTTGCCAGCATCTTATAGACTTTCCTCCGCTGATGAATGCGTGGCTCAGCCTCTTGCAAGAGCTGCTCGGCTTCGTCAACCCTCGCCAGGAGCAGATATAGGCGAGCCTGATTGACCTGATAGATCCATCGTTCTTCCTGGGACATGGTATCTCCCGCCGCCGCTAAACGCCCGATCTCCTCTCGCGCCCGTTCATCGAGCCGCAGTGCTTCTTGAAATTGCCCGAGGGCCGCAAGAATCTGTGATTTTTCTCCGATGGTGGCAGCAAGCGAATCACGCTCAGCGTATCCTTGTTCTTTGAGGTGGAGGCAGCGGTCTATTGCATCAAGCGCCTCTTCGCAATGTCCGACGGTATTCAACTGGTAGGCCAGGTTGTTCAGAAATGACGCTTGTTTTTTCTTGAGCGTGCTCTCGCGCAAGGTCCCCACCCTGACTCCTCGTTCCGCTTCTTCTAAGATGGAAAGACACTGCTTGTAGGTCGCAATTGCTTGTTCGCGCAGTTGCCTTGCCTCCTCCGAGCGCCCTTGCGATTGGGCGTAGCCACTCCACCGGCTGAATAGCACGGCGCGTTTCGACAGGAGTGTTGCTTGCAACTCGGCATCTCCTGAGAACAGTGGCTCAAGGCGACGGAAGCAATCTTCGAGGAGGCGCTGTGCTTCCTCAAACTGGTCGTCATTCAGGTGATAGAGCATGATTTGGTCCATCAAGTGGACCTCCATCAAAGGCTCGACCACCACCCGTCCAGCAGCAATATGGGCGCGAATCCGCTGGTATGCCTCGGCGCGTTCGCGCGCGTCGATGTTAACCCCGAGATAAGAGGCCAGGTAATAATGCAGTAAGATGCTGCCACTTTCGGTTTCTGCTTCAGTTTCGGAAGGTTCATTCCACGGGCGCTCGTCCAACACGCGCTGGACGAGCTGAGCCAGGCGCAGCATCTGGCCCACCTGACCGGTCAGCCAGCCATGGTAGAGGATCAGTTCAGCAGCAGCTAAGAGACGATGGCGGCGAAGCAATAAACATGCGAGTCCTGTGAAAACCTCTCCCTGCTCACGAATATCGGCGATTCCCCTGTCTAGCCAGCAGGTAAGTGCCTGAATCAGGCGTTCTTCTGCCGTGCCTATCTGCTCGATTGAGAGGGACAACCGCACCTGCGCGGCCACCATCGGCAAGAGTTGGACTCGCTTGTAGGCAACGAGCAAGGAGGCATCACGCAACTCCTTGAGCGGCGTGGGATCGCGATAAAGAGCTTTTAAGGCTGAGCTGCCCAAGGGAACTGGTGAGCAGGCGAGCTCCCGCAGGGCCATATGACCCTCTGGAGAGAGGCGTTTGATTACTCGCTCCATGAGAGGCTGGAGCCTTGTGGCAACGGGGCCACTAAACAGCGAGGCGTCCTCCAGCAGACGGGCAAGGTGCTGCGTTCTCATCTCGCCTTCCTCGTCCTCTTCAAAAGCTGCCCAGTCATTGCGCAACAGCGGTTCCTGGGCAAGCCTTACCAACCATTCCAGGCATTGTGGAATCCCGCTGACAGCTTCGACGACGACGCCTAACTGCTCCTCCGGGATATCTTGGAGACCTAGGCGCTGGAGGAGTAGACATCCCTCCTCTTTTGAGAGTGGGGGAATCATCGTGTGCATGACCAATTGGGCCTCTTCCATGAACGATCCTGGCCATTCCTGGGTGGCAAGGACCAGCGAGGCGCCATGATGCGCCTGCGCAAATTTTGTCAGGAACTGCTTCCATCCTGGTGCGAGGTTTCCCTGTTCGTTTAGCAGATGCTCGGCATTGTCCAGTAAGAGCAACACAGCGCGGTCTGCTCTGGCAAGACAATCCAGCACATACTTCACACGCGCTTGCAGGTTCGTGGTCGGCATAGAGGCCAAGGGCGGTCCAACGATCTCCAGGATATCGCCCAGCAGCAGTTCCAGGGCAATATCCGGTCCAATTGCTTCCTGTTCGATAGGAGGAAGCTCACAAAGCACCACATAATAGGGAGGAACGTTCTGTAGAAAGCGATTGGCAAGGCGACGTAGCTCCGATGATTTCCCGATTCCGGCTGGTCCTTGCAGAATGAGCAGTTTCTTTGGGAGCGATTCCTGTAAGCTCGTGACGACCGAAGTAAGCCACTCTTCTCGTCCAACCAGGTGGCGACTTTCCGCAAAGCGCAGCCTGGATACACGAGGCAGACGCTCCTGTTTCTGCGCACGCGCTTCCACAGGCAAATGATCTATTCCGGCTAACTCTAACCGCAGTTCTTCCCAGTCAGCGTCCGACTTGCGCTCGTGACGGGTTTTCATGCTCTCGATTTTCCTACGAGCGAGGAGAACAAACTGCTGGCGGTCTTGCAGCGTCAGCTGTACCCCGGCCTGAGCTAGAGCCTGGTAGATGGGTGCCAGTTGATCAAATGTGGGGGACCTCGTATCTTTTTCAACTCTCGAGAACGCGGACTGCTGCCAACCAGGAAGATGTCTGAGCACTTCTGCCTGCGCGATGCCGTGGAGATCACGTAACATCTTGAGAAAGGCTCCCAGATGGATCGGGATAAGAGGTGTCATAGTATTGTGATATGAATTCTGCTGTTGAAGCATCAGCTCTGTCCCTTCTCTCTAGAGAACCTGGAAACATGGGCCTTTCCTAAGACGGAAACGCGTGAACATTCAAGAATGGAACTGCCTCTTCTAAAGAGTATATCCGATGAATAGGTATAAAGTATAGAGGTAATAGTCATAAACATGACTACTTTTCACTTTTTTTCAGATACACTTTCCATGGAACATGATTGGCCATGCTTTCTTTGCAAAAGCGAAAGCAGAGTCACGAACCTCAACAATTGAAGAGAGAAACAACAGCGTCAAGCGTTTTGTAGATGCATTTGTGACGCGGGAACTGGTAAGACAAAAGCAGTAGTTCATACCACGAAAGGAACCGTCTATGGCTCAACCACACGATCAACTCTCAGCTGTCCTTCTTAGCACTGCCTGGATGCCCCTGGNCGGACTTATTCAGCAGTGGGGACGCTTTGGCGCAGAGGCAATCAGTACTCCTGCCCTGCATGCTGCGAGTGCAAGCCTTTCCGCTCTCGCACGAGAAATGCAGGCGCAAGAGCATCATAGGGCCGCATGGCAGACCTCGCGCGATGTAGACCTGACCGAACTGGAAAATACGCTCAAGAGGTTGAACCAAGCGCGAGATCACTGGACAGACGCGATCACCGCTTTAGAGCTGTTGATCCTTGACAGGCACAATGACGATGCCGTTGGGGATGCTATGTGTACCCTGGTTGTTCAAGCGATGGAGCAGCGTTTACGTATCTCTTCCTTAATTCGGGAGGTCGAGCAGGAGCAATTCGCAGCCTATAGAGAGAGGCGGACCTGCTAATTTGCTTACTAGTGCAAAGCATTGATATCAGGTCACAATAAGCTTGTCTATTGGCTTAATACCAGATACGAGCTTGTGCACGAAATTAGAAGCATATATGAGAGATGAAAGGCGAGACCATGAGCGAACAAGCAACGAGCACTTCTCATGACCAGGTACAGTTTGCCGATGGTGCCAGGCGGGGATATCTCTTCTACCTCCAGGGCGAAGAGGGCAAGAAGCAAAGTCCACGCGCACTGTACGATTTTCTCATGAACATCCTTATCGACACGACCCACGCGAGTGTCTGGAATGCTGGCTATATCGCTGGGTGGTTTAGCGCTCTGCACCAGGACGGCAACCCAGTCAGCCTGTCAGCGCTGGCTCACGATGCGTCCCTGCTCCTTCAGCAGTTGCGAGCACACGTAGACATGACAGAGGAGGAATGCCAGGGATGATGAGCGATCAGCATCTTCCATGCGCTGAACACGCGGTACTGGAGCATGCTCCTTCTTGCGATGAGGGACACGACTGGCATCCCACCATTATCCTCGGCTACTTCCAGTGCGCCCGTTGCCACCGGCTCGCAGCCTGCACAGCCTGTGTTTCGCGCGTGCGCGGCAAAGCCATACCAGGCTATTGTCGAGCGCACCAGCATCTCCGAACCCCGGGCACGGAACAGGAGGTGCTTGGATGAACCGTCAGAATATGGGGGGAAGGAGAAGCACCTTCCACCGCACACCCGCAGCGACACAGCATGATGGCGAAGAAGACGAGTATGACGACGAGGTGTGGCCGGCTCGTCTGCCCACCAGTACCAGGCGGTACACAAATATCCCAGCACAGCAAGGAGCCGTGACGCAGCACTCTCGCAAGCG
>WNFJ01297868.1_pt3 | contig 11480 bp, 11 predicted proteins | sample 5400461 | NCBI WGS metagenome assembly WNFJ01 (sample SAMN13153349, study PRJNA577476) | soil metagenome | isolation source: 115 cm saprolite on Douglas fir-dominated hillslope | place: USA:California | collected 2013-09-17 | reverse complement strand
CACCCGCCGCAGGCGGAATTTCCTGGCGTCGTGCCGATCAATACCCTACAGTTTGACCGATCCGAGCAGGCCGCGATAGCAATCGTAGGGATATCGGCCTACACCGAAGGGTTCGAAATCTTCGTGGCCCGGTGCATCCGGCCGGGCGCCCCTGGCATCGACGAAGACCCTACGCCCGATGCGCTGAGACGCAGGCTCACGGAGCCGCAGTCCTTCCAGATCAGTTTGCAGTTCTCCGATGGCAGCACGGGAATCGGCGGGAGATCACCCGGTGACTCCGAGCCGACAGGGCCGATCCTGCAGCCACGCCAGGGCCTCGCTCATTTCCGAGAATAACGCCTTGACCTGCGGCTTCGGTGGCGGGCTAGGCGCGGCCAGGCGCAGCTCCCAGCAAGGTCGCGGCGAGTCTCCAGCTCTTGGGGCTGGGACGCGGGAGATCTCAAAGATTCCCAGAACGCAGCTCGGCTGATCTCTGCAAACGCGATGTATCGTATTGTCATCGGGGCATAGCCGGGATGAGGGGGAGAAGGGCGGCGCGGAGGATGTTCGAGCGGTATACCGACCGGGCACGACGGGTTCTGGTGCTGGCGCAGGAAGAAGCCAGGATGCTGAACCACAACTACATCGGCACCGAGCATCTCTTGCTGGGTCTGATCCATGAGGGCGAGGGCGTGGCGGCCAAGGCGCTGGAGTCGCTGGGGATCAGCCTGGCCGCGGTACGGCAGCAGGTGGAGGCGATCATCGGCCAGGGCCAGCAGGCGCCATCCGGGCACATCCCGTTCACCCCGCGGGCGAAAAAAGTGCTGGAGCTGGCCCCGCGGGAAGCCCGCGCTCTCGGCCATGACTACGTCGGCACCGAGCACATCCTGCTCGGCCTCATCCGGGAGGGCGACGGCGTGGCCGCGCAGGTGCTGGTGAAGCTGGGGGCCGACCTGAATCGGGTGCGCCAGCAGGTGATCCAGTTGCTGCACGGGTACCAAGGCAAGGACGTGATCGGTGAGGGTTCCCGGCTGGGTAGGCGGGCGCGCGCCCGGCTGCTCGATGATACTCTCGCGCGGGTCGACGCGCTGGACCGTCGTCTGGCAGCGATCGAACGCTGGGTGGGCATGCGACCTGACCTTGACGACCTCGACCAGGAGATCGCTCGGGTGCGCCGCGAGAAGGAAATCGCGACGGCACAGGAAAACTCGGCCGCAGTCGCGCTGCGCGACAAGGAGAAGCAACTGCTCGCCGCCCGAGCTGGCCGGGAGAACGAGTGGACGGAGGCCGCTGCTAGCCGCATGTCGCTGGCCAAGGAATTCGGCCGGGTGAACGCCGAGCTGGAGAGGCTGCGGGCCATTTTGCGCGAGCACGGCATCGGACCGGGTGACGACGCTGCATAGGCGCCCGCGCGACTGGACATTTCCGTAGTCGTGTACAAGGCATCCGGTCAGTGCGCTGGAGTCCATTCACGCAGGTCAGGGTCCAGCAGATGTCCAGCCAGGGTGCCCAAGTCCGGCGCCGTCCTACCAGTCTGTGAGACGGCCGTGAGAGCCGACCCCGAGCCCCTACCGCCTGCCGGCACTGGTCCCGTTCTACGTGGATATCTGATCTGCAACCACGCAGTCCTGCGGCCGTCCTCGACGTCTATCATGTACATTCAGGTCGCGCTCGGCGGATAACGGCTCACCAAGACGCGAGTGTGTTTACAAGAAGTTCGTAACTGAGCAGGCGCCGCTGACCAACGACTTCCCGCCAGGCATCCTGTTGATCGGCGTTGGCATTCCTGGCCACGCTGGCATCCATAGCGTCATAAGCTACGTGATATACGGCGTCCACCTCGCTGGGAAGCGGTTCGGCGGTCACAGTCACTAGATGAGGCTGCCTGCCCCGCCGGTGGCGGATCATCTGCAAGCACTCGTGCCGGATGTTCTGCACTCGGTCGGAGCGGATGGTCCACTTGCACGATATCGCCGCATGCAGTGGCGGTAGCCCAGAAGCAGTGGACACATTGCCGAGGGCGACGGTTACGTCTGGCTTGATGAGGTAGTCCGTGCCAATAGTGATCCGTAGTTCAGGATTGGCGCGCACTAGCTCGTCCACCTGGCTGAGGTGGGCGTACTGGTCGAATTTGGTAATGATCACGCCGCGGGTCACCATCCAGTCCCGATCGGGATGCAGATGAGGGAGTGTGCTGGCTAGGTGGTCACGGACTTCCTGTTCCAGCGGGCTGCCCGGATCCTTGGGGACGTCGGAGACCTCATCCCTGGGCACCGCGAGTTCGTCGAGCATGCCTGCGCCAATCCGCATCGACTCCGCGTTGTCTACGTCTGCGAAGTTCGGAACCAGTGGCCAGCCAAGCTTGTTCTTCGCGCTCGACTTCCAGCCGAGCAGAGAACGGGCAAACGGCGCGGTCACGTTCGGCTCCTCTTCGTGGAGTTGGAAGTCACGTCCCTGACCTGCCCGGGCCCGACGACCTGACCTTCAGTGCCGCTGGCAACTTGTACGCGACGCATGGCCTGCACGCGTTCGCGGCCCGCTGCCCGGCGCCTCGGTGACCCACGGCTGCTCCAGCGGGCGCTGCGCCGGTCGGCGGCGCAGTGAACAGCGGCACGTGGTCAGGCCGCGGCCAGGCTCGCGTGGTGACCGAGGTCGGTAGCTTGCAGTGCCGGGCTGGTGGCTTCCAGGGCACCACGGATCGCCTGGCCCAGGGCCCTGGCCACCGGCGGGGGAAAGGCGTTGCCGACCTGACGGTAGGCAGCTGTCTTACGACCGGAAAATGTCCAGTTGTCGGGGAATCCCTGAATACGAGCTACCATCCGCGTGGTCAGCTTGGGCAGCTGGTGAATCGGGAAGTCAGGTCCGGGCGGCTCGTCGGCGACACCAAGCCCGTTGACGCCGAGCGCTTTCCATGATTCGCGTGCCCGGGTGGGACCCAGGTCGGGCCCACCATGCTTCTTGCTGCCGCCGACGATGGTGGGCGCAATTCCGCTGGCGCGCTCGCGCCAGGCGTCTGCTCCCGGCCAGCCTCGCACGGCCATCAGGTCGTGCAGTGCCTGACCGACCGCGGGAGGCGCCACAGGCGATGGCTCGGGCCATTTGAAGTGAGCAGCCCAGGGCTCCTTGATGGCAACGAGTACGAACCTGGGCCGAAGCTGCGGTACCCCGTGCTCGCTGGCGTGCACGAGATCCCACCAGGTCTGATATCCGAGGCTGTGGAGTTGCTCCAGCACCTGTGCCCGGTATGAATCGAAGCGGCGGGTGGCCAGCCCGCGTACGTTCTCCAGCAAGACGGCCCGGGGGCTGATCTGCCGGAGTGCCTGGGGGAACAGGTCCCGGTCATCGTCCTGGCCGAGCTGCTTGCCCGCGATGGAAAATGGCGGACACGGCACGCCGCCGGACAGCAGGTCGATGCCCGAGTACGCGCGCCCGTCAACGTTGTGGACGTCGTCTTCGATGATCTTCCACTCGGATCCGCGGTTGAGACGGAGCGTCTCGCAGGCGTCTGGATCCAGCTCGACCGCCGCTTCGTGCGTGAACCCGGCCAGCTCTAGCCCCAGTGACTGGCCACCAGCTCCGGCGCAGATCTCCAGACAGGTCAGTTCACCCACGGTTCCTCCAGCCCTCGGACCATGCCCCATTGTGCCCGCCCGCACCGGCAGCCGGGCGTATCCCACGCCGATAGATGCCTCTCGACGGTGCACCGAGTCTGGTCCAACCGGCGACCCGCTTGCCGGTGCTGACGCCCGCATCCACAAGATCGCTTAGCAACTACGGGAAGTGGTGAGAGATACGGCCCCAGGCATGTACCGAGGCCACCTCTCAAATCCTGGAGAGTGGCCCCTGACCTGCGGATATCGAGAGATCAGGGACAGCGACAAGGCCACGGCGGCCAGGGCTGATGCCCTGCTCGCCAGGATGCGCGAGGACAGGAAGGAGGTGAGCTAGATGGGGATCTACGTGAGACTGGCCCCCGGCGTGAAAGTGCGCCTCACCGGCCGCGGAGTGCGCTGGTCGCTGGGGCCGAGAGCAGCGAGGCTGCATGTCGGTGCCGGGGCACGGGGATCTCGGCCGGGGCCGGGCCGGTGTCGTGGTATAGACCACTGCGCCGACGACGCCGCCGGTAAGCGCCGCGCAAGACGATGCCCCACCAGTCCTCTCGGGCCGGCGGGGCATCGCGCGTCGGTACACGCGAGTGTCAGGGTAGCACAGCCGTCTCGCGGAGCACTGACCGCTCCGGGCGGGACGCTGCCGAGCTACAGGGCAAGGTGCCGGTTCGGCTCAGTGGCCCGGTCGGCGAACTCCGGCAGCTCGATGACGGTCACGCCCGCCTGCTCGAGCAGTTCGCAGCCCTGGCAGTCGGCAACGAACAGGCTCGGCTCCCGCCACGCGGTGACCACCCGGCGGATACCTGACTCCAGGATGAGTCGGGTACAGGTCCGGGGACGCGACTTGCGCTGTGAGCACGGCTCCAGGGTGCTGTAGATGGTGGCACCCGGCAGCCGCGGGTCGCCGTCCGGGAGCTTGCCGAGCGCTGACTCCTCGGCATGCACGTGCGGGTCGCCCTCCCGCGAGTAGCCGCGCGAGATCTCCTCGCCGTACTCGTCCACGATCACGGCACCCACGGAATACGCGCCTTCGGACGGCGGGCACAGGCGCGCGAGTTCCACCGCGAGGCTCATCCATTCGCGGTCGGCGGGCGTGGCGTCCTGGCTGGTCATCGGGTGGTCCCTTCGTCTGGGCCGGGTCAGGCGGGGCGGAAGACGGCGGCGTCCATAGCGGCACGGAAGCGGGCGACCGCGGGCAAGGAGGCCGCGGGGGCAAGTGCCCGCTCCAGGCTGGCCAGCTCGGTGAAGATGCGGCCCGAGCGCGTCTCCGTCCCGATGGCCAGGGCCTGGATGCCGAGGTTTGCGCCGTGCCCGGCTTCCCCTGCTCCCGCGTGCGCCGTGGCCTCCGCGCCAGGTAGACGCCCCGGTCCCGGTGGTAAGCGGGCTGGAGCCGGTCTATGGCGGCCCGGAAACGTTCCGCTGCCGGTTGGTAGTCGCCGAGGATCGCCAGGCTGCGCGCATGGTGCACATCGATATAGGCCATGTCCAGGAACTGCGCCCACGGCAGGCCGCTGCCCCCGGCGGCGTCGAGCGCGGACCTGGCCTGCTCGCAGAGGCGGTCGCAGGCCGCCCTGTCCCCCGCCAGCGCCGCGTCTCCCCGCCTGCGTGTCTCATCGCCGCTTCGGCGACCGCCACGGCATCGGCCGCGTCGAGCATGTCGGCGGCAAGCTGGCTCTTACGGGCCAGGATGAACGCGACGGATGCCTGGTCCCCGGCGATGTGCGACCATTCGAGCGCCCGGTCAAGCCAGTACCCGGCCGCCTGGTGACTGCCGCAGTCCTGGTGCAGCCAGCCCAGCAGGTCCGCGAACTGGATCTGCACGAGCATCAACTCCCGCAGGTCCGTTCCCCTGACCGATCCGCGGAGTCGCTGCATCGCATCCATCTGGCGTGCCGCCAGCGGAATCACGTCACGAGGACCGGACAGGTTGTCCAGGTCCCGGAGCATCCTGCGCGCGAGCAGGAAGCGCTCAGCCGGGCGCGCCCAGGAGACGGCGGGCGGCGCGGCGCCCACGGCCCCGAGCGCTGCTGCCGCTGCTGTGCCCTGGAGGAACGTGCGGCGCGGGACGGTCACGAAGATGATCCTTCCGTCGGGAGTCCGGCACGGGACGCTGATCATTTCCGGCCCGGTGGCATCGTCCTGCTGAACATGCCCGCGTGGCCTGCGGGTGGACGGCCCCGCGGCCAGGGCGGCGAGGGCGCCCTCTGCCCCGAGCACCCTGTCAACAGCCGCAGCCAGCTTAGGGGACGCCTTGGCCTTCCCGTTCTTCAGATTCGAGAGGTAGCCGGGGTTGCACGGCACCCTGCGGGCCAGCTCGCGCACGCCAAGGCCGCGCGCCTGCATCAGGCGCGCCAGCTCAGTGCCGAAGTCGCTCATCCGCGTGTACCGATCGCGTGGAGGGCGTTCCGCTGCCGTTGTTGCCTGTTTGCCGTTGCGCGGCGCAACAGTCAACGCCTTCCAGGTTACGCCCGGTGCGGGTTTGACTGCCGGTATCCGCGCAGGCACGCGCTGAGGGAGACGATAACGATGACGGGCAAGACAGCAGCCGCTGCCGGCGGGCAGCCGCGCGGGGTGTTTGACGTGGACGAGAACCGGGCGCTGGCCGAGATTGAGCTAGCCTGGGCCGACGGCGGCTACCACGGTTTCAGCGCCGGCGGCGGCACCTGGTGCGCGATCACCAACGCCGGGGAGGTACTCACGGGAGACACCCCGGACGCGCTGGCCAGGAAGATCAGGGCGCACTGGCAGGCGATGCAGTGACGGACGGAGCAGCCCTCGATGACCTCCGGTATCACTGGGGCGAAGCGTATTTGATTGACTGCCTCTCTGGCCGCTGGGTGGTCCAGCGCAGGGACAGCCACGCCACGATGAGCGCAAAGAGCACAGACGGGCTGCTGGGCCTGATCAGGGACGACTATGCCGCCCGCCCGGTCAGCAGGCAGATAGCGGGCGCAGCCCACCCGGAGACTCCTGGCTGCCGCTTCCTGCCCGAGGGCTGAGCAGGGCAGCACCTCGCTTACCCGTCTGGGCGCCGATCAGGTGCCGGGCGCATCGCCGCAGGCCAGCGGGGTTCGTGAAGGTCCTTGTAACGCCCTGATCTAGCATGTGCCCCATGCCCGAGGCTAATGGGACTATCACCTTCAAAGGCCAGCCGCCGTGGCAGGGTATCACCGCGCCCTGCTCTATAGGTGGTACCAGGTCTCTCCCGAGCGTCGCGCCGCCCGCGCGGGGAAGTAGCGAGCTAGAAACGGGGCCTATCTCGGCCGCATCCGCGGCGCGTCCCGCGGGTCGCACCCGCCATCATCGAACCCGCGCGGCGTCTTGTCGCCGTAGACCGCGTGGCGCATGTAGGGGCGTCTCGGAAGCCATCCGGGCCGCGTGGTTCGGGCACACGATCGCGGTCAACCGGGGCACCTACACCCATGCGTCGGCCGCCGACCTTGAAGTGATCAGTGACGCGCTCGGCGGCATTTTCGGAGCCGTGTGAGCCGGATTTCCGGCCCTTACTTCAAAAAGTGCGACAAAACCCGGTCCTGCTGAGCGCTCTGCGGGCCGGTGACAGCTCCAGATAAGGCCCTGACCTGCGGTTTCGGTGGCGCGCTCGGAGGGACTCGAACCCCCAACCTTCTGATCCGTAGTCAGATGCTCTATCCGTTGAGCTACGAGCGCTGGTGCCCCGATAGTCTACGACACGCCGCGCCCTTACTGTGCAGCGCCGAGGTCATCGCGCGCGGCGCCCACTTCGTCCGTCGCCGCGACACTTCGATTCAGCGCGGGCTGGCCGACACCGGTCTTCGCGTGTCCACCGCACGCCAGCGCGCCACAAGGCGAAGATCCGGCTCAATGCAATACCTGGCTCAATGCAATACCTCTTGCATCATAACTAATCGGTCATATCGGTTGATGTCGACGAGCTGGTGTGCTCTGCTGTCGCGCATGAGCCGCGGCGCCATGCGGCGGCTGGGGGTGATGGCGAATTTGGGTGAGGACAACCGCCGTGCCGCTCAGCCACGAGGCATTCTTCTCAACGTCGGCACACCGACCGTACCGATGGGCGCTATGGCGCCCACGCCGGGCTCGCAGGAGCAGGCCGGAGGCGCGAAAGAGCCAGCCGAGGACACCATGAAGCCCGCGCCGCACTCCGGCAAGACCGTGGATGCGGGAGCTCCTGCTCCGGCGGAGCCATCGTGGGGCCAGGTCCTGGCCACCACCATCAAGCTATGGGTGTTGCGGCGGCTGCCCTTTGTCGGTTTCGCACAGCAACGCGTATCCGGACGGCAAAGCCGGAACTGGCTCCGTTGGCGTCCCGCGCATCTGCGCCAGCTGACTGCCCGGCGCCGGCGGCTGGCATCCCTCGTCCTGGCTCTGGCGGTCGCCGCAGTGGCCGCCGTTCAGTTCAGTAGTGTCTTCACCGGAACCGCTTCCCCGGCCGCTCGGGCGCCCTCGCTGGCCCATCCCGTCGCAGGCAACGCCGGCCCCGTCGGCACTCACGGCACGTCCTCCGCGCCTGCCCCGGCGGCACAAGCCGAGGCCGCGGCATGGATTGCAGACCAGGTGAGCAGCGACGCTATCGTCGCGTGCTATCCCGTCATGTGCGCCGCGCTAATGGCGCAGGGCGTCACTGCAGGTCGGCTGCTGCCGCTGCGGCCCGGGGCGGCCAACCCGGTCGGCGCAAGCGTGCTAGTGATCTCCACGTCGATCCGCAGCCAGCTCACTGATGAGTACGCGCCAGCGCTGATGGCGAGCTTCGGTTCGGGCGATACCCGGATCGAGGTTCGCGCGGCCGAGCCGCCCGAAGATCCGCAGGATCTCAGCTGCTACGAAACTGGCGTATCCAATTCACCGCGCGAGACGCCACGCAGATCCGGGCGGGTGAGGTGGATTCCCGGCTGCTGGCGACGCTCGCGGCGCTGGCGTCCCAGTACCCATTTCGGGTGACCGCGTTCGGCGATGCTTCCCCCGGCGCTCAGGTGCTGTTCCGGGAAGTGACTATCACCAGTGGCGGCAGGGGGGACGGGGCGGCCCGCCTTGCGGGGGCGCTTGCCATGGTGCGCGCGCAGAACCCTCCGTACCTGCCCGCTCACGTCACGATCGTCCACTCGGCCATCGCCCAGGTCGGGCTGAGCATCGAGTTCGCCGCGCCGAGCCCGCTAGGGCTGCTAACGGCGCTCCTGGTAGCTCACCCGCGGCGTTCGGCGGCGCGCACGACGGTAATCGCCGCCGCGATTCCCCTGGTTAGGCACAGCTCAGTTCGTTGGGCACAGCTCAGTTGAGAGGTAAGTAATGATGAGGCTTCGTCGGCATGTTGCCCGGCTGGCAATGATCACCGCGCTGCTCGGGGGTACCGCTGCCCTAGTCGCGGCCACGTCACCCGCGGCGTCCGCGGCGTCCACGGCGTCCGCAGGACCCGTGGCCGCGCTGCACGGGTGGATCCGGATTGCCCATCTGTCCCCCAAGGCGCCGGCCATGGACATCTACATGTATCCATTCGGCAACCCCGGGCACCCGATCGTGCTGAGGGACGTCAGCTACGGCAACGTCTCTGCCTACATGGCCATCAGCCCGGGCCAGTACACGGTGGCGATGCGGGGCTTCGGCGCGCCGGCGTCGAGCCCTCCCGCGCTGACCACCAGTTTCATGGTGAGCGCGCCGACGGCCTACACCGTGGCTGCTCTCGGCCCCGACCCCGGCCTGCGGGTGGAGGTGCTGAAGGACCAGATGACCGCACCGATGGGAAAGGCGCTCGTCCGGGTCGTCCAGGCGTCGCTCAAAGAAAACCTGGTGACGGTTAGCTACGGACCGGACGTTCTCGCACGGCAACTGGCCTTCGGCGTGGCCACGTCGTATACGGCCGTCTCGCCGGGCGCGCAGACAGTGCACTTCACCGCATCGGATGGGCAGACCGCTATGTCAGTCAAGCTGGCTGCCGACACGGTTCACACCATCGTGGTGCTTGACGACTCCTCCGGCCTGAAGGTCGATGTCCTGACCGACCATGCCGACGGGCGGAGCCTCCGCCGGCTTTGGCGGGACCGCGCCACGCCTGCCCCCGGATCCTGCGCCGTGGCTGCTGACGATCACAGCAGGGGCGCTGCTGACCGGCGCAGGCTGGCGAAGCCTACGACGGTCACGCCGCACCGCCGCCGCAGCTCATCAGTGAATAGACCACAGGCACGGCGCGGGCCGGACGCATCTGATGCCGATCGCACGTTCAGGTGCCGGTGAGCCAGACGAAGCTCCACGGCGCCAGTTCTATCCGGCCCGCGCTGATGGCAAGCTGCCCGGTTGTGGAGTGCACGTGATGGGGCTCGCGTAGGCCCGCCCGGGCCGCCACGCCGGCGTCGGCGGACTGGGTGATGTCGCTGAAGCTGGTGAGCGAGAGAAACGGGGCGCTGCGCGGGTGAGCCCTGCGGTAGGCCAGCACGCTGCGGTTCTCGGTCGGGAGGACCTCGGTCTTACCGCCCGAGCGCAGGGCGAGCAACGCGCGCCGGGCCTCGGCCAGGCCCCGGATCGCGGCGAACACGCGGCCTTCCAGGGAGCCCGGGTCGTGGCGCCGGGCGGCCCGGGCCCAATCCATCCGGGGCCGGTGCATCCACCGGTTGTCGTGCCGGTGGGCCGGCTCCTCGGCCCACCGGGGATCGCTCAGCATGGCCAGCTCGTCGCCCATGTAGACCAGCGGGATACCGCCAAACGAGAAAGCGATGGCGTACATCGATTCCAGTCGCCTGATCGCGGCGGTGAGCCCGTCTTCGTCACCTGCGGCCAGCGCGCTCTCGATCCCGCACAGCGATGCGGCGCTGCCGGAGATGCGGGCATCGCCGGTCGCGGGGTTGTGCTGGAACAGGGCACCGCGAGCGAATGATCCCGGGAGATCCCCGGCGTAGAAGTCGCTGAGGAAACGGCGGTGGGCGAAACCGTCGAGGCCGACGGACGCCGCGTCCGCGTCCGCGACCGCCCAGCCGATGTCGTCGTGACACCGCACATAGGAAACCCAGGCGGTTGCCGCCGGCGCAGGGCGCCGGCGGGAGAGCGCGTGCTCGGCGAGACGGACATCGCGGGTCGCCAGCGTCGACCAGAGCATGACCATGAGCTGGTTGTCGTAGGCCAGGTCGCACTCCGGCCGGTACCGGTCGTGACCGCCGAGATACTGGACCAGCAGGTCCGGGCTGACGATCGCCTCGGCCTTGAGTATCAGGCCCGGCGCGGCCAGCCGCGTTAGGGCGCGGAAGGCCTGGACCAGCAGGTGAGCCTCGGGCTGGTTCTGGCAGTCGGTGCCCATCCGCTTCCACAGGAACGGTGCCGCGTCCAGCCGAAGCGCGTCGATGCCGTGGTTGGCCAGCGTGAACATCGTGCCTAGCATGGCGCGGAAGACCGTGGGGTTGGCGTAGTTCAGATCCCACTGGTATTCGTGAAACGTTGTCCAGACCCAGCCCAGCTCCGGCACCAGGGTGAAGTTGCCCGGCGCGCTGTCGGGGAACACCTCGGGCAGGGTGCGCTCGTAGGCATCGGGCTTCGTGCGGTCGGGATAGACCAGGTACATGTCGCGGTAGCCCGGCTCTCCCGCCAGGGCCTTGCGGGCCCATTCGTGCTCGCGGGCGGTGTGGTTGAGCACCACGTCGATGCAAAGTGCGATGCCGCGCTCATGCAGGTCGGCAGTGAGCGCGTCCAGATCGGCCATGGTGCCGACGTGCGGGTCCACCGCGTGGTAATCCTCGACAGCGTAGCCGCCGTCGTTCTCCCCTTCGCGAGGCTGCAGCAGCGGCATCAGGTGCAGGTACGTGACGCCGAGTTCGGCCAGGTAGTCCAGGTGCTGCCGGACGCCCTGCAGCGAGTCAGCGAACCGGTCGGCATAGCAGACGTAGCCGATCACGCGGGCCCGCTGGAACCAGGCCG
>WNFJ01700156.1_pt1 | contig 11482 bp, 10 predicted proteins | sample 5400461 | NCBI WGS metagenome assembly WNFJ01 (sample SAMN13153349, study PRJNA577476) | soil metagenome | isolation source: 115 cm saprolite on Douglas fir-dominated hillslope | place: USA:California | collected 2013-09-17 | reverse complement strand
GCGTGTGGCGATGGCGCGAAAGTGCTTGAGTTTGTTGAAGAAGCGCTCGACGAGGTTGCGTTCGCAATAGAGCGCGAAGTCGCAATCCCGCGGAGATTTTCGATTGGCTTTTGGGGGAATCACCGGGGTGATTCCCCGTTGAGCGAGCATGTCGATCAACGGATCAGCGTCGTAAGCCTTGTCGCCAAGCAAGGCATCCGGATCGGGCACGGTCTCTGGAGGGATTAACCGAGGCGTTTGGAGCGGCCGCTCGGGCAAGTCGCGGTGTGCGAGAACGTGGATCGCGCAGAGTAACTGAAAGGTACCGCGCACGGCGTCCGATCGGAGAAGACGCCGTCGTCTAGCTGTAGCTGCCGGTCCGGAGCCAGAGCGTCTTCAAGACGACGATGAACCACGCGATTCCGATCGAAAAGGCCCGCCAGAGAATGTGGTAGCCAATCGTGAACGCGAAGTGCGGTCGAGAGAGCAGAACTTGATCCATCGTGTCGGCCCCCGATCAGGTCCGCGGCCGTCCGACCAGCCCTTCGTGCGTCACGACAGTCGCTTCGTCGCCGAGCGATTGGTTCTGCTTCAGTAGCGTGGGAATGCCGCGAGGAAGGAGCTGCTCCTTCTTGAGAGCCGATGCCAGCGCCTTCAGAGCGCTCCATCCGCCGGCGCCATGATAGTCGATACGCAATCGGGTCGTTTCGCCATTCGATGACCTCATCTAGCCCAATCAGGGAGGCCCCCGGCTCTGCCGGGGAGGCAGCAAAAGTTTGACGTTTAACGCAATCGTCGATCGATGAAACTCCCACCTCGTGAGCCATCACGCACACGAAGGGAGTTTCACGATGGACGATTGCAAGAGCCTAAGCCACAGCAAATGGGAGTGCAAATACCATGCCTCGGGACCTTAGCGAGGCCGTCTGGTCTCGGCCGGAAGTCAGCGTGCCCCAACCTGACGTGCGGCAATTTCAGCGACGTGCCGCCCCTGGAAGCGAGCGAGTTCGAGCTCATTCGCACTTGGCTTGCGCGACCCGTCTGGGCCCGCGATGGTACTCGCGCCGTAAGGACTCCCGCCCGTGGTCTCATCCAACCGCATTTGTCCTTGAGCGGAGTAAGGCAGACCGACGACAATCATGCCGTGGTGCAGAAGGACTGGCAGCGTCGAAAGAATGGTCGACTCCTGCCCCCCGTGCTGCGTGGCTGTCGACGTGAAGACGGACGCAACTTTGCCGATTAGCTTTCCTCCGAACCATAGGCTTCCGGTTTGATCGAGGAAGTTTTTCATCTGCGCCGCCATATTTCCAAATCTTGTCGGCGTACCGATGATGATTGCATCGTAGTCGACGAGCTCGTCCGGCTTAGCGATCGGGGCGGCCTGATCGAGCTTAAAGTGGCCCGCCTTGGCAAGGTCCTCGGGGACGAGTTCGGGAACGCGTTTCACGGTAGCCGTAGCGCCTGCCTCCCGAGCACCACTCGCGACCGCGGTGGCCATCTCTTCGATATGACCGTACGAAGAATAGTAAAGCACTAGAACCTTAGTCACGATTCGGACCTCTTTTTGCGGTGCCGGACCGCCGCCGATATTTTCAGAGCCTAGACGCGGCGCCGGTTACTCGAGCCGCGCCAAGCGCGCGACCGTATACGCGCTCCAGTCAGGGCACACGGCGCAAAGTGTCGATCTCTGTGTTGCTCAAAGCGGAACGGTTAGGCTCTTTATACAGGGGAGCCGTCCGTTAGTTTCTCGTAAGTCAATACGGGAGCCTGAGAGAATGAGCAATTCAGAGGCCAACACGGTTGAGCCAATTTCTCGCCGAGGTACACTTCTCGGCATGGCCGGAGCTGCCGCAGGCAGCATCGCAGCCGTTTCTCCGAGCAACGCTTTCTCGACCCAGTCGCTGGCCTTGCCGCCAACGACGTCAGGCGTTTCGCCATTCCGTGTCCGAATTCCTCAAGCTCAGCTTGTCGATCTAAAGCGTCGTCTCGCAGCGACCCGTTGGCCCAACCGCGAGCCAGTCTCCGATTGGTCCCAAGGCGTTCCTCTCGAACGTTTGCGTTCACTAGTGACATATTGGGAGAAGGAATACGACTGGCGACGAGGCGAGCGGCTGCTGAACAGCTTTCCTCAATTCCGAACCAACATCGACGGGCTCGGTTTCCACTTTCTTCATGTACGGTCTAAACACGAAACTGCTCTTCCGATCGTCCTGACCCACGGTTGGCCAGGATCGATCTTCGAATTTCTTAAGCTGATCGGACCGCTGACAAACCCGACAGCCTATGGCGGTAAGGCGGAAGATGCTTTCCACGTCGTAGTACCTTCATTGCCCGGCTTCGGCTTCTCCGACAAGCCGACCGAAAAGGGCTGGAATCTCCCGCGCATCGCGCGGGTCTGGACTACTCTGATGAAGCGCCTCGGCTATGACCGATGGGTCGCCCAGGGTGGAGACTGGGGGGCCGGCGTAACCACCTGGTTGGCGCAACAGCGGGCGGCTGGGCTCGCCGCCGTCCACCTGAACCTTCCGATCATGTTTCCGCCGCCCGTCGAGGGAACGCCGGGCCCCGAAGAGAAAGCGTCGATTGCGCAACTCGTCGCGTTCGACAAGACCTTGTCTGGCTACGCCAAGATCCAAGCAACCAGGCCGCAGACGATCGGCTACGCGTTGACCGATTCTCCGGTCGGCCAAGCCGCCTGGATCTATGAAAAGTTCGGGGATTGGACCGAGAGCAATCACGATCCCGAAAGCGTTCTGACGCGCGAAGACATGCTCAACAACATCAGTCTGTACTGGTTGACGTCGACCGCGACCTCCTCCGCGCGGCTCTACGCCGAAAGCTTCTACACGGATTTCTCGACCCAGAAGCTGGACTTCCCTGTGGCCGTAAGCGTCTTCCCCGGAGAGCTGTACCGGCCGCTGAAGCTTTGGGCCGAAAGGATCTACCCTCAGCTCTTCTATTGGAACGAGACTTCCAAGGGAGGTCATTTCGCGGCGTTCGAGCAACCCGGCATCTTCGTAGCCGAACTGCGTCAGGCGTTCACAAAATTCCGCTGATTATCGCCGCAAATCAATCCCCCGTATTTGGACTAAATGGAGAATGAAACATGGCATCGTTGGTCAAATTGCAGAGCTCGCGCCGAGCCCTATTGGGTGGACTGGCAGCGAGTAGTCTCGCGGCCGCCACCAGAGCCGCGGCGGAGGTGGGGCCGTTCGTCCCGCCACCGGCAACGTCGGCGGTAACCCCCTTCAGCGTTCGTATCCCCCATCCTCAGCTAACCGACCTGAAACGCCGCCTCTCCGAAACGCGCTGGCCCGAGCGCGAACCCGTTTCCGATTGGTCGCAAGGTGTCCCGCTCGATCGCCTGCGATCGCTCATGACCTATTGGGAGAAGGAGTATGACTGGCGACGTGCCGAACGACAGCTCAACGGCTTTCCTCAGTTTCGGATCAAAATCGACGGGCTCGGCATCCACTTCCTTCACGTTCGTTCCAAGCATGAAGGCGCGCTGCCCATTATTCTCACGCACGGTTGGCCGGGATCAATCTTCGAATTTTTCAAGGTGATCGGTCCGCTGACGGCGGGAAAGCGGAAGACGCCTTCCACGTGGTCGTCCCTTCTCTTCCTGGCTTCGGATTCTCTGACAAGCCGACCGAAAGGGGTTGGAATCTTCCGCGCATCGCTCGGGTTTGGGCTACCCTAATGGAGCGTCTCGGTTACGATCGGTGGGTCGCCCAGGGTGGGGACTGGGGAGCCGGCGTGACGACAGCACTTGGACACATCAAACCCAAAGGGCTCGCCGCCATTCACCTCAACTGGCAATTCGTCTTCCCCGAAAAGGTCCCGAGCGAGGGACTTTCGAACGAGGAAAAAAGGGCGGTCGAAGCCGCCGGCGAATTCACGAAGAACGGATACGGATATTTTCTCGAGCAGGCTACGCGGCCCCAAACGATCGGATACGCACTTGCCGACTCGCCGGTAGGGCAGGCCGCCTGGATCTACGAGAAGTTTCAGGCCTGGACGGACAACGACGGAAACGTGGAGAAGGTCCTAAGCCGCGACGAGATCCTAGACGATATCTCGCTCTACTGGCTGACGGATACCGCCGCATCGTCGGCTCGCATCTACTGGGAAAACTACCCCGCCAGCTTCGCCGGCGGCCGGATCGACATTCCGGTTGGCGCAAGCGTCTTCCCCAAAGAAATATATCGCGCTCCACGCTCCTGGGCGGAAGTCGTCTATCCAAAGCTCATCCATTGGAAAGAACTGCCGAAGGGCGGGCATTTCGCCGCGTTGGAACAGCCAGAACTCTTAATCTCCGAAATTCGGCAATGCTTCTCGAAGATTCGTTGAAACTATCCTGCCAACGATCCTTCTGCAGGAGCAGCTTTGGGTAAAACTACGGCAGAAGAATCGTACAACCGACCGTTCTCCTCGTCTCGAGGGCACGATGGGCTTTCGCCGCATCGGTCAGATGATACGTTTGCAGGATCGGAATTCGGATGCAGCCGCTCTTTACCATCTTGATCAGACTACGGGCACCATTCAGCAGATCCGACCGCGTCGACGTATAAGCGCTCAACGTCGGACGCGTCGCAAAAAGAGAGCCTTTCGCAGCGAGCAGTCCAAGATCAATAGGTCCCACCGGACCCGAGGCTTGCCCGAAGAGTACGGCTAGTCCACGGGGTCTTATGCAGTCGAGTGATCTAAGGAAAGTCTCCTTCCCTACGCTGTCGAATACGGCGGAAACCTTCCTTCCCCCAGTGATGTCCATCACCTGCGAGACAAAGTCGCTTTTCGTGTAGACGATCACATGATCGCAGCCGCAGGACCGCGCGAGGCCGGCCTTTTCATCGGAGCTCACGGTCCCAATAACGGTAGCGCCGAGAAGTTTCAGCCATTGACAAACGATCGCTCCGACGCCCCCGGCCGCGGCGTGGATCAGCACCACATCGCCGGCCTTTGCATCGAACACTTGCCGCACAAGACACCAAGCCGTCAGACCCTTGAGCATCATGCCGGCAGCCTGCCGATCTGATATCTCATCTGGTAGCGGGACTAGGGCATCGGGTTTCAGAAGACGAACGCTCGCATACGCGCCGCCGTAGACATTCGCATAAGCGACCCTATCTCCCACGTTGAAACCACGAACTGCGGATCCGACTGCCTCTATTATTCCGGCCGCTTCACCCCCAATACCGCTGGGTAGGGAGAGCGCAATCGGAGAGACCCCACGTCGTTGTACGACATCGATGAAATTAACGCCGATTGCAGTCTGCCGAAGACGCACCTCGTTGGGACCGGGATGGCCCGGATCGCCGCGCTCGACACGCAGGACGTCAGGACCGCCGAACTCCCTTAACCGTATGGAGCAACCCATCATTATCGGCCGCTGATGACCTCTCCGAACGGCACCCAACGGTCTCCGTGGAAGCGGACCATCTGGAGGCTTTCCATCGGAGCATAGTCCGTCGGACTCGTATCGATGGTTATTCCTGGTAACAGCCCATCGGGCTTAAAGCCTTCGATGTTCGCGGCCTGGCGCATGACGTTTTCCCGCGTAAGATCATCGCCGCACTGCTTCAGAACCTGCACAATTGTTTCGGCCTCGTTGTACGCTCCGATCGCGAGCAGATCGTTGGGATTGATCGTCGGGACGTATTTCTGAAGAAACTGCTTGTAGGCCAAGATACCCTGGTCGTTTTCCCATCGAGGATCGGTGGCATCTTTGTTGTAGGCGGTGGAGACGATTCCTTCCGCGTATTCGAGACCTGCAGGCTTCAGGACCATTCCAATCGACGAACTGACGCTATTTAATACGTGGAGTGGCTTCCACCCGATTTCGCCCACCTTGCGTATCGCCTGCGCGGCAAATTTTGGCGGAGTGAAATCGAGCAATACGTCAGCACCGGAAAACTTCAGTTTGACGATGTGGGTGTCGATTGTAGGTTCGGTAATTTCGTAGCTCTCCTCGGCGACGATCATCGATGCCTTCTCGCCCAGTCCCTCCTTGACCCCGGCTAGGAGGTCTCTCCCGTAGTCGTCGTTCTGATAGATGATAGCGATTTTAGCATCCGGCTTGTCACGCAGGATCCAGCGCGCGTAGATCCGCCCCTCAGCCCGGTAGCTTGTCGTGTATCCCATCGTCCAAGGGAATTTCTTCGGATCCTCCCAACGCGAGGAGGCCCCGTTTATGAAGAGCTGGGGCACCTTCTTCGCGTTCATGTATCTCTGCACCGCGAATTGAAGCGCGGTGCCGAGCGATCCGACGGTGAAGAGCACCTCATCGCTTTCGATAAGCCTGCGCGTCTGCTCCACCGTCTTGGCTGGGTTGAACGCATCGTCGTACGAGATGAACTTGATCTTGCGTCCGCCGATACCGCCCTCGTTGTTTATCTTTCGGAAGTAGCCGTCGAAGGTTTGGCCCACCACCGCGAACGGGGAGTTGGGTCCGCTGTAGGACATCGTCTGGCCAATCTTGATCTCATCGTCGCTCGCGCCCGGACTGTACTTCTTCTCGGTGGCCCAACCGGGCATCGATAGCATCGCGAACGTGAGCGCGATCAGTGCAATCCCACCCCGTATCATTCGTGCGGCGAAACGCATCTCCTTGGTCCCTCCAGGCCCGTGTCCATGACATCGTTCTATAGAACTAGGGGAGCGTCCCGCCGTTGGGTCGGCCCCTCACTCGCTAGACCTTTCGCGAGACATGACGGAATGTCGAATCGTCTCGCGCCAAGAACCTTTCGCCCTCGACGAAGACACGATCTTCTTCAAGCTAGTTCGGCTAACCGTGATCGCTGTGCACAAAAGGACATTCGCCAATAAAGAACGGCTGCCTTTCGGGGTTCGGTGGTACGCAGCGTTAATCGCCAAGGACGGCTCGAACATCTGGCGCATCATTTTCGACTTATGGAGAGGCCGGGAATGGACGATATCGTATGCGACGTACTCGTCGTCGGCTCCGGTGCTTCGGGCTTTGCGACCGCACTAACAGCACGACATCTTGGCCTTGACGTTCTGATTGCAGAAAAGGAGCCGGTGTTCGGTGGGACGACCTGCTTCTCTGCTGGCGTTGTCTGGATTCCCTCGAGTTCGCCGGCTCGACAGGCGCAGATCGAGGATTCAGAGGAACGCGCGCTCTGCTATCTGAGACAGGAAGCCGGCAATCATCTTAACGAGACGATCGCATCGGCATATTTGGCGAACGCTCCAAAAATGCTGGATTTCTTCACTGCCAACACGCACGTGAGGTTCGATCTCTTGCCGACTATGCCCGACTATCATGCAGACTTCGCGGGTGGCGTCGGAGGGGGACGTTCGCTTCGGCCCAGCGTCTTCGACGGACGGCGCCTTGGCAAGTGGTTCGAGAAGCTGCGTCCGCCGATTAAAACTATGACGATCTTCGGCGGCATGATGGTCGGAAGCGAGGATCTGCCGCACCTCTACAATGTAACGCGCTCTCCTTGGTCTATGCTGCATGCGGCCAAGATGGTCGCGCGCCACGCGAGGGACAAACTGAGCTATTCGCGGGGAACACGGCTCACGAACGGCAATGCCTTAATCGCCAGCCTTGCGACGAGCGCGCTGGAGAAGGGAATTCCGATATGGCTGTCGGCCAACGTCAGGCAGCTTACGACGAAGGATGGTCGCGTGACCGGCGCCATCCTCGAACGCGACGGGAGATCTCAGACCCTCGTCACCAGGCGCGGAGTGGTTCTCGCGAGCGGCGGCTTTCCGGCCAATGAAGATCTCCGCCGCGCGTTCGATGCGAAGATAAGGAATGGCCGCTACTGGCACAGTTTGGCGCCGGCGGCAAACACGGGCGATGGCCTCCGGATGGCCCGGCAAATCGGCGGCGCCTTTGACGACAACGTCCATCACCATGTCGCGTGGACACCCGTTTCGTTGGTGCCCCAGCCCGATGGTTCGAAGATCGGCTTTCCACACTTCAATGATCGTGCGAAGCCTGGCTTTATCGTGGTCGACAAAGGGGGCCGGCGTTTCGCGAATGAGACCGCCTCCTACCACGACTTCGTACCGAACATGATCGAGGCGTGCCGGGACCACGATGTGCTCGAGGCATTTATCATCTGCGATCACAGGGCAATCCGACGGCACGGCGTGGGAGCCGTCCCTCCCGCTCCTCTCCGTCTGAAACCGTTCGTCGATAACGGCTACATCATCCGCAGTTCAACGATACGAGACCTGGCGCGCCGGGTCGGAATCGATCCTGATGGGCTGACCCGCACGATCGACGTCTACAATCCACCCGCCCGCGACGGAAAAGATCCCCAATTCGGCAGGGGCTCCGACGCATTTCAGCGAGTGCACGGTGCGGCGCACGAACGCGGACCGAATCCGAACGTGGCTCCTATCGAAGAGGCGCCCTTCTACGCCCTCAGAATAATCCCGGGCGACATCGGCACATTCGCGGGATTAAAGACGGATGAGTTCGCGCGCGTTCTAGACGAGCGACATGAGGTGATTCCAAATCTATATGCGGTTGGAAACGATATGGCGAGCGTTATGCGTGGCACCTATCCAGGCGCGGGCATTACGATCGGGCCTGCAATGACCTTCGGATACGTCGCCGCACAGCACCTTGCCGGTCACAGCGCGGGATGACTTGGGTTAACGCGAGCGATGTTGGCCCGCGCGAGCGACGCTATAGCCAATAGTCGCCACTTCTCCGAAGGAGAACGCTGGCGGGTCCTTTCACCGACGCCATGATCGAATCGAAGATTTGCGCGTCGGAGACGCGGCATGCCGTCACATGTGGCCCAGTATAATACCGCGCACCGACGCCGCCCCGAAGAACGAGGTAGCATCGGTGCTGGTTGGGCCCATTCGAATCTAGGATCGGGGAACGCCGAACTTCGGCACATCGATCTCGTCGATAAGCGCTTCGGGACCTTCGGCTGGCCGCTCCTTCGCATAGTTCAGCGCAGCATCGATATCGTTCTCCCAAGCTTCCCGCGGCAATTCGTAGAGCAACTCCACGCCATAGCCGTTCGGATCGTTGACGTAGATGCTGTGGGACATGCCGTGATCGATCTTCCGGCTGAATTTCACTCCTCGGCTCTGCATAAAAGCCACCTGCTTGAGCCAAGATTCGCGGTCCGGAAATTCGATGGCGATATGGTTGATCGACGTCGGCGAGCCGTACATGCTCCAGCCCTCGGCCGGCTTGGGAGGCAGCTTCGGATTTTCGACGAATGCAATGTCGTGGTGCCTTCGGTGGCCCTCGTCGTGGCCACTGTAGAACTGCATTTTCGGCTTCTGTTGCCCTTTGTAGCCGATGCCCGGATTCAACTTGCCAACCAATTTAAGACCGATGATTTCCGTCCAAAAACGGTGCGTCTCCTCCATGTTGTAAACGTTCAACACGAGATGGTTAATGCCGCTTGGTGTAACGGCAACGGTCGGAACCGCGATGTCTTCCTTGTTGCTCACGTAGGCTCTCCTCGCTGTAGAATGGGACTTCGCGCAGTTCGTTGATTCGCAACGTCAACGAACCGGCGAGAAACTCGCAGGCATCACGATGATGCTTTCCTGGCGCTGAATCGATGCTTCGGCCGGAAGCTTCGGCGGCCACACGCCGCGTTTCACTGACTCTTCGCGGATGCGCATGCGTTCGGCGGCGTCCTTGTAGCCCCAAATATGGATCCATTGGTTCAGCGGACCGATCTCCGTACGCCAAGCGCCGACCAATGGAGACATCGCCGTCCGTTCAGGCATCCGCTCGCCCCAGGCCTTGATCACATGCGGTATCGACCCGAGCGAGTATGTGAAAGTGCTTATCTCGAAGATAGGGCCGACCTCGCGCGGCTCCAACGGCGGAGAGTACGGCGCGGGAATAAGTATCTTGGTTTCCATCTCCGTCACGAATTCGCGAATATCCGGCGGCCACCCATCGAGTTTGTAGCCCTCCTCTCGGCAACGATCGCGATCCGCCGTGCTGTCATAAGGCCAGAGGTGTATGACCTGGTTCAACGTCCCCACTTCGGTGTGCCAGAACGCGCCGAGCGGAGAAAGCTTCAACCGGTTGGGAAGGCCCTTTTCGAAGTTCGCCTCGAATTTTGCGGTGGTGCCCGGCTTCAGGGTGTAGATCCGCATTTCTACGATCATGGGGCTCCTCGCGTTGGGCTCAGTGAGCTGCTACTAGGCTCTAATAGGTCTCCCTGCGTTCCGCTGTCGAATCGTCATGTAAAAAGCGCCGTTCGCAGTCTGAGAACAATCCGACCATGCGGCGAGCTTGTCCGAGGTGGAGCTCGCGCGACCATAGTGGGCCGACCGATGCGGCTCGCGGCGAGGTCATCGTCGGGTGGCTCGGACGGACGACTACGAGTCTTGCTATCTCGTTGTCACGTGGCTTTCGCTACTTCTGCGTATTTGCCAGAGAGCTGTGGGGCGATCGTATTAGACAATCCCTTCTCGTGCCTATCGATTCTTCGTTCACGCGACCAGGTACGTTTGAGCTCGTCTTTGACTTGGATCCTGAGCACCCCCAGGCCGTCCGTCTCCAGTTCTACGACATCCCCATCTTGGAAGGCGTTCAGGCCACAATGATCGGTGCCGGTCGCGATGATGTCTCCCGGCATCAGTGGGTGGATTGCACTCAGCCAAGCTATGCTGTTCTTGATATCGGTAATCATCTTCCTCGTATTGAAGTCCTGTTTGATTTCGCCGTTCACCCAAAGACGGATCCTCAGGTTCTGAGGGTCCGAGATCTCATCGCGCGTGACAATGTATGGGCCGATCGGAGCAAAGGTCTCCCTCGACTTCATCTGGAAGAACGTATTGGTCGGAGGCGGTAGGCCTCGTGCGGATCCGTCAATGAAGTTGGTGTACCCAAAGACGTAGTCCATCGCCTCATCGGCTCGTACGTGGCTCGCTCGCTTACCGATGACCACCGCCACCTCGGCCTCGCCTTCGAACACGCTGGCCGGCACATCGGGTAGAACCATCGTGTCGCTGGGGCCGATGATCGCCGAAGATGCTTTGTGGAAGGCGTTCGTATGGGGGGACGAGATTAGCCCATCGTCGTAATTGACCGCCATGCAAACGATGTTCGCGGGCCTCGGAAGCGGAGCCCGAAGCTTCACCTGACCCAAATCCACTCCGCGAGTTCGAGCCACCGCCGCTTCTATCCGGCCACGATAGGCTGGAAACTGCTCGATTAGGAGCGACATTAGGTCCTCCGGGCCGCGACGCGAAAGGTCACTAAGTTCCTCAGTGATGTCGAAGATCTGATCTTGAAATACCACACCCAGTCGGAAGTTGTCGAAGTAAGCCAGTTTCATAGTCCGAACCTCTTGTGCTCCAGGAGGAGATCAAATCTCGTATAGAGAGCTCACGCACCGATGTTGATACGCGTCTCTGCCCTAGCCGGGGCCCGGTCAAGTATTTCCGTCAGCACGTCACGAAGCGCTTGCACGGGGTCCGCCAGCCAATCGTGAGACCTCCACGCCACGAAGCGGTCCGGCCGGACGAGGATGCA
>WNFJ01732215.1_pt1 | contig 11483 bp, 10 predicted proteins | sample 5400461 | NCBI WGS metagenome assembly WNFJ01 (sample SAMN13153349, study PRJNA577476) | soil metagenome | isolation source: 115 cm saprolite on Douglas fir-dominated hillslope | place: USA:California | collected 2013-09-17 | reverse complement strand
TCCTGCTCCGCCGCGGGCCGCTGGGTCAGATGCGCACGCCGTCCACAGCACACGGCGGGGCAACAACGACACAAGCCGGGGCGAACCGGGACCCGGTTCGGTGACCGGGGATTCCAGCCGCGCGCGGGCACCCTGGCCCGCGGTAGAACAAGATCACGCTCAAGTGGTGCTCAACGGCGTTCCGCTGGATGCCCTGGTCGCGCACCTGGGCTCCAGCCGCAACGCGATTTATAAGATGCTGTTCGACGCCCGGCGTAAGCTGCGGGCCGTTCTTGCCGCTAACGGGTATCTGCCGGATGACTCTTCGGGGCGCTCATGAACGGCTGGTCGGCGCTGGATCGCTTCTTGCGGACTGACCCAGGCGATGTGGGCTGCGAGGACGCGATGGAGATGCTGCATGTCTACGCCGAGCTGGTGGCCTCCGGCGAACCGGCGCAAGAGCGGTACCCGGGGATCGCGGCGCACCTGCAGGCGTGCGGCCCGTGCGGGGAGGACTTCGAGGGGCTGCTGGCCGCGCTCTGCGAAGCACACTGACCCACCCCCCGCTGCTGCCCGCCCCGATGGCCAGGCCGCAGTCAGTAACGCTCCGCCCAGCGCCGGGCTGACCGCCACGCCCGCCTCTGACTGGGTGGCACCACCGGGCGGCCCCTGACCGGTTCGCCCTCCACCGCGCCGCATGATCGCGGCCCTAAGGCAGGGAGCGGCCCCGCGGTGCCGTCCTTTCTGCCATTTCTGCGCTCAGACGTAAGACCCAGCCGCCCGGTGTGACCTGCAGTGGCCAGGACGGCTACCGCGAGCAGGATCCCGACCCTCAATGTCAGGATGAAGCGGCCCGCCCCGGTGCCCGCCCGTATGCCTGTTGGCTGATCTCGCGGGTCACCGGAAGCTGGAAGGCATCGGGCGGGACGGTCTGGCTAGCCCAGCTGGCCGTCCCGGACGGTCGGCCCAGGCGCGCAGCAGCGACGTCTTCCCGCTACCGGCCGGAGCCGAGATGATCGTCGCCTTCTTCGCTCGCTGCGCGATCCAGAGCAGCGAGAAGATCACCCCGGCCGATCAGCCGGGGCTATGCCCTGTTCCCCCGTTACATGCCTGCCTTGGTGCCTGCGCCCGACGCTCTTCCGCCGGCGACCCAGTCCTCTCGGTATCAGGCCAGCCCACGCCGTGTCAACGGCGCAAAAATCACCAGGATCCGGTGACGACCTATCACCGGACGGGCGGCGATCCTGGGGCGATCACGCCGTCAAGGAGGACGACACGGCACTGAAGAACGAGCAGATTAACCGGACCGAGTTCGCCAACCCGGAGCCCGCGTGGTCGTCTTCCTAGCCATCTACACCAGCGGCGACCTGATTTACCCCTACCGCGCCGCCACGACCACCGGCCCTCAATGAGCGTCTGGAACGTCTCAGCCGTAGTGCACAGCACCGACCATGACGCCGCCGTCCACCATTACGAACTACCTCACCAAGGGAGCCCGCACATGAGCGAGATCGCCAAGCACTGGATCGACGATGGATGGACTGGGTCCGGGACCGATGCTGGATTCCGTGCCTGTCCCGCGTGCCTCACTCGGCCCGGCCCTGAACGAGCGGGGCTACTACGTCGGCCTATCGTGGCCGGCTAAAACGCGCTGTCGTGCTGGCTCGTACTCGGCCAGATTACCGGAGAGGTGCCATGGAATAACTTCACCAATCAAATGCATTAAGTGCAAACCGTCCACGTGAACGAGTAAATCAAGGTCCAAGAACCGAGCATGAAGGAGCTTGTCATGAGGAAGTTGCAGCGTATTGCCGTGGCCGTGGCCCTCGCCGCCGCCGGCCTGGGAGTCGCCGGCGCCGCCGCCAACGCGACGACGGCAGCCCCCGGGCACAGCACCCAGGAGGCGGCGGCGTCGTGGGATGGCGGCGCGAGCGTAAGGGCGAACGAGCGGGTGGTAGAAGCATTCCTCCAGGACGTCGTCAACGAGCACAACGGCGACCACGCCGCCAACTACCTGAACCCCGACATGCAGTGGTTCGGCGGCACCGTGGGCACGGTCACGGGCAGAGCCAACGTCGCCGGGCTCTTCGCCGGCGTGGTCGCCGCGTTCCCCGACGCGCACATCACCATCAATGACATCTTCGGTCAGCATGACCAGGTCGTGGTGCGCGTGGTCGTGAGCGGCACGGAGCGGGCGCCACGTCCAGTGGGACGGCGTCGACGTCTACCGCCTGAGCGACGGCAAGATCAGCAACATCTGGGCCGGCGACGACTGGACCGCGATCCTGAACGACACGGGCACGTTCAAGGCACCCTGGATCCCCTGACGCCCATCCGTTCGGGCGTGCTGCTGCGCCTGTACCGCTTCAAACGGGGTGCGGGCTCTGTGAGCCGCGATCTGGCGTGGCGGGAGGGGCCTGGGCCGGCAGCCCAGGCCCCGCCCGGCCTCCGCGAAGCCCCGCACGTCGGCGACTACGCAACCCGCCTACGCCTCGGGAAGGCGGATTGCCTGCTGTGGCCGACGATCCGCCTTCGGCTCACTCCGTGCCCGCCCCTTCGAGGCAGAACTCGTTGCCTTCTGGGTCACGCCAGAACGACCAGTTCTGCGCCCTTCAGCGGATGATCGCCGTCGGGCCAGCAGGCGCGCAGATCGGCGGATATCGCATGTCCCGCGACCATGCAGCCATCACTGTCTGCGACGACGGTCCGGCGTAAGCAACTGAGTCGCCGACGGCCGAATCCCGGCCGGGGGCACGTCACACTGCGAACGTCACCGCGTCACAGCGAGCATTGCCCAGCTATTACGGTCCAAGAAACGCGGCAAGTGCTGGGACACGTTCCGGTTCTCGGCTGGGGTGATGCGCTGCGCCGGGGCGGCGGTGACGTTGCCGCGGCTGGGCATGATCCGCACCCACGAGCCGACGCGCAAGCTGGCGCGGCGGCTAGAGAATGGGACCGCCCGGGTGTTGTCGGCTACGGTGTCGCGCACCGCCGGGCGGTGGTTCGTGTCCTTCCAGGTCGAGGTCCAGCGAGCGGTGCCAGCGCAGCACGCGCGTGCATGCGAAGGTGGCCAGCGTCCGAGCGGATTCCTTGCATAAGGCCACCACGGGCCTGGCCCGCCGGTACGAGACGGTCGCAGCCGAGGACCTTTACGTGACCGGGATGCTGGCCAGCCGGCGACTGGCCCGGGCCGTCGCCGACCAGGGCTTCGGCGCCGCCCGGCGGATGCTGGGGTACAAGACCGCCTGGCACGGCGGGAAGCTGGTCACCGCGGACCGGTGGTATCCGTCGAGCAAGACGTGCTCGGAGTGCGGATGGCGAAAGCCAAGCCTGACGTTGTCCGAGCGGACATTCTGCTGTGAGGCGTGTGGCCTGGTGCTGGGGCGGGACGTCAACGCCGCGATCAACCTGCTCAAGCTCGCTTCAGGTACCGCCAGTGGGGCGGGAACCAGTCCCGGTGACGGGGCGAACGCCTGCGGAGCCCGGGTAAGACCTGCCAGTGGCAGGCGCCAGGCGGTGAACCAGGAACCCGGCATCCCGCATGGGAGCAAGACCGGGACCGCTGCCAGGCAACTGGCAGCTGCATGTGAACATGCTCACTAGAGTTCGGCTCACATGCAACGGAGACGATATGCCGTACTACCGGGTTACTGGGGAGATTCCGCGAAAGCGACATGTGCGATTCCGCCGTCCCGACGGGGGCCTGTATGCCGAGGAGCTGATGGGAGAGGAAGGGTTCACGTCCGATTCCTCCCTGCTCTACCACGCTCATCCGCCGACGGCCATCGTGAAGAGCGAGGGCCTCGATGACGCGGCCGACGTTGGCGTCGTGCCGAACCACCCCCTGCTGCCTCGGCATTTCCGCACCCAGGAACTGCCCGCCGGCGGGGACATGGTGCTCGGCAGGCAGCCGCTGATGGCCAACGACGATGTCCGGATCTCGTTCGCGGCCGCCGACGCCCCGTCAGAGCTTTACCGGAATTCAACCGGAGACGAGGCCATTTACCTTCGTAACGGCACCGCCCGGCTCGAGTCCGTCTACGGCTCGATCTACGCGAGGGCCGGTGATTACGTCGTGGTGCCCCGCGGGACAACTCACCGCTGGACGCCCACGGCCGGAGAGCCGGTGCACGCTCTGGTCATCGAGGCCCGCGGGCACATCAGGCCGCCGCGACGGTACCTGTCCGCCGCCGGGCAGTTCCTGGAGCACGCCCCCTACTGCGAGCGCGACCTGCGCGGGCCGGAGGGGCCCCTGGCCGCCGACGGCGAGGACGTGCCGGTGATCGTCCGCAACCGCGGAGGGCTGACCCGGCTCACCTACGCGTACCATCCGTTCGACGTGGTCGGATGGGACGGCTACCTGTACCCGTACGCATTCAACATCGCCGACTTCGAGCCGATCGTGAAGCGCACTCACGCGCCGCCTCCGGTGCACCAGACCTTCGAGGGCCCTAGTTTCGTCATCTGCTCGTTCTGCCCGCGGCCGCTCGACTTCGACCCGGAAGCCGTCCCGATCCCGTACAACCATCACAACGTGGACTCCGACGAGATGATGTACTACGTCGCCGGCGACTACAGCGCGCGCACCGGCTCCGGGGTCGGCCTCGGGTCGATCACCCTGCATCCGTCGGGCTTCACGCACGGACCGCAGCCCGGCGCGGCGGAAGCGGGGCCGTGATGATCGACACGTTCCGGCCGCTGCTGCTCGCCCCGGCCAGCCGCCGCGCCGAGGACCCCGAGTACGCCTGGAGCTGGGCCAAGGCGGCCCGTGGCTGAGCAAGCGACGGACGAGACCGGGAACTCGGTCAGGCAGAGCCGTCCGCGATGCTCGCCGGAGGCGCAGGCATCGCCTGATGCCCCGCTTCGGTGAGCTACCGGCGACTCTCACGTCTCCGTGCTGTAACGTGCGGTTCGGCTGATCCTCCCTTCCGCAGCACTCTGCGGCCAACACCGATGGTTAAGATCGGCACGGCTGTCGGCGCCTGGCGCACGCGGGATCCGTGGCAAATAGCCACCCGCGAGATCGCGCCGCCGACCGCCGCTACCGACGAAAGGGTGGACAGAACGTATGAGATGGAAGCGGATTGCCGCGGGCGCGATGACGGTTCCGGTGGCCGTCTGGATCGCGACCACAGCGGGCGTCAGCTCAGCGAGCACCACGAACTCCGGCGTTCCCCACTACCAGCACATCGTAGAGATCATGATGGAGAACACCAGCTACGCGACGATCATCGGCAACTCCAACGCCCCGCAGATCAACGCCCTGGCAGACAGGTACGGGCTGGCCACGAACTACTTCGGCGTTACCCATCCCAGCGAGCCGAATTACATGGCGAACATCGGCGGCAGTTTCTTCGGCGTCCAGGACGACAACCAGTTCTACTGCACGCCCGCGCTCGCCAGCACCGACCCTAACTGCGCGGGGACCACGGTCGACCACACGGTCACGGCGCAGAACCTGGCCGACCAACTCACCGCCGCCGGCAAGACCTGGAAGGGCTACTTCCAGAGCCTTCCGGCGGTCCCGTCCAAGGGTGTGATCATGACCGGCCCGAACGCGAACGGGCCTTACACCTTCAAGTCCCCCAGCAACAGCGTCGCCCTCTACGCCTCCAAGCACAACCCGTTCGTGAACTTCACGGGCACCCAGGGCGCGCTGGCCAACATGGTTCCCGACACACAGCTCGCCACCGACCTGGCCGCCGGCAAGCTCGCGAACTTCAGCCTCGTCGTCCCCGACCAATGCCACGACATGCACGGCACGGGCACCTGCACGAGCACCAACGGACTCATTTCCGCTGGCGACACCTACGTGGGTAACACCGTGCACGAGATCATGAACTCCCAGGCGTGGGACCAGGGCAACAACGCCATCGTGATCACCTGGGACGAAGACGACTTCTCCGACTCGGGTCAGCCGGGGACCGGCTGCTGCGGCGCCGACCCGGGCGGCGGCCACGTCGTCACCATCGTGATCACCAACCAGGGTGAGCAGCACATCACGGATAACACCCCCTACAACCACTACTCGCTGCTACTCACCATGGAGGACGCGTTCGGGCTGCCGTGCCTGCAGCACGCCTGCGACACCCAGGCTGGCGTCAAGCCGATGGCACCGCTGTTCAACACGCAGAACGCGCAATAGCGGCGGTCAAGGAGCCGACAGCTGATACCTCGAAGCCGGTTGCCCGGCCCGGCATAATCGGGCCGGGCACCTGCGGGGGTCGGCGGTCCAGGCTTGCTACAGGCCCCCGCGGTCACTCGTCCACGGTCTGAACGAACATCCTGGAGCCGGGCGGGGCGATCTGCTGGTAGTCGGCCGCCGTCGCCTTCCCCTCATCCGAGCCGAAGGCCGCATCAAGAGCCTGCTGGTCGGCGAAGTACAGCTCGGCGACCCGGAAATAGGTCTTCTCGCCGGCATCCAGGTAGGCCGCGATCCGGCCGCCCTCGAACCGCTGCAGTCCGGGAATGGCGTGGACGAGCGGCATGTGCGTCCCGAGATACTGCCGGTCGAAGGCGTCAGGGTCGCTCGGATTGGTCTACAGGACCACCAGTTTCACCGTCACGTTCCGGACCCTACCGCCAGGCCACGGAGCCGGCCAGCGCCGCGGCGCCATCCCTCTCCTGTTCCCCGGCCGGCTCGCGGCGGGGGAGCGGGTGGCGGCGGGAGCCCGGCGAGGGGCGGACGTCCCGGTAGCCTGGCTGCATGACGCTCCGCCTCTACGACACCGCCGCGCGCGAGGTGCGCACGTTCATTCCCCTCAGTCCGGGGAAGGTGTCGCTGTACCTGTGCGGGGCCACTGTCCAGGCGCCGCCGCATATCGGCCACATCAGGTCCGGCGTCGACTTCGACATCCTCGTCCGGTGGCTGGCCGCGAGCGGGTACCAGGTGACGTTCTGCCGGAACGTGACCGACATCGACGACAAGATAATCAGGACCGCCAGCGCCGAGGGCGTGGCGTGGTGGGCCGTGGCCGAGCGCAACGAGCGCGCGTTCACCCGCGCGTACGATGCGCTCGGCTGCCTCCCGCCGGACGTCGAGCCCCGGGCGACCGGCCACGTGCCCGAGATGATCGTGCTGATGCGGCGGCTGATCGACAGCGGCCACGCCTACGTTTCCGACGGCGACGTCTACTTCGACGTCCTCTCCTACGACCACTACGGGGAGCTGTCCGGCCAGCGCCTGGAGCACATGCGAGCCGCCGAGGACATCGACGAGAGCGCCAAGCGCGACCCCCGTGACTTCACGCTCTGGAAGCGCGCCAAGCCGGGCGAGCCCGCCTGGGAGACGCCGTGGGGGCCGGGCCGCCCCGGCTGGCACCTGGAATGCTCCGCGATGGCCACCAAGTACCTCGGCAGCACCTTCGACATCCACGGCGGCGGCCTGGACCTGGTGTTCCCGCACAACGAGAACGAGCAGGCGCAGTCCCGGGCCGCGGGCGACGGCTTTGCCCGCTACTGGGTACATAACGGGCTCCTGGGCCTGTCCGGCGAGAAGATGAGTAAGTCGCTCGGCAACTCCCTGCTGGTGGATGCGATGATCAAGGAGGTCCGCCCGGCTGAGCTGCGGTACTACCTGGGCCAGGCGCATTACCGGTCGGAGATGGAGTACTCGCCGGACGCGCTGGCCGAGGCCGCCGCCGCCTACCGGCGGATCGAGGGCTTCGTGACCCGGGCCGCCGAGGCGGGCCCCTCCGCCGGGTCCGGCCCGGCCGCTCCGAGCGCCGCGGCGCTGCCCCCCAGGTTCTCGGCCGCGCTCGACGACGACCTCGGCGTGCCGCAGGCTCTCGCGGTCGTGCACGAGGCCGTGACGGAGGGCAACACCGCGCTCGCCGCCGGCGACGTGGCCGGCGCGGCCAAGCACGCGGCCGACGTCCGGGGAATGATGTCCGTGCTCGGGCTTGACCCGCTGGACGAGCGGTGGTCCGGCTCCGGCGGCGGCGAGGGCCTCCGCCCAGTGGTCGACGCGTTGGTCCACGTGGCGCTGCGGCAGCGCCAGGCCGCGCGCGACCGCAAGGACTACGCCGCCGCGGACGCGATCAGGGACGGGCTGCTGGCCGCCGGGATCGGTGTCGAGGACACCCCGCGCGGCCCGAGATGGGAGCTGCGCCGGTGAGCGAGCTGGAGGGGCGCGGCGCCGCCTGGACTGAGGAGCGAGGAACGAGCGACGAGGGAAGGCGGTGCCCTAAGGCGCCCCGGAAGCGAGCGGGAGACAACGCGTGAGCGAGCGCGGTGGGGGCCAGCCGCGGTCCGGCCCGGGAGGGCGCGCCAAGTCGGGCAAGCCCCGCCCGGGGACCGGCGGCCACGGCAAGCGGAGGCTCGAGGGCAAGGGCCCCACCCCGCCGGCGTACCTGCGCCCGGGTCATCCCGCGCAGCGCCGAGCGGGCACCCCGGGACTCTCCTCGACTTCCCGTAACGCTGACGGGCCGTCGCTGGGCGGGAGCGAGGCGCGGCGTTCTGGAGCGAAATCCAGGGGGGCCGGGACCGCGGCCGAGGTGGTCGCCGGGAGAAACCCGGTGCTGGAATCGCTGCGCGCCTCCGTGCCGGCCATTGCCCTGCACGTCGGACCCCGGCTGGACGCGGACGAGCGGATCGGCGAGGCCGTCATGCTGGCGACTGACGCGGGAGTCCCCGTGGTCGAGGCCGGGCGGTCCGAGCTCGACCGGCTCACCGGGGGGGCCGTGCACCAGGGGCTCGCGCTGCGGGTCAGGCCGTATGCGTACGCCCATCCCGATGACCTGGTCTCCCGGGCCGCCGCAGCCGGGGAGCCCGCGCTGATCGTCGCGCTGGACGGGGTGACCGACCCGCGGAACCTGGGCGCGGTGGCGCGCTCGGTGGCCGCGTTCGGCGGGCATGGCGTGCTGGTTCCGGTGCGGCGGTCCGCCGGGGTGACCGCCGGGTCGTGGAAGGCGTCCGCGGGCGCGCTGGCCCGGGTGCCGGTCGCCCAGGCCAGCAACCTGGCCGCGGCGCTGGTCGGCTACCAGGAGGCCGGGGTGTTCGCCGTCGGCCTGGCCGCCGGCGGCGCGGAGACGGTCAGCGGCCTGGAGCTCGCCGACGGGCCGCTGGTGCTCGTCGTCGGTTCCGAGGGCCGGGGGCTGTCGCGGCTGGTCGCTCAGCGGTGCGACGTTCTGGCCCGGATCCCGATGCCCGGCCGCGCGGAGTCGCTGAACGCGGGGGTGGCCGCCGGGATCGCGCTGTACGAGGTGGCCAGGCGGCGGGCGGCGGCCGCGGGGCCTGTCAGGTGATGGCGCGCCGCAGCTCCCGGGCCTATGGTCAAGTTGCGAAGCTCGGGGAGGTGGTCGCGGATGGCAGGACCTCCGGGCACAACCTCACGTGGCAATGGCGACGGGGCCGGCCGGTCCCGTGGTCCTGGCGGGCCCGATGCGGCCCGGGCCAGGCTCGTCGATGAGCTTCGCGACAGCGGCAGGCTGACGAGCCCGGCGGTCGAGGCCGCGTTCCGGACCGTGCCCCGGCACGTTTTCCTGCCCGAGATGGCGGCCACCGAGGCCTATCAGGACGAGGCCTTCGTGATCAAGACGGGTGACGACGGCATGCCGGTCAGCTCGTCGTCACAGCCCGCGATCATGGCGATCATGCTGGAGCAACTCGGGCTCGCCCCGGGGCACCGGGTGCTCGAGATCGGCACCGGCACCGGCTACAACGCCGCGCTGATGGCGTTCCTGGTGGGCGAGCGGGGATCCGTCGTCACCGTGGACATTGACGCTGACCTGGTGACGAGGGCGCGGGCGAACCTGGCCGCCGCCGGGTACGCCGATGTGGTCGTCATCCGCGGCGACGGGGGCTTCGGGGCACCTGACCACGCGCCGTTCGAGAGGATCATGGTGACGGTCGGCGCCTGGGACCTCGCGCCGGACTGGCTGGCCCAGCTCGGCCCGGGCGGGCGCATCGTCCTCCCGCTCTCGGTCCGGGGCATCCAGCTCTGCGTGGCCCTGGAGCGCGAGGCTGGCCACTGGCGCAGCCGCTCCGCCTGCCGCTGCGGATTCATCCGCATGGCGGGCGCTTTCGCCGGGCCGGAGTCGTTCGTGCCGCTCGGCCCGCAGCCCGGCCTGCACGTTCAGGCCGACGAGGGCCGGCTGCTGGACGCTGACGCGCTCTACGCCGTGCTCAGCGGCCCCGTCACCGACGTTCCGGCCGGCGTGCACGCGGTCGGCCTGGGCGAGCTTGGCGAGGCGGACCTCTGGCTCACGGTCACCGAGCCCGATCTTGTCCGCCTGACGATCACTGGCGCGGGACCAGTGCGGGGAGCGCTGCTGCCCGTGCTGCCGTTCGGGGCGATGGCCTCCTCCGGGGGCACCTCCGAGGCTGTCGGTACCGGCGACCTCGGGGTGGCTGCCCTCCTCCCGGTGCGGCCGCCGCCCGGGAGGCGTCGGCACGGGGAATTCGAGATCGCCGTGCGGGGGTTCGGTCCCCGGGGCGCCAGCCTGGCCGGGCACCTGGCCGGGCGGGTCCTGACCTGGGACGGCCTGGGCAGGCCCGGGGCATCGAGCCTGCGGCTGAGCGCCTATCCCCGGGCAACTCCCGAAGCAGCCCTGCCCGGGCAGGCCATCCTGGACCGGCGCCACACGCGGCTGGCGCTGGGCTGGCCCACGCCGTAGTTCCGTTGGTGCGCACCGCCGCAACAGAAGGGAAGCGAACGTGGATCGTCTGCGCATGGGCACGCTGGGGGCCGCCCGGATCGCCCCGGCGGCGCTGATCAGGCCGGCCCGGCAGGTGCCCGAGGTGGCAGTCACCGCGGTGGCGGCCAGGGACCCGGCGCGGGCCCGCCAGTTTGCCGCGAAGCACGACATCGCGGTGGTGCACGACTCTTACGAGGCGCTGATCGCCGACCCCGATATCGACGCCATCTACAACCCGCTGCCGAACTCGCTGCACGCGCCGTGGACGTTGCGCGCTATCGCCGCGGGCAAGCACGTGCTGTGCGAGAAGCCGTTCGCCTCGAACGAGGCCGAGGCGGCCGAGGTAGCCGACGCCGCGAGGTCGGCCGGCTTGGTGGTGATGGAGGCGTTCCACTACCGCCACCACCCGCTGGCCCGCCGGATGCTGGACGTCGTTACCGGTGAGCTCGGCAAGCTGCGGCATGTCGAGGCGGCCCTGTGCTTCCCGCTGCCCAGGTTCTCCGACATCCGCTACCGGTTCGACCTGGCCGGCGGGGCCACGATGGACGCGGGCTGCTACCCGATCAACTGCATCCGGCTGCTGGGGCAGGACGAGCCGGCCGTCGTATCCGCGCGGGCCAGACTGCGCGGCCCGGCCGTCGACCGGGCCATGGTCGCCGACTTCCGCTTCCCCGGCGGCGCCACCGGCCGGATCATCACCTCCCTCTGGTCCGGCCAGCTCCTCAGGCTCGGCGCGAGAGCCGTCGGCGAGCGCGGCGAGATGCGCGTCTTCAACTACCTCTCCCCGCAGGCCTTCAACCTGCTCACCGTCCGGGCCGGCCGGAAGACGCGGCGGGAGCGCGTCCGCGGCGAGGCCACGTACACCTG